>Ga0315282_10000024_pt1 | contig 349299 bp, 369 predicted proteins | sample YL17G07_20_MG_FD_203693 | JGI IMG/M metagenome (GOLD analysis project Ga0315282, IMG submission 203693) | Sediment microbial communities from Yellowstone Lake, YNP, Wyoming, USA - YL17G07_20 | ecosystem: Environmental > Aquatic > Freshwater > Lake > Sediment | place: USA: Wyoming | collected...
CAAGAGCATATGAAGCAGGATGAACTGGCATTGCAACGATCATCTCACGTATTTTCACGTATCTGTCCCAGGATATGTCCTGAATCCCCGAGTTGACTCCTGCAAAGGCGACGCTGGCAACCATCGCACCAATCAATCCGTGAACAAGCATGTTTCCTCCACCGTTGAACATCATCATGAAGAACAGCGGGATCGCGCTTATCATGGCCAAAAGCAACAGCATCATCGGGTTTCTCCTGAAATCAGGATACGATTTTATCCACGCAATGATCAACGTATCCCTCAAGACCTTACTTGCTTTCATGATTGTTCAATCCTCCCACAAGCTTAACAAATACGTCTTCAAGCGTAACAGGAGAAGTCTCAGCCCGCAAATTCATCTTCAAACTAGTCCTAAGCAGGTCAATGGCTTCATCCTGAGTTTTCAAGTACACGATATTTCGGTCTCCCAGCCTCGCAGTTTCAGAGTAGTTCGAAAGCTGCTTGAAATCTCCGTTGATCACAACCCGAAACTTCTCTTTTACCATTCCCTTGATCTCTTCAGGGTTTCCGCAAGCCACAACGCTTCCCTTGTTAACGATGGCCAACCTGTCTGAAACCATCTCCGCCTCCTCCATCATATGTGTAGTCAACAGAATCGTCTTTCCTTTTCCCACAAGTTCTCTCAGGGCAGACCAGACACCGCGTCTGGCCACCGCATCCAGCCCGCTTGTCGGTTCATCGAGCATGAGAACATCAGCGTCTGAAGACAAAACTGAGGCAATTATCGCTCGCCTTTTCTCGCCGCCCGACAGTGTCTGACAAATGCGATTCCTCAACTCCCACAAGTCTACCGTTTTCAAAGCCTCTTCAGCCTTTTCCTTTGCTTTCGGAGAACCGATGCCCCTTAAACGAGCAAAATAGTAGGCGTACTCCCAAGGAGTAAAATTGTTGTAAGTCGCAACGCCCTGAGGAACCACTGCTATATGCTCCCTGACTTCCTCGGCTTCATTCACAACGCTGTGGCCGTGAACGAAAGCGTCGCCTTCCGTTGGAAGGAGTTGTGTGGAAATGATGCGCAGAAACGTGGTTTTTCCAGCGCCGTTCGGACCCAGCAACGTGAAAAGTTCACCCTTACCGACGTCTATGCTGACGCCTTTCAACGCTTCAACGGCCTCTTTGCTGCGATACACCTTACGCAAGCCAACTGATTTGACAGCGTTAGCTTCCACCTAGTTCACGCCTTCCTTCTAGCGATACGTAACCGTCTTTTTAAAGGTCAACGCACGACGGATAATCACAACTTGTGACCATCGTGGCTCCACTTCAAGGTACGGTGGTATCAACTAAAACAAGTGAGTGGTCACTTCATTTAGCCATTATGTGCAAAAGTGACCAATCTGCGTCAAACGCTGGAAACCCCTGGAATCCAGCATGCAAACCTAAAGAACGGGACACACAACGCTAAGTGCAAAAACAATCAATAAGGTTTAATGGGTTCGGGTTAGAGATATCTCCCGTATTCCCGATTGACATAGATATCGCCTAGAATACCATGCACAAAACTGACTTAAAAGGACTGATAGAAGACTGTTCTATTATTTTTCTGGACAGTTGTGACCATCTGAAGCAACGTAACGCTTTCCACATTTCGGACACTTAATCATGATAAGAACTTCTTCAATTCTATGCTTCTTATTCTCAGATTTTTCACTACTCATTTTCTTTTTGCCTTCTCACTAGCTGAAGTCTTGCATTCATGACCGTCATGAGATAGATAGACTTCTCCGCATCTAGGACACCTAGCATAGTTTTGAGTGTCTTGTCCTATTCTTCTATCCGTCTTTCCGTTGCTCATTACCGTTCCTCTCTTTCATTTGTTTTGATTCTACATGCGTGACCGTCTTGAGGCAAATAGAACTCTCCACACCTCGGACATCTTACAGTTTGGAGATGTTTGATTATGATATTATCTTTCTCTGGCTTCTCCTCGCTCAATCTTCTCACTCTCTTCCTTATTCTTCACTATCTTGGCGAAAAAGAAATAGTTTGCTAGGGTCAAACATAACAGAGCGATAACTAGAACCATAAAGACAATTGTTGAACCATCATTCCACGAAAATTTATCAGCGAAGAAAATGAGAAAGCCACAACCGATTGAAAGAAGACCCACATTCAGCAATATGTCAGAGAGATATATGAAGAATTGCATGAATCTAAATCTAATGAGAATAGAAGACAAGACTAGAGACGAAAAGGCAATGGAAAAGAAGAACAATGTAGAGGAGATTTGTGCTAGTTCTCTTGATTGTATGCTTATCAAGAGAGACAATGCTGTCAGAGAGAAACCAGCCAAGGTTAAGATAATTCTCTCGTTGTGTAAGTGATATTCTTTTCCAGTTTCTTCATTTGGAATGGTTCTGAGATATTTCCATCCTCTGATTAAACCTACTACTATTGCCAAAACCATATAGACCATAATCAGAGTCAGCAACCACGTTTCAATCGACATGTTTTCTTTCAATCTGTGTTTCTGTCATCGTTTCTTAAATTTTTCGCTCTTACTGGAAGTAGCACTAAAAGCTAAATAGCGAATTGAACCATTAGACGATAGGATTAACATGAATATGAATGAAATAGACAAATTGCACAAAGAAGTTTTCTCTAGTTGCTCTATCAAATCCGAAGGAATAGACGACATGTTCATAAGCCTTCCAAATCCACAAGTCTATGACGCTGAATCAGAAGGATGCAAATTCTGCATCAAGAAAACCCTAGTTAATGAATCATCTCTCAATTGTCTGAAGGCAATTGTGGAAAAACACAAGCTGAAAATGATGGAATTGAAAGGGTATTTGGTGATTTACACACAAAGAAAAGCCTAGTCTCGGTCTTCGCTCTCTTCGGCAACACTATTAGGCGATATAGGAAAAAGCCAATCAAGACCAAGCAGACCAGAAGCATAACTGTAAGAACACCCGCTTCCACACCCATGAAGAAAACGTCTGAATGCGTAGGATAATTAGCAGTAAGCAACTCCCAAACAATCGAGATGCTAACAATCGCCAAAAGGGTAATAGCAGTTAAGAGAATATAGCCTCTTGGGGACATCGCTAGTCAGTAGGAAACATAGGTTTGATACAAGATTAACTTTTCGCAGACGTGACTTCTCCGTTCGGTTCAGCTATAACTTTTCCGCAAAACCAAAACAGATTTTACTGCCAGCCGTAACTTTCTTTTGCCATGCGGTTGCCAATACAAGTAGTCGAAGCGATAATCTTTCGAAGAAAGAGTGACACAGTAGAGTATCTGCTCTTGAAACGGCTTCCTGATAGAAATGGATTCTGGCACTGGCAACCTGTTACAGGCGGCTTGGAAGAAGGAGAAACCCGAACAGAAGCCTTATACAGAGAAATTGAGGAAGAAACTGGAATAAAGAATCTCATTAGAGTGATTGAAGGGTTATACTATTTCGAGTTTTCAAACCCCAACCTGAATCAGGAATACGTCTATGGTGTAGAAGTGTCTTCCACAGAAGAGGTAGTGCTTGACGGAAGAGAGCATAGTGAATACAGATGGTGTGGCATCAAAGACGCTCTGCAATTGCTCCATTGGAAAGAGAACAAAGAAGCCCTAGAGAAGTTAAACAAGATTCTGGGCAAATAGTTCGGCTATAACTTTTCCGCAAGACCGAAACTGGCTAAAAAGGACTGACAGAAGTTACTTCTATTCTCTATCGTCCGTCTTGAAGTCTTTAATGATAGAAAAGAAGCTCAATTATTGATTTGTAAACCGTCTTGTGTTGTGTTACAACTCTTTGGTCAATTACCGTTGGTGATGTAACTGTATATTCCGCTCTCACGTCTTGACCTAATGATGTGTCAAACTCGGCTACGAAATTTTGAGTGCTTCCCGCTCCTATGTATGCACTTGTGGTTTTGCTTCCGAACAGTCCGTTGACATCATAGAGATAATGTATTACCGTGAATGTTCCACCATAAGAATCTATGTTCTTAACAACAACTGTTGGCCTATGATATACTCCTCTCCCTAACAACTCATACTCTTGGGTCAAAGTTGCTGAAACCACTTGATATTTCCCGAGGCGGTCATAGGGTTCTGTGGCGTTATAGGTTGCGTCAACTGGCATCATTGGAATGAACATAACTGCTATCATGACCGCAACGACAACGATTCCTACTATGAGTCCTTTATGGCTTCCTTTTTTCATCCCTTCCCCATTCATTCTTGCTGTCTCCTTAAGTTACATCGTTGAATTTAGACTTAAAAACATTCTCAAACGCAACAATGAAGGAAAAAACCTTATGCATTCCGAAATGACATGCCTTTCAAAGCATACTCGAAGACAAAAGCAAAGTAGCTTTCATGGCAATAATGGGGATTCTCGGCGTCTGACTATTGTTCACGGCATCGTCCCGAGATGCTTCAAACGAATCTTAGGCATCCTTGGTCTTAAGCTCTTGTAAGTCAACCCCAAGCCCTTGAACAAATCCAAACGTCTCTTGCCCTTAACGAATCTGGAATGGAAAAGTCTTTTGACAGTCTCAAACTCACAAAATTCCAGATACTCGTAACCATTCCATTTCTTGACAGCTTTTTCAAAAGGTTTCTTGAACATCCAATAAACTTGAAGGTTTTCTGCGTAGAGGAGACTGATGCTGTTATCGAAATGCAGAAAAATAAGGGGTCTTAGGTTCTTTTCCCATCTTGAAGTTCTCCGTTTTCTGCTCCAGTATTCGCATTTCTTAACATCGAACAATCGCCATCTCAGCGGTATGCAGTAGTGTTTTATGCCTTTGGGGTTCACGATAGGTTTTTTAAGTATTCTAGTCCTTCCGACAATTTGAGACTGTGCATGAAGATTCAAAGGCAAGATTGTCTGGACTTTGTTTCCGTCCGACAATTCAGCTTCTATCTCAACAACTCCAGCAAAAACGGGTTTCAGATATTTGTCGTTCCGTTCAGAGAATCTGATAGTTATCTTCTTGGCTTTTTGCTCTAACAGCTTGGTCAAAGGATAATTCAACAAGTCAAAAAGGTCAACCTTGATAGCAGAATACTCTATCAGACCTACATACTGAGGGTCGCCTCTGAAAATCAGATAAGCTAAGAGAGGATTGATATTATAGCTGTTTCCGACACGAATCAGCCATTTCTTATCCACAAGAATTTTGATCTAGCGTCTTAGAGACCTTGGATTAACAAAGTCGAAGTGTAGTTTGATTTCCCAAATGAATGCTTGTTCTTCCACAAACATCAGAATTGCTGGCAAAAGTGGGTTTGCGCGTATCTTCTTCTTGCTTCCATAACTGACCATTCGCATACAATAAGCACTTGCCAGGTTCTCTTCTCTAGTGAGGTCAAGAATCTGGTTCAGAGTCCATGCATCAACATTCTTTCGTGCACTAGCCAACCACTTGTAAGGGACGCTATTTACCGTCATTGGACTTCGAGTTCTGCAATTGCATGTTCTTCTGGACAAGGGCATTCTGTCTCAATCTTAAGTTCCATTGTGAACCTAAGAGAATTGTGAATTCTCAATATGCATTCTGTTAATACTAAGTGACTCTAAAAGGGTAGCCTCTTGACAATGTGTGTCCTTGATAGGGAAGTTTAACGACTATTACTATACAAATTATGTTAACGTATGGTTAGTTTTCGCCACCAAATCCCCCGTCCAGTCTGTGTAAAATTCGTTTGATTGAGCTGTCGAATTTGTGAGCTATTTTTCATGATGGTTTATCTGTTGGTTTGTATGGCGTTTGTCCGACACTTGTGTCTGGCTTCTATGTGGACTTGAGGGCTGGCTTTCAATGGCTTGTGCTGGCTTGAAAGAATGCTTTTCTATGCCGTAAAAAATGCCGATTGACTTTGATTCCATGGCGATTTAGTCGTGAAGCCCCTATGTGGCTTTCTCTCTTGCCCGTGTGTTTGGTTCTCGTCTTATAGGACTCGGCTTTCGCCGACTGCTACCATAACAAAGAGCTGACATCGTGCATAAACGTTACTGAAGACCAGACGCTTTTGGAATGTCATTGATATCCTTCATCATGAGAGGGGGATATCAGTTGAAACACCCAGACAACCACTCCCCCACCTTTTTTCAGACCAGACAAGACCAAACGGCTAGGCTCTGGGTGTTGTTAGTGGGACAATAGTTTTGGAATCCTAGAGAGTTTTGAAAGAAAGGTCGTGGATGTTAGGACTGAGACTCTTCCTTCTTTTTCTTTTCTCGTTCGAGAGCCAGTCGTTTCTTCAAGTTTTCCACATACGCCATCCAAGCATCTCGGCTTTCCGCCACATCTTGTCTGACTATGGAGAGAGTGTCTCTCTCAAGGTAATCTAGTTTGTCTTTGTCCACTTCCTCAAACTCGGTTTGTGGACTGTAAACCGTAGCATTTCCAGATGTAACGGCGACTGTTCCAGCCATGAAATCTTTGACTTTCTCGGCTGGAATGAACCCAGAGGGAAGAGCACCAAGATTATAGAATAGTTGCCAGTCCAAATCTTTCTGAGATTGATATTCAGCTTTCGCTCCTTCTGTTGGGCTAAGTTGTCCAGAACCTTTTACTTCTCTTTGTTTGGAAATTCCGACCCCGACAAAAAAAGGCTTCCCCTTATACGAAGTTGTGACAACCTTGACATCTGGATTATCAACGGGCATCTCGGCTTCAAACTCTTTTTTCCTTTTCAGCCACTTAGGAAGACGCATTAAATATCATCTATCTATTGTGAGCTATGCTTCATTCAATTAATAATTGTTTTGCAGAAGTGGAAGTGGCGTGAGATGCTACGAAAGCTTCTTCAAGAAGGCAACTACACAACCCAGGCCCAGAACAGAAGCAAAGGCAATGGCAACGTAAATCACCACGTTCCACATGAAAGTGCTAACGACTTCATCCGTTGTGGATTCGATTATGTCTTGTGTAGCATTCAAATCGCCTTGAGATATGCGAATAACTCCAGAAGTCAGAGCAAGGTAGAACGGGATGCTACTTACTAGAGAAACCAACAAAACTACAGTGGCAATCAGTTTCGCTATTTCGCTCATTTCGAGAAAATCTTCTAAGAAGAATCTCGCTTAAAAATATTCTGCTTTGCCAAGAAAAGGAAAAGTGGGTTTTGTGCCCTGGCTCAAGAACTGAAGATTTTAACTGTAGATTCTAGGCTTTCGATTCCGTCTTTGACTTCTATCAAGTCCTCATGAAGTTTTCTGAGTTCGAGCAAGATTTGTTTCAGTATTTCAGTTTGTTCATCTGTCATGGTTTTAGCCTTCTATCTGAAGACGAAAGATGGCTTCTTTTTGCCGTGTTTCTCGAAATAGGTTAAGCGTTCATTCAAGTCTGTGATTATGGTTTCGTGACTCTCTAGTTTACTCTGCAAGACTTCAATGCGTGTCTTTAAATTCTTGTTTTCTTTTTCGAGTTCGATTAGTGCGTTTTCCAGAGTTTCGATTTTCCTAATGTTGCCTTCAGATTCTTCAATGATTGTGGTTTTTCCCAGAATCTTATGCAGTTTCAAGAAAGCGGTTTTAACGTCAATTCCCGTCAGATATGGAAGCATGGCTTTCGAGACGCTTTTCCCAACCATCAATTTTATGACATCTGGGTCGATGCTGAGATTCTTGGCTTGTGAAATAATCATGTCTCTAAAGCAATGCCATGTCAGTTTAGAGTTGCCGATTTCGATATTTGAATCTCTTGCCAAATCTCTAAGTCTATTGTTCACAGTTTCTTCGTCAATGTGATTTTTGCCGTTTGAACCAAACAGAAACGGATTCTTAGAAGGTAAAGTCAGATACTCTTTCAGTAGTGTAACAGTTGTTTGACTTAGACAAGTCTTAGCCACTTGTTTCTCTTTTGCTGTTATCCGAGTCCAGACGATAGGAGCTTCAGCTTCTAGGTTTGGAAGTTCATTTCGTTGAATTCCGAGAACGTCATTAATTCGCCAGCCCAAATCATTTCCCATAGAGACCAAAAGTTTGGAGCGAAGGTCTTTAGCTATATGGAACATGGCTCTAACGTGCTCTGGCATCAGAACGAAATCGCCAGTAGAAATCACAGTTTGAGATATCGGAGAACCGTTTCTTAGCACTAAACCCATATTGTAGTATCTGAAAATCTGCAAAAGTCCAAGCGTGCTAGTGCGTCTTGTGTTGATTCCATAGGCTTGATTTGGTTTCTTGTTTATGGTGTGAATGGGTTTTCCCATCCATGCGTGGAATTCTTCCAGAAGGTTCTCATATCTACTGGCTCGGTTTTTTGCATCGACAAGGTTCTCATTTGGTCTAGGCGTTAGGTCGTCCTTTCGTTCTGCTAGAATCGTGTCCACATCTTTACCGTAGAATTCAAGAAACAGTTCTAATCCTCTACGGTAAGATTTCATAGTGCCTTTGCTGAGACTGTCTAAGAATTTCTCCATAGGTCTAGCGGTTGTCTTCTCTCTATTTTCTATTTTGCGACTTTCAAGTTCAGAGTGGATATCAACGTTGTTCGGTTTTTCTCCCGCACCTCCCCTATTTTTTATGAACAATCGATGGATCACTTCAACGCACTCTATTTACAATACTTAGTCTCAATTCACAAGTCAATTATCTACCGAGCAGAATTCATAATCAAGGTGAACCAATGTGAGCACTCTTCGTAATCTTAAGAAGTTTCAGCGTGTGAGCGCAAAACGAGGGTCGCTGGAAGAAAAGACCAAGATTTTCGAGGAAAACGCACGTAAAGCAAAGCTCTCTATTGACAAGGAACTCCTTGTCAACATTATTCAAGAAGAGAACCATGCGCATGACGAAGCAATCAAAGAACTGGACGAAAAACTTCAAGAAGAAAACCGTACGCATAACGATGCAATCAAAGAACTGGACGAAAAGATAGCCGATTTGGAAATGCAAATTAAGTCAGCGTCCGAAGCAGAGAGCATCCCAACCGAGACGCCTTCTGAACCTGCACAAGAGACGACGGAACCTCTACAAGAGACTCCAACCGTGGTTGACGAGCAAGTAAGTGTAGACAAGTACCAAGATGTGCGGGCGTTGTTGCAAGAATCCAAGCCAATCGAGTCTGAAGTTCCCTCAGAAGCGCCGAAGAAAAAGAGACGTGGTCTTTTCTAAGTACGCAGCTCTTGAGAACAGTACACATCTTACAGCGCGTGCTAAGAACTCCAGGTTTTTCTACTTACGAGTGGCATCCTGCAATTAGGATTCGAGGAAAGCCAAACCCAAGACAAATGGAGATGTCTCCCCCAAATCCCCGTTTTTCTATTTTACTATGAGTTTGTCTTTTGTTATGGAACAAGTAGGTCAAATAACCATTGAAACAAACAGTTGTATCAACAGAAGAACGACAGATACTGCTTCGCTTCGGTCTCTTCTGACGAAGAAGCAGGCAAACTGATAGAGTCAGGATGGACACATGTATGCAACAACCCCTCTAGTGGACGTATGCTTTTCAGGAAGGCGAAATGAGGCATACTGCATGAACCTAGAGGCAACCTATTAAGCGGAAAAGCAATCTATAAGGTTTAATAGGTTGTCCGCTATTAAGACCGAAAAGGTGAATCTTGTGGAAAAGCAAGCTCAAGATGGTTACATGTTCATTCCGGGCGCTACGACAATAGGCGTAACCTGCAAAGACTGTGTTATTCTGGCTTCTGAAAAACGTGTCTCGTACGGTTATCTGGTTGTAAGCAAGACCGGCAAGAAAGTATTCAAGATTAATGAACACATAGGCGCGGCATGCGCAGGGCTCATATCCGACATGCAGATTCTCATCCGAGAAGTCTCCGCTTACGGAAACCTGTTCAGCCTTGACGTTGGCAGGCCAATGTCCGTCAGGTCAGCCGCCAAACTGATGTCAAACCTCCTCTTCAACCGACGCTTGGCGCCTCTCATCACCCAAACTATCGTCGGAGGAGTAGACAGCGACGGCCCATCAATCTATTCGCTGGACCCACTGGGCTCGGTGCTCCCGGACAAGTACACGGTCGTTGGTTCAGGAACCGAAATCGCCATGGGTGTCGTCGAAGATGGCTTCAAAGAAGGCATGAGTGTGGAAGACGCAAAGGCACTCATCTTACGCGCAATGAAGTCTGCAGTGAGCAGGGACATAATGAGCGGCGATGGCATAGACTTTCTGATAATTACCAAGGAAGGAATTGCCGAAGAATCAATGAAATTCTAGGCACCTCTTTTTTAGCAAAACTTAAACTCAGCATTTCTCACACTAGCTTATTCTAAGGACGGGAGACATTTCGAGATTGCCATTCCAGCTCAACCAGAAAGAAGGAGAAATCCTCGTCGAACTAGCGCGAAAAGCCGTCGAGGAACGACTGAAGAATGGGAAGCACATAAACCCGCCGGAAAACTTGGCAGAAAAGTTTTCGCAAAAATGCGGGGTCTTCGTAACCATCAACAGCCTAGAACACGGGGAGAAATCTCTCAGAGGCTGCATCGGCCTCCCATATCCTACTACGCCGCTCGCGGAAGCGGTGATAGAAGCTGCAATAGAGGCCGCAACTCAGGATCCGCGTTTTCCAACTGTCACTCTTGAAGAGCTTGACTACGTAGTCTTTGAGGTAAGCGTGCTGACACCGCTGGAAACAGTGGAAGTGAAGAACCCAAAGGACTACTGCAAAGAAATCAAAGTCGGAGAACACGGGTTAGTCGTTGAAAGAGGATACTACAAAGGCCTTCTTTTACCCCAGGTTCCCGTTGAATGGCAATGGGACGAGGAAACGTTCCTATGCCAATGCTGCGTCAAAGCCGGGTTGCCTCCGGATTCTTGGCTTGTCAAAGGCACCAAGATCTACAAGTTCAGCTCTATAATCGCCGAAGAAATCTCACCCAAAGGACCTGTAAAGATAGTTGACATGCGAAAACCCGCGCAAGGTTGACTGTCATTTGGGAAAGAACCTATAAGATGACGTTGCTCCATATTGCTAGGCGAATTCAAGTTGAAGGATCAGGTTTCGGGTTGCGGAATCCACTGCGGCTCATGTCCAACTTTCAGGCTTGATCACGACAGATGCTTGGGATGCAGCTGGGCAAATAACATGCTGCGAATAAGCAGGGAGAACAAGAGAGGATGTGTCTTCTGGGAATGCGCCCAAGAAAAGGGAGTCGAAAATTGTCTCAAGTGTCAGGATTTTCCATGTGAAACGCACTACGACCCTAAGGAAGCAATCTGGACCAAGCAGGCTCTGGACATGTGGAAGGAGTTGGGCAAAACTGGCATGACCTTTTGGGGCAGAAGAAAGGAGCTTGAAGAATCCCTGCGAAGACGCGCCGCCAACGAAAAGACTAAACGAAAAAAGAGAATCTAGCCCCATTTTGTACCGTAGTTAATCTTCAGTTTAATAGTTTTTGTGCAAATACATCCTGCTTTGTGTTCCAAAAAAGTTAAGAATCGCTCGGGCTTCATCTGCGGTTAGTGGCGTGTCTTGAATTTCTCCGGAGCCGACGAGATTCCTGAAGTCATCTTCGACGGAAACCCAATGATGCAAATGGGAAAGCTTGTTCTTCGGCGGGAACTAGCGGGATGAAAATCTATTTTGCTCCTTGCGGAATCGGTTTAGGACACGTCGGGCGAAGCATTCCGATTGCCAAGAGGCTCGTTGAAAAAGGCAACCACGTGATTTTCTCAACTTACGGAGAAGGCATAGGTTATGTTGAGCGAGAACAGTTTCCGTTGATAAAGGCTCCGCCGATTGGGTTCCAAGTCAAACCGGACGGGAGCATCGATTTCAGACAAACAGCAATCAACCCTGGGCCATTCTTGGCCTCCTTCACCCTTCTAGATCAAATAGACTCAGAAGTGAGAACAATACAAAGCTACGGCCCTGACGTGATCATTTCAGATTCTAGGGCCTCAACGCTTCTGGCCGGAAGACTGCTGAGGGTTCCGCGGTTCTGTATCTTAAACCAGTTCCAACCCATCGTCCCAAGGAGAACGCGTAACCTGAGATTGGCGAGGTTTGCCGACGTAGTGACGCTTACCATTATTGGCAGGATCTGGACTAGCGGAAACACTGTTTTGATTCCGGATTTTCCGGAGCCTTACACGATCTCGGTTGGCAACCTTACTATTCCAAAGTCTTACCGCAGGAACGTGAACCTGATCGGTCCGATATTGCCCACAAAACCTGACGATCTGCCTACAAAGAAAGAACTTATCAGAAAATTAGGACTTTCGACCAGTAAACCGATAATTTTCGCACCTTTGAGCGGACCCACATCTGAAAAAGCCTTCGTCACAGGAATGCTGAGAAAAATCTTACTCGAGTTTCCAGACGAGTATGAAATCGTATTGTCTTACGGCTACCCAGGCGTAGACGACAAGCCCATACGACACGGCAACCTGACCATTTACAAGTGGGTTCCCAACCGCTTCGAATACCTCAAAGCATGCGACCTCGTCATCGCCCGTGCTGGACACGGGACGATTACGCAGTCCATGTGCTATGGAAAACCAATGATCATCATACCCACGCCTGGACACACTGAACAAATAAACAACGCAAAACAGGCAGAGGAGATCGGCGTCGCAAAATTCATCCTTCAGAATCGTTTGAGCAGAGAGAAATTGCTTTCTACGGTCAAAGAAGCTCTTGGGAACGGGATGGTTGAAAGAGCCGCCGAAGTTCAGGGAGAGGCGTTGAAATACGATGGGCTCGAAAATGCCGTAAACAGCGTAATTGAAGTCGCTGCCAAGTAGGAAGCTGTGACAAGGGTTTTAAGCCGAACGTTCAAGAAGTTACGAGTATGTTCCTCCCACATAAAATTGTGGAATCCAAGCTGTTGCAGATCTTGGCTGAAGATATCGGACAAGGCGATATAACCACATCCATTGTCGTAGCGGACGGCACAAAGGCGGAAGCCGACGTCATTGCGAAACAGTCCGGCATCGTTGCTGGAATCGAAGAAACGATGATCCTTCTGGAAAGCTTGGGACTTGAGGTTAAGGCGCTGGTCACGGATGGTCAAAAGGTCAACGCAAGACAGGTCCTGCTCAACGTTTCAGGCAACGCTCGAAATATCCTGGCCGTTGAACGGACTTTCTTGAACATTCTATCACGCATGAGTGGAATAGCCACAGCTACGCGGAATCTGGTGGAGAAATTGCGAAAGGTGAAGCTTAAGACGAAGGTGGCATGCACGCGAAAGACTGCACCTGGCTTAATGTATTTTGACAAGAAAGCTGTGCAGGTCGGCGGAGGAGACACTCACAGGCTTCACCTCGACGACATGATCCTCATAAAAGACAACCACATAACAATCGTTGGAAGCGTCAAAAAAGCTGTTGAAACCGCTAGAAAGACCGCTTCACTAACGAAGAAAGTTGAGGTTGAAGTGACGAAAACCGAAGATGTTCTGAAGGCTGTTGAAAGCGGAGCGGACATCGTGATGCTGGACAATTTCACTCCGAAAGAAGCGAAGAAAGCTGTTGACTTGCTCAAGGAAAACCGTCTTCGCGGAAAGGTTCTGTTGGAAGCCAGCGGGAGAATCACGGCTGAGAACATTCTGGACTACGCATCAACCGGAGTCGACCTAGTGAGTCTGGGCGAATTGACTCAGAGTCCACGAGCACTTGACATCAGTCTGAAAATCACTAAAGTCGCGAAAAAAGCCTGATTGACGATTTTAGTTACCCGCCAAAGGCCATAATCAAAGCTATTTCGATTATCGCACTCGCGAAAAGCACCAATGTTACCAGGGTGATGAACGAGGAAAGGTTTCTGAGTTCTCTTTTGAAACTTATAGTCTTGTTCGTAAGCCTCTGAACACCGCGAAGCATCAGCCAGAAACTCTCTGCCTCTCCTACGGAGAAAGAGGTGAATTCCAGCCAAGTGAACGGAAAGAGAAAGTAAGCGAAGAACAGGGCAAGCGGCGACACGCCATGGGCTGCTGAAGTCATACTCTGTGCCACCATGACGACACCGTTGTTGTACAGTACAATGAATCCGAAGATCCAGCCGAAGACCGGTATGAACATCAACAGGCATATGAACAGGTTGTTTCCGAAAATTCCCTGAATTGTAGGGTTGCTCCGCAACTGGTCAAGTTCATTGTTAATATCTGTTGCCTCTTGCTGAGTCAGTGTCTGCATCGCTCCTATGCTCGTTGCGATTATGCCTAGAATGAAGAAGATCGCTATCGTGATGATTCTCTTGTTTCTTGACGAATATGACTTGAACAGGTTTATTCCCAATCAATTACTCTCCTTCGGGGCTATCTTGAGCGCTCTGAAGCCTCTTGCCGATGGATTCAACAACTCGGCAATATTAACTTTCTTGAGAATTTCTTCTGAATCCTCAGCATATCCTCTGACGTCGTGTTCAGAGGGCATAAGCGAATAAAGGTAAACGCCTCTGTCTGCAAGCCTAGGCTGGCATCTGGACGGCAGGCCCAACATGTTGGTCTGCTTCTCTTTCACGGCTTTTGCACAAGTGTACAGTATTGCATTTGCGCCGGAAGTCAATTCTGCAATCCTCACCGGGACGCTTTCTTTTCCTATTGCCAGCACTTCCACACCGTATTTTTGAGTCATCTCGTTACCGATTTTTCTGAGCCGCGGCAGAACGTTCAATAGGTGACGTCTTGCTCTTGCCGAGATGTTCATTTCCGTGAATTGGATGGGGCTCAATTGCTCAATGGATACCGAGCCCAAAGACATGTCTAAGTGCACGATGTCTGCTTTCGTCTTGGCAAGAAGGTCGCGGCACAACTCGGCTTCGTGAACGATCAATTCGTGTCCTTTTTCAGCTGGGACAAAAATAGGTTCCGCAAGAAAGGTGCTGGCTTCTCTGTATGGAGCGCTGACCAGAACCGAGGCTGTGGCAACGATCGATAAGGGGACGAACTTCTCGTCGAGTATGGCTGAGGAAGAATCTGCCGCGACTATCTTCAATCTTTCACCATGATACTAGTAAAGGCTGTTGAGGCAATTTATGTTTGCCGTCTAAACTTCCTGTTCTTTCAGGCCTCTTGCCAGAAGGTAGATTTCCGCGCTTTTCGGCCTGCTCGCTTTAGGTTTTACCACGGTCACACTTTCAAAGTTCTTCTTGATTTTCTGCAGGAAGTCAGAGAACATGTCGCCCTGAAAGACTTTGACAAAAATGCTTCCGGAAGGTTTCAGCGTTTGAAGGGCGATTTCAAGCGCTCGCTGAGCTAGGTCCAGTTGACGAGCGTGGTCCACTTCCCATATTCCCGAGATGTTTGGCGAAGCGTCAGAAATTACGGCGTCAGCTTTTCTTGGAAGCATCTCCATGATCTGCTGCACAGTTTCGGGCTCCGTCAAGTCGCAGATTATCGTTTTTACGTAGGGTTGGGGAAACGGTTCTATCTCTTTGAGATCAACTCCAAGGACAAAACCCTTGTTGCCGACGGTTTTCCTTGCCGCCTGCATCCATCCGCCTGGTGCTGCGCCTAGGTCGATGACGACGTCGCCGTATTCTATGAAATGGTATCTTTTGATGGCTTCGAACAGTTTGTAGGCTGCCCTCGAACGGTACATTTCCTGCTTTGCTTTCTTGTAATAATAGTCTCTCTTTCTGTCTTGAATCCAAGCCTTCGGCAAGACTAGCTGTCCCCAACTTCGCCGGGTGGACCGCTAGAAATAGAACGGAGCCAGTCCGTGAGTCTTTCACAGTTTTGGGGTGAAATCGCGCTTGAAGGGTCACAACGGGCGTTGTCTTGGCACATCAGGCATGGGCAGTCAGAAATAGTATCTATCGACGCTGGTAGCCTCTTTGGAAAAAGCCTGTAAGTCCATCTTCCCTCTCGCAGTTCTTTCTCTCTGCGGATTAGGCCTTTCACCTCCAGCTTCAAAGCTATTCTAGAACCTTCTCTACTGCTGGCATCTAACTCGTGCCAGAGATCGGATTGGAGCACACCTTGAAAGCCGGTGTTCATAATAAATTGCAGAGCTCTCTGCTCTAGGTCATTGCGTTTAGGCATCTTCTCTAATCCCAAGTCGTCCAGTTTATAATGCGCGGCTTAATAATAAAAAGATGTATGTTGAGAAACGAGTAAAGTCATGTTGAAAGATGAGGTAAATGAGGACCAAGAAAGCCACAGGCTTCTGTTTGGGCATTGAGTCGACGGCAGACGATTTCAGTATCGGCATTTCGACGTTTGAAGGCAAGATACTGGCCAACGTCATAAATGCCTACGTGCCGCCCGAGGGTGGGATACATCCCAGGGAGGCTGCCAGACACCACGCTGAAGTTGCAAGCAAAGTCATGCGAGAAGCTTTCATCAAATCTGGGCTGAAGCCCGCGGACCTGTCAGTTGTCGCGTTTTCTCAAGGTCCAGGGTTGGGTCCATGTCTGCGCACCGGGGCAACCGTGGCCAGAGCCTTGGCATCATATATGAGAATTCCATTAGTCGGCGTAAACCACTGCGTGGCTCACATTGAAATTGGCAAGCTGAGAACAGGCGCCAAGAACCCTGTGACACTGTACGTTTCAGGCGGAAACACCATGGTTGCCGCGTATGACGCTGGGCGTTACAGGGTGTTCGGGGAAACGCTGGATATCGCTTTGGGCAACTGCCTTGACGTTTTTGCAAGAGAAACAGGTCTACGCCAGAGTCCGGGAATGCCCTTTGGTGCTGTGATCGAGAAACTCGCGTTGAACGGAAAGAAACTCATTCCTCTGCCGTACACCGTGAAAGGAATGGATATGTCTCTAAGTGGACTAGTTACGGCTGCAACTGCTCTGGTGAAAAAAGGAGGACATGAACTTGAGGATGTATGCTACAGTCTTCAAGAGACAGCTTTTTCGATGGTCACCGAAGTGACTGAAAGAGCCTTGGCACACACGGGAAAGAAAGAACTGCTCCTAACCGGCGGTGTAGCGGCCAACAAGCGACTGCAATCGATGATCCGCGCTGTCGCCGAAGAGCATAATGTCAAGTTTGACGCTGTGGAGACTCAGTTTGCGATCGACAATGGTGCGATGATTTCATGGACAGGCGTACTTGCCTTTAGAAGCGGTGCGGTCACGCCTCTGGAGACGAGTTTTGTTAAGCTGAAGTGGCGTTTGGAAGAGGTGGAAGTTCCGTGGATGCGATGAAGCCGATGAAGCTTTTGAAGAAAGGGGCGGAAGCGAACCTCTACGTCGGAGACTGGCACGGCAGGAGAGTGGTGTTCAAGAAACGTTTGCCAAAGAAATACAGGCAGGCGCAGCTTGATGCGCAAATTCGTGCCTACCGGACGATTCATGAGCCGCAACTGATGCACGAAGCTAAGAAGGCCGGCGTGCCCAGTCCGATGATATTTCTAGTCGACGTCAAGAACACACTTATCATAATGGAGTATATTGAAGGCACACAGGTCAAACAGTTGCTCTACGAGCTCTCTGAAGAAGAAAGAAGAAATGTTTGTTTCAAGATAGGTCAAGGAATCGCTAAACTTCATCGATTCGGTTTGATTCACGGTGACTTGACAACTTCAAACATGATCATGAATTCCGACGGAAAAGTATTCTTCGTAGACTTCGGGCTTGGCGAAAAGAACGATGCGGTCGAAGCAAGAGGCGTCGACTTACACTTGATGAAAAGGGCATTGCAGAGCACACATTACCAGTTCGCAGAAGACTGCTTCAAATCCGTAATCAGCGGTTACGGAAGTATTATGGACGATGATTCTTTGAAAAGCGTTTTACGGAAGGTCAAAGAGATAGAGAGGAGAGGACGGTATGTCGCAGAAAGAAAGCAACAAAAAGTTTCGTCTTAAAGGCCGCGTCATATTTTTCGCCACCAGCAACGTCAACAAATTCAACGAGGCAAGACGCGTTCTGGCCGAGCATAAAATTGCTGTCGGCATGTTGAGGGTCAAATCGCTGGAGATCCAGAGTGAAAGCTTGGAGAAAATCGCTGCAGCCAGTGTAGTCGACGCTTTTGAGAAGTGTCGTCTGCCGATCATAGTTGAAGATGCCGGGTTGTTTGTGGATGCTTTGAACGGTTTTCCAGGGCCTTATGCTGCGTACGTATACAGAACGATTGGCAATCAAGGGCTGCTCAAGCTCATGGAAAACGTCAAAACAAGAAACGCCCGTTTCGAGTCAGTCATTGCGTATCTTTCAAAAGACTTGAAATCTCCAAAATGCTTTAACGGACAAGTGCAAGGCGAAATCATAACGGAACAGAGAAGAGGGAATGGCAACTCCGGCTTTGGGTTCGACCCAATCTTTAAGCCTATTGGCGCCAGCAAAACCTTCGCTGAGATGAGTATATCGGAAAAAAACGGGTTTTCGCATCGGGCAGAAGCGTTTCAGGCTTTTGCACAATGGTACCAAAAGTAAGGGATGCAGCCCAAGATTTACAACTATATAGTCTATAGTGTCTATATTGGAAAGACCTTTCAGCTGTGGCAGCATTCTTTTGGACGGGGAACAAGACAGTTGAAAAAGGTCCAATTGTTCGAATATGAAATCCCTCATTACAGGAAACCCACGATGGACTGGGCTGATCGAAAGCGTCCGCGTTAGTCTCCCTTTGTCGTCGCTAAATTTTCTGTGAATCATTTCTTGCTGCTTATCTATCTTTTTTGGATCTGCATTGTCCAGTTTGAAAGGGCGCGTCAAATAGCATTTTGATAATATGACTTTAATACGTCTTCAACAGGCATTCTGTTTGGTGTTTGAAGTGGTTGAGGTACGAGAACTCTTAGAGTATAATGCTGGCGTAAGACACAAGTATTTGGAAACTCTGGGGCAAATGTCTTGGAAAGAGTTGACGAAGAACAGGGAAGCAAGCTTTCACTCGATTAGAAACATTTTCGTCCATACTCTCGGTGCGACAGATTACTGGTTAGATTTTTTGCAGGTAAAGAACTTGCGATCCAAGAAAAAGTATGACGAGTACAAGAGCTTTGAAGAAGTCAGAGCGTATATGGAAAATGTTGAGAAGCGCTTGAATGATTATCTTGACTCGTTGCCGAAAGAAGGATTGAACAGGACGTACACAGTTAAGGACGATAGCGGCAAGGTCATGAAGATCTCGGCAGAAGATGTCTTGATCCACGTGTTCGAAGAGGAAGTTCACCACAGGGGAGAGCTGATAGCACTTCTTTGGCAAATGAACATTGAGCCCCCCGCAATGGGTTGGAAGGGTCTATAATAGACGGAAGAAATAGGACGAGACCCGCGCGCTAAAGGTTTAACACCTTGGAACGCGGAATAAATCACCAATGCTCGTGGGCTGAGGTTCGAATGAAAAAGAGTATAGTGGTTTTGACTTTGCTCGGCGTAGCCGTTATCATGATAGGTCTAGTGTTTATTTATTTAGGAACTCAAAAGGCGCAGGTCACAACAACAGGAGCCAGTTATTCTTTCGGCAGCAATTATCTCCATGAGGATTTATCCAACGAGACTTACCTGAGAGGAGGAGACTTCACTATCCAAAACTGCAAATCGGATACTCTGGAGATTGTTGGCATTCATCCACCTGCATCATTCAATCAATCGAAATTGGCGAATGTTTACTTCGCTGTGTGGGAAGGCGGAATCAAGCCAAGCCTTCCGGGGAATCGACCAGACAAGATGATACGTGCAGACCTTGTTTTGGAGCAGACGCCTGATGCATTTCTGTTTGACCTGAGAACCGACACGCTTTCAATCGAACTGCTTTCCAACGAAACATATGAGAATCTCGGATCCTCTTCAACTTGGAATGCTGACTTTGTACGCATCCATGCCTTACCTGCAAGTCCCGACTTCATACGGCTGGGAATAGTTCTTCCTGACGTTGGCATGGCCGTCGTTCTTCTAATGATCTATTTACTCGATAGACACCAGACAATCAGTGAAAAAGACACTTCAGAGAAAACTGGAGAAGCCACCGTGAGAGAGAAAGGATAGAAAAAAACGCAATCGAGGGTAAATAGGAAAATATGTGTCTATCCGCGCACGTCAAACGGGTTCTACGTTTTTTCTGTAGTGGCTAATTTGCGAGAACGTCTTCTCAGGTAAAACGCTGAGGTTGAAACAGTCATGGCAACGACGACAATAGTGACACCAACAATTGCTGCTCTCTCATCAAATCCTTCGCCTCATCTCTCAAGTTTGCTGTACCTTTCTATCACCGATTTCTTACAAGGGGTCGTGTGGACTCGGTTTTACCGAAGACTTTACAGAACCCGAAAGCGGATTCTGGAAAGGCAAAATCTGAGGTAGGGCTCGTTTTTAGTGGCGAGTTCCTGTTACTCTTCTTCTTTCCTGTCGTTTCTGATATTTCGTGTACTTCCTTTGATAAGGCACGTTTCAACCTCAAAAGAAAAATCGCCCTTGGACTCATATGAAAAACTCAAATACTCAGTCAATAAATAACAGTCACAGAGGGGATAACTTGGCTGGAAAAATCGAAAAACTTCATCCACACTACAAGACGGTTTTACAAGCATTAAGATATGGCCTAGAGGTTTTGGAGCGTGATGACCTAACCGACAAACAAAAAGTCGGAAGGGCAAAGCACCAAATCAAAGATGCAATGCACATGTTAGGCTACACAGAAGAACTAGTCAGAACCTATCGAAAACCCTCAACTGAATCTTCAACCGAAACGTAACAGCGTCTCGCTACGGACTCGTTAACCGCAGAGGTAACAGAACTTTTTTCGTACAAGAATCTATCCGACGAATTTTCACAAGGACTCCAATCCGACGACAACTACACAGAACCTTGTTTTTTGAGATGGCATTTTCAACGCACATTCCCTTACCGTATACTTTTCCAGAAGATGTCTAACGATCTTTGTGCAGCACCAGCAATCGGCGTAATGGTTGGGCCCTCGTTGCTCACAAAGAAGCGTACAACGCGCGTCTATTGAACCATAGCCCATTTAAGCGCGCTTGCCGCTGCATCACTTGAATACATCTAGAGGCTTTCGCACGAGGACAGGTGTGCTGGTCGCTTTAATTTTCATGGCGCTACTCATTTTCAGCGTCGTGATAATCGTTTCGGTAAACGACAGGTCAGTAAATGACACAGCGCTACAGTACACCTATGAGATCATAAAGACTTACCCACACGATATCAAAGCTTTCACAGAGGGACTAGCGTTTGATAACGGTGTTCTGTATGAGAGCACTGGCCTCTATGGTAACTCCACGCTACGCCGCGTACAATTAGAGACGGGCAAAACGCTGCAGGTTCACGCATTGCAGAATCAGTACTTCGGCGAAGGAATCACGATCGCCGACAACAAGATCATTCAACTAACGTGGCAGTCGCACGTAGGCTTCGTTTATGACAAGAACACGTTTGAGGTGTTGCAAGAGTACAACTATTCAACCGAGGGGTGGGGAATCACATGCGACGGGAACCAGCTGATAATGAGCGACGGAACAGCCAATCTGTATCTTTTGGATCCAACAACCTTCGAGAGAATTGGACAGGTTCAGGTGCACAGCTCTGACCCCGTTACTAACCTCAACGAGCTCGAATACGTGAACGGCAAAGTCTACGCCAACATTTGGAAAACACGAAAAATAGCCATAATCAACCTTCAAGATGGTCGAGTGGAGGGGTGGATAGACCTGACGGGCCTTCCAGGCTCACAGGATGGAGACCCAAACAGTGTTCTTAATGGTATCGCATACGACGCAAAGCTGGATCGCCTGTTCGTTACTGGAAAAATGTGGCCATGGCTCTATGAGATTAAGCCAATCCATGCAGTATGACCCGCGCCAAGCATATACGTTGCTCTTGTCTCCGCACGTCCACAAATGTCAAAGTTAAGCCTCATGTGAAGGTGGTTCTCGACGTTGCAGGAAGCCACTGGACTGCTGGAAGTATGGTTCGAAGACGTCATCGACATGAATGGAAAGAAGTTCCTCAGGAAAAGAAAGTGAAAGCGACATATAGTTTTAGAAATTCATCAATATTTTTAAATACGTGTGCACCTTCGCTGATACAGAGTTTGAGTGATCACCGATGCCTAAACAGGAAAAAGGGAAATCGCATGGAACGAGACCCGTAAGCAAGCGGCCTCCAAACTGGTGCAAATACCAACCCGAAGAAGTGGAGGCTTTGATTGTTAAATTGGGCAAGGAAGGCAATTCTCCGAGCCGAATAGGCACGATTTTGAGGGACCAGCACTCGATTCCATTAGCGAAACCGATAACTGGAAAGAGAATTCTGACAGTGCTCAAAGAGAATGATCTCTCGCCATCGATGCCTGAAGACCTGACAAGCCTGCTCAAGAAAGCAGCGAGTCTGGGACTGCACCTTGAGAAGAACCACACAGATCTTTACAACAGACGTGCACTTCAGCTCATAGAGGCGAAGGTTCACAAGTTGTCTAGATACTACAAGCGCGTCGGCGTTTTACCCAAAACCTGGAAGTACGAACCCAAGATTGCTTCCATAACCTAGACCTTCAGCTACCACGTTTTTCAACGATATATCAAGAATACCTAGGGTCAATGCTGTTTAAAATCTTTAAATAATCAAGCTCACAAGGCTAGGTTGGATTACAATGGCTGCAGGTTCAGAAGACCAAGTCGCCGGCTTTCTCGATTCAGCCGAAAAGGCAGCCAAAACAATACAGGAAACAGTCAAACAAGACGGGCTCATTCAAATCTTCTCGCACCTTGATGCCGACGGAGTGGCTGCTGCTGGCATAATCGGCAAGGCACTCTTCAGGTTGGATGCGAGGTTTAGGATTCGCATAACACAGTGGATAGAGAACAAAATCTTGGGCGACGTTCTCTCAGACAAGCCTCAGCTCATAATCTTCACAGACCTGGGAAGCGGCTACGTTGACCTGCTGAACCAGAAGCTTTCGGACTTCAAGATCGCTATACTGGATCATCATCAAATCGTCGGACAAAAATCAGGCAACTTCGTACACGTAAACCCTCACCTGCACGGCTTGGACGGAGCTAGAGACATTAGCGGTTCAGGAGTGGCGTACTTTGTTTCAAAGGCATTAGACAAAGTCAACGTTGACTTGGCTCCTATAGCCGTTGTTGGAGCCTTAGGAGACATGCAGGACAAGTACGAGCAGCGAATGCTCGGGGGACTGAACGGAAAAATCGTGGAAGACGCGACGGCGTCAGGTCTTCTTACCGTTGAAAAGGATTTGATGTTCTTCGGAAGAGAGACGCGCCCAATTTTGAAGGCGTTGGCTTCGACGACAAGCCCATTCATACCTGGCATAAGCGGCGAAGAGGAGAAGAGCTTGGCTTTCCTCAAAAGCTTGGGAATTGAACCGAAGAATGGAGACAAATGGCGAGCGCTGAGAGACTTGACTGATGACGAGAAGAAGCGTTTGTGCTCAAAACTCGCAGAACACCTAGTTTCGATGGGTCTCCACTCTCAAGTCAGCAGCTTGGTCGGGCACGTTTATACGCTGACTCGGGAGGAGCCCTGGACTCCCTTGAGAGATGCTCGCGAATTCGCCGTTTTGCTTAATGGAACTGGCCGCATGGAGAAAGCAGGGCTTGGTGTCGCGGTATGCATGGGTGACAGAGCTTCGGCGCTCGAAGAAGCCAACCGAGTCTTAGAGGATTACAGACGAAGCATCAACAAATACCTGGGATGGGTCACCGAGAAACCCGAAAGGATGAAGGAATTTGTGAACATATACGTGGTCTATGGCGAAGACTTTATCAACGACAAAATGGTTGGAGCAGTCTCTTCCATACTCACGTCGAGCCTTCCAAACCCCGAGAAGCCCCTGATCGCATACGCTAACCTCCAAGAGGAAGGAATCGCGAAGATATCCGCTCGGACAATGGAGGCCGTGATAAACAAGGGCGTCAACCTTGGAGAAATCATGCAGGTCGCTGCTGAGAAATTCAGGGGTAAAGGCGGCGGACACAATATTGCTGCAGGTGCCCAAGTTCCGATAGAAGAGATCGGCAACTTCATTGCGGCAGTAGATGAACTTGTGGGAAAACAGTTGAAAGGTGAGAAGATTGCGGGCTGAAGTAATCCTTGAATATGATAACTCTAAGGTGGCGGAAGCCATCGCGAGAGCAGTCTCACCCGACAACTTCAAAACGCCCAAGGGCTTGTCCATCAGAACGGTAAGGAAGGCAAACAAAGTCATCACCAAACTAGATCACAGGAGGAAATTTTCGACATTCATCGCCACAATTGATGATCTTCTTTTTTGCGTCTCAACGGCCGAAAAAGTGCTTCATACCGCAGACAATCTTGGATGACCGCGTAAGTCCGGATCTGTTAAAAATCGGTTGGCTTATTTCATCGTAAAGTTAAATAGAAGATTCAAGGCTAGACTTAGAAGCTACAAGTGGGAAAATGCTCGACATAAAACTGATCCGCGAAAACCCTGACGTTGCGAGGCAGAATCTGAAAAAGCGAGGGGACCCTGCGAACCTCAAAATGCTCGACGATCTGATCGCCTGCGACAAAACGTGGCGACAGGGTTTGACGAAGTTGAATGACCTGCGTCATGAACGGAAACAGATAACTTCTGAAATCGCTACGGCAAAGAAGAAAGGAAAAGAAGCGAATGATCAAATCGCCAAAGCCAAAGATGTCGACACTGAAATCACGACGTTAGAGAAGCAAGTTGCTGAAGCTGAAGACAAAGTACACAATCTTCTGATGCAGCTTCCAAACCTGCTTCATGAAACTGTCCCATTCGGAAAAGACGAAAACGACAACGTTGAAGTGAGAAGATGGGGTAAACCGCCAAAATTCAGTTTTCCAGCCAAAGACCATGTGGATTTGAGCACGAAACTCGGCATCCTCGACATCGAGAGGGCCAGCAAAATAACCGGCGCCAGATTCTTCTTTCTCAAGAACGAAGCCGTTCTCCTTGACATGGCACTGATCAGTTTTGCCCTCGAGGAGATGTCCCAGAAGGGCTACCATCCGATAGAGCCCCCTTATCTGATGCGACGCAAAGCCTACGAAGGGGTTGTCGCACTGGGCGATTTCGAAGATGTCCTCTACAAGATTGAAAACGAAGACCTCTATCTAATTGCGACTTCAGAGCATCCAGTTGGATCGATGTTCATGGACGAAGTGTTGATGGCTGAGGATCTGCCGATGAAGTTCTGCGGACTCAGCACCAACTTCCGAAAAGAGGCTGGAGCCCATGGCAAGGATACTAGGGGAGTGTTTCGAACTCACCAGTTCAACAAAGTTGAACAGTTTATCTTCAGCAGGCCTGAAGATTCATGGAAACTGCATGAAGAGTTGGTTCATAATGCAGAGGAACTCGTCCGGAAACTTGGGTTGGCTTATCGTGTGGTAAACGTGTGCACAGGCGACATCGGCACCGTTGCAGCGAAGAAATATGATATAGAAGCATGGATGCCAGCTCAAGACGCTTACCGTGAAATAGTCTCATGCAGCAATTGCACCGACTATCAAGCCAGGAGATTGAACATCAAGTACAGGGAGAAAGAGGGTGAAGCGCCGAAAGGGTTCGTGCATACTTTGAATTCAACGGCCATAGCCACAGGCAGAACCATGGTTGCTTTGATCGAGAACTATCAACAGGAAGACGGTTCGATTGTCGTCCCAGAAGTGTTGAGAAAATACATGGGCGGTATCGAGAAAATAGTGCCTAAACGGTAAAACTTTTAATAGTATGATGTGAACTTTCAAGCTGCATTCGGAGGGTATTAGTGTCTTCAAAGACGAAACGCGTGCGCGATAAATGGCGAGGTAAGTCTTGGTACATGGTCATGTCTCCACCCTACTTCGGAAACACCGAATTAGGCTCCGTGCCTGCCGAGGAACCAGAGAGACTGGTTGGAAGGGTTGTTGACTCCACACTTTACGATATCACAAACGATTTTGCGCATCAATATTTGAAGATGCGTTTCCAGATAACCGAAGTAGACGGGAAAACGGCTAAGACGATGTTCAAAGGACATGAGTACTCACGAGACTACCTTCGCAGTTTGGTCAGGAGAAGGACTACAAAAGTTGACGGTTTGTTCGGCATAACGACCAAAGATGGACATAACGTGCGTTTAGCCGTGAGTGCGTTTACGCTTTCAAGGATAAGGACGTCTCAAGAAAAGGTAGTGCGGGCCATAATGAACAGGATCGTTAAGGAAAAGGCTGCGGCGTTGACTATGGATCAGTTTGCGCAGGAAATGGTCCTTGGAAAGATTGCTTCAGACATTTATAATGAAGCCAAGAAAATAGCTCCGTTGCGTCACGTGGGCATTAGGAATTCGAAAGTCGTAACGCAACCCGCACAGTTGAAGGCAGAAGAAGCCCAGTAGATTCTACGCCTTAAGGTTTTTTCCGTATTCGTACCCTTTTTCAAAAGCCGCTAGGTTCAGTTCTTCAGTGCCTTTCGGAATGTTTTCTTTTGTCGATTCTTTGACAGCGTTTTCATCTAGGAGTTTTGTGATGGCGACGAACGCGCCTATCATGACGATGTTGGCAACTATTCTTCTGCCCAGTTGATCCGCCATTTTTGTGGCTGGAACTTTGAAAATTTTGACCTTTCCAAGACCCTTCTGGGTCGGGATCATGTCTGGATCTAGAATCACTGTTCCTCCTTGTTTGATGTCGTCTGCATAGTCGTTGTAGGCGGCCTGAGACATGACCACGAGCACGTCTGGCTGGACGAGTTTGGGAAAGTCTATTTCCTGCTCTGATATGACCACTTCAGACTTGCACGCGCCGCCTCTTGACTCTGGTCCGTAAGATTGGGTCTGGACAGAGCTTTTTCCGGCGTGTATGCTTGCGGCTGCAGCGACGATTATTCCTGACTTGATTATTCCTTGACCGCCGAAACCCGCAAACCTGACTTCAACTCGCATTCAGCTCACCTTCTCCATTGCTTTCTCGTTTATCTTGGATATTTTTTCATGAAGCATTCTTTCGTAGCTGAGTTTTTCCGTGTCTACAAACTCGCCTACTACTATTCGCTCAGCTGTGATTTCTGCCTTTGATGGGTCTGAGAAGTTTTCGATTACTGAGGCTTTCTTGAACCAACTCATCATTTCGAGTCCTGAACGCATTTTGTTGTGCCGACCGTATATCTCGGGGCACGGTGAAAGCACTTCAATGAAGGAGAAGCCCTTCTTCTGGAGCATTTTTTTGAGGGACAGCGTGAGTCTGCGAACGTGAAGCGTAGTCCATCTTGCCACGTAAGTGGCGCCTGAAGCAGCGCCTAAGTGCACGAGGTTGAATGGGTTCTCAATGTTGCCGTACGGGCTTGTGGGCGTTATTGCATCGATCGGAGTTGTGGGCCCTGATTGTCCGCCTGTCATTCCGTAGTTCAGGTTGTTGACGCAAAGAACTTTTATTCCTATGTTTCTGCGCGCTGCGTGTATGAAGTGGTTTCCTCCGATCGCGAATAGGTCGCCGTCTCCGCTTATGACAACGATTTCTAGGTCTGGGTTTGCGAGTTTGACGCCTGTTGCGAAGGCTAATGCTCGTCCATGTGTGGTGTGGAACGAGTCTGTGTTGATGTAGCCTGCTGTTCTTCCGATGCAGCCGATTCCTGAGACGATTACGAGTTTGTCAAGGTCTGTCTTCAATTCATCTAGCGCATGAGTGAAACAGTTGAGGACGATGCCGTTGCCGCAGCCTGGGCACCATATGTGTGGCATCATTTCTTCTCTGAGGTACTTCGAGAATGGATGTAGGGCTGTTGTTTCTTGAACCATTACTTGATCCTCCTCATTGCCTCAAGTATTTCGTTTGGAGTGTGAGGTTCCTCTCCAAGTTTTGAGAGAAAGGTGACGGGTGTTGCTTTTGCCGCTCTTTCAACTTCGCGCACCATTTGTCCACAGTTCATTTCTGGGACAACGATTCCACGGACTTGTTTGGCTATCTTGGTCACTTGTTCTTCTGGAAACGGCCAGAGCGTGACTAGTCGCAGCAGGCCTGCTTTGATGCCTTTTTCTCTGGCTTTTCTGATCGCGCTGAGCGCGCTTCTGGCAACTATGCCGTAGGCAACGACGGCAACGTCTGCGTCTTCAAGCATCGTCTCTTCGATCTTGATTATTTTTTTAGCGTTATTCTGTATCTTTGCACATAACCTGTTGACGAGTTGAGATTGGACTTCTGAGCTTGACGTTTTCGGAAAACCGTTCTCGTTATGGGTCAATCCTGTTGCATGGAAATGGTATCCTTCTCCGAACGTCGCCATGGGCGGAACCAGATCTGCATCAGGCATGAACGGTTTGTACTTTCCCGGTGCAACGGTTGGTTTCTTGCGGTTGACAGTTTTTATTTTTTCCATCGGTGGGATGACGACTTTCTCCCACATGTGTCCAACTATCTCGTCTGCCATCAGCAGCGTGGGTACCCTGTATGTTTCCGACAGGTTGAAGGCTTCAATTGTCAAGTCGAACATTTCTTGGACTGAGGAAGGCGTAAGAGCTATGATTCCGTAATCGCCGTGTGAACCCCATTTTGCCTGCATTACGTCTTGCTGTCCTGGCATCGTTGGCTGTCCGGTGCTTGGTCCTCCACGCATTACGTCAACGATGACGCATGGGGCTTCTGTCATGACTGCGAGGCCGATGTTTTCCTGCATCAGACTGAAACCTGGTCCGGACGTGGCTGTCATCGCCTTCAATCCGGAGTAAGATGCGCCGATCACGGCGGCCATTGAAGCGATTTCGTCTTCCATCTGTATGTAGATTCCGCCGAGTTCTGGCATCCTGAGTGAAAGGTGTTCGGCGATTTCTGTCGCTGGAGTTATTGGGTAGCCTGCGAAAAACCTGCATCCTGCTATTAGTGCGGCTTCGGCGCTCGCGACGTCGCCGTTCAGGAAATGTGCGCCCGTAAGTACGTTTCTTGTTTTAGGCATGTTTGTTCTCCTTTCCACTTTGTTTTTCAGTTACAAATATCGCAAAGTCTGGGCAGACCGCGGTGCAGAAGCCACAGTTTATGCATTTGTCTTGATCAACTATTTTTGGAGGATGAACTCCTCGCGAGTTTATCTCGGTAGACTCTTCAAGAACTTGGCGTGGGCAGTATTCAATGCAGTAGCCACATCCTTTGCATTGGTCTTTAATCAGATGGATTTCGGTTTCTGGTCCTTTCATTTTTTCTTTGTCAAGTGGGAGATGTCTGATTCTTTCCGGCACGTTAGTTTTCCTCCAAAACTTTCTTGAAAACCTGTTTGCCCTTTTCTATTTCTCCAGGGGTGACTTTTTCAACTATTGACTTCATCTCTCGTATCTTGGATGCAAACTTTTCGCCTTCTGCTGCTGAGGCCCAGAGGAGTTGTAGTCTTTCTTTGTTGAGTCCGTTCTGTTCCATTTTCTTCCACATGCGTTCCACGCGTTTCTGGGTTTGGATGTTGGCGTTTATGTAGTGGCAGTCTCCGATGTGGCAGCCGCTTACTAGCACTGCTGCTGCTCCTCTTGCGAATGCTCTTTCGACGAATTTCTGGGAGACGCGTCCTGAACACATTGTTCTGATTATTCTTGCTTGAGGCGGGTACTGCATCCTGCTGACTCCAGCAAAATCTGCGCCGGCATAGGAGCACCAGTTGCAGCAGAAAGCCACGACTTTTTTGTCAGCGTCCTGTTCTGTTATAGCGTCTATTTCGGCGTTTATCTGCTCGTCTGTGAAGTGATTCTGTGTCAAAGCGCCGAAAGTGCATTCTGCAGCGCAGGTGCCGCATCCGCCGCATGCCGCTTCGATTATGTTAATACGTTTCTTCTCTTTGTCAAGGGTGATCGCGTTGTACGGACAGACCTTGACACATAAACCGCAGGCTTTGCATTTCTCTGGAAAAAGCAGCGGTGTTATGGCTTCGACGGTCACTTTTCCCTGAGCCATGAGTATTCCCGCGCGTCCTGCTGCCGCGCTTGCCTGTGTCACGCTGTCCTTAATGTCCTTGGGGCCTTCGGCGCAGCCGGCGAAGAAGATTCCGCCCGTCGCGGCGTCCACGGGTCTCAGTTTTGGATGAGCTTCTAGGAAGAATCCGTCTTGGTTTCTTGACAAGGTCAGCAGGCGCTGGATTAATTCGCTGTCTTTTCTGGCTTCCAACCCTATGGAAAGGATCGCCATGTCTGCGTTTATCTTGTAGACTTCGCTTTTGAGGGTGTTTTCGCCAATTAGCCAGAGGTTGTGGGTTTTCCTGTCTTCTTTTATCTCTGCTGGCAATCCTCTGATGAAGATGACGCCTTCTTTTCTGGCTCGTTTGTATAGGTCTTCGAACCCTTTTCCGAATGCTCTTATGTCAATGTAGAAAACGTAGATTTCGGTGTCGGGCCAGTGTTCTTTGATGAGCAGGCTGTCTTTGATTGTGTTCATGCAGCAGACGTTGCTGCAGTATAGTTTTCCAGCCCTGTCAGAACGGGATCCCACGCATTGGACGAAGGCTACGCGTTTAGGTATCTGTTTGTCACTTGGTCTCAACAGGTGTCCCCCTGATGGTCCGCCTGCGTTGATCAGCCTTTCAAACTCTAGTGATGTTATGACGTTTGGGTATTTTCCGTAGCCGTAGTTGGGCAGGACGGATGGGTCGAAGACGTCGGCGCCTGTCGCGACGACTATCGTGCCTACTTCGATTTCTTGTGTTTCTGGTTTTGATTCGAAGTTGATTGCTTGTCTTTCGCATGCTTTTATGCATTTGTCACAGGTGATTATGCCTTCTTTGTTGAGGCATAGATTCATGTCGATTATGTACGTGGATGGAACCGCTTGTGCGAACGGCGTGTAGATTCCGTGTCTAGTGGCTAATCCCACGTCGAACTCGTTTGGAGCCACGATCGGACAGACTTTTGTGCATTCGCCGCATGCTGAGCAGTCTTTTGTAACGTATCGGGGCTTCTTTAGCACTTTCACGTGAAAGTTGCCAATGTATCCCTTGACCTCGGATACTTCGCTGTTAGTGAACAGCTCGATGTTCGGGTGATGGCCCACGTCGGACATCTTCGGCGCGAGAATGCATATCGAGCAGTCCATGGTTGGAAAAGTCTTGTCTATCCGCGCCATCATTCCGCCTATGCTGGGCTCTTTTTCGACCATGTACACTTTGTAACCCGTGTCTGCGAGGTCCAGGGCTGCTTGTATGCCGGCTACTCCTCCGCCTATGACCAGTGCTTTTCGGGTGATTGGAACTTCAGCTTCTTCGGCAGGCTCAAGCAGTGCAGCTTTGGCCACGGCCATTTTTACGAGGTCTTTTGCTTTTTCCGTCGCCGCTTGTCGATCGTACAGGTGAACCCAACTGCAGTGTTCGCGGATGTTGGCCATTTCGAAAAGGTATTTGTTCAACCCTGCTTCTTCACAGGTTTTTCTGAAAGTTGGTTCGTGAAGTCTTGGCGAACAGGATGCCACGACGACTCTGTTGAGTTTTTGTTCTTTGATGTCTTTCTTGATTCCGGCTTGCCCTTGGTCTGAGCACGTGTAGCGGTTGTCTTGCGCCAGGACAACGTTTGGCAACGTAGCGGCGTACTTGGCTACTTCGGCGCAGTCTACGGAACCCGCGATGTTCAAGCCGCAGTGGCATACGTAAACTCCGATTCGAGGCTTTTCTTGCTGTTCGGTCTGTGACTTGGTTTCTCTTTTGTCTGCCATCGTTTCAAGTCTCTTTCAGTGTTTTCAGGTAGTTTTCGATCGATTCTGCAGCGCGTTTTCCATCGCGGATCGCCTCGATCACGGATGCAGGTCCAGTTGCGGCGTCTCCGCCTCCGAACACCCCTGGCATGCTGGTCTCCAACGTGATAGCGTTGACCCACAAAGTGCCGTCCTCGTTTCGATCAACATCTTCTGGTAGGAATCCCAAATCGGGTGTTTCACCTATTGCCAGAATAACCATGTCTGTTTCAAGTTTGAAATCTGATCCTTCAATCGGCGTTACTTTTCTTCGTCCGGTGTCGTCGGGTTCTCCAAGCAGCATGCGGACACATTCGATACTGCTGACTCTGCCTCCTTCGCCGACGATGTTTTTTGGGGCCACGAGAAACTCGATTTTGATTCCTTCATGTTCAGCTTCTTCAACTTCGCGTAGATTCGCGGGCATTTCGTCCCTGGATCTGCGGTACAGGATCGTGACCTGCCTTGCACCCAAATTGCGGATAGTTCTGGCCGCAGCTATAGCGCGCGCACGCACGCTGCGCGCCGCGTCTATGGCCACGTTTCCGCCGCCGATTATCACGACATTTTTTCCAACATCGACTTCTTTTCCCATGTTAGTATCCCATAGGAAATCCAGTGCGTGCATGACTCCTTTCAGTTCTATGCCTTCTATCTTTAGTTGGTGGCTTTTGTGGGCTCCTGTTCCGACGAAAATGGCCTTGAACTCTTCTTTCTTCAAGTCTTCGAAGCTCAGGTCTTTGCCGATGTTTATGCCTGTCTTGATTTCGACGCCAAGGTCTTTTATGAACTGAATTTCCTTGTCGACGATTTTCTTCGGCAATCGTTTTTCGGGTATGCCTTTCCTGAGCATGCCTCCTGGTTTCGGTAGTGCTTCGAAAACCGTGACGTTGTATCCTTTTCTGCCGAGTTCATATGCGACCGTTAATCCTGCGGGTCCTGAACCGATTATTGCGACTTTCTCTTTGGGAATTCTTCCTGTTTTCTTTGGCTTACCGTGTTCTTCCCTCATCTTTTCGATTTTTTCCAGGATTTCCTCGTTTTTTAATCCAGCTCGTTCGGGATGGAAGCAAATTAATGTTGTTACAAGTGGGAGTGGGATGTTTCTTACGATTTTCTGGAGGGCTCTATCGAAACCCTGAGTGTTTCCGCTTTTTGCTGCGGCTGTTCGCATGAACAGGAGTATTTCGGGCACGTTCAACGCTTGTGGGCATCTGATGTTGCATCTGTAACACCAAGCGCAAAACCAGATTGCCTCTGAATTCAAGACTGCTTCTGGGTTTGAATAGATGTCTCCTAGGAGTCTTCGAGGGTTGTAGTCATCTCCCAGCATCTCGGTCATGGAACAGCTTGCCGTGCAGATTCCGCATTCGAAGCAGTTCCTGAGTTTCTCTTTATCTAAAATTTTTTCGTGGACCTCTTTGGCGATGCTGGCTGAGCCGTCCAATTTGTGAGCCCTCTTAGGTACTGGGGTTGTCCAAGATATAAAAGTTTACAAATGTAAAGGTTTTTACCGTACGTGCAAGTGGCGAGACCGTTGCGATTAGTTTTATATCATGGGATGTGGTAAAACAGGAATCAAAAACGGAGAAGTCGATCGTCATGGAGAATGTCAAGGTTTTAATGTACGGAGTTGGAGTCGTGGGCGGTCTGATCGCTAAGTGCCTGTTAGAGAAAGAAGGAGTCGAAATTGTCGGTGCGGTGGACGTTGACAAGAAAAAAGTTGGCAAGGACTTGGGCGAAGTTTTAGGAGTTGGAAAGAAGCTCGGTGTGAAGATATCCGCCGATCTCGGCTCAGTCGTTTCCAAGGGGAAGCCCGAGGTTGCGGTGCATGCAACTTCATCTTACCTGAAAGATACATATTCGCAGCTCGCTTCGATTGTGAAACACGGCATCAACGTCGTGTCTACGTGTGAAGAACTGTCTTTTCCATACTTTTCGGAACCTGAACTTTCAACGCAGTTGAATGCTTTGGCGCTGAAGCATGATGTAACCGTGCTGGGAACAGGGATTAACCCTGGTTACCTCATGGACACACTTGTTATCACGCTCACGGCTCCATGTCAGAAAGTTGAGAAAATCGAGGCAACGAGGGTGATGAACGCGGCCACGAGGCGTTTGCCTTTTCAGAGAAAGATTGGTGCAGGCTTGTCAGTCGCGGAGTTTGAGAAACAGATTGCTGAGAAGCACATAACCGGGCATGTTGGGCTTGAACAGTCGATTTCGATGATTGCGGACGCTCTTATGTGGAAGCTTGACATGACTGTTGTCGAGTCTGTCGAGCCTGTGATAGCTAAGAGGGCGGTTCGAAGCAATGACATTAAAGTCGATGTTGGGAAGGTGGCTGGACTGAAACAGAAAGCCAAGGGAATAATGAGAGGCGAAGAAGTCATAGTCTTGGATTTTCGTGCCTACATAGGCGCTGAGGAAGAATATGATTCGGTGACTGTCAAAGGTGTTCCTGATATTAGGCAAAGAATCAGTCCGTGCGTTCACGGAGACTTGGCAACCGTTGCCATGATTGTCAATTCGATTCCGAAGGTGATTAACGCTCCTGCGGGCTTGGTTGTCATGAAGGATCTGCCTGTTCCTTCAGCCGTGGTTGAAGACATGCGAAAATACGTGAAGCGTGCTTGATCTGGCTCGAAAAAGTGTTTATCAGGCTCACTGACGATCGATTCTCAACGTGGTGTTGGCTTTGACGAAGGGCGCCGGAGTTCACGAAAAGGGAACATTCTCCATGGAACAAATGATCAGTGACGTTAAGAAGCGACGTGATTTTCCGAAGGCTGGCGCCATCGCATTGTTTGTCGGTGTAGCTCGCGGTCACACTTTGAAGGGCGAGAAAGTTGAGAAGCTGGAGCTGGAAGCTTATGAGGAAAAGGCTGATGAAACGCTTAGGAAGATTTGCGGGGACTTGAAGAAGAGTCCGGGTATCGTGGACGTTCAAATTCATCATTTGCTGGGCGAATTCGACGTTGGGGAAGATCTCGTCTACGTTATGGTTGCTGGTTCTCATCGGAAACAAGTCTTTCCTGTTCTGGAAGAAGCAGTTGAGAGATACAAGAAGGAGGCTCCGATCTTCAAGAAGGAGCTGATCACAACGGGCAAGGGTGTCAAGAAAGCGTATTGGACAGCGGAACGAGGCGAAGAATACTAGCGAAATATATGCTCGCGGTGCTGGTAAATCACGTTCTCTGCTATCTTGTCAAGACAGATTCGACTGTGAGGTTCAGGACTATCTCCGCTATGTCGGCGGCGTATTCGGCTGTTCGTCTGACGCTTTCTATGATCAATCGGAGGTTGGCGGCTTCCTCGACGCCGATCTGCTGAGAGGCGAGGACTGCTTCTTTCTCCATCGTCAGAATGTCCTTGGTTTTTTCGATTGAGGCTTCTGCCAGGTTGTAGTCGCTTCTGAAGAGTGATTCAATGGCATTTTCAAACATTGAAACGGCAAGGGAGCTCATGTCGATTGTTCGTTTGAGGATTCTGTCGTCGAGACGATGCTTTAGCAGCATCGTGTTTTCTGCGATGTTGACGGCGTGGTCTGCGGTTCTTTCGACTGATTTTGTTACGAGGCGGTAGCCGAGGCAGTCACGTGCGTTACCCAGTCCTATTTCGTTGATTATTCTGGGGTTTTGTATCGCCATTTTGAGTTGACGGACAATGTACATGTTGAATCGGTCGACGTCGTCGTCACTTTTTACCACATCTTTGGCCAGCGAATAATCCAACTTTCCAAGTGCCGTCATTGATTCTCTGTGCATAGATGCCGCGATTATCGACATTCTTCTCAACGCGTTCTGAACAGGCAGTTCAGGGTAGCTTAGGAGAACCTGCAGAGTCAATTCTGTGGGGGAGTCTGTCACGATTTCTGTTCCCACGAGCAGGTTTCGTGCAAAGGTTTTCAGTGAACTGCGCTGTCTCGAAGAAAGTTGTTGTCCATTATGGCCTTCAACGTGAATGAAGTTGTAGCCGACTAGGTAAGCGGACACAGTCTTTCGTATCACCGCGTCGGGTGACTCTTTTGGAGATACGCGTAGGTAGGCCTCTTGTGCCGTTTCTTCCGTGTTCAAAGTCGGCGGTTTAATCGAGAGAGTACCATCTGTTTCTTCACGGATGAGGAGTGGGCTGTTCTTTTTGAGTTGGTTGAGCAAAATCCATTTTTTCGGCAAGGATATTGTATACGTTGTTCTGCCTGTTAGCTGGATTTTTCTGCGTTCTTCGTTCCGTTTGTCTTGGATTGTTGTCGTGTTCGTTCCTCCTTTGACGACGAGGTATGTCTTCTCACAGATGTTATCTATATAGTCGATAAGTTTTGCGGACGAGATCTATATATTCGAGAGGCTGATTTTTCATCGTTCTTTCCAGCTAACGAAAAGGTTTTTGATCATTTTTCCTTCTTTCCGAGAAAGGTTATAAGGATACGGAAAATCTAGTTTATTAGCGGAGATGCAGTGTTTGGAAAAGAGGAGTTACGCGTGGTTCGAGAAACGTCGAAGGACCAAAGCGTTGGACCTTGCGCAGGAACAGATAACGAAAGCGATTGACACTGTGACGTTGCTGGATCAGGCGATGCATAGTATCTCGGAGGGTAAGACAAAGGAAGCGGTTCAGCGGATCCAAAACCTGTTCAAGACTGAGGAAGAAGTAGATGTTTTGCGGAGTGAGGTTTTCAAGGAATTGTCGAAGGGAGCTGCTCTGTTTGCTGATTATCGTGAGGACCTGCTTCATCTTGTGAAGAGGCTTGACACTCTTGCAGACCATGTTAAGGATGCGGCGAGATGCTTGGAAATGCTCGGGGAGACTCAGCTTCCAGAAGAACTCTGCAGGAACACGGTGAGCATGACCTCGGCTTTGGTGGACTGTTCTCGCGCCCTTCGTGAGAGCATTGAGAAGCTTTCGGTTGCTCCGGCACAGGCGATAGAGGGTTCGAGGAAGGTTGAGGAAATCGAGCATGGAATTGATGAGAATTATTTGAAGACGAAGAAGCTGTTCGTGAAGTATGGACAGACGATGAACCCAGGGGCTTTGGTGATCTATGATGATTTGATCGAGTTCATTGAACAGGCGGCAGATATGTGCGCCGACACTGCTGACTACATCGTTATCCTTTCCAGCAGGAATGAACCGCAGTAGTCGAAAACCGTTAGCGAATCAATAGTTGCGTGCACATTGTGGCTAGGCTGATTGCAGGAAACAAGCCGATCGAATGTGAGCTTGTTGTTTTCGACAAGGATGGCACGCTCGTAGATTATCGCGAAGTAGACCTTGAATTGGCAAGGGCGCGAAGGAAAAGCATTGAGAAAATCGGTGGTAACGCAGTCGCTGACTTGTGGGAGCGGGCTGTCGGTGTCGACCTGAAAAAGAAAACGATGGATTTTCGTGGGCCTCTTGGAACGTTGCCGGCTCGGGAAGAATTGCTTGTTGCTGCTGCAGCTTTTTACATGAAGGGGCATCCTTGGGAAGAAGCAAGAGAGCTTGCTCAGAAGGCGTATGACGATGCGTATGATGGGATGAAGTCTCCCTACGGCTCCGTATTGCTTGAAGGCGTGGTCAAGTCTCTGCGAAAGATGAAAGACCGCGGGTTGAAGCTGGCGATTGCGTCGACTTACGCTCAGAGGCGGACTGTTGAGTCGCTGAAGACCTTGCGTGTTGCGTCTTTGTTCGATGTGATTGTTGGACCCGAGGATGTTGCTAGGGGGAAGCCGTCGCCTGACATGATTTTTGAGGTTTTGAAAGAGACAGGGTGTAGGGCTGATGAAGCTGTGATGGTCGGGGACTCGGTTTCTGACATGAAAATGGGGAAGAATGCAGGAGTGAAGGCTTCGATCGGTGTCTTGACGGGGGTTGATGGAAGGAAGGAGCTGGGCGAGTTCGCCGATGTTGTCATCGATTCTGTGGCGTTGTTGGACGTTGTTTAGAGTCGTTCGCTCGGCCGATTTTGAAATTCTAGAAAGCACTTTTTAAGTCTGGAGCAAGAATCATGGGAGGTTGTGGGTTGAAATGCAGGGTTTGAAATTCTATTTGCTCGATGTGTTTGCTGAGGAAAAGTACGCTGGAAACCAGCTTGCCGTAGTCAGAAATGCACGTGCGTTGTCCGGTGTTCAGATGCAGAGGATCGCCAATGAGATGCATTTTTCTGAAACAACTTTCATTCTTTCGGATGAGGAGCGTGACGGGGGGTATGATGTTCGTATCTTTACGCCTGCGAACGAGTTGCCGTTTGCGGGGCACCCTACGTTGGGCACTGCTTGCGTGATAAGACATGACATCATAGGCAGACCTGTGGGTAAGGTGTTGCTAAATTTGAAGGTGGGGCAGATACCGGTCACCTTTGAGAAAGATAACACTGGCGAAGAGATGCTTTGGATGAAGCAGATATCGCCTACTTTTGGTGAAATGTTTGATGCGGCAAGTGTCTCTCAGGCGTTGAGCCTTGATGTCAAAGACGTTGACAGCAGGTTTCCTATTCAACAAGTGTCCACGGGTATTCCTTTCATCATTGTTCCTTTGAAGACGTTGGACGCGGTGAAACGTGCAAGAGTGGACAGGGAACGGCATGAGAGGCTGACGAAGGCTGCCCAAGCGGATATTCTTGTTTTCAGCCCTGAGACTTATAGGAAGGAGAATAATCTGAACGTGCGGGTTTTCGTGGACTTGTACGGGATTCCCGAGGATCCTGCAACCGGGTCAGCCAACGGTTGTCTTGCTGGCTACTTGTCGCATTACCGTTATTTTGGGAGTGATGTTGTTGATGTCAGGGTCGAGCAAGGCTGCGAGATGGGTCGGCCTTCTTTGCTTCATCTTAAGGCTGGAAAGGGGCGAAACGGAATACAGGTTCATGTTGGAGGAAAAGTCGTCATGGTTGCGAACGGAGAACTTGTTTGACCTGGAGGGGCACCTGAGGAATTAACGTCATAATCTCCGTGTCGGTCAGTTTGGATTGAGTCGAGTTCTATTCCAATAGAAAACTGAGCGAAGTGCTTCTGAGTTTTGCTTTTTGCGAAGTGGACACTGGCCGATCTGACTGTTGTATTGCGGCGACCTTTTTCTTGGCATGCGTCACGGTGGTGGAGGCGGCGGGGGTGGGTTTGGAAGATTCTTGGCCTTAGTTTCCTTGAGTTTTTCTGCTGTGACGCCGTCGAATTCTACGGTTTTTTCTTCGCCTGTATTCGTATTTGCGTATGTGACTTTGAACCTTGGTGTGTATATTATCGCTCGTTCGTCAACCTCGAAGAGTTCGTTGACGAGGCTTTTTATGTCGTTCGGGCGTGTGACCACTCTGGATCGGATCATGTTCACGTCTGTGTCCGGGGGGATTTCTTCCACGCGGAATGTAGCTAGTGTTTTCTTCGGGTTTTCCTCCGAAGGAGCTGCTGGGAGTTTTTCGAGCGTTACGTCTTGTCCTGACCTGTTTAGGATCACCGAAGCTTTTGCGTCGATTCTTAGGCGTTCTTCTCCTTCAAGTTTGATTGCGTTATAGCCTGGTGCAGAGCGGTCTATACGCTGATCAAGGACGAATTTGTGGTTTAGAAGAACGACTTCGAGTGCATTTTGGTTGACGTTGATAGTGTAGGCGCATTTGCGGTAGTAGTCGATTGAGTATTTTCCGCTGATCACTATGTACGGTTCGTAGTATTTGTCGATGGCGACGAATTGGATCTCGTCTGGTTTTGGTTTCAAGATTCTAAATCGGGTGAACAGTTTGTCTTTGAGTTTCTCGCCTGCCAGTTTTATGACAGTCGGGTCGGTGCGAGTCTCGTACACGATGGTTTTTCTTTCAGCGATTTTTTCGTTGGACGGTACCGCATCGGTGCAAACGGCCACTTGTTTGCTGGAAATTGTTTCGGTCAATACTATGCCCTCAACAGCGTGTCAAGTCTACGTCTAATATGGGTTATGAATCGTTGAACTGAAGGGTAAATTCATAGTATCTGTCGGACACGTTGAAAGAACCCACCCTTTGGGACCCTGCAACTTTTCGTTCGCGAGTCAAGCCGTCTTCCGACGTTACAGGCAAAGTCTTATCCAAACAAGTGTTTACGTTAAAGAAAGGAGCAAGCGGTCATGAAGGAAGACGTGAAAAGGAAGTCTAACGTTCTTGGTGTCCGTTTCTGGTACACGGGTATCCGTGTTAAAGACCTCAAAGAATCGGTCAGGTTCTACACGGAAGCGCTCGGTTTCCAAGTCGTGGTAAGGGGCAAGATGTCGTCTCATGAGGGAACGTATGTTCAAATGAGGACCCCGACGGGGAAGCAGATTCTTGAATTGAATTATTATCCGGAGACGAGCAAGTTTTTTGAGGGTTATGTGTGCGGGTCGGAGCTGGACCACCTTGGGTTTTACGTGAAGAACGTTAGGGAGCAGTTCAAGAGGTTGGTTGGGCTGGGGTGTGAACCTGCGGTGGAGCCGTTCAATCAGGGCTCTTGGGTTTTGGCTTTCGTTAGGGATCCCAACGGCGTCTGGCTTGAGCTGATCGGCAGGGAAAGCAAGAAAAAAGTGTGAGGACTTTGCTAGCACGCGCTGGCGAAAGTGATTTAAGTGAAATAAGTCCACCGTTCGTTGTCGAGGTGTGGGTTTCATGGTTTCAAAAAAGGAAATTCCAGCGATTGTCGGTCACGTTGGGATCGAAGTTTCCAGCTTGAGCAATTCGAAGAAGTTCTACATGGCCTTATTGGAGGGGCTCGGCTTCAAGGTCATAATGGACGAAGGAGACACTATAGGATTCTCTAATCAGTGTTTTCAGGTTTGGGTCAGTGAGGAAAAGAAGTCGCGGGTCAGGCGTGGGGCTCCGACTGGAGAAGAGTTTGTTGTGGCGGATCACTTGGCGATTCTTGTAGGAGACAAGGCTGCTGTCGATGCTGTTGAGAGAAGGATGAAGAAGAACGGGTACGAGGCTCTGTTTCCATGTGAGGAACATGCTCAGTTTGAGCCGGGGTATTATGCCGTGTCGTTTTGTGACCCGGACAATTATGTGGTTGAAGTCTACACTAGGCCGAAACCGACCAGATTCTAACAAGTCGTTGCAAGTCAGCGGCGGACGTTCTTCCACTGTGTGTGCTGCGCCTGAATACATTCACATGTTTTATAAGCCGCCTCAAACGCCGTGAAATCGAGTGAGAACGTGAACGAAAAGCAAAAACCGCGTAAATTCAAATGTTACCTATGTGGACAGGAATTTGACAGCCTGATAGAATTGACGAAACACGACCTCAAATTGAAACACAAACGTGTTAAATCCTCTGCTTGATTCTCGGTCACGATTCTCCCAGCAGGTTTATCATTCAATCAGCTTTTCCTGCATGCGCGCGTTAGACGTCTTGTTCGATCAATGTTTTCACTCTTCTTTCTATTTCGTCTCTGATTTCTCTGACTTTTTCTATCGGTTTGCCTTTTGGGTCTTCGAGTCCCCAATCTACGGTTGTTTTGAAGAAGGGACCTGGGCACAAGTCTGCTGCGCCGCACCCCATCGTTATGATCAGGTCTGCTTCTTCCACCATTTTGGGGGTCACGAGTTTCGGCTGGTTCTTTGAGATGCCGATGCCTTTTTCTTTCATGGCTTCGACAACGGTGGGGTTCACTTTGTCGGCTAGTTTGATGCCTGCGCTTGACGCCGAGATTTTGTCTTTTCCGTAATGGTTGGCGAAGGCTTCTGCCATCTGGCTTCTGCCGGCGTTTTCGACGCATACGAAGAGTATTCTTTTCATTTTATCCTTCTCATCAGCGCGCGCGACCTGTTCTTAGCTTGGACTCTATACTTCTTCATGAGAGACAGGAGATTCAGGATGTTTTCTTGCTTGTTCGCTGCGTTTCATCAACATCTTGAGAAACTCACGTGTTCTTTCTTGTTCTTCGTAGAAGCCTATGATCGTCCTTACTGCATCGCTTCGGCTTTTGAACTTGCCTTCCGATACCCATCGGTCTAGCTTTTCAAGCGTTTCGCGAGACAGTCTGAGCTGAACCTGGGCCATGATGCCACCTTGAACAATACTGTTTACAGGACACCTAAACCTTCCTCTGAAACCTGACGCGTCTGGTCACTTTCGGTCGAGCCAGCTTACTCTCCATTCGGAGACGCGTTTGCCGCGGATTTTGGCGGTCCATATGTTTGGGCCGCTGAGTGGTTTGTGGGAGCAGGTTGAGTAGCCGATCCTGACGACCACGTTCTTCTGGGTCGTCACGCATGTGAATATGTTTTTGTAGTCTGGGTATTTCTTGAAGAATTGTTTCCAGCCTTCTTTCTCTCTGTTTTTGATACCGAACTTTCCGCGATATTCTGGATCATAAGAAGTGAGGTGTTTGGCTGTTTCGAGGTTGAAGCACGAGGAAAATAGGCGTTTGTAACGTCATGTGACGGCTCAATCTATAAATGGGTGGATAACAGTTTTTCTTTTATGACATTGTTTGAGGTTGTACTCAAAATAACGCACGACTGTCCTTTTGCTAATCTTTCTAGGAGATATCCTTCTTTGGAGATGTGCAGCTGGTGCAATGGGGAGCATGACGTTTACGAGCTTCATACTGAAAAGAAAGAGGAGTATGATGCCTTGGTGAAGGAGGTGTCTAAACTCGGGGAGCTTATTGAGGAATCGTCGAATGAGCAGAAGGCGCATTTGATAATTGAGACCTGTGCGTGTACGAAGGAGAATTCTGTGGGGAAGAACATTGAGGATTTTGATTTGCTTCATGTTTCGCCCGTGGTTTATTCGAAGGGTTGGGAGTACTATCGAATAATAGCCTTCAGGCATGAGGATTTGAAGAGGTTTTTGGAGAGGATGGAGAGCCGCGGTATCAGCTATGAGATCGTGCGTAAAGTGCCGTTTAACGGTTTTATTGCGAGTTCTTTGACTATGACGGCGGACGCGCTTTTCTCGGATTTGACCGAGAAGCAGATGGATGCGTTGTTGATGGCTCACAACAGTGGTTACTATTTGTTTCCTAGAAAGAATGATATACAGCAGATCGCGGCCAAGAGGCGGGTGCCGAGGACGACTTTTCAGGAGCATTTGAAGAAGGCGGAGAATAAGATTGTGTCTTCGCTTATCCCGTACATTCAGCTGTACCGGTATGCGCCTGTTGAGAAAAGGGAAAGCCTCAAGATACCATAATCCTCAAGGCCATGTGTGCCGTCATGTGACGGTACAAACCCTATGTCTCGCGGAGTCATTATGCTCTTTTTGGAGATGAAAACCTTGGGAATATCCTTAAAACACGTGTCAACGGCAAGAACACTCCGTGGCCTCATAAGAATCGTCACATCGCTCCGCCTGAACTCGATGAAGCTCCCTTCACTAGATGCCTTCCCCCTAGCAATGTTCACGTACGGAGTACCGTACGAAGCCAGTGAAACCTACAGGACCATCCGAAACGAGTTCGAAAGCAACAAGTCCTTGGCCATAATAGAGGCACGAAGCGCCCTCAGCCGCTGCTAAACAACCTCCTTTTCTTTTTTTGTCTTTACTATTAGCGCCGAGGAAGATTAGGTGTTGCTAATTTAGAAAGATTGGTGAAAAATAACAATCATAACAAAAATAACAAAATCCTGTCTCACCATCCGATATCAAAGGTGTGCGTGGAATCACGATTTTCTTCTCTAGGCTCGAACGGAAGGGTTTCTTGCAGAAGAAAGTGCGGGGACTCTACGAGCTATTTCACCCTCTCTTCAAAGACTACCTGAGAAAATTGGCGAAGGGGTGAAGCGAGGGTTTGTTGTTCGGGTCTTGAGGAGGGTGAACGGTGAATGGCGGACTCCTGATGATGTTGGAATGGGCTTTGGTTTACGATGACGTATCTAGCGCGCGCTAGTTGTGGAAGGTTGAAAGTTGGGTTGATTGCTGTTTTGCTGGTTATTTCCGAATACTTGTCCAGATTTTCTTTGAATTCTGTCTGGGCTTCCTTTATTCTACTGTTCTCTTCAATAACCTACAACATCTTCTTACACTGTTATTGTGGATGTCTAGTACTCGCCTATTCAAAGTGAGTCTATAGTTCGCTCAATAGTGTTGAGCATTTATAAATGTCGCTGAGCAGAGACTTTTGCTCAATAACATTGAGCATTTATATACCTCATTGAGCAAGATTATTTAATTAATTGCTTAACGAAGGCATCTCTATGTATACAGTCAAAAACATATTTGCCCCCAAATCCTCGAGGGTTTTGCGGGTGCTATTAACAAACTATGGTAGAGACTGGGACGAGAGGCAACTTGCACATGAGGCAAGTGTCTCCAATGGTTTGTCTCATTACGTCTGCAAAAACTTGATTGAGCTTGGGTCTGCCGCTAGAAACGAGCGGAATCGGATTCTCCTGATTGATCCGTTAAAGCTGCTGAGGCGATGGGCTTCTTATCATCAATATGATCGCGTGAACAAGTTCTTGGATTATTTCACTTTCGAGAAAGAGGTAGATCAGTTTGTGCACAAAGTGGTTGATTTGGATCTGAAGTATGCTCTCTCTGGTCTGGCTGCTGCTTGGCTGGTGGCGCCATATGTGCGACCGGTGGATGTGCATCTCTACGTACCATCTGAAAATGTGGCTCTAGAAATTGCAAAGAAACTTGAGGTGAATCCTATTCCAAAGGGTGGAAACGTGAAATTCGTGTTGCCTTATGATGAGGGCGTTTTCTACCGAATGCGAGAAGTTCGCGGTGCCAGAGTTGTTTCGAATGTTCAGTTGTATGTTGATCTCTTCAATTTTCCTGCGCGGGGAGAGGAAGCTGCGTCTCAGCTTTTGGAAGTGATGCTTAAAGAGTGGCGACGTGAGAAAGAGGTGCCCCAGAATTTACGATCTTGACGCAACTGAGACTTCGAAAGGTGCTTTGGTTGAACTGTGCAGAGCTCTTCGTCAGTATCGAAATGACATGGTGTTGGCTGGCGGGTGGGCTCCGTACTTTCTTGTGAAGGACTTTTTTGATCATTGTGGCTCCGTCGACATAGATTTTGTATTGAAACCTTCGGTTGTTGAACGGTATGAGAATATCAAGCAGATTTTGGAGAGGCTGGGGTATAGGTCCACTCGAAACGTGTTCCGTTTTGAGCGAGAGGTCCCTTCTCCTGGGAGCGATGTCAATCATAGGGTTGAGGTGGATTTCTTGACTGAGCCCGAAGGCGCAGATAGACTTACTGGTGATTGGTTAGCCTCTGTTCAACAAGATCTGAAGGCGTGCATTATAGAAGGTTGTGGCGTAGTCTTTAGACATAATTGTGAAGTTAGCTTGAGAGCTGTTATGCCCGGTGATGGCTCGGCCTCTGCGAGATTTAACTGTGCGAATATTGTTGCTTCATTGACAATGAAAGGTCTTGCTTTGTACAGAATGAAGGACAAAGACAGCTATGACATCTACAGTGTGGCTGGGTTCTATGGGAAAGGGCCGAAACAAGCGTCAGAAGCGTTTATGGCTGCCGTTAAGGAACGAGGTTCAGAGGGAACCGTGGTGGATGCACTAGCTGAGATCAAGGATTCCTTTGCTTCACTAACCTCTCAAGGGCCTAGTGCAGTAGCGAGGTTCGTCGGCTCGGAAAATGCCAGAATTGACTCGTTTCAACGAGTTAGTGCTTTCCTCCAGGGTGTGTCGATCTAGTTTCCTTTAGTTTGATTGTGCACGCACAGTTTGATCGTCCACTCAAACATCATATGCCAGAAAATGAGTGCCCATTTACATTGATTCAACGATTGGTTTTCTATTGATGTTCTTCTTAATGAATTCCTGAAGACAGGTTATACGTTGAGTATCTGCCTGCTGGCATGATCAAAAATGGCAGGGGAGTGCAGCTGAGTCAAATGGGAGACGAGGGTTGGCCGTACGTTACGCAGGATGGTAAGGAGCTTTGGTTTACGAGGACGTATTTGGGTTCGCCGGCGATATACAGGTCAGTTAAGGTTAATGGTACGTGGGGTGAGCCGGAGTTGATTATTAGTCAGTTTGCAGGCGAACCGTCTGTGGACGGTGATGGAAACATCTATTTTGTTCATCACTTTTACACGGCTGATTCCAGGATGATCGAAGCAGACATCTACATCGCACAACGAAAATAGGCATTAGGTGTTACGCGATCAAGGTCTGACAGCGAAGACGTACACTTTCTATTTCTTAACTTTTGGCAAGTCGTGTAAACAGGTTTGGAACCTCGGAATATAAAAGGGGGACAAAAGGGGAATTCAGCTTTCGTGGTCTATGGATCTCTTCATCAACCATGGACACGGGGTTCTGTCCATACGCACATAAAGCGCGCCTGCCACATGAAGAGCATCCGTTAGCGCGCGCGAGATTGTTCTTGTCGGTTTTCATGCTAAACAGTATTTCACGCCCCGCAACTTCCCATTCTTCTGCAATCCTCAGGAAAAATCGTTATGGTTGGCTTTTTTGTTGCGTGCCGCTTTTCGAATGATCAGTTATCATTATGTTTATTCTCTAAACCTTAATGATGTCAAACATAACTGCTAAGGAAATGAGAAAAAAATATAATGAAGATTGATGTATTACTGCAATAGGTGGCGTCGGAAATGGAACGCGATCTGGAAGCGTATGCCTCAAGGGAGATTATGAGGCTATATGGAAAACACACGCTCATAGCAACGAATGAAACACTACCGGGTCGTATCAAAATTGACTTCCATCTGAAAGACGCGAATGATGCTGATGTGTTCATAGAAATCTCAAACCGTAGAATAGAACGTTCCATGCTTAGCAAGATACTCAACCTATATTCCTCGATTTCTAACATCGAGCCTTCTCTAAAGAAATTTGAGTTAGTGATCATAGGGCGTGAGGTTGCTTCGTCAGTGAAAAGCGAGCTTGAGAAACTTCCTATCAGGTTTCTCACATTCAGAGAGTTGGGTATAACGAAGACAAAACTGCGAGAGATTGAAGAGGAGCGAAGACAGTTTAGAATTCGAAAACTGTCTCCCGAAGAGGCCAGCTTGGTGGTCAAGTGGGAGACTGAGAAGAAGACTACGATTCGACCGACAGATGTTCAAGAGATTCTGCATTGCACACTTGACCATGCTTACATTTTACTTCACAATCTGGAAAGGAAGAAATGGCTTGAAAGAATAAACAGCGGTATCTACCAGTTTGTCCCCGTTGCCTATGGCTATCCAGAAAAAATCCCGCCTGCCAATGCTTTCGTCGTGGGGGCAGCATTCGTAGAACCATATTACTTCAGCTACTATACGGCGAATAGTCACTATGGTTTCACCACTCAAATGCCCTTCACGATGTTTATTGCGACGCCAAAGAAGAAGCATAATGTCGAATGGCAAAGTGTCACTTTCAAATTTGTGACGTTATCAAAAGACAAATTCTTCGGTTTTCGTCGCGAAGGGGTTTTCGGTGTTGAAGTGTGTATGGCTGAACCCGAGAAGTCTTTGGTTGACTCTTTTGACAAACCACATTACGCTGGAGGAATAGAGCAACTGGCAAGAATCACTTGGCGTGGTTTGGCAAGGACCGATCAGGGAAAGTTGGTTGATTATGCGGTTAGAATGAAATCACGTGCGTTGGTTCAACGATTGGGGTTCATCCTTGACTTCTTGGCAAAAGAGGAATTGGTTGCACCGCTGTCTTCTGATCTTAGAAATGTGTTGTTGAACCATGTTGGGAAGACGCCGATATATCTTGACAGGAAAAAGGCCAAATCTGGTTCCTACGCCAGAGAATGGAAAGTTGTCAACAACGTGTCTAGAGAACAACTTCTGAGCGAAATTGAAGTGCGGTGATAGAGAATGTTGGACCAGAAGTATGTGACATTCTACGCTCAATCGAGCGGAGTCCCATTGGATGTGGCAGAAAGAGACGTGGTTCTGACTTATGTCTTGCGGATCCTGTCGGAAAGTGCTCTGTCAGAGTTAGCTTTCAAAGGGGGAACATGTCTGAAGAAGACTTACTTTGGAAGAACTGGGCGGTTCTCGATGGATCTTGACTTCACGAGTTTAGGTGTGACCGTGGAAAAACTCAAAAATATGTTCGGAGATCAGCTACACAATCGTACTCACTATGGCATTGACTTCAAAATTGCAGAGGAAAATGTCAGGGCAGGATTCGGTGTTGGTGCTGAGTCTTACATAGCTGTCGTCGATTATGCTCACAGTTGGAATGCCGGTGAGTTCACGTTTGAGGTCAGTTACAGAGAGAAGCCACTTCTTCCTCTCCAGGATGTGCTTATTTCAGATGAGTTGTATTTCAAGTTCCTCGAGTTTCAGCGATTTGCTCTAAGATGCTTGCAGAAAGAGGAGCTTCTGTCGGAGAAGTTGCGGGCAGCATTCCAGAGAATGCGAGGGCGTGACCTATACGACTTGTATTTGTTCTCAGAAAGGCCGTTTGACAGAGATTTGGTCAGAACGCTTGTTGTTGTCAAATGCTGGAATGTCAGAGAACCCTTCATTCCAGAGTCGCTCTTGGACCAGATATCGACGGAAAAATACGATTGGGGCGATCTGCAACGATTAGTGAGAAAGGAAAGTCTGCCCCCTCAAGCGACGGTCGTTAGGAAAGTTGTTGAAGCGTACGAGTTTCTGAAAGACCTGGACAGCGATTTAAACAAGATAGTCAAAGATTCCAAATCTCACAGGAATAGCCGACTAGTGGCAGAAGTCATGAAAGCTGCAGCAAGACAAACCTAAATAGAGTAATTTGGTCTTTAATTGAATCTGTAAAACTCGATTCTCAGACTGCGCCGTTTAAGCCTCAAATGAACACATGTTGAGAGTGAGTGCCAAATGAAAGCGCCTTTGCTGGATGATTAGAGCGGAGCAATCAAAATCGAAGCAGACAGTGCGATGAAATCGTTGAAAGGTTTCAGAGCAAGATATCATTTTGCCGAGAACCCTGAAACAATAGAGACTCTTGATCCAAATGATATTTTCAGAGTCCAATCAAATGAAGTCGGAGAGTTTTTCCATTGGCTGGATTACACCTTGAAACCAGTTGGGCATCTGACTCTTCATGGTTCAAAGGTCTACCGACACATTAGGGACAAATTCGAAGATTTCAAAGAACTGTTTTATGTTGCGGTCGATCCTAAAAAGTCTCTAGCTGAAAAAGTAGACGCGCCCTGGGATCGAATAAGTGGTTTGGGGCTGGACAGGCATATCGCAAAAAAGATTATCTTCTGCTTCAACCACGAACATGGGGATATATTGCCAATTTTCAACACTGTCCATCTGGAACATTTCCTCAACGAAATTGCAGACAAACCCGAGTATCCAGCACTGTATACCAGCCTAGGTGAGACGTACGAGTTCCTGATCTCTGAGCTTCTTAGAGTCAAGCAAGACTTGCCAGAGACCCAGTCTTGGGGGCTTCTGTATTTCGCCAGATTCTTGTACGATAGTTGCCCTCCACCTCAGTTGGATGGACCTTCAACGGGAGTCGTCAGAGGAACGAAATTAGATGACAAAACAAGAAATGAACAAATTCAATTTGGAGAATTCACGAAGCTGCTAAACGAATTGCGGAGAAAAGGGCGGATATCCGGTGAAGAATATAGAACTTGTGGGCAGTCTTGGAGGGAGCGGCCTCAAGATAGAGAATCATTGGCTCAACGATCATATCCCGGACAGTAACGATCATTCCGTCGCCATAAATCGAAAAGATATGGACCAATTGAAACCCACCAACGAGGAAACACAAACGCTCCAAACCCCCCTCTTTTTTCGCCGCACGAGTCATCCCGAGAATTCTTGCTGCCTGAACAGAAATGAGACTATGGGCAGTGTTGGTTGAGGTGGCCTGCTAGGATTTTGGCGTCGTATGTGTCGACGAATTCTCTGTTTTATTGGGGGCGTCATGAGACGAGGAAGCGACAGCGCGTGTTTTGTCTAGAACGAAGAAGGCTGATGCTGTTATGGTTAAGGCCCATCCGAGAGCCGAATATGGGTAGTTTTCAATTGTTACTACTTGCAGGTTTCTCTGATAGGTCAAACCGTCAAGACGCATATAGACTTCTGCAAAAGGGTTCGACAGTGTCTCATTTATGCTGACGAGGATTTCGTGAGGACCGTCGAAGAAGAATCTGATAGTAGCGTTTCCTCCTCCCCTACTGATTTCTATCTTGTCAGGGTAAGGTCTTCGTCCACCTTCTGACTTCACAGAGACCGTTAGATTCTTGTCCGCAGATACAGTGAGAGTGAGATCCGAGGCGCCTCCTGAACTGACTGGCGTATAAAAGTTGAAAACAGGATACTCAGTGTCGTTCTGAACTATCCGACTCATGAAAGGATATTTCTCCATGAAGGTGAAATACTGATTGGAAAGGACGTTTCTCTCGATAGGCTGGTTATAGGCTACGAGGATTATTCCAACGCACATGCACACGGCAATAGCCAACGCTGCACGCGTACTGTGAGTTTTTGAGAAAGCATGTTTGGAGACCAAGAACATCGTCTGATAAAGAACTAGGAAAAGGCCCGCTGCCAATGTGAACAGTAGTCCATTCTGGATTTGAAGATCAGAAGCAAATGCAATAACCGTCAGACTGAAGGAAACTAGAACAGCACCGCACACCAAGTGAACTAGTCTTGGCAGCTCCACTCTGCGATTCTCGCCGCCGAACGTAGGCGCAATGGCAATCAACACTGCGAGTGCCGCTACTCCGTAGAGCACCATCGGCCACAGAAAGAACCTGAGACGTGGCAAGACAGCATCGACGTAAGGGATTGTTATTTGTCTCAAATCGCTCCAGTACTCGTATCCAAGGTCAAAACCTGTGAGGCTGTAGCCTGGAACATACTGCAGCGGGTGAAAAACCCACCCGACCTTGAAGAAGGAATAGAGAACAACGGCGCCTGACGCTGCTCCTGCAAAAATGCTGTCGACGCGAAGAGCCACTGGACGCTTCTCCAAGAAAGCGATGATCGCGACGATTGAAAGCCCGATAACCATTGCCCAAACAAGGCTTATCCCGATTCCCTGTCCAAACGATCCAGAAAATTCTGGAAAGTAAAGTCTCGGTATCCCTATCCACCGTTCTGTATCTTGTATAGCGAGGACGGAGAGGAAAGCGTAGAAAACGTAAAGCGGGCCTCTCCAGCCGCGTCTTGAAGGATCTCTTGTCAAGAATGGCGTTGCGATGCATGCTACACAGCTGAAAAGGAAGAAGATCACGATCGGCCTTGGATCGTAAGGTGACATCAACAAGTCAACTCCAGAAATGTTGAAACTGCTCATATGCCAATAGGACTCACCGTAAAATTCGACAGCCCATGGTGTGAACAAAGAGACGAGGCCAAATACTCCAAAAATCATGACCAGAGTGGTGGACGTCAAAAGTCTTCGAAAACGAAAGATCTCGCGCAGGCGCTTCAACCAACTTCCTCCTACCCAAATATGATATGAAAGTCAGTCAATTGATAATCCTACACACTAGAACAGACCGTTCTGAAACGTGTACAGCATAAGAGGCGCGCTAAGGTGAACGGTGAATGGCAGACGCCTGAGAACGTTGCACGCGTGAACACGGTGGGTGATAAGGGTTGGCAGTACGTTACGCAAGATGGTAAGGAGCTTTGGTTTACGAGGACGTATTTGGGTTCGCCGGCGATTTACAGGTCAGTTAAGGTTAATGGTTCGTGGTTTGAGCCGGAGTTGATTATTAGTCAGTTTGCGGGTGAACCTTCTGTGGACGGTGAGGGGAACATCTATTTGTCCATCACTTTAGCACGGCTGATTCCAGGATGATAGAAGCAGACATCTACACCGCACAACGAAGATAGAACACATGGGAAAGAGCTGGAAAGCTTCGCACATCAGGTCATGAGAATAGAAAAGAAGAATGGGATTTCACAGATCAAGCCGATCTGAGCACAGCGCACATTAACTTTAAGAATACAGAGCCGCTAAGACAGTACGTATGAAAGTTCTCATTTATGCTAACGTTGATGTCGACTGGAAAGGCATAATCCGCACTCCTTACGGAATAGCTCAATTTCGATCGTATATCAGCCGACACTTCGTTACCTCAGATTTACCATACAATCACCCCAGTGGGAAGGCTGTTCCGGGAGATATCATAATCTGGGCTTTCAAGGATGAAAAGGATGAATGGTATTTGCTTGGTGATGGCTTCGTGAGCGATAAGTCGAGACCAAGGAAAGGGACCTGGGCTTTCGGCATTGAAGGCGCTAGGTTATATCCACGTAGCGTCGCTCTGACCGAACTTGCTTTCGCCAGTTCAGCAAGGAAATCCTTGAACGTCAGCGTTACTCTAGATTGGAACCAATACCGGAAGATTCTGGAAAAAGCCTCAAAACCATTGGTCTAGAACAATAGCGCGCGCAGAGGTTACTACTTTAGCTTTGCAAAGAAAGAATGGGACTGAATAACCGCAAGGGTCTTCTAGAGATTCGGGTTTGACATTGCGCGCGCTAAAGGCCACAGCGCGCATCTCAGTAGAGCTGACAAAAGAAACGCCAGGCTCTTTTCATGCCCAGCTTGAGAGCGCTTGAGAGCAAAGGAACGGGAGCATTATGTTGATTGAGTGAAATGAATCTCGATGGAATACTTAAGTCAATTCGCGTATATTGGTCTGAAGGAAGGGTCGTCTGATGGTTGGAGAAAGAGAGTATGTCGCGGCTTTTCAACGAGCTGGTGCGATATATGAGGAGAGTATTGTGCTTTTGAGTGAGTATGCTCGCGATGGAGATTGGGACGTGTTGAAGAATAGGGTTTTTCGTGAAAATCTTTTGAACAAGAATTCCTCGAAGTGGGTGGAGAACATTCTGAGGATTGCAAGACGGAGGTTCATCGACGATCATAGCCCTTTGCCCAGCGGTAGGCAAGTATCTAAGTTTGTTTCAAAGGACGTTACGAAATCTTCGAAAATACAGGCGCTTCATCAATACATTTGTGATTCTGATACTCTGGTCGATCGACTGATTACTGGACTGGTTGAACCTATTCTGATGCGGTATGGAACCTCGAGGTTGACCAAGCAAGTCTATTTTGAGTTCCTCGAGATGGAGGCCCAGACTCATCCGGAGTTAAAGTCTTGGTCCTCTATTGTCTATGCAACTTGGCAGAGAAAGTTTTTTGCGTTCTTGAGGCATACTGGGATCATGGAAAAAGCACCCAGCGTTGAGATCAAGAAACCAGTGATAAGGGTTGAGCCGTTTACATTTTTTCTGTACGGGCTACTTGATAATGGAATCTCTGGGCTGGAAGCAATTAAAAGTGCTTTGTGGAGAAGATACTTCTTGAATGAAGATGATGTTGAGAACAGTGTTTCGTCTGCTCAAGAGAGAGGCTGGATTGAGTATCGGAGGCGTGGTAGTATTGTTGAGTTGACAAAGCGTTTCAGTTCTTTGGAGGGTTGGCTTGATGGCGCCTTGGGATGAGGATAGATTTCGTCGTTTAGAGAATTTGGTAATTTCGACCATTGAGGGGAAGAGACCTGTGATCGATGTCCCATATTACGTCTATCTTTACCGCCCTGCTGAAGAGCTAAGAGCTATTGATGAGTTTCAATACTTGGAGAGTAGACTTAAGGCGAAGGGATTCTCTGCCGAAATCATTTGGATGCCCGACCTCATGATATCTGGTCTGAAAAAGTTTCGGCTTCTTGACCCTGACATAGTTAGCATGGAAAAGGAGAGAAGAATCAGTATGAAGGAGGATCTGGAGCGGATCTTGCCCTTGGAGATAGCGTCCCAACTGAAGGATAAGCTAAAGGGGAAAGGGATTGATCATTGCGTACTCCTTCTCCGGTGTGGTGCGCTCTATCCTTTCGTACATGTTTCTACCCTCCTTTCGTCTCTTGAAGGTTTTGTCAATTGCACTGTCGTGGTTGGTTATCCAGGAGACAAGGAAGGACAGATGCTAGATGAAAAGGGAGAAACAGTAAGAAGTTATTACAGGGCAGAAATAATCTAGGAGGATGAATTATGAAGATCAAGAGTTTGTTCGAAAGAGACCCCAGTCGGAGAATACCACCTGTCGTCAAGATCGACGTTCATGAAGAGGCGGTTGCTAGCAGTGAGGTTGAGGAATACGTTGTCACAGATCAGATTCGAGACGCTTTGAATAACATCGTTGATCAATTTATAGAAACCAGGACTGGTAGGTCTGGTGAAGTGTGCGCTTGGATTTCTGGGTTTTTTGGCTCTGGGAAGAGCCACTTTCTGAAGATGTTAGGATACACGTTAACGAACAAGGAGATTCGACTGTCTAGCGGCGTCGAGATGGGTGTGGCGGAGTATTTTGCTCAGAAGCATGGAATAAAGGGTACAGCCATTCTGGCTAAGGAGCTCAAAACCAGAGGTTTGTTTGTTTACATGCTCGATTTTGATCGCACGAAAGAGTTAGATCTTTCTAGGTTCCTGTTTAGAATCTTGTTGAGGGAACTCGGTTTCTCCGAGATCTTTTGGGTAGCTGAAGTTGAACGTATGCTCAAAAGAAAGGGCCTCTGGGATAGTTTCGTGGATTTTGTTGAAAAGGACGAAGGGATGCCTTGGAAGGATGTTAGACAAACTGAGACAAGAGTTCGTTCTGCCTTGGTGCGCGGACTAGCAAGAGTTGACCCCAAGGCGTATCCGTCTGAAGTGAGGGCCGAGGAGGCAGTAAAGGATGCAGAGAAAGAGTTTACGATGAATCCAGAAAAACTCGCTAAAAGACTATTCGAGGAAGCGGAGGCTATAGACCGTAAAGATGGACGATTTGTAATGCTACTCGATGAGATTGGCCTTTGCATTGGGAGAGATGTGAAACGGCTTACTGAGCTAAATGCTTTGGCAGAGAACGTTGAAAAGATAGGAAAGGGCAAGGTTTGGATTTTTGCTACGGCACAGGAAGCCATTGAGCAAGTTTTACCTCAGATTGAAGCCGGAAGACCTGAGCTTGAGTGGATTCGAGATAGGTTCAGAATAAGAGTTGATTTACGACCTGAAAACATCGCTACTGTGGTCAATGAGAGATTGCTGAAGAAGAATACTGGGTCAACTGCTTTCAAAGACCTAAATGAATTGTATCGCAAGTTCGAGGGCACGTTGAAAATGAGCGCTCTAGTCAAGGAGCCTGCAAGTGATACGTCAGGCCTGCTTACCCGGCTGAGTCGGGATGCTTTCTTGCAGAGTTATCCGCTCATGCCCTATCACGTGCCCCTCATGATCAACATTTTTGGCGTCTTGAGATCTCGAGGAAGAGTTTCAGCGGAGTTGACTGGGCGAGAGAGAGCGGTTTTGCAAGTGGCTCGGTGGGCTCTTCTTAACCTCGTTGACAGAGATGTTGGTGCCTTGATAACTTTTGACATCGTTTATGATGCGATTGTTGAGGAATTGAAGGCTATACGCTCTGAGCAGCAGGCTTTGATTGAAAGTGAGATTGGGAAGACTGGCGAAATTGCTGGAATGCGATTGGAATCTGTTGCGAAAGCGCTTTTCCTTCTTCAGCAGGTTGGTGAAGAAATTCCATGTACAGTGTCTAACATAGCCGCTGTACTGTATCCGAAACTGGGTGTTGATCAAAAGGAACATGAAGATAGGGTGCGCGCATGCGTCGACAAGCTGGTGAAGGGCAAATGGGTCAAAGAGGATGAAGGAAAATTCCGATTTCTAACAGAGATAGAGAGAACCTTCGAGCAAGATGTTGAAGCCCTGACACCAAGAGTCCCTGAAAAAGAGGCGCTTGTTTTAGAGGTTGCAAAGGACACTTTGAAGGAGGTCAAGTCATTCAATTATAAGAAGCTTAGAGCGTTTCAGGTTCATCTGTGGATAGATGATCAAGAGGTCACAAGTGTCGGGTCACTCAGATTGAGGTTTTACACTCCCTATTGGGTTGGCAATCGCGAAAATGCGGTTGCAGAGCTTCACAACAAGAGCCTTGCTGAAGATGATTCTATCTTCTGGGTTTGTGGTGAGAACGACGCTTTTGAGGACAAGGTGAAGAGGGTCCTAGCCGTTCAACGTGTCTTAACTGAGAGAGAGCGTAGAGCCACTTCTCCACAAGAGATGAGAGAGTTGGATCGGTATAGGAGTGAAATTGAGATTGTTAGGAACGATGAGGTTCAGGACATTCTGGTTTCTTCGGCTCGTAATGGGGATGTCATCTATCGTGGTGAGGAGAACAAGCTTTCAGGGAAGGAAGACTTGAGTGAGGTTTTCAACAGGTATATGAAACGGTTGGCTGATGAGTTGTTTACGATGTTTGATCTGGCTAGCGTGAGAGTAGACGATGAGGATGTTGGTTCCATTTTGGTATGGAGAGCCGGTAGCTTGCCTTCGGTGTATTCTGATTTGAAGCTTGTTGACAAAGATGGTAATATCTCGATTAGTGCTCCTGTTGCTCATGCGATTTTGAGCGAGGTTAGAAATCGAACCGAAAAGGGTGATGAGTGCACTGGGTCAAGTTTGGAGGACTACTTCGGCGATCCGCCTTATGGTTGGGATTCTAGGGTTGTTCGGTTGACTCTTGCAACTTTGTTCAAGAATGGTTATCTGCATGCAGAGAGTGAAGGTAGGGCTTACGTTTCGGCTGAGGAGAAGGCTTCCCATGATCTTTTCACGCGTGCTCGAGATTTCAGGAAGACTAGGTTTCTTTTAGGAGCCATAGTCAGCGCGGAGCAGAAGAGTTTGGCTAGACGTTTGATGTCGGAGGTGCTTGGTAGAGGAGTCGGACCGACCGTGGAGGAGATTTCCAAAGAGCTTGATGGCGCTGCTGAGGAGATTGCGAGTGACATTCGTGATTTGAGAATCAAAGAGGGCTTTCATCAAATGCCGTATGTTAAGACCCTGGAAGAGTTGGAAGATGCTTTCAATGGGATTGAGAAGCAGCCTTCTCACACGCTTAAGGTTTTGAAGTTCATCGATAGTGCCACCGTTAAGCCGATAAAGGATGGCTTCCCTGTTCTCTCCAAGTTGAAGGAGTTCGTTGCCTCTGGCAAGCTTGAGAACTTTCGTTCAATGAGGGTTTTTGTTGACAGACAATTGAACGAGCTTCTTCAGTTGAGGGATGGCGCCTTACAGGGTAAGGGTGAGAAGATAAGAGAAAAGCTCGGGAGCGGCATTTTGATTGCTGAGTGGGGGGACATTTATGAGACATTTAGTTTGTTAAAAAGTGAGTATGAAAAACTGTATTCCAATCTGCATTCTGAAAGGCAGAAGAAAGCGGAGCAGGCAATTGATGAGTTGGAGAAGTGGGCGAAGCCCAGAAAGCTGGGGTCTAAAGTTGTTAATGAGGCTTTGGGGCCTTTGAACGAGTTTCTGTGCAGTGGCGGTGAAGAAGGTAATTATGATGAACAAGAGCATGTTTGTGTCTTGTGTAGACAGTCGCTTTCGTCACTGAACTATAATATTGAAGCGATTGGTAGACGTTATGAAAAAGCGAAGAGGGTTCTTGTTGAGTCGTTAGCTCAGACTGAAGATAAGAAAAAGCCTACTGTTCCAGAGAAGTGGGTTAAAGAAGTCTTGGTTAAATCGGTTGAGGATTTTGAGCAGATTGTGGGCGAGGCTAAAGATGCGGTTCAATACGGTGTTAGTGGGAAGAGGAAGGTTAGGGTTAGGGTTGAGGTTGAGCGTGAAAGAGCTTGATGGACAAGGAGCGGAGATCCCGTTTAAAGAGTGTTGTTGGTCAGACTCGTCGCATTGTTGAAGATGATGTTAGGGTTCAGCTTAGGCATCTTGGGATTGATGAGAATGAAACAAAGTCAGTCGAGAAGCTTCCACATCTTTCAGTTCAAGAGAAAGAGTTGCGAACGAAAATTGTTGAAGCGATTGAGAAAGAGAAAGCAGGCGACATTTCTTACAACGAGGCTTTCAATAGATATGTGCGGCATGTTGGCTTTACTTATGTGAACAGGATTGCGGCTTTAAGAACGATGGAAGTTCGCAACCTGATTAAGGAGACGGTTATTCGGAGGGATATTTATGGCGGGCGTAGCAGGCGAGAGTACGAGCTTGCTGATCGTGAGCGGTTTTCTGACCCTTATGAGTTATTAAAGGCTGGCTTGGTAGAAGCTTTCAATGAGATAAGCACTGAAATTCGAGTTTTGTTTGATGTAAACAGTGAATATAGCCTAGTTTTTCTTGGGCATAAGGCTCTTTTGGGGTCGATTAGGCTTCTGAGCGACGAGGTCCCTGAAGAGGATTGGAAAGAGGACGACATTGTTGGTTGGGTTTATCAGTACTACAATGAAGAGGCGAGGGCTGAGTTTAAGAAGTCAAAGCGGAAGCCGAAGGCGGATGATATTCCAGTTATAAACCAGTTTTATACGCCTCGTTGGGTTGTTCGAGTTTTGGTTGATAATACGCTGGGTCGCCTTTGGTTGGAGATGAATGGTCGTTGTCCAAGGCTGGGTGATCCTGCAAAGAGGACTATGGAACAATTGGAGAATCCTTCTGGCGATAAAGTTGACGAGTTTTGCTCTTATTTGGTTCCTTTGAGCCAAGAACCGCCACCTAGGGAGAGGAAGAGCGTTAGACAGATTAAGGTTCTTGACCCGGCGTGTGGTAGTGGGCACTTTCTTGTTTATGCGTTTGATGTTTTGTATCGTATGTATAGGGAGGATGAACCTGACACACCTGTTGAGGAAATTCTGAGGCTTATTCTCGACAATAATTTGTTCGGTATTGATGTTGATTTGAGAGCTGTTCAGCTGGCTGCTTTGAGTCTGTATTTAAAGGCAAAGACGTACTCTCCAAGGTTGAAGATTACCAAGATGAATTTAGTTTGTGCTGATGCCCGTATCACAGATGGCAGAGTTAGAAAGTTGTTTTTGGATAGGTTCGCTGATGATCCTGAGTTGCAGAGGATTTTTGCGAGAATTTTTGAACATTTGGAATATACTTACGAGATTGGCAGTCTTTTGAAAGTTAGGGAGCCTTTTGAGAGGTTTCTAGAAAGGAGAAACCACGAAGTAGGTGTGCAGGCTATTCTAGTTCCTCGGATTGAAGGACAGGCGGCAATATCGAGGAATGGAAAGATAGAAGGACAGGCTAGGTTAGACTTGAAAGTCAAAGACGACAAAAAAACCGCTCAATTTTTCGCAGTGCCTAAAGAAGTCACCTTGGAACAGATGCTCAACACCTTGGAAAGTTTCGAAAAAGAAGCAATGGAAAAAAGAGACATGGGAACATTGCTGTTCGCCACAGAGGCGGAGAAATCAGTTGGATTGTTAGCACTGTTATCCGAGAAATATGATATTGTGTTGATGAATCCAGCTTATGGTGAAATGCCAAAAGAGACAAAATATTACCTTCAAGAACACTACCCTTTAACGAAGAGCGACTATTGTGCTGCATTCATAGAACAGGCAGTTGATCTGACTACGCCGAATGGATTCGTTGGCATGTTGACTTCCAGAATGTTTATGTTTTTGAGGAGTTACCAGCTCCTACGAGAAAATATTCTGTGCAATAAAGGCTTACCAGAATTATTGCTTGATGCCGGTTTTGGAATTTTAGATGGCGCAATTGTAGAAACTGCCGCTACTGTAGTGCGCAAGATTGAAAACATTGTCGACTTAGAATCCGTAAAGAATAGGAATTGTACTTTCTGCAGAGTTACAATGTATGATACTCGGATGAAAGAAGGAGCTTTCACAGACTCTTTTTCATCGTACTTGCAGAAGGGCGAACATGAAATTTGGTATAGGGTAGCCATGGGCGATTTAGCCCATATTCCTGGGACCACTTACGCTTATTGGTCTTCACCTTCCCTAAGAGCGCTTTTCACAAGATATCCCCCGCTAGACCGAGACGTAACGGCAAAGCCCAAAGAAGAAAAAATTGGGGACGTAAAGGTAGGTCTTCAGACAGGCGATGATAAACGCTTTACCCGTAGATTTTGGGAGGTCTCCCCAGAAGCTTTAGGGAGAGAGAAAATGGCGCCCTATCCAAAGGGTGGGGAGTATTCCAAGTTTTATTCTGATATAGATCTTGTAGTCAACTGGGAAAATGGTGGGGAAGAAATAAGGAATCTTACAGATTCTAAAGGTAACCCTCTTTCTTTTGTTAGAAATGAATCATTTTACTTCCGTGATGGATTCACATGGACCAAAGTTACTTTGAAGCCACTAAGCGTAAGGCATATGCCAATTGGGTGCATTTTTAGTGTTGGCGGTTTGGCAGGTTTTCCAGCTAGACCATACGACCTTTGGGCGATCATAGCGATTCTGAATAGCAACCTCCTTCTATTCTGCGGTGAAAGTCGTAGAATCGAGCATAATTGGGAGGTTTCGAATCTCGCTTCAATGCCGATGTCTCCGTCAGCGTGTAAGTCGAATAAACTATCAAGGCTTTGTCGTGAGTGTTATGACTTATTATTGGAATGGGATACCGGAAATGAGGCTTCAACGGTTTTCATAAAACCTTGGCTACTCCAAGTGCTGTATGGATTTGAGCAGAACGAAAAACCGATTACCCGACACCCATTTGTAAAGCAATTCAATCGTGGCGATTGGAATTCTCTTAAAGATTATCAAGCTCTTAAGGGAATTTCAACAATGAGGCTTCGTGAACTCTCTTCATTAGCTATACAGCGAGAAGAGATCATCAGAAAACGAGTTGAGGAACTTCAAAAGCTGATAGACGAAGAAGTTTATCGACTCTACGAAATCAGCGAAGAAGATAGAAAACTTGTTGAACGAGAACTCGCCCTGCGGCGGGGAGAAATCTCGCTCTATGACGAGGAAGATAAAGCTGAACAGCTTAGTGAAGAAGAAATGGAAGAAGCATCAGACACAGAGACTAAGATAGGGAATCACGTAGCACGACTCGTCTCCTTCTATATCAAGAAAACCTTAGAGTCCGACCCTGACGGGAAAATGCCACTCCATGAATTAGCTGAACGGTTGAGGAAAAAGCTTGCTGACGACTTTGGTGACGACCAGGTAGATGCTAAAGAAAAAGAAATCCAAGAAATCCTTGGAATAAGCTTGGATGAGTGGGTTGCAACCCAATACTTTGATTTCCACGTGAACCTCTACAAACGACGACCCATCTTCTGGCATCTATCCTCTGCCAACTTCTCAACTGCTCGAAGCTCTAAAGGAACCATCAACATCTTCCTTCACTATCACAAAATTGACCGAGATATGATTCCAAAAATCCTGTCAAACTACCTCAAACCAGAATTAGAAACAGCAAAATGGAAAACTGAACGTCTGAAACGTGAACTCCAAGAAGCAAGAGGCCAGGGCAACAGAACGAGAGAAAGAGAACTTTCTAATCAACTGGAAAATGCGGTATCCATTATGGAAGAGTTACAGAATTTCCAAAAAACCATAGAAGCAGTTCATAACCCACGCTCTGACAAGACAAAACTGCCGAAAAACCCCACATGGCTTCAGCAAAAAATAGCTGAAGTTAGAGATAACGGCTACAACCCTGTTATCGACTACGGTGTAAGAGTAAACATCGAACCCCTAAAAGAAGCAGGGCTCCTCCACAAAGCAGCTCAGAGGGTCAAATAGAATGACCAAACAAAACCTCAAAGTGATCCTGCAAACAGCTATCAAAGAAGCCTTTCCAAACAACACACCAATCGTGGTATGGTACGATAACGGCGGAACCCTCCAAACCTTAGCCGAACGCGCAACACCCAAGAACGTTGAATTCATCGAATACCAAGGAAGCTACCTAACCATACGAGTTCAGGTGGAAACAGAAAAAGACTTCAAAAAACAACGCCTCATATATGTACCCGAAAAAGCCCCAGAACCCAGCTGGCTAAGAGACTACGAAATCTTCGGAAACCGCCTCGACCTCGACCTCCCAACCCTCCTAAACCAATACTTCAGACTACCACTAGACAAAGAACTAAAAACCATACTAACTCCATCAAACTGCAGGCGTCTGGCTGCAAAATGGGACGAAATCCTCGGCGATGTAGAGACCCCACTGGCAGTAGACAAACTCAAACAAGCTTTGTTGGTCACAATATTCGAACAACCACATCAATTCGACATAAAACAAGCCATCTTCGCCTACCTAAAACATCACAACACCTTAAGCCGAAAACTCGAAGAATCAGACCTTGCCCAAACCTTCCTACAACTTCTCCAAGACCAATATGGCTACAAGATAACCCCAAATGAACAAAACGTCGACCCCAAACGCCTCGCGGCAACAATGCTTCTGACAGAACTCGTCCAAAACTCAAACGGACTCGGCGAAAAAGAATTCGCCGCAGTCCTGCCCGCCAAAGCCATGAGAAAATTCTGGACTGCACTTGTTCCGGAATGGGCATCCAACGAAAACTACAAAGAAAACTTCACAGGATGGTCTGAACAACTTGAAAAAGAATATGAAATCGAAACTAAAGTAAAAGGTAGACCAGAAATAGAAAACGCTACCAGCTTCAAAGCAATCGATGAAGCACTTTTGGAGGAAATCATCCTCAGAATAGGAAATGAAGGACTGAAAGGCATAAGAAAGAACCTAACGTACATCAAAAGCCTCTCACAGAAAAGACAAGAACAGATTTGGTCTTCTCTCAATCTGCTTCCTGAATGGAAAATCATTAGCACTTCAATCGAATTACTCGAATCCATCCAAAACTCCATCACCACAACAGAGAAAGCACAAGACGCTTACACACTACTACAAGACTACACGAAAGACAACGGCTGGTGGCGAATAGACAGACTATACAGAGAACTATCTACAATCGACGCAACCCTTAAGACCAAAGTAAAAGAACTCTTTGTGGACACGCCTAAGGAACACTACCAAGAATGGCTGAGAAAGACTAACAACTTCTTTACCCAAGCCATAGAAAAACAACAAGAATGGCAGATTGCAGGGGTTCTTGACCAAAGAAACTTCTGGCGAACCTGTGTCCACCCACATAGAGAAAAAGTAGCCATATTCTTCCTCGATGCTCTCAGATTCGAATTGCAGAAAAGGCTCGCGGAATCCCTACAAAAAGCAAGAATTGATGTCAAACATACACCAATGCTGGCATCCGTGCCGTCAATCACCGAAATATGTATGTCAGCTCTTCTGCCAAGAAAAATAATGAATGTCTCAGTGCTCAACGGAAGCCTGAAAGTGACTCTTGATGGAAAAACCTCCCTCACAAAAAACGACAGAATCTCGCTTCTAAGAGAGGAATTCAGAGAGAACATAGCATGTCTTGATTTGAAAGACCTTCAAAAACCCCCAGAGGAATTGAAAAAAGACCTGGCCAAGTCAAGAATACTCGTAGTATTCGACAGAGAAATCGACAAAGCCGGCTCATTCATTTCAGAAGAACTGTTGAGCTATTTTGACAAACTGGTCATAACGACCAAAAGAGCTGTGGAAGTGGTCGCCCATATTGGATTCCACAAGATCCTCATCACAACAGACCACGGATTTCTCTTCTTCCCCATGCCGAACAAAGTGGACATCATCGAAAGCATGGAAAGCACGCAAGAGACAATCGTGGGCAAGCGATACTCAATAGGAAAACCACCGCACTCAACTGCGACTATAGCATTTACAAAAAATACCCTACCATATTTGTCAGAAAACACATTTGCAGCCTTTCCAGTAGGAATATCTTGGTTTCCAAGACCTGGACCCAAGGAACGTTTCGTGCATGGAGGCATAAGTCTTCAAGAATGTTGCGTCGGCGTAATTGAATGTGTCCCAAAGAAGGCAATTTCAGAAGAAAGAGTTGCAATCAAAGTCTCTATCCCAAGCGTGATATCCAGTGCGATATTCATAATTACGATACAACCAATCATGAAACAAATATCTGCCCAACCAAGAACCATATTAGTGGAACTTTCAGAGAAAGGCGAGAAACTCGTTCAATCGAATCCCTTAGAAATAAGTGACAAAGAACAGACTCTGACTATGCGACTACCCCGGATACCCAAAGAAATAGAAGTGAAAGTCAAGGATGTAGAAACAGAAGAAACTTTGTTCAGCAAAGAAGTGAAGGTAAGCCTGGAGGGTTACGATGAAACACTTTAATCAAAATGCGGCCCAGAGGATAGGTGAAGGCGCGAACCTTGGTTGAACATCCGGACCCAGATAGTCTCAGTCGCAAGCTACTGTCCCTTTTCCCAGGCAAAGTTGTTAGAAAAGATCTCATTTGGCCTCTCAAGGGTCAGTTAAACGTTCCTACCTATGTGCTTGAATACTTATTGGGAAAGTATTGTTCATCTTCAGATCCAAAGGTAATTGAAGCCGGGTTGGAAGAAGTCAAACGTATACTGACCGAAAATTATGTCCGTCCCGATCAAAATGAATTGGTAAAGTCGAAAATTAGAGAAAAGGGACACTACAAGGTTATAGACAAAGTGAAAGCCAGGCTTCAGGAAACCGAAGACAAGTACTGGGCCGAGTTGACAAACCTTCAATTGACAAACGTCAATATTAACGAAAACATAATCAACAAATACCAAAAACTCCTTGCTGGCGGAGTCTGGGCAATAGTGGATATGTCTTACCGTGCAGACATATTTCACCATGGCGTAGTGCGTCCATTCGTGATCGATGAACTACGACCAATAGAACTCGCAGTCGCAGGTTTGGAAGAAATCAAGGAAAATCGCAAGAACTTCACTCGCGAGGAATGGACAGATATAGTGCTTCGCAGCATAGGGTTCGACCCTAGCAAGTTTGACAGAAGACTGAAAATGCTTCTATTGTGTCGGCTCATACCCTTAGTAGAGAACAACTACAACTATGTCGAGCTTGGCCCAAGAGGCACCGGGAAAAGCTACGTCTACCGAGAAATATCACCATATACCATACTCGTTTCGGGAGGCGAAACCACTGTTCCAAGCCTCTTCGTATCCATGGTTGGAAAGGGAAGAATCGGTTTGGTTGGATTATGGGATGTTGTAGCCTTCGACGAAGTCGCTGGCCTCGAAAAACTAAGCAACGCAGCGGCTGTACACATCCTGAAAGACTTCATGGAGTCAGGCAGCTTCTCAAGAGGAAGAGAAGTTCTGAACGCAAACGCCTCACTAGTCTTTGTGGGTAACATAGACTTTGATATCGAAAATATAATGCGGGTGTCACATCTTTTCATACCTTTTCCAGAACAAATGCAAGATCCTGCTTTCATAGATCGGTTCCACATGTACCTCCCAGGATGGGAAATCCCCAAGATCCACCCTGCATTTTTCGGAAGCAACTACGGCTTTGTCGTCGACTACTTCGCAGAAGCCCTTAGAGAACTACGAGGAACAACCTACACCACTGAGATTGATAGATACTTCAAACTCGGAAAGGCTCTCACCAAACGCGACGAAAAAGCCGTTCGCAAAACAGTCTCAGGACTGATCAAACTCATACATCCAGACGGAAAATTCACCAAAGAAGAGCTACAAGAGTACCTAGTCTGCGCACTTGAAATGCGGCGAAGAGTTCGCGAGCAACTCAAAAAGATGGGCGGTGTCGAATACTGGAACACCAACTTCGCATACATCGACTTGGAAACATCCGAAGAGAAGGAAGTCGACGTTCCAGAAAAGGCGGCGAAAGGACCACTTCGACTGCCCTCGGAGCCTACGATAGGCGAAGCCATAGGACTGTCCGTTACTCAGTCCTTTGGGACCCTTCAACGGTTCGAAGTGGTGGCAACCGAAGGCACTGGCAGACTGATTCCTCTCGGTTCCATGATGAGAGTAATGAAAGAATCGCTGAAAGCAGCCTACGAATACATGAGCCACAACGCGAAGAAGCTGAAGATAGACCCTGACTTCAAGAAAGATTACGACATCACGGTCCTGGCAACACAAATGGGCATCCCAAAGGAGGGACCATCCGCCAGCATCACAATTCTCACAGCAATGACCTCAGCCCTGATCAAGAAACCCGTAAGAAACGACGCTGCAATGACAGGAGAAATAACACTATTCGGAAAGATTCTACCTGTCGGTGGGATCCAAGAAAAGTTGATTGCTGCTGCAGAAGCAGGAATAAAGAAGGTATATATCCCCCTCGACAACGAAAGAGACACCGAAATGCTTCCTAGCGAAATCAAGAGCAAACTAGAGATAAAACTTGTGTCAAAGGTCGAGGAAGTACTTAACGATGCCATAGTTGGATATCAAACCACAAGTATACCGTCAACGCCTTCCAGGGAAATTGAAGAAGTAAACATACGCCCAGAAAAGCCCTTCACTAGTCTCACGGAGATTTATGAACTTGTAGGAACTCTGAAAGGAGCTGTCAAGGTGCTGGACAAAGACTTCGACGAAGGAGCTTTCAAATTCCTGCTTAAGCTCAACGAATCACAAGTAACTGGGCTTCAAGTCCTTGGGAGCAAATCACGTTTGGACTCAAGCTTGAAAGAAGCCTATACCGCTTTCAAAGAAGAAATGAAAAGACGTGGAATATCAGTCGAATACAGAATACTTGATGACGAAGACTCCAAAGAAATCCACGATAGATACCTGATAGCTCAAAGCGTCGCATACGACACACCTCCATGGAACATAATTCACAAGAAACTGGGTGACATTACGAAAATAGAAGACCACTGGACAAAAAAGAACTACTTTGACAAGTATTGGAGCAGGGCGACCGAGATCTCAAAAATGTCTACGAGACAAGATCTATGAGGACCTGATGGAGCACCCAAATCTCTTCAATGAGAGTAAACTTCACCAAAACCCCATGAGGGATCTTGAATGAACGTTTGGCTTTGTCCTGTCAAACCGAGAAGTTGGCGAATAATCAAGAGAAAAATGATATTTGGTGCTCCAACGCATGCTGCCAAAATCATGAAAAGAGTTGAACCTGATGACTTGTTAATTTTTCATGTATTCAAACCAACAAATGGCATAGTAGCAGTTGGCCGCGTCGTCTCAGACGTTTACGAAGATAATCAAGACATCTGGGGAAAAGACCGCTATCCTTTGCGGGTTAGAGTGGAATTTGTTCAAGGCTTGCTGAGAGAAAACAATCCTGTTCCCCTCAGCTCGATTTTCAACCAATCTTCAAAAAGTGAAATCGCCATAGAACCTTTTCTGAAGAATATCTGGATAGCAAAAGTCTCAAAAGAGCAGTACAAGAGGCTCCTCAGTTCTTTCAAAGCCAACTCTTTTGCAGGAAGAAAGCCGAAGATTTCCGAAGAGAGTTAATTCCTTTTTTGATCTGCTTCGGGGAGAAGAATAAGCGCTGAGACAATGTAGCGAAATTTGGGAGGCGTTGCCAACTGGTGTAAGTCCAGGTTGGACTACTTCGTCGTTCGCGCCTCATGATCGGCGTCAACATCCAGGATTGGCAAAATCTGTATGCAGTCACGGCAGAAGCTCTCTTCACCAACCACAAGACAGTACCTTGCACGAAAAAAGCCTAGGGGGAGGGGGGTAGCTCTGCTTTCCAGCTCAAAACACAACCAAACACCCTAGAGGCAAAGTGTCACTAGCTTAAAAAACAACGATCAACAACACGATGCTTGTCTAAAAATGAAGAAAAGGCGATGTTTGTCGTCGGTGGGTACTTGCACTAGCGAGTGTGCGTTTTGGGCTCGAGGTTATTCTTATTTACAGGTGTGTTGTTTAGTTAATTTGGGGTGGGACTGTGCGGGGAAGAATTTTCTTCGTCTTGATCCTCGTTTCCCTCTTGTTTTCCAGCTTATCTTTAATCATGATCAACGGGCGTCGATTCTATTCAGGCCAAGCCGTTCCTCTGGGTTTGAGTTCGGTTGAGCAGGAGCTCGTAGGGCTCGTAAACGGTTCCCGAGCCTACGGCACCGATTTAGAGCTTGAAAACATTTCATCCAGCTATCCAGGTTTTCGCGCCGCTGGGTCCGCAGGAGCCAACGAGGCCACCGACTGGATAAAGGGACAGTTTGACGGCCTCGGCCTAAACGTCTCTCTCGACTCGTTTCCGTTCACAACCTGGAACTTGCTCAGCAACCCCACACTTGTGATCGATGACGATGGAAACCCCGGCACGGTGGACGATCAGGCGGCGGTCTCTTCGTTCGAATGTGAGCACATGAGCTGGCCTACCACAAGCTCAGGAGTCTTTACCAACCTTGTCATACTGCCTTTGCCCCCCGCGGCCAACCGCGATGAAGTCGGCCTCAACCCGATCAACATCACACGCTGGAACGAAATCAACACCACTGGAAAAATAGTCTTAGTCGGCCGAGAAGTCAGGTGGAGCAACACCTGGCAACAGGCCTTCATCGACAAGATCACGGCTCAAACGCCAGCGGCCGTGGTCTACACGTGGTGGTACAGTTGGATGTCCTCTGTCCCCCCGTTCTTCGCTTCATCAGGCGGAAAACCCCTAGGCGGCGCCACTTCGTACTATTGGGATCTACACGTTCCCGTCGGGTTCGTGGGTTACGACGACGGCTTATGGATAAGAACCACCGCTGTTACTCAACCGGACATATCTGCAAACGTCACTATCCAGTCGGTAATCGGCAACGGTCCGCACTACAACGTCGTCGGAAGAATCGAGGGCTTCACGAATCCTGAAAAGATTGTTCTCGTGTCGGGACATTATGACACGGTCATGGACAACGGTTTCCTCGACAACGGAGCAGGCACCGCTGGAATAATCGAGCTGGCCCGCGTGTTCACCGAAGCAGTTCAGAAGGGATTGTACAAGCCCAGTTACACGCTGATCTTCGTCGCGTTCACGGGCGAAGAAATGGACCTGGTAGGCTCCATCTACTACGTTGCCCAACACAAGGACGAGATGGCAAACCTCACTGCCGTGATAAACCTGGACTGCATCGGAAGCGACAACTTCTACCTCACAGAAACCGAACCCTCAAGCGACTTCGACTTAGATCAGGTAATACTTGCCTGCGCCAGCGACCTCGGCATAACAGCCACCCTTGAACCAGCAGGCGGTTCAGATCAGGAATCGTTCAGAATCCCATACGACGTCAACACTTGGTGCATCTACGACTGGGGCGTCGACCCAGGCATATCAAACGCCACGCCTGTTGCCTCAAGCATACTCCTCGACTCGTACCCTCTATTCTACAACGAACTCTGGACCACGGGAAAACCCGGCTGGATCCACACCAGCTACGACAACTCAACCTCCACATCAACACTCAACTGGACCCAACCCGAAAACCTCGGAAACCACATCAAAATCGCCGCCCTCGCCGTAATGCGCATCTCACCCAATAGTGTCGTTCCGCCGCCTCCGCCTCCGATGACCGTCTATGTTCCAGACAACTACACCACAATTCAAGAAGCCATAAACAACGTCAGCGACAACAGCACCATCATCGTCAGAGCCGGCGCATACCACGAAAGCATCTCAATCAACAAACCCTTGACTCTCACAGGAGAAAACAGCGAAACAACCGTGATCGACGGAGACGGAGCCCCCACAGTTGTATCGTTGACAGCGACATGCAACATCACCGGCTTTACCATTCGCAACGGCGGATTTGGCATCGGTGCACGAACTGCTTTTCTCGTGCCACAGTATACCGGTCACAGGATCGAAGACAACCGAATCATCGACAACTATTACGGCGGAATTCTTCTCCAGAAAGCCACGAACAACACGGTGGTCGACAACATCGTTACAAACAACACGCTTTTTGGGATTCATCTCTGGAGTTCCGCCTACAACGACCTGACAAACAACACAGTAGCAAACAACGGACATGGCATCACGCTCTACGGAAACACTTTCAACAACACCATGAGAAACAACACCATGACGGGAAACACCTACAACTTCGGCCTAATAATGCGCGGCGACACATACAACTACTTGTCGACCAACCCGTCATACCCCAGCTTCGTTAATGACATAGACGCTTCAAACACCGTTGACGGAAAACCCATCTACTACTTGATAAATCAAAGAGACATCAAGATACCATCCGACGCAGGCTGCGTCTGGCTCAACAACTGCACAAACGTCACCGTCCAAGGCCTCCAACTCTCTTCCAACCTTCAAGGCGTCCTTGTACTCCTCTCCAACGAAACGACAATCACAAACAATTCACTCGTTCAAAACGCCCACGGCATATACGTAGGATCAGGAACCTTCAACACCACGATCGGCAACAACACTGTGCAAGACGATTTCATAGGCATCTATCTCGGAGATCTCTCGGCTTTCACGACCATGCGCAACAACGCCATCAACAACTGCGAAATGAACTTCGGAGTGCCCTCAACTCTACCCATAAGGCTCGATTCCCTAGACCTCGTGAACGACATAGACACCTCAAACACCGTTGACGGAAAACCCATAATCTACTGGACAAACGAACATGACAAATCTGTTCCCGCAAACGCCGGATACGTGATGCTGATCAATTCAGCAAACATCGAACTTCGCGATCTCAACCTCTCGAACAACGTGCAGAACATTTTCATAATCGCCTCAAACAACACCGTCATAACCAACTGCACCATAGGCAACGCGCTCTACAGTGTAGACGCTGGGCCTTCACGCAGTTTCAACGGAACGTTCCTCCCGCTTCCCTCGTTCAACACAACCGTTAAGGAAAGCATCATTTCGAACAACGCCGTCGGAATCAGGCTGCGCGGCGACAGCAACACCGTAGTCGGCAACAAGATTCTATCGAACCCGCTCGGAATTTACTTCAAAGGCGCAAGCGACGGCTCGATCTCCCAGAACACTGTCGACGGACAAGGAGCGCTCTCTACCGGCTACATCAGCCCCGATATCTCGCCCTTCAACTACTCTTACTGGCGGCGCGAATTCACGCTGGAACTCTCGCTGATGAACGTCGCCGGCATTCTAGTCGGAGGCGACGACAACACGATATTCGACAACGACGTCACACACAACGTCATCGGAGTCGCCATCGACGCCGTGTTCTCATCCGGCAGCGGCAACGTCTTCTTCAACAACAACATCTACAACAACACTCTGTATCAGGCGATGGGGTGGATGAGCAATTTCTGGAACAGCAGTTACCCGACTGGCGGCAACTATTGGAGCGGATACAATGGCACAGACGTTCACAGCGGTCCCAACCAGGATCAGCCTGGCAGCGACGGAATCGGCGACACACCGTACACGGCGTTCGCAAGCCCGAGAGAAATCGTTGACAATTTCCCGCTTATGGCGCCAATCAACATCTTTCCCGAACATACTTCGGACGGAACAAGTTTCACCTTGAAAGTGATGAGCAACTCAACCGTCAGCAACATGCAGTTTAACGAAGCGGCAAGAAGCATCAGCTTCAACGCTCAAGGCGAAATGGGCTTCGCGTTCTGCAGAGTCACAATACCCAACAAAATCGTAGACTACTTGTGGCAAGGCAACCTAACGATCTACGTAAACGGAATACCCGTTGCTTTCACCAGCTGGAACGACGGCAACAACACATTCGTATACTTCACATATCTTCAATCGACGAGGACAATAGTGATCGTGCCCGAATTCCCCTTTCACGCGTTGTTTGCCCTGCTAGCTGCTTCATCGTTTCTCACAGTGGCTTTCAAGAAAAGAAAATCGCGACGTGCGCCGTTAAAGATTAGGCTATGAATCCTCGGTGGTTTTGTAGGATAAAACTTTACCCCCAAACCCAAACAACTCAACAGACCCGAGAAATCAGTCTATCCAGCGTTCGGCGATAGATCTGCATATTCTTCCGTCCAAGATGCATGTTGGAATAAACAACACTATCGTCGTTATTACACCTGGGAAAAACAGTAATGGCAACAGATCGATTACGGCGTTCACTATTAACAGTGCAACAAACAAGCCTAGACCGTGAACCAGCAGAGCTGGGATTGACCAGTCCATCTCCTCTTTCCATATTGTACGGTTGATCAAGTTGTTTGCTACGCCGAATAGAACCATCATAGCCGCAATTGTTGCAATGAGACCGACTAAGCCTCCAAGGATTATTAGTAGAGTTCCTAAGGAGAGCAATCCAGTTATTTCCAACGTGATGAAAAGATCGAAGAAAAGACCGTGTACGAAGTATTTCAGTATTGTCTTGACTCGTGACTCACGCATCGTGCTTTCCACACAATGCCTCCCAACAAGTCTTGCCCTGTACTTTGGTGAGACAGACAGATAGATGTTTGCTATACATGCGTCTCTCAAATTGGTTGGGGTAAAGTTTTATCCCAAACCCAAACCCAAAAAAAGGAGGAGGAATCTGAAAGCAACTTGAATCACGGTTCTTTGCTCTTACTTGCCTTTTTCTTCTACTCGCCTTCTAGCTGCGCTACTGTTTATTGAGGCTAATGCTCCCAAATCTCCTATGCTTGCATACTTCAACGTCTCTAACGGCAATGCCATGATTATTGTGTTTGCGCTTTCCTTGCTTGCTTCACTTACTGTCGATAAGATTCTCAGTTGCATTGCATTCGGGTCTTTCATGTTCTCAGCTGCTTGTTTAAGAATTTCGGATGCCTTTAATTCTGCGTCAGCTTTAATCACAACTGCCTGTGCTTCTCTTTCCGCTTCAGCTTGAACGGCAAAGGCTCTTTTCATGTCTTCCGGCAAAGCAATATCTTGAATCTCTGCTTTAGCAATATCAATGCCCCAACCTTTCGACAAAGTGTCAACTTTATTTTCTAAGGCTTGGACAACATCAGCTTGGCTTGCAAGGAGTTCATTCAAAGTGTATTTGCCGATGATTTCACGCATTGACGTTTGAGAATACTTCATTACTGCATCCTTGTAATCTTCAATCTCCAATATCACTTTTGTCGGGTCTTCAACTTTTGTGAAGATTACTGCGTCTATTGAAACTGAGATGTTGTCTTTAGTTATGGCTGATTGACCTTTCAATGTGATGCTTTGCATTCGCATGTCAACAACATAGAGTGAATCAATGAACGGTATTTTGAAATGTATCCCTGCTTTTTCTTCGATTCTCACTATTCTCCCCAGACGTATCAATGCAACTTTCTCCCACTGCTTAACTATAAAATAGCACATTTTCTTCACCTCTTTCTATTTTCATTCTTAGTCCAACGGAGTATTTATTATTGGTTGAATAACGCACAAACTTTTTCCGCAACGTCGAATGTTGGTTGATTGGACAAAACTTTACCACCCAAACCGCTCTGTCGCTCTGCGCCTCATGACCGGCGCCAATCGCCATAATCAATGGCCAGCAAAATCTGTAAACAGTCACCGCAGAAAACCACATCGTTTCTCGTCACCAAAACCAACACCAAAACCGTTACCACGCAGTTAGCCGCCTGTTCGACAGCACAAATTCAGCGACCTTCAACATGCAAAATCAAAAAACGCCCGCCCCAAACCCAACACAAAGCCCTAAACAAGACCATCCACACAGCCCTCCACGTGAAAAACCCTCGGGGGGCGGGGGGGGGTAGGCTGATAATCACTGTTTTCGAACCAATAAATCCCGTATTAGCCAGAGGGTAGGGGGTAGGGTGTAGGGTGTTATTCGCGTAAATTCAGCGATCAACGCCATAACGTGCTTATGTTAAAGAAAGAAAATGCGATGTTCGTCGCTTTCGATCCTGAAGATTCACAATTTCTTGTGGCGCCGCTTAATCTTCTTATCCTCGACACGTTTCTTGTCGTAATAGTTCTTCACGGCTTGACCGAACGAAGTCTTGGTGAAGCATTCCCAGCACATCTTCCTTTTGCGTCTTGGCTTGAAGTAATGCGTCTTGCAGACTGGACACAGCTTCATTCTCTTCTTAGCCGCGTAATGGCACTTCTGACAAAGAGGGATGCAACCCTTCAGGCTTACATAGCTCTTCTCAGACAGCGATCTTCTTTGAGGGTGATGGGGCACCGTGGCTTTCACAGGGGAACCATGCCAAAGGCAGAACGGATTCACTTTCAAAAAGGCTTCCTTATTGCGCTTCCACTCTTTAGAGTTCCAAGTGGCATTCATGAAGGATCCTACCACGAGCAGCGTCTATGCAGGGAGAATGGTGAAATTTCGTCCCAAACCCAAAAACTATCCATTTAGTCTACCATGACCTCAGCTTATGGTCCAATTCCGTAGCACTAGTCCTGCTCGTCGTTATTATTGGCTCAAACCCGAGCTTTCTCCAGAACCCTTCAGCTTCCTTGTTGCCGATCACGTACCTCACAGTCAAGTCTTCGGCCTTGTTCGAGTTGAAGAATTTGCAAAGTTCCTTTATCAAGCGTCTTCCAACGCCTCTCCTTCTAAACTGCTTCACGACATACATGAGCGAGACTTGACCAACAGTTCCCGGCACATGGTCACTTCTGCTCATAACCTCGCCTTGGACATACCCTATCACCTCACCGTCTGCTTCAGCAATCAAAACAAGAACGTTGCTGTTCGCCAAGTCAGCCTCAACCTTCTGTTTGATGAGCTTCTTTCCTTCCTCAGTTATTCGCCAAACAAACGGGTTGGATTCTTCAACGTGCTCCTGCAACAACAACCCTAACTCAACGATCCTATCCACATCCGGGGAAGCTGCTCTTCTAATCGTGAAGTCATTCATGAAACTCACCTGTACAGCACTTGGGATAAAACTTTACCCCCAGACACACACCACGATTTGCTAATTATGTGCAATCTGAGCGTTCTTTGACTAGTTCAGGAGCCTATAACACTTCAATTGCCCCTAGGGGACCTCGTCGTGTAGAATCTTAACTAGCTTGGACATGTCGATGTTTCCGCCTGAAACCACGCAGACCACGCGACCCGTTCCAGCCTTACCCGTAAGCGCCGCCGCAACAGACGCCGCCCCAGCTCCCTCAGCGATGACGCGATTGCGTTCAAAGAGCAATCCAATCGCGGAGACAATTTCGCGCAACGACACAACGATGGATCCCTCTAGTAGAGGCTGGACAAGCTCCCACATCTCGGAGAGCACATTCTCAGCCCCTATACCATCTACGAAACTTGGAATCCGTTTAACCGCCTGCGCGGAACCTGCGACGAAGGAAGCTGCTAACGGCGCCGCCGTTTCCGACTCGCAAGCATAGATTCTGGTATCCTTTTTCCGTCCTTTTATAGCGGTTGCCATGCCAGCGGCCAGTCCGCCTCCCCCGAATGGAATGACGACCGAATCTACGTCTGGTAGGTCTTCCAGAATCTCAAGACCGATCGTTCCATTCGCGGCAATCATTCTGCGATCAGCGAAAGGATGAATGAACACGCTCCTTTCCAACGCAACATAATGATGCGTTATCGCGACCTGCCAGAATTCATCCCACGGCAGCTGGATGACCTTTGCACCAAACCTCTTAATCGCCGCCAGCTTCGTCTCTGGAGCGGTATCAGGCACGATAACAGCACAGGGGATTCGGTTTCGACGCGCATGCCAGGCGAGAGCCTGTGCCATGTTGCCTGCGCTACAGGTATACACTCCTTGGGCGCGTTCTTGGTTAGACAGTAGGGCGATCGCATTTCCGGCGCCACGAACCTTGAAAGATCCGGTTGGCTGCAGATTCTCCAGCTTCAGGTAGACGTCAGCTGGCGCGTCGTCAACACCCAGATGAACCAAGGGAGAGCGGAGAGTTGACCCTGCAATGCGCTTTCGAGCCTGTTCAATCTCGTCAAGAGAAATCGGATTCATTCAACGGGTACCCATTATCATTCTTGCCCACCGGAGATAAAAAAACTTCGCATAGATCAGAACGGATCTGGTTTCAGGCTTCGTGTGTGGGATAAAACTTTACCCCCAAACCCAAACAACCACGCGGGCTTTTCAAAGTATATAAAAAATCTTTTATCCGAGACCGTCCGTAACCAACAAACTGAGGACTGACAATGAAAACTCTGGTAATTTACTACACCCGAACTGGAAACGCGAAATTCATCGCCGAGACCATTGCGGCAGAACTCGGAGCCGACATAGAAGAAGTCATTGACTTGAAGAGCCGCCAAGGCAAATTCGGCTGGCTATCAGCTGGCAGGGATGCCATGGGCGGAAAAGAAACCGAGATTGACCAAACAAAAAGAACTCCAACTGACTATGACCTCATAATCATCGGACAACCCATCTGGGCTGGGAGTCCAACGCCAGCAATCAGAACATACATGAGCAAGAATGACTTTTCCGGGAAGAAGGTGGCGTTGTTCTTCTCGGATTCAAATTTGGGTCAAACCGTCGAGAAGACCAAAGCGTTGATGCCGAACTCCACATTCATCGGCGAGTTAGCCTTGCCCGCGAAAGAGTTAGAGAACAAGGAAGAGGCGAAAAGGAAAATCACTGAGTGGTGCAACACACTCAAAATAGCGTAATGTGCTGACGTGTTCATCTTTTTTTCTTTTTTTGCAATCAAACCTTAGTCAAAATCCCTTAACACGCGCGTACGACACAATTCACCAGTTTCAAATGGATGCTTGCTCAATAGAGATGAGTCAAAAGCTATTTGACTTTTGCGCGCTCTGTTACGAACCCATATATGGGACCTTTAGCGTCCGCGCTGTTGTTGCGTTGTACTACAAATTCAGAAATCTTATTAGCATCAAATTACGAGTCAATCTTGTAACAGACGGGAATGTTCAAAATTGAAGAACTACCCAAGAACCATCATACAATCCTTTGACGACCTCGTCTTCATTCCGATCAGTGAGGAGACATTAAAGCAACACTTAGTTCAGAAAGTGAAGGCCGAGTCTCTGAAGGAAATGACGCCGCGACAACGCAAGAAGGATGCAGGTAAACCGATCTATCTTGTTCGATACGAGTAGCGAGCGTGTGCAGTCACGGAACCCTAATCGCGTTCACTATGCGCAGCAAACTCATTATGGGAACCTATCTTCCAGCTGGCTTCTCAACAGAGGTGTACCCATGCTTCTTTGCGCCTAAGGCTTCACGCATCGTTTGTTGATGTACAAAGTGTGACCGCAGTGGTGGCATTTCTCTTCGTACCAAGATATGGATCCGCCACAAGATGTGCAGCGCCATTTTTTGTCCTGTTCTTTCAGCCACTCCTCTGCATCGCCAATCTTGAAGCGATTCAAAGCGTTTTTGGTGTCCTCGCCTCTGTTAAAGCAGAACTTTCTCAAGTTCTTATATTTGGCGCATGAACCTTCGAAACCAGGGCATTCATAGCAGGCTATGTATCCTTTTTCTTCAAGGCAAGGCTTTATTGAGCATTTCCTGCAGTTGCGCCAGAGACTCTCCTCTGGTCCAGAGCAGCCTTCACACTTTACTTCTTCCTTAGATACCCCTTGCTCTTTTGCGGTGGTATCCAAGAATTCGCCTCCGTCCTTGAATGCACGGTAGATGTAGCAGGCGCCGCAGTAGATCCCACATTTGGTGAGGAGGTTGCTGCTCTTTGTGGAATTCAATTCTCGTCAGCAAACCAATGCGAAGGTTCACTATTATCTTTGTCGGCAATCGGCTCAATTCTATCGTGCGCTCGAAACAAAAGAAGTTCCAGAATGAAAAAGGACGAGTTGATGTGTTGGGGTTCAGACCGTCTTGGGATGTAGGGAAAGGTGAAAATAGAAGATGACTCTCTGACGGTCTGAATCCATACCAGCTTTTAACAAAGAACGCGGGCTCTTAACGGTTCCTGAGAAACAGCTTTGACCAACTAGTCAAATTCCTTAACGGTTCTTGAGAATTGGCCTTTATTAACTATTCAATCCATCTTTGCAGAACACACATATCCAACTCGCGCACTTCGCTCGCTCTGCGCCTCACGATCGGCGCCAAGCGCCAAAATCGAAGGTCAGCAAAATCTTTAGACAGTCGCGGCAGAAACCCACACCGTTTCTTGTTACCAAAACCGACACCAAAACCGTTACCACGCCGTTAGCCGCGTCTTACACAACATAAAATCCCAAGAATCAACATACAAAACTGGAAAACGACCGCTACGAAGCCTACGCCAAGCACTCGCCAAGACCCTCCGCAAAGCCCTCTCTGCGAAAAACCTAGGGGGAGGGGGGTACCTCTGCTTTCCAGCCCAAAACACAACCAAACACCCCAGAGGCAAAGTATTACTAGCTGAAAAACAACAATCAACGACACGATGCTCATCTAAAATAAAGAAAAGGCGATGTTTGTCGCCGGTGGGTACTTGCACTAGCACTATCTTTCTACTGTCTCTTCTAGTCTTTTGCTAGGGTTATTTCCATCGTAGAAACCATTCTTGACCCGCTCTCGCCTTCACGCGGGGGCATCGACTCTGTGCCTATGGCGATCTTCGCAACCTTCAGGTCCTTCAGGAAACGGCTCCTCGTTATCTCGGCAACGTCAACCGCCGTCGTGATAGCTTGACCGCGAGCCTTCAAGGTTACCTCTTTGCTGTTGCCTGCTGACAAACTGGTTATGATCGCCAAAACATAGCTCATAGCTGGTTTCCGTCCAATGAAAACAATCTTTGGTTGCTCCGTCATTTTCTTCCTCCTTCAGTTTTTTTAGATTCTATGTGTGCAGCGTTGAGTCTCTGTCTTACCGATGAATACAGAACGCTACCGCGGCAGAATAGAAAGCGCCTCTCCTTAATAAACGCGATTGGATCATTTCTCCACCAGACACCAGAGGAACAAGTGAAATGCCCAAGTTCAACGTCAAAGCCGTACTCCTCGACTTCGGAGGAACCCTCGTACACAGCCACGAACCCACATGGCAAAAATACATACGAACCCTGACCTTAACCATCAAGAACCACGGACACCCAATAAACCTTGAACAACTGAACGGCGACCTCGACAAACTCTACATACCGAACACGCAAGGCAAATTCAAAGACTACACACAATACTGGACAACATTCCTCAACCAACAACACATATGGCCAGACGCAACCACCATCCAAGAACTCGACAACATCCGAAAACAAACCATCCGACAACTGTACAGGCCATACCCACGTGCCAAACAAACACTGTCCAAACTGCACCAAAAACACCGCTTGGCACTAGTTTCCAACTGCACGATGAGCACAAGAGACGAAATCAACAACCTCGGCCTAACAAAATTCTTCGAACACATGAGCCTATCCTACGAGGTTGGAGTACGAAAACCCGACGAACGCATATACCTCGACACACTTAAAGCGCTAAACCTCGAAGGACACGAATGCATCTTCATAGCCGACGAAATCAGCGACCTCGAAGGCGCCAGGCCTCTGAAAATGAAAACCCTACTCGTCCGCCAAGGCTCAAGCACACACGACGAAGCCAAAGACCCAAACTTCAAACCAGACCTCGAATGCAGACGAATATCAGAGATCACACGTTTCCTCTAAAAAACACACCGAAAACTTCAACTGTGAAACAAAAGGAAAATCTCTTATCCCACGAACTTGAAGACAACCTCACAGGTGCCTACATCATGGGGCTCGTCAAAGTAGCTTCTACGAACGATCTCAAACCCGGCGAAATGAAGAGCGTAGAGGTTGAGCAGAAAGAAATCTGCCTCACCAACGTGAACGGCAATTTCTATGCAATCGGCAACAAATGCACACACGCGGGCTGCATGCTCTCAGACGGCACATTGGACGGACCAAACGTCAAATGTTCCTGCCACTTCTCAGTCTTCAACGTGCAAACCGGAGCCGTCGTCAAGGGACCCGCAACGGAACCCGAACCAGTCTACCAAGTTAAACTTGAAAACGACCAGATCTTGATCGACGTTTAACCGTCTACAGGCTGTCCAAGAAGCCTCTTGTCACGTCCTTCGCCGACTGCCAAAAAGCGTATTTTATCTTGACTTTGTCCCCGAGGTTTCTCAGCCTCTGAACTCTAAAGTAAATCGGCGGATGCGGGTCAAGGCTCATCCATTCTTGAATACGGTAAGAGGGCACACGTTCGATCAGCAGCCTCTTGAAACCAATCTCTTCCAGGGCTTTCGCCAAGACTTGCGGTTTGCCAACAACCATCGCCGACGTCAAATCTGCCCGTGCCTCAAAAAACTTGGCAATGAAAAACAACAACGTCATAATAGCCCAGAAGTACACTAAGAAAAGCAACAGATTATCGAAGATAAACGGGAAGAACGCCAGAATGACGTAGAACCTGAACAGAAACTCCGAACCCATCAACCCATACAGCAAAAGCGGGTCATGACCCTTCAAATGCCCAAACTCATGACCCAGCACGCTGTCTATCTCTTCTTCCTCCAACTGCGTCAACAGCCCTGTTGTAATCAAAACGACACCGCGACTCGGGCTCGGACCAGAAGCCGCCGCATTAGGAACCAACGTGTTTGCAACAACGATCTTCGGCATCGGAAACCTAAACTTGTCAGCCACCCTCTTGACGAACTCGTACACGTTCACCTTTCGCGTCGACAAGTTCTCAGGCTTACACTCAAACCCGTACTTCTTGAAAATCCGTCCAGTAGTCTCGCAATCGATCTCCCCCTTCTTCGCAATCGTTTCCGCATACACTTCCTTCTTGATCTCAGCAATCTTCTCAGGCGGGTACTTTTCCCTGAAACTGTCATGTTCTTCAAAAGGCAAACCGTACTCCAACAGGTGAATCGTCGGGTTGCGCTCAGTTATGCGCCAGTCAGCCATCCTCTCAATAAACTTGGGCGAATAAATAACGAAGACAAGCTGGATCGCCATGAGAATAATCGGAGCGTACCAAAACAGCTCAGGTGGAAGGAAAATGAACAAAACCAAGCCAAGACCGATGAATAAGACGAACAACAGAATCTGTGTCTCAAGAAACAAACGATTCAAAGGCTTTTTCTCTCTGCCCGCCACCCGCTCAGGCACAATTTCCTCGCCTTCTCGCCAAGCAAAAAACAGCGTGGTCTCGTTGACCTTTTCCTCGAACAGCTCAACGGCAATCACAACGTCCTGCCTGACCTGAGTCACCTCGTCCTCGGTAACAGCCTCGCCGATAGGCTGAGCATACACTCTAATCGGGCTACCGCCCACAATCTGCGCTTTAATCCTCTTTCTTCCAGACTTGTCCAAAACCACGAAGCTGAGGGACGATTGGTCCCCGTTGTCCGTTCTCGATATATCGACATACCGGGTTTTCTGCGGCAAGAGATACTTCTGGTAAACAAAATCCAGCAAGTTACCCATGTAACTTGCAGGAATGTCGATCTCAATAGGATAACCCATATCGCTAGACATAGCCGATCCTTGGTGCATCTTCTCAATGTTTCATCTGTAACTGTTGTCCAGATAATAAGGTTGCCCTGTGCGCTCACATATAATATTGCATGTTGAATTACAGTTTTCCCGACAACACTTCACGAAGGAACCGAGTTTTCCAAACTTTGGACATTCCGGCGCTCCAGCTCATTCACGATGCCACATCTTTCTGCTAGTATTGATGCACAATTCGATAGACATAAAAGAAAGTGAGAGAGAAAGAGAAGTGGGGATAAGCTTTTGATAATTAAAATGGCAATCCTTGGGATCGCCGTCTTAGCCGTCATAGCGGTCGCATTATTGCCCTCACCCGGTCTAGTTATGCGTCAGGCACAATCGACGGAAGCATCTCCGCAGACCGCTGTCCAAAATGAACTTGTGACTGAGCCAATTTACACAAATGTTACGGTCGTATCCGAACAAATTTACGCAAATGTTACGGTTGTACCCGAACATGTCGTCGCGAATCTAAGCCAAACTTTCAAGGTGGAAGTTTGGATAAACAACGTCACAGGCATGGCAGGATGGGAAATCCGACTCGTATGGAACAGAGACATAATCAAATGCCTGAAAGCCCAGATAAACACGCCGCCAGAATGGGGAGGAGTAGCCTTTGACTGGTTTAACAAAACCGAATCAGACGTAGACCCCAACGCCGTGTACACCGCTTGGCAGTTTGCCCCAGGCATAGAAAACGATTACAACGACACATGCGGACGATACTTCAAAGCCGAATGTTATGGGCCGCGCGGCAGTGACTATCACAACACTCTCAATGGGTCAATACCCGTCGTAACCCTCATATTCCAGGCCTCGCAGATAGGGTCAACAAGCCTGATTCTGTACAAGACCCAATATGACAGGACTAGCAAAAGCCTCATCGACCGCGAAGGCATAAAGATCGGTGACCGAAATGCAAACCCAATAGCAAGCATCAGTTACAATGGCTTCGTTGAAGTACAAGCGCCATAAAGGTTCCAGCTCAACACCCACACACTTGAAAAGAAAAAATGTGACCAAGAATCACCTGCTAATTTCCTATTTCTGCGAGTAGGCTATCCATCCCATGTGAGGAGGATTAAGGTCCATTTGCCAAAGGAGGGCAATCAATTCCCCAAAATGATGGATATTCTCGAGTGCCGCGTGAACTATAACGTCCTCCACTCGAACCGATAAGCTATTCATCCCCATCCTGGGCATATCCACTTTCCTTTCAAGCTCTGCGGAATCGATCTTCGCAATATAATCCTTGGCTTTTGACTCCACCTCCCTTGCACGCTTCCTGATCGAATCCATATCGCGAAAATCATCCCAGTCTAGTGAGACCCAGTCTTTCGTTCTTCCGGGAATGATATAGTTGACGAGCCTATCTTCAGCGTCAATGGTATGCAAAAGGATATTACGCAAAGAATCGAAACTCGCTCCGCGACTCTTAATAACCTCTTCCCAAGGAAGTGTGGCAAGCTGTTCCAAATATCGACCTCGCAGTTCCTGACTGTATCCAAAAAGACTCTTTGAATCCACCCAACTCACATCCAGTGCACTGTAACTGACTGAAAGTAGATAACACTTGAATCTTTCGCTCGATTTCTCGCTTGCGCCATCATGAAGGTTCTCCATCAAGAAACATGCGCTATCACAAGGTTTAACTCTGAAAAGTGGCCTATTCTAGTGCGAAGGTAAAATGGCTGAACCTGTTGGAAAGGTAAACATCAAACAGCCCGTAGACCCCGAAAGAGTTCACATCCAGAAAGACCCTCTTCATCCTGCAGATTGTGTTGTTTCATTGCCTTTGGATTCCGAACCTTCCTACGTGTGGCTGACGTTCTTCGACCAAGTGCTGTGGTCAAGCTTGGACTTCTGGGACCGAAAAGTAGTCATTGCCGGCAAAGAGCTGAAGCTCGCAACTGATCCCGTAGGCATGAAAGAGAAGCTTCACTGGCTCGAAGGATTGATATCGGCGACGAACAAGAAAATAGACGAATATAACAAGACTCAAAACGCCGTGAAAAAAGCAGAGACAATCAAGGTGCTGGATGAAGACGCCGTTAGAAAAGACATACAAACATGGACATCTGGCCGCACCATAACATAGCCCGGGCTAAAATCCTAGCATCATTTCATACTGCCCAGCAAAATTCTTGAAATCCAGACTAGTTAGGAAGTCAAGGGTCTCCTGAGATGAACTGTCTACGTTCACGACTGCCAGTCTTCCCCTACGTGATTCACGTGCAAGTGATCTTATCATCAAGCTTCCAGTGCCTCAAAGCTCGCACTCTTGGAAACCTTTATGATTATCAGACGAGCTCAACCTAATTGTTCTGCGAAAGGGGAAATTGTCGTGGGTTCAAAAGTCGCGATAATGCGTTTTTCTGGCAAGGAAGATCTATCGCTTGACCATGCATTGAAAATGATCGGAGGCATAAATGCCCTTAACACGACGAAAAAACGAGTGACAATAAAAGTCGGAGTCTTCACCACCAAGAGACCACATCATACATCCGTCGATGTTGTGAAGGCAATTATCAACTCCTTCGACAAAGCGCCAGAAATCCTCATTGCAGAATCAGACAACTACCAAGGATCAGGGTCTGAAAGACTTCAAATTTGGAAGGAACTCTTCTCTAACAACGTGATTCCGTTCAACCTCTCAGAAGACACAGAAACAAGACAATTCCGAATCGGCGGCGAAAACCTTCAATTGTCGCACGTTCTGTTCAAACCAAACGTGCTTGTGAGCACGCATGTCCTCCGCACTTTTGACAGAGGAAGCATCTTGAAGAACCTGTTCGGGCTCGTTCCTGACCGAAAAAAGTCCAGGTTCCACAAGAAACTGCCCACTGTTTTGGCCGATTTGTATGAAGCCATCGGCGGAATCGACCTTGCCGTGATGGATGGAACGAACCTCTGGCATGCTTGGACCGGGCCCACAACACGCATGAACGCTATTCTAGTAGGCAGAGATGCCGTCGCAGTCGAAACAGTCGGGGCAACGCTTGCTGGTTTGAACCCCGAGAAGATGCCCGTCATACAGGAATTCGCGAAAAGAGGCTTGGGCGAAACCGAAATGGAAAACATCGAAATCCTCGGCGTCAACTTTGACGAACTCAAGAAAGAATGCGAAACCGCAATACAAGCCAGCAAGAAGACCAAGAGAGCACAGGGTCCTCAGACGTGGGGCGGACAAGCCAACCGTGCATTTGCTCTTCTTGTTCAGGAAGGATATTTCAAGCCGCCAAAGAAGAGAACGTTGAACGACATTCTGAAAGCTCTGGAGAGGAAGGGCATTTCAACCAAAGGCAAAGAAAAGAAGATTCCGAGCTTTCTATCGCGGAGAGTGAAAAACGGTATTCTTGTGAAAGAAGTCGACCATGACAGAAAATCCCGTTGGATAGAGCCCGAAAAGTGAAATGTCTTAGCTAAAATAGAATACGAGAAGATAAAAGAAAAATATGGGCGTGTCAAACAAAGATGACAGTGAATGAGCATGTCAGTTGTTGAAGCGACCGTGAAAAGCGTGAAAGGAAAATGCAATTTCGGACACAAAGTCGGCGACAAGATTGTTTTCAACGGACGAACAGTCGAAGGCCCCATCTGCATAAGCGCCTTGTCGGTTGTGATGCCAGATGTTTATGCAGTGTGGTTCGGCGCAGAGTTCCCGTGGGAAAAGGAGAAAAACATTGGCCACTGCCCCTGTCCCGATCCTGAAAACCCCGTTGTGTTTGAGATTCGACGCATAAACAAAAAGTAACAGACCACCTCGCGAATCGTTGTCCTATCGGATCAGAAAAGCCGATGAACAAGATTCGACGTTGTATATCGGACGTTTTCAACTACTTAGCGCGCACTACTTGTAGGAAGTGCTTGAATTTCCGAGTCTGTCAGGCTTTCCCTGTCGCGGACATTTCTCATCTGAACAAACAGCCAAGTGTTTGAAGGTGATTGAACTGAGGACGTTGTCACTGCCCAAAGATATCAGGAAAGAACCTGTTACCGATATTATGTCTGCCCAGTCGCTTTTGAGGTCTCCAACAAACTTGGTGTAGTCTGAATAGTTTTTGTGTGCCGTTACAGCAACTCGGTCTGAATTGAGACCTCTTCCAGTGGAAAAGAAGAGGACGTTGGGCTGTTGCCGCAAGAAATCTTTGCCTCTCTGTATTCTGGCATTAACGTCAGAATTAGAGTCTAGGTTCAAGTTTCCGAACGTTATTGCTACGATCTCAAACCCCAGTTCTTTAAGGTCTGGGGTTCCGGTATACTGGATTATTCCCCGTTTTTCAAGCTTCGTTCTTATCCTGGAGACTGTCGGTTGAGATACGCCGAGTGACTTTGCAAGTTCTCTATCGCTTCTTCTACTGTTCTTGATAAGCTCACAAACCAGTCTGAGTTCATTTTCCTTCAAGACGGTTCCTTCCTTCAGAGAAAAGTCTTCATAAACTGTTTCACAAGATCGGCACATAAGCCTTTGCGCGCCGTAAGCATCCTTCTATCCCTAAGTCAACATTATACGAATCGTCTTCTAGGCTGACAAAAAGCCTCCGTCAACCGCAACCAACGTGCCATGCACGTAACTTGAAAGGTCACACGCAAGAACCAACGCCATCCGCGCGACCTCATCAGGCTTACCCAGCCTTCCCATCGGCAACCTCTGACGATATTCGATTCCTGATTGAACGACGCCCAAGTTAAATTTCAAAACCTCCTTCGCCATACTCTTAGTACCCGGAGTAATCACGCCTCCAGGCACAAGGACATTAATCCTAAAACCGCTTCTACCGTACTCGGCAGCCAAAGCCCTCGTGAGTACGATGACGCCTACTTTGCTAATATCGTAATGCACCAAGTCCTCCTTAAACGGCATGATCGCTTCCACCGAACCGATATTTATGATCACGCCTCCACGCTTGCCCCTGTTCTTAATCATGTACTGGCACATCCACAACGTCGAGTTCAAACTAATGTTCATCACACGCGTCAAAAACGATTCATCAAGCTTCAAAAAATCCTTAAGCGGATAAATCCCCGCGTTATTCACAAGCACATCAGGCTCTTTACCCTCAAGCTTCCCCCATAAACCGTCTATCTCTTCCTTCTTACCAAGATTAACTTTGAACACTGAGACATCTGTCCCAAACTTTCTCAGGTCTCTCTGTGCCGTCTCCAATTTCTCACCGTCAATATCTACCAGCTGCAAATCGGCGCCTGCTTCCGCAAATCTATAAGCCATCGCCTTGCCTATGCCTGAAGCAGAACCCGTTATCAAACAGGTCTTACCATGGAGCGAAACCAAATCAGCTAACGGCTTCAACTTTTTCTCTTCCGTCCCAAGCATCTTCGATTCCTCAAAGCAACTGTGAAAATGAATTGCCTGCCTAATATAGAGAAGCCTTCTTCCACAGTGAATCTGATTCTGAATCACTTATCGCTGGCTCGTGAAAAACCCCGGAACTGATTGAGACCCCGCCACCTTACTACTGAAAAAAACAGTTAAACTTTTGGGGCTCTTCAGAAAATTATAATAGCGTAGACAACAACTAGGGTGAGTTTGTAAACTGTAAAAGGATTCTGAGAAAAATGAAAGAAACTGGTATAGTCTATGTTATTCTGTGCACTCTGATTCTATTCTCAGCCGTCACTCTGCGCGACGCACATGCTTCAATAACGAACTACAACTGGATCGATACCATGGCACACAACAGTTACGACGATTTCTACGGCGCATCCGTCACGGGCTACGAGGAAAACACGACTGCCAATCTCGTCGTGAACGTCTACAACGACTATTTCGGAGTTCAAGTAAACGTTTCCAAAGTAACAGTCGGCTTCGACTGGGGCGTAAACTACACGTCAAGCATTGCCGACCCATACGCTATTCGGCCCTATGAATCACACGTGTTCACCATAACCTTCACAGTCCCCTCGGTGCTGATGGCCTCCAACTTCGTCACTCACAGCTACGTCATCTACGTGGAGCACGTGAACAGCACGACCGAAAACAACGAATTCGTCAGCGCCTGGACGAGAAGCGACGATGGCTTCGTCGTCTTCTCCACCGACCAAGCAGACGCGCGCAACTTCAGGGACCAAGTCAACGCCTACCCGACCACCTCTATCAACGGTATCCCCATCCTCACCGCGAAAGCGAGAGAACTCATCGTCCAGTCGGGCGTCGCCGAAACCCTGGCAGGCAACTACTACCGGCAGGGAGACTTCGCCAACGCCAAGAAATACTACGGAGACTCGCTGAACGACCTACAACAAGCATTCTCAAACGACACCGACGTAATGTCTTCAATCGAAAACTCGCTCGCAGGCCTCTTGGACTCTGGAGGCAGCCTGCTCATGTTCCAGGGATACGCTTGGCTCTTGTTCGCAATCGGATTCCTGCTGATGGGCATAGGCGTCCTCGTGTACCTGGCCAGAAAACGACCAGAACAAAAGACAACCCAACACACAAGTCAAGCGTCAACCCCTCCACCAGCCTAAAACCCCTTTTTTTCCTTTTCCAAGAACCAGACGCGAAAACACGTTTCTTGATACCACTCGGTCTGTCTTCTCAAATCAAATAGCGTTTGTCGCCATTTCTTCTATCGCTCAAACAGGCAGCTCATTCAGCTTTTGTTGAAACCCATAACACCGCCTGAGTAAGCGATTTGAAGCTCAACCGAACAATCACAATTGACACCTATAATAAGGATTGATTGTTGTTTTCCGTGGCGGTTGGCAGCCTACCCCCCTCCCCCTAGGCTTGACCGCGTGAGAGGGCATGGGTGGGGTCTTAACCGTGGCTTCGGGTGGGCTTTGTGGCAGTCGTTTTTTGATTTTGTATGTTGATGATTCCGAAATTTATACTGTGGAAGTGTTTGGTTGACGGCGTGGTAACGGTTTTGGGTGTCGGCTTTGGTGTTGGTTTTGGTAACGGGTTAACAGACTCGGTTCAAGCCAGATTCAATGCGACATAAAAGCAAGAAACTCCTTCAAACTCCGCTCTTCAAGAACATAATTCGACCGCCTCTGCTCCCCCAAACTCGCATATGGCTTCGGCCCGTAATCATGTCCCGGAAAAACAACAACCCCATCATCCAACTTCAACAACTTATCAAAAAAACTATGATATAACCGCTCCGCACTGCCACCGGGCAAATCCGTCCTCCCACATTCATCGATAAAAAGCGTGTCACCCGTAAGCACCTTGCCGTCAACCAAAAGACAAATGCCGTCAGGGCTATGCCCCGGCGTGTACAAAACCTCCACCTTAACGTTGCCGACCATCAAAACATCCCCATCATCCACAGAAATATCCCTCCTCGTCTGCGACAGCCTATGAGCCACAACCTTTCCACCGCACTCTTCCTTAACATCCTCATTGCCGGCACTATGGTCACCATGACCATGAGTGTTAACAATATACTTGACATTAAACTTCTTTTCTTTCACCAACTCAACAACCACTTCAGCGTTAAAACTCGGGTCAACAACCATCGCCTCTCCACTAGCCTCATCAGCGACCACGTAAGAAAAATTGTCACCAAAATGCTTAATCTGCTTAAAAAACATCCGAAATCACCATCAAACCCTTCATTCTGGTTTCCTGATATACTGCTCCTCTGGCAAACGCTCCATCCGCATACCCAAATCCGCCAAATCCTTCAAATTCTCAACACACCCAATACTCGCATCAATATTTCGATGCACAGGATGAAACCACATAAACTTCGGCACCAAATTGAACTGCAAAGGAACCCCACTGTCCACGCCATATTTATCGACAAGATCACCTAACACCTGACGCGAAGAAACAGCCACACGCGTGGTCGTATAACTCTTCAACAACTCCGAAGCTCCAAAAGCCCCAATGCCATGCCACAAAACCGCGTTCTCAGGCGACGCCAGAGAATACAAGAAAAACTGCGGGGAAGACGGCGTCTCCCTAAAACTGTAATTCACCAGTCTATCCGCTTCAACAGTAAAACTGTCATCCGCCTGAGCAACACTGACATCCGCCGGGTCAATCGCGTTAGGATAGAGAAGCGTCGTCCGATAGTCCACCTTCACATTCTTCAGCCTTTCCCCGTCAAAATAAACCCTCCCCCTCGCCGACCTCTTCGAACCATAGCCCTTTACAGAATGCGGAACCGTCAACAACGTACTCAAATTCTTCATGCTCCTCCCCATGCACCTGTAAACATTCTCAAATGAACCATAGTCCGCGTGGACCCCACGGACAATATGATGCAACAAGCCATCTGCAGACTCCTTCTCCAAAGCAGCAAGAGGCAACCGCAACGAATACAAAGAAAGGTCCATTCCAAAAACATCCGACAACCTCCTCAAATGCTCATACTTAACCGCATCCACCATGTCAACATAACTATTGTTACAACTCTTCAAATGCTGCTCAACGCTGTCAATCTCCTTCCTACAAAAAAGCGAACCCTCATACTTCTGAACAAACTTCTCATCCACCCGCAAATTCTCAGTCTTCACAGAAGCAGCCGGAAAAGCACTCTGACCACTGTCCACGATCGACTGCTTCAACGGGTTCATCGAATACCTGTCGATCTCAATGTCATCCGTGTTGAGCAAAAAGGAAACAACCATCCCATCCGAAGGCTGCCTCAACAACCCACAGATTTCCTCCGTATCCTGCGGAACAGGCTCACGCAAACCCCGCCGCAAAAAGAAGTTCGCACAAACCTCCAACAACCTCGCCGCAACAATACCCTGCACGTCTTCAACCGTCAACTGCGGGTTCGCATACTCAACAGAACACCTCAAAAAGAAATGCGAACGGTCAAACCTCACAACGTTCTTCTGCCCATCCTTAAACTCGTAAAAATCAACCGACTTCTGCCCATCCCCTTTGAACTGCCCAACCTGCTTCACCAACGATTCAACACAAGGCCACGAATTCTTCAGAAAATCCTCAAGAATAATCCCACACAGATTAATTGACAACCCATCGTCACCCTCTTTCAAGAGACTCCGCCATCATCACACAATCGCCAGCCACCGGTGAACCATGAAACATCCTTTCCACCTTAAAGACTTGACTGAACCCATTCTCCACCAGCATCGAACACAAAGCTTCTTCTTTTTCCGGAACGAACAAAGAGACTTCAAACCTCTTAACGCCGTCAAAAGTCGCCCTCAACAGGTTCACTGCAACGTCAACTTGCCCTTTCTCACACACAATGGGACCCAGCTCAGCCATTCCCCTGAACACCTTTGCCACTGAATACCCAACGACCTTCCCGCCTCTCACTGAAAAATATCCAAGGTTATCACGGTCAGAAAGAATAGGCTCAAGCAACTTCCAGCGCGATTCACCGAAGCAAGAACGGTCAAAATCAACGACCTTCTCGATATCTCTTTCTTCAACCTTCCTCACATCAGCTGAGATGGAAGAACTGAACGCCTTTCCCTTCATGACCAAGAATGCAGAATCAGTCCTGAAGCCCAGTCTTCGATAGAAAGAGATCCTCTCCATGTACGCGTACAAACCTACAGTCTCAACCCCAATGCTTCTCAAGTATTCTAAAGAATGATTTACCAGAAGAGACCCCGCGCCTTTGCGCCTTCTTCTTTCATCAACAATCAGGTTCCCAAACCAAGCTATCTTACCATAACTCACCGTGGTCGCAAGCCCAATTCTCTCCGAGTCCTCAAAAAGAACAAAACACCCCTCAGGCTCCAACTCCATCATAAACTCAAAATCCGATTTTCCCAACCCCCAACCCATCCGGTCCGTAGCCTGAACTGCGAAATCGAAATCCGCAGGCGACATGTTACTTACATGAAACGCGATAAACTCGGCCCCCCATGAAGATGGATCGGTGATTCTGAAGACTTATACGAAAGCATAAACCTTACTAAAAGATTAGGAAAGTACGGTAAATTATTCCCATGAAAACCACCCATAAACCTTTCTAGCACCTACAACAAATAATATGTTAAGGAGGTTTTAAGCAGTGTTTAGAAGAGGTAGCGGAGACCTTAAAGCTCAACTTAGGGAATGGGTCCAAACTGATGGCTTGAATGACAGTTTAGTGGGGACAATGGCGAATTACCTGACAACAATGCACAACTTGTCCGAAGGAACCAAAGAAGGGTACTTGGTAAGGCTCAGAAGGTTTGGACTCTTCTTAATTGAACACAAGGTCGATTCTTTTGAGGATGCTGACAAACGGGTTGTTGATGGGTTCCTAAGTAGTCTGAAAAGCCACAACACGGTTAATGGCTACTTAACTACCTTGAAGCCATTCTATCGGGAGTTTCTGAACAAGAAAGCTGTTGTGAAGGGTCTAAAATACTACCCGGAAGAAGTCCAACCGATATCTCCTAGTGAGCTTCTCACGCCTGATGAGGTAATCAGGATAGCTGAAGAATGTGGGAAAAGACGAGAGATGTATAAAATCATACCTTTGGTGTTCTTCGAGTCATGTGCAAGAAAGAGTGAGGTTCTTGGTCTGAAGTTGGGTGATGTTGCCTTCAATTCGGTTTTGGATAGGGAGAATAAGAAGAGATTGATTGCTACTCTTCACTTCTCAAGGAGTAAGGCAAATGTTCCCAAACAACCTGTAACCTTGGTGATGTTTGCCTACGAGCTAAAGCGATTCTGCGATAATCACGGTGGCTCCCCTCAAGATTGGCTATTTCAATCGCCCTATAACAGGTTGAAGTCGATAGGAAGCGGCGTCATTGAGGAGCTTCTGTATGAGAGTGCTAGGAAGTTAGGAATACAGAAGCGAGTTAACCCGCATTGGTTCAGGCACAGTGGACTATCATACTTTGCGAACAGCAGGAATTACAATGAACAGCTCCTTATGTGGAGAGCTGGATGGAAGAATACTTCGATGGCTAAGCGTTACATTCATAGCGGTGCCGAGCTAGAAAAGAAAGCTTACTTGGAGAGGATGGGCTACAAGGTTAGTCAAGAAGGAGACCAACTCATACTTCCTAAACCGTGCCCACACTGTTCTGTCTTGAACCCAACAACCAATAATAACTGTGACCAGTGCGGGATGCCTCTCGACCTAACCTTGTATAAGGCAGAGATTGAGAAGAGAAGGAACATTGAACAACTTTACAGTAACCTTCAGCAAATCAGTAACAATAAGTTGACGCCTGAACAAGAAATGGAGTTGAGCAAGAGAACCGATACAGTATTGGGGCTCCTAGAGCTAGGTAGAGATGACTTGGCTAAGGAATACATCTTAAAGCTCCTGGAACACTGGACAAAAGCATTCCTTGTTTCTTAGTAATGGAGGTGATAACTTGGAAAAAGACAGTTGCCTTACATGCAAAAAACTCCTTGAATGCTCAGCAACATCGGACACATGCGACAAATACGAATATGAACAGCTTGACAAGTCAGCCATAACAACGCGCTATTTGAAAGCGGTCAAAAAGCTGAACGAAGCGATATCTGAACTCAAACAGGCAGAAGTCGGACTGGGAATCCTTGAAAAGATGGACAAGGCTAAGTCTGAAAAAACTACTTAACAGAGCCTATCTAGAAGAAGTCTCTTTTTTGAATGCTTCCGCCTTGAAGTTGTTCATGTCTTCATATGAACATCATTTTCAAACATGAAACTTTATGGGACCTTAAATTATTACTTAGGGAAAAGTAATATCTTCCCACTATTTTCAATTCTTGTTTCTTTTACACCATCTAGACCTTCAACTCACAAGAACAGGGAGAAAAGAGGGTTCTTTCTGAATGAACAACAAAAAAGTAATTAGGCACTACACCTTATGATTATCTAATCGGAACAGTTGGACCCCGTATTCCTAGCCCAACAAATAAGTTGTTGTGAGGTGAAAAGATGGCTAGGAAAAAGGAAAAGGTGCCTTACTGGGATAATGGAACGACCTTGTATGATTTCCCTAAACGCAGACCTCCAGGACCTATCATCCTAAGGAAGAAGAAACCCGAAGTAAGGCTAATACTGAAGAAACCCGAAAAAGCTTCAGTTTGAAGAATGAGTCACTGAAAACTTCAATTTTCCCTTTTTTCTTGGGAAGCCCATGTCAAAACTACAGAAATCTTAAATCTGCACGACAACATAGAGACAAACTAGAGGTTCAAAAATGAGTCAAAAGAAACTCGTTGGAAGAAGTGTCGCAATCGCACTAGGAATAGCGTGTATCATCTTGTTAGCTGGCATAGGTGGAGTATTGGCATATTACACAATGACAATCAACAATAAGAATACAACATACGACAGTTATGCATCAAGCCACTATCATACCAATACTGAATTCAACTCGCTGAATACGACATATCAAGACTATGCGGGGAGCCACACTTACAGCGATTCTGAATACAATTCACTACAGTCTACTTACAATAACTACCAATCCACTCACAGCCATACTGATTCTGAATACGATTCTTTGAGTTCTCAGAATACAAACCTTCAGAATCAGATAGCCAGCCTTGAAGCACCAAACCTTATTAGAATCAATCTTGGGGAAAGTGACAATAGACCATGGCTTGGAACGCCATATCTGCATATTCAAAGTGCCATTACCAATGTTGGAACCAATACGGCATTCAATTGTAAACTCCATGTTGTTCTATATCAAGGAGCCACCATAGCAAAGGATACGTACGTGCTTCTCGGTACAATTTCGGGTAGAGCGGGGATATCGACTACTAATGATGTCCAATATAGCGGTAGTGCTCTCACGGGTTGGACAATAACGCCACAATGGACAAGCTAGTTCCTTAATCCACTCTTTTTCTATCTTACCACCCTATTCAAAATCGACTGAAGACCGCCTTTGAAAAAGACAGAAATCTTAAATCTGCACAGCAACAGACCTTAACCTTCTTTTCTTCAGCGCGCGCTTATGTCTCCGAGGAGAACGTTGTCGTCGCATGTGCTCTTTGTTTCTAGAGTATCTCGGCTAGGACCCGTTCTGCGTATGGAACATACTCGTCCATGTCTGAACCGAGGAGTACATGCATAACTTCATGGAAAACCACTAGAGTGAACTTTCTCAGACAGAAATCGAACTCGTTTTTCCAGTCACAGTTGCCGACGTATATATGGATGAGTCCGTCTGGATGCTTCTTGTTAATGTCATACATGCCCTCAATCGGCGGAGGAATCCAGTCAGGTCGAACCTTGTATACGTGCTTCTTTTGTGCTTCTGACATATCTGGAAGAATCACGATTTCCAAGACGTATCGCTCCTATAAGATAGGACCATTGACATATGAGAATAAGAAACTTCTCAACATGCGCGCGCTCTTTTTTTCTAGGTATGATTGACGACCGTCTCGTTAGATGCGAATGTGGAACATTAGATACTACTAATAAAAATAGACTTTCTGTACTAGTGATTCATTCTTTCTAATGGTTCTTTTCATGTTGGTTCTAATAGTTCTTCTAATGATAAAAAGAAAGGTACTAGAGAATAGCAGAGTTTTCCAGCGTAGCAAAACCAGAACCAGACAAGACCATAGAGAACTAAAGCCAAGATTTCAGAGTGTCCCTAGAAGTCTTGTGACTTCAATAACATGGACTCCACCTTAACAAGGCTTATTATCTCAGAGTGTATCAAATCATAAGATTCAATAGTTAGTGTGAGATGGAGAAAACCATGCTTTTGAAGAAGTTAACGTCAACTGACTATGCAATAATAGCTGAATTGATAAAGAATTCAAGACTAAGCGATAGACAGCTTGGTAAGATTCTGAATGTTTCTCAACCAACAATCACAAGAAGAAGAGGGGAACTGGAAAAGAAAAGACTGTTAGATTACACTACTATCCCCGACCTGAAGGAACTGGGCTTTGAGATTCTGGCAATAACCTTTGGAAACAGAGCTGCATACCCAGAACCTGCTGAATTGCAGATTCAGAAAGCCAAAGACTTCATAGAAAGACATCCAAACATAGTCTTCGTCTCATCAGGAAGAGGTTTCAACTCTGACAGAGTGGTCATATCAGTCCACAAGAACTACTCTGACTACAGCAGATTTCATCAGGAAATCAAACAAGAATGGGGAGAGATTATGACAGTGGCAGGCTCATTTGTCATAAGCCTAACCAGCGACAGCACACTCAGATATCTCACATTCAAATATCTAGCAGAGCTAATCAAGAAAGAACAATGTCACGAGAAAACTTAGATTCTAAGAGTCTTTGAACCCCTCTTTAGATTAAGATTCATCCTAAAGCAACAACCTAGGTTTTGTCTATACTAAAGAGTATGTAGTACGTGAAGAAAAGTCTAAAACGTAGAACAGAAGAAACAAGCTATTGAGAATTAGTTATTTCGGTTTTCTCAGCTTCTTTAGTTCCTCAAATTCCTTCTTCATCGTTTGGCTAATATCCTTAATGGCATAGAGACCCATCAAAAGAAATAGAATGGTTGAGCCGACAAAGGCAATAGGTAGCCAAAATTCGACGGTCTGTTTTTCCCAATCCACTAACCATCCGTAACCCATTAAGGTAGAAGCCATATACCCTAAGAAAATCACGCCAGCACCCCAGCTTAGGTATCTTGGAATCTCCCGTTCTTCCTCAATGCGGTCAATGTTCTTTCTTAATGCATCCAAATCAATCGTTGAAAAGTCCCTTGAAGAAGTGTCCGTTTCTGAAAAATCACCTTTCCCCACTTTGCTTCTCACTTTCTCAATTTCCGTATACATTGTTTCAATTCGGTAGCTGAAGAATTTCCTTGTTAACGGAATAATTAACGCATACACAGCAAGAACAAGACCTGCACCTGTGATACTAGCTTGAAGCAGAGTTAAGACAAGGTTTTCATTGAGCATAGAATATCGTATTCAACTGCAAGAACAAAAGCTTTTCCAGTATCCATCCTTCGACAAATCTTAAATCTGCACTGCAACAGAAGACTAACTAGGGATTCAAAAATGAGTGAAATAAAACCAAATGAAACGAAACCAAAGAAAATGGTTAGAAGAAGTGTCGCTGTAGCACTGGGAGCAATCTGCATCGTTCTGGTGGTGGTCGGTCTAGTCGGAGCAGTTGCATATATGATGCCAACATTGAACGACAAAGATAACACAATTTCTTCGCTGAACCTAAGTATCTCTCAATCAAACACTAATAACACAAATCTTCAAAACCGAAACAACCAACTTCAAGCATGGCTAGACGGAAACGAGACATTACTCAATCAAACGGAAACTTGGTTCAATGACAACAAGACCTACTACAATTCTCAAATCAGTTCGTTGAACTCTCAAATCGCAAACCTAACGAACCAAGTGAACCAATTACAGACATGGTTAAGTGACAACATCACAAATTATGAAACCCAAATCTCTTCATTGAATACTCAAATAAACCAACTACAGACTTGGCTGAACGGTAACATAACAAGTTATACCTCTCAAATCAATTCGCTGAACACGCAGATATCAAATCTTCAGAACCAGATATCATCATTGAATGCCCAGATAACAAGTCTGCAAAGTCAAATAGCCGACTTACAAGCACCCAAACTAATCAAAGTCAACTTAAAGTCTGATGACAATAGACCTTTGTTTGGGACATATTACCTTCACGTCTATGGAGAGGTGTGCAATGTTGGAAGCAATACGGCATACAACTGCAAGATTCATGTGACAGCATATCAAAGTGGAGGAGTCGTAGCTATAGATACTGATATCATACTAGGCACAATCAGCGGTGAATCATGGATTTCAGTGGACGGGTCTCCAACATACAGCGGAAGTGCACTCACAAGCTGGACAATAACGCTACAATGGACAAGCTCTTAGAATCCACTCTCTTTCTCTGGTTTAGGTTATGCCTTACAAAAGGTTCTGGTCAAGTTGAAAGAGGGCTAATAGAAATCTTAAATCCGCACAGCAAGAGAGTGACAAACAGGGGGGGGTCTCAACGGTGACAATTTCGCACTTCGCACCAACCTTTGAGAACGGTGGTTATTGGGAGTATTACCGAGATTTGGAGAGGCAATTTGAAAACTTCTTAGAGTTCGTTCCCTATCTTTCTGGGAATGAAACCACTTATTCTTTCAGGTTGGCTAACTTGATTCTTGCGATTGGAGCACATATTGATTCTGCCTTTAAAGAAATGGCTCGATACCCCGAATTCCTCACCAAATACCCCCTGATACTGACGAAACCAAGCGGAGAATCAAGAAATCCAACAATTCGAGATTACTATGACCTTGCAGTAGAATACAAACTCGCTCGGCGAAAAGTAATGTTCAAACGTTTGCCAGAACGAGAACAATTAATGCCCTTTCAAAGATACGTCAAAGTCGGAGACAGAATAGAGACTCCAAATTGGTGGCGAATCTACAATAGTGTAAAGCATCATTTCAGTGAAAACTTTGAAGAAGCTAATCTCCAAAACACCAGAGATGCTTTGGCTGGTGCTTTCCTCCTAAACATAATTCATACGCCTGCCTATATTCGATTAATTGGATACCGCATTGTAAAACCAAAACCAGTTGGAGGAGGAATAGTATATAGCCTAAGAGATGGTTGGCAAGAGAGAATGAAGGAATGGGTCAAGGAAGACAAATGGTTTGGATTCATAGAGACACCTCTTTTCAGTTATGATTACCAAGAATCAAAAGACTCTAGTTAGGTTGAAATTATACTCCTTTTCGTTCAAGGTGCTTAACTACCCATTCTTGTCCTTGTTCCTATTCTGTCCATTTCTTTTTCATTCGTTCATAAACTTCGCTGAAGTAAGTACTCATTTCAACACTTCCACAACTAGTAGAAACTTTTTACGTCTGGGCTTGCACCGATATATGTAATCGGCATTTCAAGTAAAACATAGAACTGACCGCAGTTTCCCATACCTATCTTTTCTTCCTAGTCCGAATCTCCTTTCTTGGAACCAAAACCGATTTGTCAGTTGGTGAAACAATTTTCAACTCTTTTTCAGGTTTGTGTCCACCATTATTGTTAGGAACCCAATACCAAAACTGATGAGAACTCTCAATCTTTTCGAACTTCAGGAGATCAGTAGCCTTCAGGTTTGGCAGTATATCCTGTTCATAGTTTCCGCCTAAACGTTCAACCAGTTCCCGTAATTCTGCACTACTCATCTTCCTTTCCTGTAATGTTCTCAAAACCTGAACCTGCAAGTCTACCTGACAAGTCCGCAAAACTATCTCACGAAAGTCTTCTTCCATATCAACTCCTCCCAAGTTTTATGTAGCTCCTCATCTCTCGATTGAACACGACATCTACCTTTCGGAGCTCGATTGGGCTATAGCATTTCAGAAACTCCCTTCCCATATCAGTCAGGGCATAGAAGATTTTCTCTCCGTCTAACCTGTCTTTAGAGATGATTTTGGCTTTCTCAAACTGAAACAGCTGATAAATCAGGTCCTCTCTCCTTGGAAATAATCCTGTATTCATAAGCTCTTCGAGTGTTCTTGGCTCTTCCATGAGGATTCTTATGACGTTTAGAAGAAATCTAAGCCAAATCATACTTCCGTCACTCCTTCTGCGCCTAATCCAGTTCTTCTTCTGACTCTCTGCTTGTCGTCGTAATCAAAAACTCGTTTGACAAACTCTTGGTCAAGAATACCGAAGCGGATAACCCTCGTCTCGAAAGGATTACGTAGAAGTTCTAAAACCTTCATGTCAGATAGCCTATAACTGAAATCAATTGTTTTTTGGTAGGACACCCCTGAAATCTCTTCTATCTGAGACACCTTTGCTGGTTCACCAATCTTATCATAGGCACGTAAAATCTTCACAGCGTCGGGTTTCTCACAGATTGCTTGAATTGTAGCCAAACTTGATGCCTTTCTAATCGGTTCCTCACTCAATTTTTCAACTCCTTTCTTTTCTACAATGATTCAAACGTTTGAAAATTTAAAATTCTTAGATGATTCTTCTTTTTCCTCTAAGAAGGTGCCACTTAAATTAGTAGTTTCAGATAGATGATGGGAACTCTAAATTTCAATAATAATATGTATAGAAATGACATAGAATAACTTGAGCTCAGGCACCGCTACCCTCTGCTGAAGACACTTCATAAAAATCAGCTACCATTCTAGTATTTTCTTGGTCCTACTAACTTTCCATCGTATGCAGGGTTAAAAGCATAGAAGATAGATATCCAATTGCCTTCATTATCAGGTTCAGGAGAGATGCCTTTCTTAACAATGCAGTTCATATGGTGTTTGGATTTCAAGAAGTCAGTCATCCAATCCACAATCTCGATTGTTAGCTCCTTGGTCTTGGTCCTGACCTCAACTTTCTCAAGGTAAGGAACTCCCCAAACTACTAAGTCCAATTCGTCAAGCGTTGATATTTTCCTCTCCATGCTTATCACATGAACCATAGCTGAGGATTAAATAGCATTGGTGTTCCTTCTATCTCTATTGCTTTAATCTCTTTCTTTCCTTTCTTGGCTAGGTAAGCGTTAGCTCTCCTAATTACTTGCTTCATAGTGCCTTTAACAGCTAGTTCTTCTTCGCCTTCTTTGTGTTTAGTAGTGACAATCAATAATCCTTGTATCCCATGCCTATTTTCTGTCTTGACAAAGTAAGTCTTTGCTTCAAGGCTCCTAGTTTCTCCTGTCCAATACCCTTTTCCTATGACATCTGAACCGATTTTTGCCATATTTCTACCTCCTTTCTTTCTCAAACTAACTCTGAATACCTGACTCTTCTCCTTTCTACCTAAAGCTTAATTCCATGACTTTCAAACGTCCGTTGTGGAGTCTGAATGTTAATCGTAACGATGAAATTGCTGTATTTCTTCGAAAAACGAATATACTTGGGAATCATGACACTGGCTGGACCATAAACCTTCCTTAGAGCTTCTCCACAGCACCTTTCAACGTCTTTACAATTGAGCTCAGAATCAGAAGTTATCATTACACTAACCCTGTTTTCCTTTTCAGCCACTTAGCTCCCCTCTGGTTTTTGATAAACACCCTTCTGTTTTCGTGTCTTTCTACAAAGTTTAATTAATGCCTCACAAACTGAAGCATTAGGGCAATTCTTGCAGTAAGGACCTCCATCTAACAGCACTCTTACTCTGAAACTGTCTAAATCTAAAGTTCCGTCTGGAAGCTCTTGCAACCTGTTATTTAGCCAAACCTTCATGCTAAACACCTAGTTTTTTCCAGAACCCAAAATGACCCTTGGCTATTAGTGTTAACGTTGTGAACGTTGTTAAGTTAGCCGTTTCACCTATCCATTTACTCAGTTTCAATATCCAAACATTCAATTCTGTTGGTTAATTGCATAGGAGAAACCAGCTCCATTACAGAGTTAACAGAGTTAAGAGCTTAAGGTAATTGGTGCTTTTGAATTGTCACTGAAACTCATTTTGAGTCACTAGCCTCAGATTTGATATGATACTTCAACTTCAAGCGCTCAATATTCTCCTTTGAATAGACTAAATAGTATTTGTCATCACGCTTCTGGATTGTTTCTAATCCTAATCCATTCTTTCCTATCCACTTACCACAAACCTTTGAAGTCAGTTTCCAGTCAGTGAAACTTGGATATATTTGGTTGTATTTGTCAACTACCTCATCAACTGACGGAGAACGTCTAAGTATAGAAGAAGTTTCAATAAATGGTAAGATAGTTGTGAAGAGACGGTATAGATGGTCTTGCCTTGCCTGAATCATTTCTTCATTCTTCCTTTCCATGAAGCTTGCTAGTTTATGTTCAGCATCAAGCATTGACAGTGAAGAAAGCATTGGAATCATGATTTGACATAATCGACCTTCGTAGGTTGACATTCTGAACTGCATTGTTTCATCCAACTTTGTTGACATCCATCTATCAAACCGAGACTTCGCAAGTTTGTTGATGAGTAACTGTCTTGCATCAAAAAACCTATCAGGTAGATTAGTTAACTTTGACTTTGCCTCATCATATTTTGCAATCAGTTTCATACACCTGCTATCAAGTGCCTTATCAGTGAATGGTTTCTGAGTAGATACATTCTTTGGTCCAAACGGTTTGTAAGAAACTACGCCGCCACCCTCTGTATCACACCTAATGATAGAACGTTTTTCATGTCCTTGAGTAAGCACTTTCAATATCCCCGCTGTCATTTCGGCTCCTGTAAAGTCTGCTTCATCTATGTTTGTTGTTCCTCTTGAATAATCAATAGTGTGAAAGAGTGATGGTGCCGACACGTTTCCAGCTACATCAGTGGCTCTAAAACACAAACCACCAACAGTATTTAACCATCTAGACTTACCCCAACCCCAATCTCCAAGATTGTGTAGATATCCAACTTCTCGGAATTTGTCATAGACCCAAGTGAACAGGACGTAATAAGCACACAACTGGTAATCATATTCATCAGCATACCACCACTGCTTAATGAAAACAATTACTTCCTTTAGTAGTTGGTCAATAGTTCCATAATCTGTAACGTCTGTAGGGAATAGAATCACTTCTTCTTCCCTGAATCGTTCAGCTTGTTTGTTATCAGGCTTGTAAGTTAGATTATTCACTTCAACTTCGTCTTTAAAATCAAGTTTACCTGTGTTGTAATCCTTGACCACAAACACAAAGCCGTCTTTGTAGATTTGTTCGATTAGTCGATTAGTCTTCCTATCGTAATGAGATAGACGTAAGAATTCTTTCCGTGTTTGTTCCTGTTCTCCAGCTAGCTTCTTTACATCTTCTTCAGACAATACTCCTTTCCCAGGAAGGATAAGTTTGAGTTTTGGTTTACTCTCTTCTTGCTCTTCAGGCTCTTCCTTCTTTTTCTGACCCAATATCGGAGCCATCTACCGCACCTCCCTGACCTTAACATCGGTCTGTTCCTTTGGAGGTGCTTTGCCTAACTCAATCGTTAGGAAGATGTGAAAGAACTCATCGTCCATATCCTTTTTGATTTTTGACGTTTCAACAATTTGGTTTTCAAAGATTCTCGATATTTCTGTCGCAACTTGAAGGATTTTGGTTTGAGTTCCCGTACATCTAACAGTTACTCTTGTCTCGGTTGCTGCCATTCCAATTTCTCCTGGACGTTTGTCTGCCAGTCGATTAGTCATCCTATCGGATGCTCGACCCCCACCGAGAGCGCAAGGCTCAGGAGGAAACTGGCGACAGCACATCTCTATGCTATCAGGGGCTTACTATTCAAAAACCTAGAGGTGATGTCATGCATTTTGTAACTTAGATGTTGTTTAGCTCCTCTTTTAACTTTTCTGTTGGATGACAATTCAATGCTTTGACCCAAATCGGGGTGTTCCCATGAATGTAATATCTCTTTCCACAGTTTTCACATTGGCACAACTTTTCTCTTTTCTCGTCTAATTCAACGCTGAAGGTCTTGTGGCATTTTGGATTTGAACATCGGATTTCTACAAAGATTCTGCCTAGTTGTTGGATTACGTCATTTGACATCTACTAATCTCTCCGTCTAAGAGCTCTTGAACCTTTGCTTTGTTTTTCTCTTCTTCATTATAGACTTCATCCTCCCAAAGAACAAGACACTCATACCCATACGTTTTGTAGTGTTCAATCAATTCTTCTGGAGTCCAAGCGTCTGGGAAGAAGATTAGGTTGAACCAGTAGTTACCAAATATCTCTATCACTTTCTTCTTGCTGACATTAACAAAGTCAGGAGTCTTGCCTCCAATCTTTAACTGTTCTTTTGAATCCCGTAAATATACAAACTCCTCTGGGAAGAATTTGTTAAGCAATTCTTCTTTGAAGTAGATTTCTGGCTTGTTAGGTGTTGTTAACTCACCTTCACGCCATTTCAACTTAAAATCAAGTTGTGTCCACAACCTCTTTGATATTTCACTTCGTTTCTGTCTCTCTTTAGGGTCTTTCCAAAACTCTTCTAGTCCTTTTCCTACTTTCTCTCCCAATGTTGGGTCTTTCTCATAAGCTTCACGAAGTGATGCACCTTGTCTTGCAAACACTTCAGGAGTGTGTCCTTCTAATATTGCCTTAAGCATATGTTCACGATAGACTAAGTCCTTCTCCCATTTTTCCTTAAGTGTTCTACCTTGTTTTTCAAAAACTTCTTTTGGTCTTAAAGAATTTTTCCTTCCCACTTCTTTTCTCATTTCAGGAGTCCAGAATGTTTTCTGTTGTGTCTCGCGGGCTTTTCTAACCAAATCTGGATTAAACATAGGGTTGTTGTTAAGCATCCTTTCTGTATTTGGGTTCTCCATCAAACCAAGCTTGTCAGCTTCTTCATCGTCTAGAATTCCTTTACCAGGAATAGCTACTTTCATATCCTTCTCACCCAACTAACTGAATGATATTGTTTACGACTATTCCTTCTTCTTGTGAGGCGATCCTCGATTGTGGGCTCTTACCCTGACTTGTCTAGAATGAATGTCTAAATCTGCACCCTCGCCGCACTTCCTTTCATGAGCATGATTACCCGGAACTCCTTCACTTGGAATCTTCTTACCGTCAAGTTCATCAGACATCCTCTTAGATTTCTCTTCAGCAAGCTTCTGCATCATTTCTTTCTTCTTCTTTTCCTGCATTTGTTGTTGTGCCCTCTCAGCCGCATTCAAGACGTCACTGCCTATTCTTTCAGTCATATTCTCACCTCCTTTTGATATCCCATGTTCCATACTTGTGTTCTCCTTCTTGCTTTACTCCACCCATTCTTTTTGCCAGGTCAGCGCCAGAAGAAGATTCTGCAGAAAAAGAAACTATAACTACCTTCTTTTCTAGTTCAAAAATCTTTCTTATCAGCCTTTCTCCTTCACCATGAAAATGCGAATGTATGTAGTTTATGTATACTTCGTCTTTTCCTTTACCAGCTGTGTCTTGAAAGATATCGTAACTTACGTAAGCAACAGGTTTCCCATTTTTAAAAGAAACTAAGTGGCAGTCAGATTTGTCATCAAGGTTTTCTACAGACCAGACAGAATTTCCTTTCCCGTAGGTTTTGTTCCACTGAAGCTGTACTTTCTTTACTTCATCGTTAGTTAGTTTTGTGATTGTCGTCTCTGATTTTGCTTCTGCTTTCATCTTCTTCTTGAATTTTTCATGACCGCTACCTAACACATCTGAACCGATTTTTTCAGTCATTTTTCTTACCATCCTCTTCATGGAAAAATCCTATGAAAAACAAAACTACCAATACAACTATTGCTTCTCCTATCATTCTAATCACCTTGTTGATATCTTCCAATATCATGATAATCCATCAACTGAGAGCTTAGCCTCTCAGGAAGACACTTATCAAAGGTTTCTACATCAAAAACAATGAAAGGTAGTAGTTGATACTTCTTGATAAACTCATCAAGTTTCTTTAGGACATCATACGGTTTGTCTCTAGGGTGTGGTTTCCAGAAAGGAATTAGAGTGTTCTTATTCTGATAGATTAAAGCAACCAGTTCACTTTTGACTACTTCTCTCTGCTTTTCTGCCCGTTCCCATTCTAGAAAGTTGGTTTCAATCTTATCAGTAATCTCTTTTCCAATAATCCCAGAAGGAAGACCAAAATCCTTACGAAACATCTCTTCAAGTTGCTGCACGAAGTCATCCATCATGTTATTTGCCTTCGCTTGTTTGAATTGTTTCATGAATTCTTTTCTATCAAACCTAATTCTTCTATGCTCATATTGAAAGTAAATATCAGAAGGGTCATCCTCAAAAAGAGAGTAGTATAACCAAAGTTCAGAAAGGCTCTTAATTTTCTCTTCAGTTGTCTTTTCGTCTTTATCTTCTGACATTCATGTCACCTAAGCTACGCTTTCTTAACTTCAAGTTTTGATTCGTTAAGCATATTTGGAATTTGGTCTAGATTGATTACGAATGCTTTTGAAGGTCCAATCTGAAAATACTTCAGTTTGCCTTCGCATGCTAATTCAAAGCAAGTTCTTGATGCTGTCAATTCAGACATTCCCGTCAACTCAGCAATTTTTGGCGGGTTCATAGGCTCTTTTGCTTTCAAAAGAAGCTCCAAAATCTTTTTCCGATACTCCTGATGAAGCACTCGCGGGTTAATCATGCCCGTGTGAAAGAAGTATGGCTTTCTTGGGACCAATATTGTCCCTGGTTCTGTTTCTGTCACTGCCTTATTCTCCTAATTTTGCTTTCCTAATTATACATAATAAAGATGCAATAAGTAAACCTATTTTAAAAGAAACATTTTAGAGGTTCAGAATTGAATTTGATACAACTGAAACCTTAGCAAAACGACTTTCTTCCATTCGGAATGTCCACAAGAACGTGATTTAACCTGCTACGAAGTTTCATGGGAATTTTCTAGCGCCTTATTGTTTTTAGAGGTCACCATTAGGAGTGGAAGAACCTAAGCCTAGCTTTTTCAACTCACAGGTGCTAGACCGTATATCAATTTATAGACAACTTCAATCTATGAACCTTAAACCCACCTTCTTTGGAACTAAAACACCTGTTATTGGATGCGCGCACGGCACTTTACCCACCCATAAATTCTGCTGATTTCAAACTCCCACAAGACATTTTCTAGATGGGTAAAATCGGGTTCAAGAGTAGAATATCCTACTGAAAGACTAGCGCGCTAAGTGCCTGCGTCTTTTTGTTGTTTTGTTGGAATGGCGAAAAGTATCGTGGAAACGAGCATTGGAACCATTACGATAAGTACTCCAAATATTAGGGTGCTGACATTCATTTGTAGGGTAGAATACCGCTGAATGAGAGGGGTAAATCCTGTTGCTCCTATGATTGTTGACAATGCCATGAAGTAAACTGCCCTTTTCTCCATATAGAAAACTATTGCCGTCGCTCCGAGTGTAAAGGCGATGCTCGACAATATTGCGGAAATGGAGAACAAGTTAGCTTCCCATCGTTCATAGGCATGTTCATCATATACAGCGGTCAGGTCTGAGATTAGGAAGATGAAAAGAATCGCCAACCCGATGATACCGATAACGAGTCCCAACACTTTCACTTTTTCCATTACCTTTTCCTTCTTCAGGCTCTAGCTAAATCTTATAGTACAATGTACTGTTTATAGTGCTTTCTCCTTTTTAAAACTTACTTCATTGTAGTTTTGTGATTCAATTGCGAACCAAGAGTCGGTTCTTGTTTAAGAAAGGCGTGATAGAAGTCATTTTTCATCTGGACAAGGTTGGGAAAGCTGGGTACTATGAACTTTACAAACAGAACTTCGTTGTTAGCCGACAGACTTTTGCTAACCTGCTAAAAGAATCAGAGGAGAAAGGAATAGTGGATAGAAGAGTGATTGAAGGTCGTCCTCCTAGGGTTGAGTACAGCTTGACAGAAAAGGGTGGGAAGATAGCAACAATTCTAGAGAGAATCGACAGAATTCTCGCTTAGATAATAAGATAGACTTTTGTCCATCACGAGAAATGCCAAGTTCTTGGCTCTAGTAACTGTCTGTTGGAAGCGAGCTATTACAATCTGGATTTGACCTTTGATAACTTGAAGGTAACAAATTGGGTTCCAAAAATTCCAGAGAAGTGGTAGCTTCTCCTAAACCTCAGTAGTTCACTGAAAAACGCTTGTGTTTCCAATAATGACTTCTATCCCAGAAATACAGAAATACACCTAATAGCGCCAGAGCCAAACCGATGATAATGACACCCGTAACAATCGAGGTCAGAAAAGAATCACGATATGCGTACATATTTACTGCAACGTAAGCATACGAAGAAATTGCTGCACTGATAATGATAGCTCCAGCCAAGATTAGAGCAATAGAAGTTGTTCGTGGGTTGATTTCAGTCATTGTCGCTACCAAGCTAGAGCCAGCCTCCTTCTTTAACCTCTAACAGTCTTGCCAGAGAATTCACAGTTCAAGCTTTTCATACCCTTTTCAATAGATGCAATGATGTTCTCAATTGATGGGTCTTCAGGTCTCTTCAGTAAGTTCCACTTCTTATCTTCTTTGCATATTTCTATCGCTTGCCTGTAGCTTGAACACGCTTCCTCTCTTCTACCAAGAAGACCACATATATTGCCAAGGAGGACGAAATGGTCATAGTGTCCTTTGTCAAATGTCGTCAAGAATTTACACAAGTTGTAGGCAGTATCTATGTCATTTCTATGCATGTAATTGTCAATAAGATGGTTCAGACTTGTTCTGACCCCTTCACGTATATTAGCCAGCACAACGTCTGGCAATAGCACAGTGAACCGTCTCCTTACGTAGCCCTTGTCCAAGGATTGAGGTGTTCCCCTCACTAGGTTGAGTCGAAAACTGAGCGATTCTAAATCTGCGTTGACTTTTTTAACGAAGTCGTCGTTTCGATCTAATTTCAGCATTCTCGTCTTGTCAACTGTAAGATGGAATGTTTTTTTCTCGGGCGAAGTCAGCATTCCTGCAAAAGCATCTCGTTTCTCTTCAAGAGAAACCCAATAGCAGTTCTTGCTGATTTCATCGTAAACAACAATGTACACAGGATATTCTTGACTCAGCCAAAACTCGATTGTTTCCTTGTCAAAGCTTCTACCCCATCTTGAGTCAAAGTGTTCTGTCGCCTTCGCCTGAACCAAAAAGATTCTGGATGGTAGCGGACCAGAACCGCCCAATATGCAGTAAAAGTCAATGCCTTCGTCTTGCTCAGGTAGAGTCTTCAGAGGATGTGAAAAGTATTTTAGACGAGTCTCTATTGCTGATTCACCAATTCCGCTCAGTCGTCTGTTCCATGAAATCATTTTTCTGGTTCTCCTCAATACCTGAGAAACGAAAAATCCACATGGATTCCGAGAATCGCCCTATTTGAGTAGAAGGCGCTTATCATTCTGCTCCCTCGTTTTGATAAGTTCAGGATGATTGAGAACCTCCAATATTTTTCTCGCAGGTTCTACTATTGCGATGCCCACGTTCACTTTTACATAGATTTCCTCAGTTTCGGCGGGAATATCCCAATGACCACGCATCAAACCTAAAAGATAAGACCTACCTGTCGTCGCTCTAACAAAAGCAGGAGAACCGCTCAAACCGCCCAAAGATCTAGCTTCAATAAGATATGCTTCTATGTTGCCCCATTTTGTGGGTAAGGCTTCATCAGGCATCATCGCAACATTGCCTATTCGTAAAATTGGTTGATTCCTGGCTGAACCACTTGCACTGACAAATAGACCTGTAATGAACACTTCATCTCCGACTCCGATTCCTTCCTTTCGGATTATTTCTTCTGAAAGAAATGATTCAACATGAACAGCTTTGTAGTCAAACTCTGTTTTAGAAGGGGCATGAGGGAGGACTGCGACATCCACTGAGCTATCAGTCGGATGCGTGAACCATTTTGCTCCCTCGGCTTCTAGGATAAGCGAACGACCATCCCTTGTGTTTATTCTTATGATGAAGTCTTTATTGCCGAGTTTCTCAGCAATGTGCTTAGCGGTTACAATGTAGATGTACGATGTACCTTTTATCGATGAAGGTATGAGTACGAAAAAGGCTGTGCCAATAAAGTCCACACCCATTGGCATTGTAGGCTTATCAAGACCAACAAATACAACGCATTTGAAAACCTCATCTGGGATTCTCACCGTATCACCTTGCTGCTCAAACTACAAGGCACTTAGGTTCTAGGTATAATTTTGGGTTTTGGGTAAAGTTTTACCCCAGATAAGTAGCGCAACCAAATTAATCGGCAGTTCATCCGAAATTTTAACACAAGTTCGATGCAAGATTGATGGATAAAAATATACAGGGGTTCCGTCGTATATCTTACTAATATTCTCATTCATGATTCCAACAACAGGAGGATCCGCGAACATAACACGGCGTCTAAACGTCAACATAACCCGCAACGTCCCCGTCGCAACCTACCCATTTCTCGACTACTTCAAAGGGTTCGAAAACGTTGACGCAGTCAAACGAACCTTCGACAAAGACACAAAAAAAGTACTGGCAAACCTCAGGGTTGAATTCGTGGGGCGAAGAGGATACATGGGCGTCAGCGAAATAGACGGTCACATGATAATCAGCGCCGACTACCTGAAAACAGGAAACCGAGTCGACATCTACCTCGACTTTGTCCACGAACTCGTCCACGTCAAACAGTTTATGGAAGGAAAGGAACTCTTCGACCACAACTACGCTTATGTTGAAAGACCAACCGAAGTGGAAGCGTACCGGTTTGCGGTGGAAGAAGCACGGCGTCTGGGGCTCAGCGACAGAAGAATATGCCATTACTTGAAGACTGAATGGATGACCGATGACGAATTCAAGAGGTTAGCAAAGGCTGTTGACGTCTGCTGCGGAAAAATGCCGAAGAAATCGAGACGCCAGCTTAACTGACCTCTTTGAAGTTTCTCTCCACGATTGAGCGTTCGATCCCACCTTTGGAACAATAGACAAGCTAACGCAACAATCCCGCCGGCGTTTTTCTGCCGGCCATGACAGAATCAATCCTTTCTCGGGCAATCTGGCATCAAATGAGAATCACAAGTTATTTTAGTACTATTCAACCAACAGTGGTCTCCGAAAACTCGAGAGTGAAACAATGGGTGAAGCAGGTCAACCGACTCAAACAGGCCAGGCACCACCCGTTACAAGAAGGCCAACTCCAATCATAGCTATCATCGGGTTGCTCGTCGGCCTCGTAGGGCTGTTCATCTTTGCAATACCCTGCGGAATATTGGCCATAATTTTGGGCATCGCCTCCTACGCACGCGAGAAAACTGCCCTCGCTTGGATAGCCCTGATACTCGGAATTATAGACGTCGCAACTGGACTATACATCTACTTCTTCATCTTAGCTGCATAACCGGCGACCCGTGGGTTTCTTTACTCTTTTTTTTCCTCTCAATCACAACGACAAGGCTCAGCGCAGCCGACACCAGCACCGTTGCCGATGCCGTTACCAAAAATACCGGGTACTCGGGAACTATCACGATTTCATGCATTGAGAGCGGATAGGCTAAGTAGATCCAACGATGGGTGCCGTTGTCATAGAGCGTCGTGTTGAGAAACAGTACCTGCGTCTGATTGTTGTCAATAATGATGACCTGGATAGTGCCGTTGTTTGGGTCGATTAACGCGTATGGAATGATTATTCTGCAGAAACCCACTGTTTGGGCAGCGGTTGCGTTTGAAACCTGAAGCCTTATCGTGTTAGGCGGGACGTATTCAAAATTGTCTAGTGCGGAGTCTGTGATGATCCCCACGTCGTTCTCGGGCATCGCGGAATAACTGTAGAATAAACCGACCAGCGGATGATGGTCCACGTTATTCGCGTCCAGCACAAAGGGACTGTCTCCGACGCCATCGTTATCAGCATCCGCGCCCGTATAATTGCTCCAGTAATTGCCTTCAAAACCGTCGTCCCAATAGTCTGTGGAATTGCGAACGTAAACGTTGCGACCGTTTGATTGGAGACTGTTGCGGACGATCACGTTGTAGTCAGACTGAGACAGGTACAATCCGTACAGTCTGTTCGAGGCGATGATGTTGCCGGCTAACGTGTTGTTGTTCGAGGTGGTGAATGCGATTCCGTTGCCGTTGTTCACCATCTTGTTGTTGACAATGACCATCTGAGTCGAGTTCGAGATCTCTATCTGGTTCAAATTGTCAGTCAGACTGTTTTCGAGTATCTGCACTCCGATCGAATCCTCAATGACTATCGAATAGTCGCGGCTAAACGTAATGTTGTTCCGCGCAATGTGGATATCTTGCCCTTTTCTGACAAGAATTCCAGTGCTGTCGGAAAAGATGTTGTTGTTGATTATGCTGATGTTCTGCCGGCTGCTTCCCACATCTACTCCATAATAACCAGTACACGAGCATCCCGAATATTGCAGTTTGAAGTCGCTGATAGACACATTGTCCGAGCCCACATAAACGACGGTGCCGTTGCTCATCCCGTTGATTATGGCTGTTTTCCTGTTTTCTCCGACGAGGTTGATAGACTTGTTAATCGCCAAATTCTCAGAGTACTCGCCTGAACTCACATAAACAGTGCTTCCCTCCGTCGCGTTGTCCACGGCTCCCTGAATCGAAGAATACTTGACATAAGTTGGGAATTCTTCTGTAATCCAGGCTGTTATCCCTCCAGCCATGAGGTAAACATGCAGGAACCCGTTCGCAACAAGAATCTCGCTGGCCGATGTGCTTCTTGCGCCCGCCAAACAGTACACAAGGATCTCGTCATTTGGGTTCAACTGATCTAAGCTGCTGTTAAGCTCAAAGAGCGGAATCAGCACCGCGTTTCTAATATGCCTCGTCACGTATTCACTTTGGTTTCTAACGTCCAAGACGACCAAAGAAGGATTCGAATCTATCATCGTTTTTGCCTCTATAACCGTAACAACAGTGTATCCAGTGGCTGCCGATGCCCTCGAACCCCAGAAAACCAGCGACGTCGACAACAAAAACAGAGTAACAATAACGAGTAACCGTACATTCTTCATACTGCATCATCCTTAGAATCTGACACGCGGTTCTTATGGATTATGGAATAATCTTCTCGATTACAAACACAGGCCGGGAAGCTCGAGCAATTTCCATTATTCTCCACTGAAGAAGCCAAGAGAAGCGATGTCTGAGTATGATTTAGGCGTTTGTTGACCCCCCTAGGGGGTCTGTGGTAACGGAAATGGTAATGTTGTTTGGTAACAAATCTTGATGCCGGAATTTGAGTTTAGGTTGTGGCGATGATTTGGCAATGGTCTATTTACAGTCGATGTGGGTTGGAGGGAGAGCCAATCAGCGTTGCGCGCATTTCGATTTGTTACAACTATGTTCCCGCGAGCGCAGAACAACTTGTTGCATTTCAACTTTCAATTCTAGAGTCTTCAGTTCTCTATGTTGTGCAGTCTTTGTTGTCTTCTTTTGCTTTGCATTGGGAGCAGAGGTGTGACCTTGGTCGCCGGCCCGGTCCCGTAAGCTTTGCGTAGATATACAGGGGATATTGGGTGCAGTTCTTGCACCAGTGCCAGTTGTCATTGGCGCTTCCTTTTACATAATCCACCATTCACGTCATCGCAGAACTGTTCTGTATCAACCCGCTATTTCTGTGTGTCGCCATAGCGGCATTATAGTTGTTTAGCCATAACCCTTATGCAGAGCCTTCGCGCGCTATCTCGCCCTAATCAATGAAGATGCCAAGATGCTGGACTGCGGTTATCTTCGCATGCTTTCCTCGTCAGTTGCTGTTCTATGCTCCGATGTGGTTTGCTCGCTACGATTACAAAGGAAGAAAGATCGCCTTGGTTATGGACGACAACTCGGGTAGCGCGTGATCAACAGCGTTGGTCTTTGATTCTCATCTGGGCGCCAAATTATGTTGACTTCTAGAGCTGGTCGGAAGGGGGACGGAACCTTTGGTTTGGCTAGTTGGGTATTCCTTAATAGGAGCAGGCCAATTTCATTAGCCCTCCGGTGACGACGTAAACTTTGGATGGCGACCGTAGCGACCTTTGCGATGCTCAATTCGGTGAACGGGACAACGATGTTCTAGCGTTGATAGGCGAAGAGGATTTAGCGACATTTTCGTTCGATGGATTGAAGAGGCGGTTGGGGTTGCATCCTGAGACGCTCTCCCGAATACTTGACAGGCTAGAAGAGGAGGGCATCGTGAAAAAGGGGCCCTCAGGTTATGAGGTCACTTCCAAGATTAGTGACTTGCTGCCGCTCCCCCAAACTTCAAACGATGGCTCTCGCATTCCTTTACTTCAAACATTTCTGCCATCTGACGTGCCGATTCCAGGGTTGATCTCGAGCCTTAAGGGGAGATGGTTCGGCTCACTCCGCTGGTTGGGTCTGTCGGACAACGGTGAGTGCGTTACTCTGAAGTGGATCACCGAGGATGATGGTATCCAAATCAGCGCAACTATCTCAGAAACGGCGCTCACGATAGAAGCCAAGTTCCTGCAAGACAGGAACTTAAACGTGGCTTTGAAAGCTTCTCATCAATTGTTGGCTCACATAAGTAGACTCTGTTCGCGCTCACAGCTGCTTCGACGCGTAGCTTATTTTGGGAATTCCGATGTGTATCTGACGCCGGCGTGAGTGTGACCGACTTTTCACGCTTGCTAGTCAACAAATAGCGCTTCTACATTTTCTACCATGAGGTGAAAAAATGAGTGAATCGGCCAATTATTTGCAGGTGTTGAAGTCAATCTCTGACGCTACTGCCGAACTCGTTCGCAAGCTTGCACCGTCAGTTGTCAACGTGAACACAACCATGACAAGAGGAACAGGTGTCGTTCTCAACTCAGACGGGTATGTCGTAACGTGCAGTCATGTTCTTGGAAGAAGTGCTTCGGTCAAAATTGGTTCAGGAGAGAAGATTCTCGATGCGAAGACGGTGGGAATCGATCCTTACTCTGACATTGCGTTGCTTAGGGCAGAACATGCAGATTTGAAGCCTATTGAAATTGGCAACTCTGACAAGTTGAGTCCTGGGCAGTTCGTTTTGGCTCTTGCGAATCCATTCAACAGACAGCCAAGCGTCACAACAGGCATTGTGACAAGTGTGGGAAGCACACTGAGAGGGTGGAGGGGAACTGCGATGGAAAACGTGATCGCGACCGATGCGAAACTTAGTCCAGGCTTCTCAGGCGGGCCGCTTGTTGATGCTTCTGGAATGATGATCGGATTGAATACGGCTTACGTCTGGTCTCGCGGCATAGCGATTCCTATCAACAAAGTCAAGAACGTTACTGACAGGCTTATGAACGGAGGTAAAATCAAGCGAGGATACCTGGGAATCGTCTCGAACACTGTTCCAATCTCGCAGGACATCGTCAAAACAACAGGGATCCAGCAAGACACGGGGGTCATGATTTTCTCGGTTGAACCGGGTTCTCCCGCAAGAAAGGCTGGTCTTGCAATGGGTGACGTGCTAGTGAAGTTCAATGGGGAACCTGTCCTAGACTTCTACGATCTTCCAAGACTCCTCACTGAAGACGTTGTTGGAAAAAAGGTGAAACTTGCGATATTGCGCGGAGAAAAATTGATAGACCTTACCGTGATTTCGAGCCTCGCAAAGAATGAGAGTGACGAATAAGATGTTTCCAAGCAGATATAACTTCGAGCCAGAACCACCACAACCTCTTCCTCAGCCAAGACCACTTCGACGATTTCCATCAAAACTTCCGAACATTCCCAACGGCGCGTGTTTACAGACCGACATTCAACTGTTGCCACAACATGACTAAGGCGAGCAAATTTGCACAAAGGAATGACTGTACCAAACTCCCAATTTCTTGGATCGAATCTTCTCATAGCCTAAAAATCTTCATCAAGTTTATGAGTCGATGAAATAGCAATAGCGTTGAAGGATAGATTTCTTGAGCCGTCATATTCACTGTCTATAGAGAATTTTCCCGTCTCCAACGAGGTTTAGGAGGTTCAGAGGCTTCAAATCATAAGCGTACGAGTAACCTCTGACACAAGTCCTCACGCACACGTTGCAATTCCCAGCTCTGGAAACGTGATCTCGATAGAGTCTGCTCGAAAAGTAGTCTTCGAACGATCCTTTCTTAAGATCGTAGGTGTGGTCGTACGTGCAACTGAAAATCTTCTTGTCGGCGGAAACGTAGACAAACATCTTCGGGAACTGGCAGGCCCAGCGTTTGCCCTCAGTGAAATGTTTCAACACGTACTCAGTTTCCATCAAAGGATAGCCTTCCCGCTTCAGTCTCAACAGAGATAAGTAGAAGGCTCCGAGTTGTTTCTTGCTCAACCCATAGTCCTGCACCGGCGATTCTGTTCTTCCTTTCTCAAAGCTAGATTGAACAGTCGGCTCAACTGAATTGTATGAAATGCCAACTTGAAGGTCGCGGGCAAGTTTCGCCATCGGTTCGATAGCATCAAGGTTCAACGTGCTAATCGTAGTCACCAAAGTGACTCTGGTGTCCCCAACTTCCCTGATCCTTTCAACACCCTTAATGACTTCTTTGAAGGAACCTTTTCGCCCCCTGATGAAATCGTGGTAATCGTTGAAATAGTCGAGCGAAACGAAAATGAAGTCGAGGTTGCGCAGGTCCTCCGCCTTTGCTGCGAGAAGAGACGCGTTAGTGTTCATCGTCGTCAAGAAACCCTTGTCCTTTGCGTAATCGACAACTTTTCCGATGTCCTTTCTGATGATAGGTTCCCCGCCAAAAAGGTAGTAGCCGCGCATGCCAAAGGCGTAGGCTTCATCGAGAAGACCGAAGGCGTCTTGAGTGGACAAGTCATCGTTAATTCGGCTCGACATGTGCCAGTAAGTACATGTTCTACACTTGGAATTGCAGCCATAAGTGATGGCATGCGCTAGGAAGAAGGGCTTATGCGTGAAGAACTTTGATTTCAGCAAAGAGAGGAAGGTGTTGATGTACCTTGCTCCATTGCTTTTTTCATGAATTTGTTCTTTGTCGAGTGTTTTGTGCAACGATTCATCCTCTGACGTTTCACGCCGAGATCAAATTTGGTTAGTTTAGTTGATCCCAGTGAAGGTGTTTGAGGCCATGTTCCAGTTCTTCTTTAGCTGATCAATTTCAGATAAAATTTGGGATTGGACAAGAGTTCTTCTTTGACTGCTCTGAAGAACGTCTCCCTTGAAGCGAGAGAGGCCTCTTTGAAGCAGTTTATCAAGCATTGCGTGTTATCGCATGAGGAATTGTCTGGAGCCAACAAGTCCAAGTGTTGGCGTTCCCTCAGATTGAATAGTTTTTCTCGCTTGTAGCAAGCGAACACGTTGAGGTTGCAGTCAATCGTTATTATTGTTTCGCCGGCCTTGCAAGGATATTTGGCTGGAAGGCCATCATGAGCTCTGATCACGTCCCTCAAATAGCAGGATGCAGTGACAACGTCAGAGCCGAGCAACTTCATTTGCAGGACTTTGGCCACCATGTTTCTTATGTTGCGTTGTGTCTTAGAGAGTGCGCCATGCAGAGTTCCGCCTACCACGAATGTCCTGTTGTTGGAAGAGGTATAAGGATAGGACAACGCAAAGGAGACGCCTAATTCTTCATTTACGTAGTGAATGACCTGCTCCACATCTTTGACGGCCCAAGCAGGATTAAGAAAAGTAATGGCGTAGAGTTTTATTCCGTACGCTTTTGCCGTTCGAATGGTTTCCTTAGCTTTCTTTGATATTCCCACAACACCCTTCGCATTATCCCAAGTATTCTCGTTATGGTCGTCTACAGATACAGATAAGACATCCAGACTCCCACTCAGTTTTTTCAAAGTTCCTGCAGAAATCGTGCCGTTCGTCGTTATCGAAGTTATCATGCCCTTTTTCTTGGCGTACTCCACCGCTTCGATCAAGTGCGGATACAATCCGGTTTCGCCACCTGTGAAGTATATGACTGAAAAATCGTTTTTTGCCAAGAGGTCTATGGCGAACCTTACATCCTCCAGTTTCGTATCAAGTGGCTCTAAGGCCCAGATGTTGCATCTGTCCACGCATCGTGCGTTGCATCTGGTTGTCACTTGGAAAAGAGCAAACTTCAGTTCTCCATGATTTTTCAGGAAACGAGAAACCGTCGTTGTCATGGTTGCGAGTAAGTTTTCACGCCCCTCGTCTTGCTTGCGCCTCTGCCAATGCCAATGGTTTTGCGCGCGTGCATTTCGAAGTCAATAGTATCGATAGGAAAGGATATATTTTGCTTAGATATATTGCAGCGGATAATATTTGACGTGAGCGTGGTTTTTCGTTGGAAAATGAACGGATAATCATTGTGGAAAACCTTACGAAAGCTTTTGGTGACTTCGTGGCGGTTGATAACATCTCGTTCGATGTGAAAAAAGGCGAAGTATTCGGTCTGCTCGGTCCCAACGGAGCGGGTAAGAGCACAACATTAAGGATGCTCTCCACGTTAGCCAGGCCAACGAAGGGAACTGCCACGATTGGCGGTTATGACATAGTGAAGAATGATAATGAGGTCCGGAAACTGATAGGCATCGTTTCTGAAAAGATGATAATGTACAACCGGTTGACGGCCAGGGAGAACCTGATTTTCTTCGGAAATCTCTTCAACATTCCTAAAGACGTCTTAACGAAGAGAATTGGCGACCTGCTGGAGCTGGTTCAACTTACCAAATGGAAGAACGCTCAAGTAGGTACGTTTTCAAGTGGTATGCGACAGAGGATGAACGTGATACGGGCGCTGCTCAACATGCCCCAAGTGCTTTTTCTGGATGAGCCAACTCTAGGCTTGGATCCTCAGTCGTCTGTTGAGATCAGGGAGTTCATAAAGAAACTCAATAGGGAAAATAAAACTACGATTATCATAACGACGCATATGATGGTTGATGCTGATTTGCTTTGCGACCGCATCGGAATCATGGATCACGCCAAGATCGTTGCGCTTGATACATCAACGAATTTGAAAAAACTGATTTCTGGAGAGGACACAACAATATTGCAACTGGAGATTGGAAATCTATCACCCGTTATTATTGAGGCAATCCGGACGTGCAAGTGCACGGATGCCGTTTCTCAAGAAAATTCTACCCATTTGCGAATCATTGCCCACGGCGATGAGGCATTCGACTCAGTGATTGACGCTGTGCGTGAGAAAGACGGAAAGATAAATTCTATGGAAAATCCTCAGCCTACACTTGAGGATGTGTTCTTGCACATTACCGGCCACGAGGTAAGAGATAGCGCAGACCAAAAAATACCGATGGCGATGCGTCGTCGCGGCTTTGGGGCTCCCCAGCAAGGAAGGGTAAGGTGAGGCAGCATGGGCGCAAAGGCTCTATTTTCACACAGTTTTAGGATTGCTTGGAAAGATTTGACGGAGCTGTGGCGGAACCGACTGGGGTTAGTCCTGCTTGTTCTTATGCCTTTGTTCATGATGGTCATGGTTGGCTTCATCTATCCTTCTAACAGTGGCTCCTTAAGCAACTTGCCTGTGGCTCTGGTGAATGAGGATGCAGGTTTTGGTAATTCCACCATAGCGAGCCAGACTTTCATTATGGGTTTGGAGCAGATTAATAGTAATACAAGCATGATGGTTCTTTCTAACGCATCAAGTGTGAGCGATATCAAAGACTTGGTTCAGAAGGGAGATATCCAAGGGGGCATAGTCATCCCAAGCAATTTCACTGAGAGCATTTTGAACGGAGAACAAGGTATGCTAACCATCGTAACCGACGAGTCTAGTCCGCAAGTATCGGCAACCATTCAGGCAGTCTTGTCGGCTGTATTTGATCAAATGGGCACAATGTTAGCTCGGCAGAACGTTCAGAGGCTAAACCCCGCAGTTAACGCAAGTAATTCTCTGGCAATCGTGAAGCCTTACAATGTTCAGACAGAAGGAGTTGTATCCGGAACTCCGAGTTACTTCGATTTCATCGCCCCGGGGATAATGGCGATGACCGTGATGATGAGCGTCATGACGGGGCTCCCTGTGGCAATATCCCAAGAGAAGGAAGTCGGCACTTTGGACGGGATGATGGTTGCACCTATCAACAGGCTTTCCATAATACTTGGGAAAACTCTGGGTCAAACTGCAAGAGGCTTGCTGCAAGGAGCCATCATACTGGTGTTGGCTGCGGTTTTGTTCCATGTGGTAATTCAAGGAAGCATCTTGCTTGTTTTCGGGCTGCTCCTGTTGGGCGTGTTTAGCTTCGTCGGCCTGGGCATCGTAATAACGTCCTTCGCAAAAGACCAAGAGACGGCGCAGATGATGATGATGACGCTTATGTTTCCCATGATGTTTCTCAGCGGAGTATTCTTCCCGATACAGCAGATGCCGTGGTACATGCAAGACATCTCAAAAGTGCTTCCTCTCACTTACGCATCGCAGGCCCTGAGAAAAGTCATGGTTTTGGGCGCTGGAATACCCGACATAACAACTGAGCTTACAGTAATGGTAGTGTTCGGAGTGATCATGACTGCAATTGCTGTGCCCGTTTTCAGAAGAATGATGACAAGATGAGTAACAAAGAAGTTGATTAGACGAACTGACAACCACGCTTTTTATCTGCGCCTTTCACGATTCTTTTGCTTATGTCGGCCGATCTAACATGCGTTTGGCACGCATTTAATGTCTTTTCGCGAGTTTGCCTATACTGTACGCTACGATGGGAGCGCTTGCTAGTAAGGAAACAGCCTGCAGAATCATGAATAACCATCCTACGCCACCTTTGCTTGAAGACGATGCTATTGACAACGTTGCTTCTTCAAATCCATAACTCACATAGGATGAAGCAACCAACTGGAAAAACCTATTGGGCGGGTCATTATTTATTACTCAGTGCGCTTGGACGTAACTTCGAGGCAAAGGGATGAAGCTTGGCCATTATCTTTTGAAACACGCTGACTTGAAGACTTTGCATGAGCGTGTTAAACGTGATTTCTGCACCAGAGGGCCTGTTCATCATAATTGGAACCACGTGGTCAGGGACCTCGCCAGAGTGGTCATGATCGGTGAAAAGGAACGAGCCAACATGAAAATAGTGTTAGCCGGTGTGCTGCTTCATGACATAGGCAGAGTCTACCCGGAAGAGGGCGAAGACCATTATGTCGCTGGTGCGAGAGTGGCGCCCGGATATCTGGCAGATGCGGGTTTTTCGGAAAGCGAAATTGATAGGATAGTTCACTGTGTGAAAGCTCACGGTTTCAGAGGGATAGAAGTGCCCAAGACTCTTGAAGCAAGAGTGTGCTACGATGTAGATGTGCTGTCCTGTTCTGTGGGCTACATTGGAGTGGCCAGAGTGTTTGATTTCTTTATGAGAGAAGAAAAGATGGGAGTGAAAGACATGGTTGAGATTCCAAGCGGCAGGAAAGGACCTAGACAAGGTTTCTATACGACGACTGGAAAGACAGTCGGTCGGGAAGCGCTGGAGAAGGCGCGAAACTTTTGGGAAGCACTGAGACATGAATTGAAAGAAGAAGAACGGACTGTCAAAAAGACAATTCCAGAATACAAAGGAGACTGAAGAACTAGTGGCATGGAAAAATAGTGCGCCACTGGGTTGCCCAAGAATCAGTGGTTTCGTTGAAAAACACGGTGCAGGCGCCTTAAAGGCTTTCCAGCTAATCCGTTTGTCGATCAGTCATCGAACAATTCCACAATTCTGTTCCACTGTTCTTTTGTGAGTGTGAAATTCGTTCCCTGAGGCTGTTTCAAGTTTTCCATCGTTGACAATACAGGGTCCTTTCTGCAATCCTCCTCACGGATGGGGGTGTCGATCTGTACTCTTAGGTATTTTACTGTAACACTATTTCCTCTTAGGAACTTGTCGGTATTCGTTCTTTTTGTCCAGTATTTCTCTTGGTCCGGATTAAGTGTTCTCTCGCTTGGATTTTCTAACACCTCTCCGATGGCATAAATTCCGGCTTTGTTACCTGTGGCCCAGATAGCCACTTTGTCTTCCTTAAATACTATCTTGCCATATCGACTTACTAACCATTGCTCGGTTTCTTTGTTTTCTTTCATCCAATCAAACCATCTGTAGATTGAGGGGTTGAATTGAAACAACCAGAATTTCGGTTGTCGCCTTGGGCGCAGGAGTGTTTTGCAATTTGGACAGAATCGATCTCGTCTATACTGACTGATTGAAACAAATCTTCCACATTTCCTACATTCATATTCTCCATTCAAGGTTTTCACCATCGAGTCTCCGGAAAACATGATAGGCTCTATCTCACGTTCGGTAAAAAAAGCATGCGCTTCCCTTGGCAGAGCGTGTGCTAATTGTCGTGCCGAAACCACGGACAAAAAAGAATTATATCCAGTTCCAGTAATAGCCGCGTACAGATTTCCAGTAACCACTGGTGATATAATCAATATCCGCCTGTTGACACGTGCCCGATTTGGCAGTGCGGGGGGTGGGATTTGAACCCACGAACCTCTACAGGATAGGCGCCTCAGGCCTACGCCTTTGACCATGCTTGGCAACCCCCGCCCGTTTGCTGGTTGCTCTATCTCCTAACCCTAGGTCTGAATTAAATCTTACCCATTCCTCTTTACACGAAAAAGAAAAAGATTGATGGTGCTTGAGGCTTTCTACAGTATTCGAAAATCTTCCTTGATCGTCGTCAGCACTACATGCGTATTCGTTCTCTCGACGAAAGGCAAAGACAACAGACGCTTCGTGAACTTACTGAGTTCTTCACGGTTCTTGAACTTCGCAATTATCGCCGCGTCCGACAAACCGGTCAAGTCGTAGACGCAGCAGACGTTGGGAATTCTCGCAATCTCGTTTTCCATTTCCAATAGCCTTCCTTTTGAGACCGTTATTTCTGTCACCACGGTCAGTTCGTAACCAAGTTTTTCCTGATCTAACAACGCGGTGTATCCTTTGATTACTCCTCCTTCTTCCATCCTCTTTATCCTTGATAGAACCGTGCCGATCGATATTTTGCATTCTTTCGCGATCTGTCTAGAAGAAAGCCTTGCATCTTCCGTCAACACTTTCAGCACTTTGACATCTGTCTCGTCCAGATTCATTTCAACATTTCACCTTTAAACATATATCGAATCTAGCAGTCAATTATTTAACATTTGCTCTTATTTCTGGGAATAAGCCTTAAATATGTTCAGCACATCTTGATTTTGTTATATATTTGCTCGGCAGGGACCATCGTGGAATTTGCCAAGCTTCAAGAAATCCAAAACCTCGAAACTTGCCTCAAACTCGCGAAAAACGCTGACTTCGTCCTTTTACACTTCACCGACGTGCTTGGCTACCTGAAAGGCAGGACAATACCCGCAGAAGAGACGAGAAACGCTTTGACAAAGGGCGTAACTTTTGACGGTTCTTCAATGCTCGGAGGCGTCGGCATAGAAGACAGCGACATGATAATGAAACCCGACATGTCTACTTTCACCGCTGTTCCGTACTACTTCTACGACAAAAGCGTCGCCAGCTTCATCTGCGACATAAAGCGGCCAGATGAACAACAGTTTGAAGGAGACCCTAGAGACATTCTGCGTAAAGAAATGGACAAGATCAGAAAAGAAGGCTATTCGCCGACAGCCGCGGCAGAACTGGAATTCTATCTAGTCCAGAAAAACGAAAAAGGCGAAATCATCCCGGTTGAAAACCACCTCATCGACAAGCAGCGCTACTTCGACATTGCCCCAGGGCGAGACCTCACAGAATCCTACCGCATGGAGTTAACAGAAGCGCTCTCGACCTTAGGAATCGTTGTTGAGCGTCAGCACCACGAAGTTGGCTCCGCACAGAACGAAATTACCTTCAAGTACTCGGATCCTTCTGCTACAGCTGACAGCATAGTGCGCTACAAGTTCGCAGCAAAGGCCGTTGCCGACAAGAAATACAGTTGGACAGCAACATTCATGCCCAAGCCATGGCAAGGCAAAGCCGGCAGCGGAATGCACGTCCACCTGGGACTCTTTGACGCAAGAAAAGGCGAAAATCCATTTTATGATCCTGATGGCTATGGGTACATCAGCCAAGAATGCCGATACTTCATCGGCGGGATACTCGAGCATGCTCGAGCACTTTGTGCAGTAATAGCCCCGAGCGTCAACAGCTATAAGAGACTCGTACCGGGTTACGAAGCTCCAGTCTACATCGCATGGAGCAAAAAGAACCGTTCAGCCCTTGTTCGCATTCCAGCCTTTTCAGCGGACAACCCCAAAGAAGCACGCATCGAATTCCGATGTCCAGACCCGCTTTGCAACCCTTACCTGACCTACGCCGTGGTCTTCGAAGCAGGGCTAGAAGGCATCAAGAACAAAATTGACCCAGGGGACCCGGTCGACGCCAACATCTACCATATTAGCGAAGCAGACCGCAAAAACCTCGGCATCAAAACCCTCCCCGCGTCACTAGAAGAAGCCTTAGAAGAATGGTCAAGCGACGACATCTGCACGCGAACGCTGGGCAGAGACACCACAGAGAAGTATGCACAACTCAAGAACCAAGAATGGCAAGAATACCAGCCTCAAACGCCGAAAGACGCAAAAAGCGTGACAGCCTGGGAAGTCCAGAAGTATCTATTTACATGACTTCACTGGAGAATGAAATCGCCTAAAGTTTGAACACAGAACTATTGCATCCAGAAAATCTGCTTGTCTAGGTCAAGTTTTCTTCAGGAAACCCTCTCTAGGCTCGTAGATCGTGCCTTCACGTAGCAGTTGCCCCAAAAAGCGACTCGACTCGGACCTTGATATCTTGTATTTCTCATCAAGCTCCGTTTCCAACGCGTCCTTTTCTACCATGCCCGTTTCTTTCTCCATCTCCATCAAAGTGCCCAAGATTATCTGTAAACGGTCACGCGTGGTCTTGCTCTTCCCAGTCATGATGATGTCGATGTCGATCTTGTAGGAAGACAGGTCAATCCCAACCTCCTCCAGAGACCGTTTCATAATCGCAACGGCGGCTTCCGCGTCCTCAGCAGTGACTTCCTTCCTCAAAGCCGCTCGCGCCCTTGCCTCTGAGGTGCGAACAAGCGACTCCAGCTGGCGTGCAGTAATAGCGACAGGCGAACCTTCAGCCTCGCTGGCTGCGCGCATTGCCAGGTAGAAGTCGTTCAATCGCTTCAAAGCATCTTCGGTTAACACTGGCCTAACGCTCTTTGCATAGCTGATGTACTTTCGCAGCAAATCAACAGAGATCGGCGGCTCAATAGGGCTTGAACCTTTCCTGTGTAACTCGAGGATGTGCATTGACATCTTCAAGTCTGAATCCTTGTTCGGAACGTCCCTCAAAACGAAAATCAAGTCAAACCTGGACAAAATCGTAACGGGGAGCGAAATGTTCTCTGCCACAGTGCGATGAGGTTCATATCTGCCTAAAGTGGGGTTTGCAGCTGCTAGAATGGCTGTTCGTGCATTCAATGTTGCAACGATGCCGCCCTTTGCAACCGAAACTGTGTGCTGTTCCATAGCTTCATGGATCGCGACTCTGTCTTCAGGGCGCATCTTGTCCATTTCGTCGATGCACGCAATACCTTTGTCAGCAAGAACCAAAGCGCCGGCTTCAAGGCTCATGCCGCCGCCTTTTTCCCTGATGACCGCAGCCGTTAATCCAGCAGCAGTCGTGCCACGACCAGAGGTGTACAGGCCACGCGGGGCAATCCTCGCAACATACTGTAATAACTGGGATTTCGCTGTTCCAGGATCACCGATTAGCAGAGCGTTCATTTCGCCACGGATCGCTATGTCTGGCAGGGTTTTGGCCACACCGCCGAAGAGAAGGTACATGATCGCTTCCTTCACGTGATCGTACCCGTAAATCGACGGTGCGATTGAGCTAATGATTTTACGGTGAACCCAAGGATCCTTCGCCAACTCAAGAATTTTCTCCTCTTCCTCAGGGGAGGGCATTGCGGTGTCGGGCTCTTTGCCCAAAACTTCAATCGAATTGGCGTCTAAGTGAAGAATGAAAGTGCGAAGCTTCCCCACACCTGGAAGTGCAGGAGGCAAGGCCCGAACTGGACCTACGCAAGAAACATGGTCACCCGGTCTGGCTACATCAACGATCTCTCTGCCGACAAGTTTGATGCTCAGAGTCCTCGGAAGTTGACCAGGCGGCAGATCCTCGGGTCTCTCCTGAATCCGCAAATCTTGGGAATCTATGAACGTTGAGTCTTCCTGAACAAACTCGTAAGGCCCTTTGCTTCCACAGCTCGGGTCACCGCAGGCGAAAGGCGCCCTCATGAAGATCCCGGTCTGGTTGACGGGCGTGATCGTTCCACATCTCTTGCACTTGAACGCTGCCTGCATCACCATTGGGCGCACAGGAGAGGAACGGACAACGATGCCCTCTACCATGACAAACTTTCCGATGTGCACTGAACCCAGTTTACGCAAAGGTGCGGGTTCCAGAAGTCTGACAATTCGTACGTCTATTACGGCGGTTTTCTCTGCGTACTCGGGGTCTTCGATCTGTAGTTGCGCATAGGCAGCGTTGTTCGCGTGTTTAAGATACTCGTCAGGTTTGGCTAGAAGCTCTTCGGCCAGCGCCTGATCAAAGGCTAAGAGGTCTTCAAAATTAACTGTGAGCGACGTTTTTGCCGTCATTGCCATCTGCGAGAGTCTTTGTCTGTAATCTTCGGTTTTCAGGAAATTCTGAAAACGTTCTTGCGGGTCTCCAACCTCTATTTCTTCAACCATCCGTTTCCTTCTCCTTATGGTTCAAGATCTGAGTCTTCCAGTTGTTGATGACTTGGTAAAGCTGTTCGTACAAGAGCCTCTCTTCAACAGTCAGGTTTCTTAGAGTGCTTTCGGTTTGAACAGGTGTTGTAGCAATCGAAACTATCTTTTTCAGCCTTGAATTCACAATGTCTTTTCTGAGTTGGTCCGCTCTCTCGAACTCGCGCATCTTCTCTGGATTGTTCGCAATTTCTTGCCGTGCTCCTGTGATGTATCGGCGAAGCTTTGGGTAGAAGCCTTCTGGCAATTTTGACATTTGCCCAGCTGTTTGAACGCGTTCCATCCATTGAATTTTGCCCAGTTTGGCTACGTCCAGCATGTCTTCAGCATGAAACCGTGCTACTCCTGTTCTGACGAGTTCTAGAGCCACCCAGTAGCATACATCGTAATCGCTACCTTCATCAAACGGTCCGACGCTCAACCCGGCGAGTTTGATTTCTGGGCAGCTTCGGTTTGCGATGATTCGCACGGGAGAATTCTCAAAATCGAGGTCTGCGTTTCTTACGGAAGCGAATGCCCTGACCATTTTCCCCTCAGTCTCTCCGAACTTTCTAACCTACCAATACGCATATAAAAAGTGTTGTTAAAAAAATTTGAGCCGAGATTCAGAGACTTTCAGTGGAGCTGTATCTGTTCTGCAACCGTGGGAATTCGGCTTTTCAGCGTTTTTTGAAGTAAAAAAAGAGAAGTGAATTTGTTTTTGCCTGCTATGGCCACAGACCTAACGTCTTGATTGCATCAGAAACTCTGCCAACGCCCAGCATCAAAGCGGCAATTCGCATGTCGCACTTTTCCTTCTTGGACAGTGGGTACACATCTTTGAAGGCCTTCACCAGCTTCGCTTCGAGTTTCTTGTTCACTTCATCTAAAGTCCAGTGTTCCCTTTCCAAATTCTGAACCCACTCGAAATAGCTCACTGTTACTCCGCCTGCGTTGGCCAAAATATCAGGGATAAGCAGTGTTTTCTTTTCATAGAGTATTTTATCAGCCTCAGGCGTCGTCGGCCCATTTGCACCCTCTGAAACTATCTTTGCCTGTATCTTGTCGGCGTTTTCTTTGGTGATCGAATTCTCAAGAGCTGCGGGTATGAGTATGTCGCATTTGGCTGAGAGCACTTCTTCATTCGAAATGTTTTCAGTTCCTTTGAAATTCACAACTGACCCAGTCTTCTGTTTATGCTCGTACACCTTGTACGGATTCAATCCTTCTTTTGAGTATATTCCGCCCATCGAGTCGCTCACTGCTAAGATCTTCGCACCCCAATCATACGCTATCTTGGCGGCGTTCCATCCAACGTTGCCGTAGCCTTGAACAGCAATCGTTGATCCTTTGAACTTCATGTCCAATTGCTTGCATGCTTCTCTGACGCATATATCTACTCCACGTGAAGTTGCTTCACTACGTCCTTCGGAACCACCGATTGCTATGGGTTTTCCCGTGACGCATTCTGGCACACTGTAGCCTTGCCTTTGACTGTAGGTATCCATGATCCACGCCATCGTCTGTGCGTCAGTGTACACGTCGGGCGCAGGGACATCGCGATAAGGTCCGATGATGTCGAAGATCATACTCGTGTAGCGTCTTGTCATGTTCTCCAGCTCAGTTCGCGACATTTCTTTGGGGTTGCAGCAGATACCCCCTTTAGCTCCTCCGTATGGAATATCCATTACTGAGCATTTCCAAGTCATCCACATGGACAGCGCCGTGACCTCGTCCAGTGTTACGCCTGGATGGTATCGTATGCCGCCCTTGTAGGGGCCTCTTGCGTCCATGTGTTGGACTCTCATTCCTTGGAAGACTCCGATTTTGCCGTTGTCCATTTTTATCGAAACAGTAACAGTCAGAGATCTCTTGGGTACCTGTAGCATTGCGTGTATTCCTGGGTCAAGCCTCAACTTTTCGGCTGCGAGTCTCAGTTGTTCCAATGCAACACCGTATGGTGTTCGTTCTTTTGCCATGTTAATCTTCTCCAGAGAGGCATCTGGTCTTGGAATCCAAAATTTAAAGTTTGCTGTGTGTTTCGCAAAAAAAGAAAAGGAAAAAAAAGATTGTTAGCCTAGAATCCTTTCGATTGCGTCTTTCTCGAAATCGTCTGCCATCGGTATGCCTGTGACTTTTGTGGCTCTCTCAGAGAGGCTCATCAAGTCGTTTCTGCTAAGAAGATTCAGCTTCCATTTCCTGTTGCCTGCCATAAGCTGCTTCAGTCCTACGCCAATCCTGTCCGTTAAGTACGTATAGACGCCAACTGCTTCCCACGGTATTTCTTTGAAGCGGTCGCCATACTTTTTCTTGAGTTCTGGTGCGGCTATGAAGAATTTGTCTGGTGTTGAGCCGAATTTGTCTGCAAACGCCTTGGGCAATTTGCCTTCATCTGACAACTGTTTGAAGTAACTTCCCTTGAAAGCTGCGGTTATTGGTGAGCGTCCCATCAAAACGGCTTTAATGAATGGTCCGTCTCCAAAATTGCTCATTGCTATTGATTTGAACATGGATGTTTCTTCGATGAACCCGCCTGCCATGATGAGGTCTGGAACGTAGCGACCTTTCTTTTTCAGCATTTGTGCGCATCTAAGGACTATGGCTTCCAAGTAAACGGTCGGAATGCTCATCTCATCCATCATTGGCACAGGGCTCATGCCTGTTCCACCTGCAGCACCGTCGAATGATACGTAGTCTATCTTGGCTTCTGACGCCATTTTCATTGTCCATGCAACAGCTGAAGGTCTGTATGCTCCTGTTTTGAGCGTCACGTGTTTTGCGCCTTGTTTTCTAAGCCACTCGATATCTTCTATGAAGCTTTTTTCTTTTGGAATTCCAACTCTGCTGTGTCTCTCGAAAGATTTGAACACGCCTTCCTTGAATGCCTGCTGGACCGTTGGGTCTTCTGGGTCAGGGATCACGACATAGCCTCTTTTCTTGAGCAGTTTGGCTTTTTCTAGGTCTCTTACTCGCACTTCGCCGCCGATTGCTTTTGCTCCTTGTCCCCATTTTCTTTCAATAACGTTCACTTCTAGCTTTGAGATTGCGTAGACATCAACGCCTAGCCGTTGATCTTCGACATTGGTTTGCACGACGATCTCGCCGTATTTTCCGTCCCAGAACTTTCTGAATAGGTCGACTCTGCGTTTCAGTTCCTTTGAGGACGTTACTTTCCCGTTTGTTATAGTCGCTTCTGCATCCATGCCGCAAACGTTTTCGCCGACGATAACTGAAGCGCCGGAGATTGCCGCACCTACTGCCAGGCCTTCCCAATTGAGCCTTGCTACATCTGTTGAGCCGAAAGCGCCGCTTAAGATTGGAACCTTGAGAGGGATTCCTCCGACCTTTGTTTCTATATCCACGTTCGGGAAAATTGTCAGATCAGAGTTAGGCTCAATACCATCTGCTTCAAACAGACCTGCTTGTATATTGAAGTTAGACCAGTCCAGTCCGAAATCCTTCAGTGCTCCTGCAGTGCTATGGCCAAATTGAACAGGGTCTGGGTATAGGGCTTCCCTTCCCCTGAAGGCCGATAGGCTTATTTCGCATAGAAACGGGCAGTCGCGGATGCAAATTGGGCACATTCCACTTGTGGGGCTCGTGTCTTTGACTCGCGTTTGGGTTCCTGTTGTCGATTTGCCGTTCAGGTACGAACTATTTCTATGTACACGTTCAGTCATTCCACTTTCTCCTAATACGTCAATTTTTAGAATTAGATGGTTAATTTGGATGCACTATTAAGCGTTTACCTCGGAACAGCATTTTATGAACATTCATGAACATGGAAAACCTGGGAAAAAGACTTTGTTAGAGCTTGATTTTCAATCCTTCAGCCCAGTATTCATGACGCTGAAAAGTTTCTGGATGATAACGATTGCCAGCCTTTCTGACTTCCAGAAATCTCTTCTCGCCCTCTCTGTTCAAGTCGATTACAACTTGAGTTATGTGTTCGATGAGCGCACAAAATTCTTTTGAATGCGCATTCTTGGCCACAGTCCAGTAAGCCAAAGTCTGATATGCGTACAACGCTGGGCACACATGACTGAAAAACGCCTTTACTGCCTCATTACCCCAAACATGTTCCATCAGTGACAAGCTGTTGAAAACCAGTCTTGATCCAGGGGTGACGAATTCTCTCTCGATTCTTCCGAAGAATCTATGAAACTGTTCTGGATCCTTCGAACTTGGGACTCTCCTGATCCAAGCAGGCGCCTTGTCATAAAAATCCACGAAAACCAATTCGCCCTGACCTGACGATTCCGAAAAGCAGTCCAACACAAGGAACTTATTTTCCCATCCATCAGGAAGGGTCTTGATCAAGTTTTTCAACTGCAGCATCAAAGCCTGTGGAGGATATATGAAGTCCAGATAGATTACTTGATCTCCTTCAGCGATTCCTTGCTTCATGAAATTGTAGAGAAACTCTCTCGCAAACGTTGCGGATTCCACTTCCCAAACGACGTTCTCGCCTAAGAAAAGGCCACCTTCCAGAAGCTGATCTAGCTGTGCTATGCCCGTGGACAGCATTTTTTCTGCGTCTTTTGGCATCCGGATCTCCGTTGTTTGTTTGGTTGACAGTGTTAAAAACGTTTAGGTGGAGCATGACTGTTCAGCCATGTACATAATGTACATAACGTTTCTATATATGAACATTGCATTAGTTATCTTCTCGTGAAATACGGTGAAAAGTAAATGTTAAGCCCTATAGAACTTTCAGGACGAGAGCTTGGAATGATAAAACTGATGACTGATTTCTTCGTTGAAAAACCAGAATTGACTGCAAAGATAGAAAGCTTCACGACAGCTCACTATGCACTCATCACGACATATTCGGAAAACTTTGGGATCCCGGAAGCAGATTCATGGAAAATCCTTGAAGAACTGCAGAAGAAGGTTAATGAAACGGAGTATGTTCAAGTTGAGGCGCCCCGACCAATAAACAAGTGGCTTCAAATGTCAAAGGAGGAAATCAACATGCTTCGAACCATCATTGACTACTTTTCAGCAAACCCGAAAATGTCTCCCGCTGGCTCCTCCACCACCAAGAGGTCTGAATCGATAGTCGACGCTTATGTTTGGTTCTTTGGAAGCACAAACGGCAACGGCGAGGTCGCACGAGAGAAGTTCCAAAACCTGATGGAGAAACTCCAGACTGCCAGCTCAGTCAAGTTGGAAACATTGGCTCCAATCGTAGCCACGCCAAACCCTTACGAAGCAGTCCTGAGATTACTCGACATAGCATCGCAGAAACTGAAGCTAGATCCAGGACTGCATGAGTTGCTCAAGCGTCCGATGAGAACAATAATCGTGAACATCCCAATATTCATGGATAACGGAAGCCTGCAAGTTTTCACTGGATACAGAGTGCAGTTTAATGATGTGCTTGGCCCCACAAAAGGAGGCATTCGCTATCATCCAGATCTAACCTTAGACGAAGTAGTGGCGTTATCAGCATGGATGACCTTCAAAACTGCTGTCACAGGCCTACCTCTCGGCGGAGGAAAAGGCGGAATTAGATGCAATCCAAAAGACATGTCTCAAGGAGAGCTTGAAAGACTCACAAGAGGCTACGCGCGCGCGATGGCAAGAAACATTGGTCCAAACTATGACGTCCCGGCGCCAGATGTCTACACTGACTCTCAGACGATGGCATGGATAATGGACGAATACAGCGACATAGTCGGGTACAACGCTTTCGGTGTAGTTACTGGAAAACCAGTTCATGTCGGCGGTTCACTGGGTAGAAACGAGGCAACTTCTCGTGGAGTGATGTACACAATCATTGAGGCAGCCAAACACCTAGGTCTCGAACTCAAAGGAGCAACCGTTGCCGTCCAGGGTTGCGGAAACGTCGGATTCCATTCTGCCAGATTACTACACGGACTCGGTTGCAATATAATCGCTGTCTCTGACTCCAAGGGTGCAATCTACAACGCGAAAGGCCTGGACCCAATCAAAGTGCTAGAACACAAGAACGAAACGGGTTCTGTCACTGGTTTCAAGGGCAGCTCGAACATAACGAACGAAAGCCTTCTAGAGTTGGACTGCGACATTCTTGTTCCGGCAGCGTTAGAGAACCAGATTACTGTCGCAAACGCGGGGCGAATCAAAGCCAAGATTGTTGCTGAGGGTGCAAACGGGCCGACCACGCCTGAAGCTGATGAAATACTTTATAACAATGGAGTCTTCGTGGTTCCTGATATATTGGCAAACTCTGGAGGCGTCATTGTCAGCTACTTTGAGCAGGTTCAAAACCAGATGAATTACTATTGGCCAGAAGAAGAAGTCCGGTCAAAACTTGAATCTACCATAGTCTCGGCGTTCAAGTCTGTTCTCGACGTTGCTTTGACGTACAAAGTGAACATGCGGATCGCAGCGTACATGAACGCGATAAAACGCGTGTCTAATGCAATGTTCACGCGCAAATTGAAGCCGCCCGTCATTCTTCCAAGCGGAAAAACCTAACTTTCCTTTTTTCTTTTTATTCTCTATGTACATCATTCATTTTCTGTGAACACACTTAATAGAAACCAGTCCAAACCATAACTTGGAGAGGACTATGTCGATACATCTTCACACGACTGTTTCTAAGAAAACGAATGAAATGCTTTTAGAATTATCCAAGACCTACGGAACGAAGAACCGCGTGATCGAGCAAGCACTGGAGACCATGCTGAGGGTAGAAAAGGTTGGATCATGTGAGGATTGTGCCGTCAAAACCAAGATGAAAGAGCAGATCAACCTCCGAGAAGCTTTGGACCTCGTTTCGATTGGGAAGAAAACGGCGGACGGTTTGTTAGAAGTGGCAATTGGAGACACGACGCTCAAAGATTTTCTCAGAGAACAGAAAGAGGAAGCCAAGAACACGATCGAGATACTGAAAGGTTCTGTGACATGGAAGAAACCTTCGAATTTCAAGGAGTTCATGATGGTTCTGGGAGAAATAAGAGACCTGACCCGTATTTTCGAAATTGCATCGTACAGCGAAATCGACAGCACCGTGATCCTTAGGCCTAATTCCTTTTCACGTCTGCCAGAGATCGTTGCTTTCGATATTGCCACCATTCTAGAAGGGCTTCAAATGTCATTCGAAATGAGATTGATGGGCGAGGACATCGCCGTAAAAATGATGCGGCAAGAAATGTACCCTCTGAAGAGAAAAGAACTTGGAGAACTATTGAGTGAACAGATTGAAAAACGACTTTCAAGCTCTGTCCCTGGTCTGTTCAGGAACACTCTCATGTTGGTGGGCCCCGCTTTCATGAGTTGGGCCGAGAAGCATCTTGAGGAACCCATAACTGATTTTGGGTCGTTCTTGGAGGATCTTAGGATCGCGCTTGGTGGAGGCGAGCTTCCTTCTGAACCCAAGGAATTCGTTGACAGTCTTCTTTCTGCTTTTATTAAAATGAATTGGTTTAAACAGGCAAAGATATTGAAAGACATCGATGAGAAAACGTTGGACATTGCGTTTCAATCGACAACTCCATCCGTCTCTAGACTTTCAATTGTCATGTTGTCCGTGGTCCTAGCAACGCGTGGTTGGAAACTGCTGAGGTTTTCTGTGGAACAAACGACAGCAAATGCAACAATTCAGTACGTCGGTCCAGAAGATCAAAGTCTCATGGATCAGATAGTGGAGGTCAGTCTTTATCAGACGATAGGTAAACAGTTTCTAGATGTCATTCCAGTTCCACGGGAAGTTTTCACTTCATTCGAGTCCAGAGTGTATGATTCCAACAGGGAGAAGTTCAATGAGACATACCATGTCATGGGCGTCCGAGTTTCAAATGCCATCCGAATGTTGGCTAGAAACGACCCGGACAAGATCAAGAGGTTGGCGCAGAATTTTATACTCAAGAACGTCGGGTCTATACAACCGGACGCAGAAGTGCGGTTCGTAGATGATGAACACTTCACGGTAATCTTCAAGAAAATTGACACGCTGCTCATGAGCAGCCAGCGCTCGCTCATTGAGTCTATGTTCAGGGAACTTGGTTACGAAATCCAATCGACGGCTTTTCAGAATCTTCTCAGTTTCAAGCTTAAACCGCTTGAAAAGCCTGTTCTAGAACCAGTTCCTCGCAAGAAATTGATGGAAGCATTGATCAACGAAATGTCAGCCAACTCATGTGATGAAGCTTTTGAAAAAGTCAAGGAACCAATAGACGAGATGTTCCCTGAAGATTATCCGTGGACCATCAGAGAGGCAGGTGAGAGGCTTATCGACATGTACCGTGAGCTTGACGTTGAGGTTGAGATCGAATATTTCGAGGGAGGTTTCACTCTCAAATACAAGACTTGTCCGTACTACACGCTTGTCAAATCGGGACAGAAAATTTGGCTCTGCAGCCTCAGAAAAAAAGTCATAGACTACATCCTCTCGAGGGTTTCTCACGGGAGAAAGGGAAAGATAAAGATCATAAAATCTTTGCTGAAGAACGAGCATCCCTGTGAATACGCGATATTTCTGACGGGTTTCCTGGAAGAGGAATAGCTTCAACGCCGATCAGCACACTGTGCTGAGACGCTGCAAACAAGGCGTATGAGCAATTGGTAGTCGCATATATTCTAGCGAAAGTTGAAGCTGGAAAAGACAAGGAAGTGCTTTCTGAAGTCAAAAAAGTGGTCGGAGTAGGGTAGGCAACTCTAACTTACGGCTTCTTGGATCGGTACGTTGAAGTTGAATTTAGCACAATGCGTTTCTTGAGCGAGGCTATTTCTGCAGACAAGGACTCTTGGCGTTAGTTCTTTTCAGGTTCTCGAGGTACGCTTTTTCGCCTGTTTCTCTTATGGATTGCTGTTGTGCATTGACGAAGTTGAGTGTATGGTACAGGCTTTCTTCACCTAAGAGTTGTTCTCGGAAGTAGCATCCTTTTTTCAGGCCATTAGGCTTCAGACTTCTAAGATAATCCAAGGCGTACCTGCAGTGGCCTACGAGTTCACATGACACGCATTTTCCCCAATCTTCAGGGTATAGACATGGGCCACAGGTAACGTGGCATGCTCTTTTTCCAGGGTACAAGTTTACTTTAGTGTCGCCTTCGCAACGACAGCACTTATCCTCCCAAGTTTCACATTTAGCCATGTGTATCCAACCTTCGAAGGATATAGTTATATTGTCAACCGAGTGTCATAAGCATTTCTGTTATCTACAATAAGCAAAAAGACACTTATTCTTATTTATGAAAAGTAATGTATATAAGGATGACTTTTCAAACTAAAATAGTTGTAGGGCGGGAGGAACGCTTGCCAAGAATAATCGATGATTATGACAAGAAGATTCTGCGGATGCTTTCTGAGAATCCCCAACTGTCTCAAGCGGAACTGTCCAAGCGCTTGAGAATCTCGCAGCCCGCTGTCAGTGCCAGAATGCGAAAACTTGAGGAGAGCGGGACACTGGCTCGTTTGGTTGGAACTGACGTCAAGAAGAGCCAACTGTTTCTTGCAAGAGTCAATGTTTCCACAAATAACGTCGAGAGTGTTCTGAAGTTCTTGGACACTTGCCCGTTGTACTTGAACAGTTTCTTGACCTCTGGGAGGCATAACTTGACCATCTTTCTGCTTGGTGAGAACATTAGGTCTATTATGTCATGCGTTGATTCTCATATCAGGCAGAACCTGCCTGTACGAAATTTGGAGTTTGATTTAATAGTGACCCCGGTTCGCTCATTTGTTGTGCCGATCAAGCCTAACATTGACAAGAAAAGAAACTCGGCTTGCGGTGCGGACTGTAGCGTTTGCACGTTCTATTCGAGTGAAAGGTGTTTAGGTTGCCCTGCTTCTGTTCATTACAGAGGTAATCTGCTCTAACACATGAACTGGAGTCTCTAGACAAGTTGATTAATAAGAAAGAAGAACACCTTCGTGCTGAGCCCGTCAACTGGTACTGATGTGCTGTTAGATGGATTCGTATTGTTCGAAAGAGTGATGGCCTACCTCATAGCCTTCTCTTTCGCAGAACTCCAAGACTCTTGACAAGGCTCTCTGGTCGATTAATTTGACCTTTTCTTCTTCGGGTCCCGCAACTTCGATGATGAGGCCAAGGCCGCCTACTCCGCAGCATGTGAAAACGTTCCTGTAGATTCTTATGTCGTATTCAGGTGGCAGTTTCATTTCCTTCACGGCTTCCTTGACCTTCTCGATCAGGAAATCAACTTGATGCGTCTGCATTGCATTGACGAAGTAGACTTCTCGGCATCCCATGCTGGGCATTTATTTCACTCTTAGAACCGTGAGGGTCACTGTTTCTTTTATCCCGGAGATCCTGCGAATTCCATCGAAGATGAATTTGTCGAGTTCTTCCATTGTTTCAAATGACACTTCGACGTGCAGGTCGTAGACCCCGTAGGTTGCGGTTGCCTGCCTAACTCCTGGCATCATTTTGACCTCTTTGAGGACTTCTTGATCTTTTCCAGCTTCAACTTTTGCTAGGATATATGCTACTGTCAGATTTAGCACCGTATACTGTTGACTTTTTTCAGCTTTATCAATCTTTCGAGATGGTCGGATTCTTCTCCGAACACTTATGGACTGTGTCGTTTGGATCATTTGTCGTTCATTTTACCTTGGGAGTTCTGCCAAAGTCTGTGGCGTTCCAAGCACGTTCGTGAAAATAGTAGATGACCATTTTCGACAAAAGCTCTGTCAATCCAACGCCACCACTCGCAACCAGATTTCCGGTAAATATGAACACGAGTAACATCGTGGTTAGAGTGGCAACGATTCTCCAAGAAACTGCTTTTGCTATACTTCTCACATGCGTCTCCATGCACAGACACCTGCACTTGCTGCTTTGCCAATTCGTGGGATAAAACCTTATACATACAAGGGCAAGGTTCTATTCAAGAAAAACTAGGTGACTTTCGCTAGTCGGTGTGTACGCCACTAAGGGAATCTCTTGTGAAGCAACAAGCCGTTTTTGCGTCTGATAACACTGCGTTCGATTGCCAACTGTAAGCGTTTATTAACAGTTCTGCGATATGAAATCATTAACTGAGGTCTGCACTTTGAGTTTTGAGATGTGGGCAGAAAAGTATCGTCCCAAGAAATTGGACGACATCGTAGATCAGAAGGATATCGTTGACAGGCTAAAGAGCTTTGTTAAATCTAAGAATGTGCCCCACTGCATCTTTGCAGGTCCCCCAGGCACGGGCAAAACAACAGCCGCGCTCTGCCTTACGAGAGATTTTTACGGCGCCACCTATCGAGAGCACATGATGGAGTTGAACGCCAGCGACGAGAGAGGAATCGACGTGGTCAGAGAGACCGTGAAAACATTTGCACGCGTGAAATCTATCGGAGAAATTCCGTTCAAAATAATGATTCTTGACGAAGCCGACAACATGACGTCTGACGCGCAGCAGGCTCTCAGACGCACGATGGAACGATATACTGAAACGTGTCGTTTCATAATGTGTGCCAACTACAGCGGCAAGATTATTGAGCCGATTCAATCAAGGTGTGCGCCATTCAGGTTTACCCACTTGCCAAGAGAGGAGCACGACTGTTACCTCAAGGACATAGCTACGAAGGAAAAAGTAAAGTTGACTGCTGAGGGTCTGGACGCGATCTTCGAGGTGTGCGGCGGCGACCTGCGGAGAGCGATAAACACGTTACAGTCAGCGGCATCTCTGGGCAAGCCCATCGATTCGAAGGTCGTGTGCTCGATAACGGGCAAGGCTAGCCCCGCGGATGTGCAAAAAATGCTCAAGGTTGCCATCGGCGGCGACTTTGTCGAAGCGAGAAAGCAGTTGCGTGAAATGATTCAGAAATATGGCATTGCAGGAAGCGACATCATCCGGCAGATTCACACAGAGATTTTCAGAGCTGACATACCAGAGAAGTGGAAGATCAGACTTGCAGATGTGGTTGGCGAGGTAGATTTCAGGTTGATTGAAGGCGCAGATGAAGAGGTTCAGCTGAGCGCGCTGTTAGCCAAACTTGTCGAAGCAGGTGAAGTACTAAACACCGAGAAATAGGTGCAAGCATTGTACGATGCCTGGACGGTTAGACACAAGCCGCGATCGCTTTCTGAGATCGTCGGCAACTATGAAGGCATTAAGGCATTTGTAGATTGGATAAAGTCATGGGATAACGGTGTTCCCAAGAAGAGGTGCGTCTTCATTTATGGACCTCCGGGCATTGGAAAAACTGTTGCTGTCGAGGCGGCGGCGAATGATTTCAAGATGGAGTTTGTGGAGAAGAACGCGAGCGACTACCGAACGGAAGATGCCGTGAACCGTTTTGCTGGTTTGGCGTCGCAGTATGGATCCTTGTTCGGTGGAAAAAGACTGATTCTTCTTGATGAGTTGGATGGGTTGACGGGGACTTCGGATCGGGGAGGTGTCAAGGCCATAATCGATATTGTGAAGGAAGCGCAGTGTCCGATCGTTCTTATTGCCAACAGCGCCTACGACCCGCGTTTCGGTTACCTTCGCAATTATTGTCTTCTGATAGAGTTCAAGAAGCCTGCGACGGGTGACGTTGCCAAACGGTTGAAGGAGATCAGTGAAGAAGAAGGAATTGCGGCGGATGAGGATGCTTTGAAGTTTATTGCTCAACGTTCCGGAGGCGATGTGCGTTCGGCTGTGAACGACCTTCAGGCTTTGGGACAGGGCAAGAAGAAACTGGTGTACGAGGATGTTTCTTGGATCGGCTATCGTGACCGTCAGGACTCCGTTTTCAACGTGTTGCGAATGATCTTTTATGGGAAGACGATTTCAAGCGCGAAGCAAGCCATGAACATGTCTGACGTGGACAATGACATGTTGTTTGAATGGATCTACGAGAACGTGCCTGCACACTTCACCGATCCACACGATCTAGTCAGGGCGATGGATGCGTTGGCGATGGCTGATGTCTTCCGGGGCAGAATCCGTCGAACTCGAGATTGGAGTATGATGCGGTACGTTGTGGATTACATGACGGGCGGCATCGCAATGGCAAGACAAAACTCGAAGGTGTCAGGGTGGGTTCCGTTCAAATTTCCAGGCAGGATCATGATGCTTTCACGGTCAAGAGCAGACCGGGCAGCAAGACTCGATATCGGAAAAAAGATTAAACGCAAATGCCACATTTCGGCTGTACGGGCCTCGAAAGAAGTTCTTCCCTACTTGAGGATAATCTTCAAGAACAACGCAGAAATGGCAGCTGGTATCGCCAAGTGGCTTGAGTTAGACGCGGAAATGGTTGAGAATATCGCGGGAAGCGAGGAAAAGGCCAAAGCGATAGTTGATTTGATGGCCTAAACCGCGTGCTAGTGTATTTTGCTGCCTTCGGCAATGTCTTTTTCTGGTTGCAGAACGACGACGTTGCCCTTGTCGTCTTCAGCTGCGAAAATCATGCACTGTGATTCCACTCCCATCATCTTGCGCCTCTGCAGGTTGAGGATGAAAGCTCCTTTCTTGCCCACAAGCTGTTCAGGTTTGTACCATTGGAGAAGGCCAGCAACGGCCTGTCTTTTTTCTGTTCCAAAATCAACGGTCATTCGTATGAGGTTTCTCGAGCCTGGAATCTGGTTTGCCTCTGTTATTTTGCCGATGCGTAAGTCAAGTTTCTGAAATTCATCAAACGGGATTTCCATGCTGGAAGATCACCTTTTCCAAGTTACAATTCGGATTCACTCTTAAGCTTTGCGCGGTGTCTGATCTGAAGGGAAAAGGTTGTTTCGACGCATCGTGCGCACCCTTTTTTCGGGTTGTTCTGTGAAAAAGTAAAATCCTATGATTTGCGTCCTCTTCGTTTGCGTGCAAGTTTCTTGACTGTTTCGGTAACTCCTTCCCAGCCTTCGACGGCCTTCGAATGGACTATTTCGAACGCTTCCTTCGAAGTCATGGGCCGTAACTCTGGGCCTCCGGCTCTTCTTGAGAGGTAAGCTGCGGCGTTCAAGACTTCGCCGTTCAAGCGTGAATCTGCGAAATCGGCTAGATGACACACTAGGGCTTCGACTGTTTTGGGTCTTATTGGTCCGTATTCTCCGTGGTGTGCCGAGACAATGTGCACTAGTTCTATCGGGAAGTTTCTTCGCACAAGTTCTGCTGTTGCGATCGAGAGGTGGTCCATGTAGTCGGCTAATGGTGTCGACCCGTAGTATCCGTTTTCGAGCTTGCTGTATGTTGCAGGTTTGAAAATGTCGTGCAACAGCATTCCCGCGACAACGTGGTCGCGGTTCACTTTGCCGTGGTAAACTTCTTCAACCGCGTCGCACATTGCGAGGGCTATCTTCGTTGATGAGACAACGTGTTCGATGTAACCCCCTGGGTAGGCATGGTGGTGTGATTTGGCGGCTGGCGCCGTTTTGAGAGGGAGGGCTGGGTAGCTTTTTCCGTTGACCTCAAACGTGGGGTTTTCAAGCAGGCCGATCGTCTTTTGCCGAAGAGTCTTGTTGTGAATCTTGTTGGCTAATTGTACGAGTTCTTTGCTGAGCAATTTTGTTTCACTCGTTACTTGTCTGTGTTGGCAGAGATATTGATTTTTCTTTTTGCGGCCGTAGCGATTTCGTGAGCCAGTGCGATCGGTTCTGGAATGCGGCTGTCTAAAATGCACTGTTTGACTATTTTGATGGCTGTGTCGAGGGAGATCATGTTTCCGACGCTGACGTAGACGGGTTTCTGTTTTGGTTTTGTTGTGATTTCGGCGCCGATGATTTCGCCTTTGTGCCTTATCATAACATTGATTTTGTTCTGCTCAGATTTTTCGAGCGTTCCGATCAACATGCTTTTTGCGACTCCTATGGTTGGCTTCTTTATGATTAGTCCAAGATGGCTCGCGAACCCGCAGCGATAAGGGTGTGCGTAGCCGTGAGCATCGACGAGGAACACGTCTGGCTGCGATTGCAATTTCCGGATGGCTTGGACGGCTGGAGGGATTTCTCTGAAGGAAAGCAACGTAGGAATGTAGGGAAAAAGTGTTTTGCAGATGGCTATCTGTGATTCTTCCAGTCTTAGTGAGTTGAAGTCGAGGACTGCTATGGCGGCGATTGAGACGTCTTTTGCGTAGGCAACGTCAACGCCTGCCACAAAGCGGATTCTATCTGGGATCTCGTCTTTGAGGATTATTCTTTCAGAAAGTCTGATTTGAGTTTTATGGGCTTTCTCAACTGAGAATGCAGTCTTTAGTTTCGTAGCGGCCACGCTGCGATTTCATGTCTATTTTTCTGCGATGCGTTTTTCGAGTTGTTTCAACTGTTTTTCGAGCATGCTCCTACGTATCTCTTGGGTTACGTCGCCGCGCGTGGCTTCTATGATCTTTCTTCCAACGTCATTCTTTCTCCTCAACCCATGGACGAGCATGTAGGACTCGTCAAGTGCCATTAGTTCAACGTATATTTCGTCCATGAGACGCAAGCAGCTTTCTGCTTTCTTCACGTCTCCTTCGCGCAGTTCGTCGAGCGCGAACCGTCTGTATTCTCCGACTACGTCTGCTAGGCCGCGCACGTAATCGGCTGGAGGGACGTTGATTTCTTCTGGGGTTAGGAACTTTGATTTCTTGATAAGAGTGAGGAAGATGTTAGCTTCTGAGTACTCCTGCAGCGCATCGCTGAACATGCCCGTGTAGATGATGTCAGGATGTGTTTCAGAAGTCTTCCGGAGTTGCGCAAGGGTTTCTTTTGCTTCTGCTACGAGTTTTTCTGCTTCTTTCCATCGTTTCTGGTGAGTGAGGAGTATCGCTTGTTTGGAGAGGCTTGTGGCTTGTCTCATCTCCTTCTGGGCGTTTTCGCGGATCTTGTACTTGTGCTGCAGCTCTTTTTTTATAGCGTTCAGGACGGTTCTTAGCGTTGGCATAGAATTAACACCTTGCCGTTGCTTAGTTGTGCGAGGTTGGGATATATTGTTTGGGTTCGGTTAGCGCCTTGCGAAAAACCTTTATGAGGAGTGGGAAGGTTTTGGACATTAAGGATTATGAACACTTTGTTTGATCGAGAATTGTTGAAGAAGATCAGGTCCGAATTTCCTAGGGCAGCAACGGATCTTAACGGGCGTAAAAGAGCTTTTTTTGACAATGGCACTGGCACGTTGGTCGTTGGGAGAGCGGCAAAGGCCGAGGCAGAGGCTCGGGTTAACTGCAGCGCTAACGTGGGCGCGATTTTCAGCGAATCGAAGGAGGCTGATGCTGTCATATTGGAAGGGAGGAAAGCTGTAGCCGATCTGCTTAACGCGCCTTCGCCGGACTGCATCGTTTCTGGCGAATCGGCAACTTCTCTGCTTTTCAACTTGAGCTACGCAATTGGCAAGGAGCTTACCGGAAAGGAAAATGTTGTCACGACCGAGTATGAACATTACGCCAACATTAGTCCGTGGGTTGAGCTTGAGGAGAGAAGGAAAATCGAGAAGGTGAGGTTTGCCCGTTTAAACACAGATGAAGGAACCCTTGATGTTGAACATATGAAAAGCCTCATCGACAACAAGACCAGAGTTGTGACCGTCACTGCGGCGTCTAACGCTTTCGGTTCCAAAAGCGCTCTTGGAGAAATTGAAAAGATGGCCAGAGAGGTTGACGCTTACTTTGTAGTTGACGCGGTGCACCATGTTGCTCATGGTCCGATAGATGTCAAAGCTATTGGCTGCGACTTTTTAGTCTTCTCGGGTTACAAGCTGTTCAGTTCTCATGGAAGTTTCCTCTACGGAAAGAAAGACTGTCTCGAAAGTCTCAGGCCGTACAAGGTTGCTCCAGCACCTAACCATGCTCCGAAAAAGTGGGAGTGGGGAACCAGAGACCAATCCATGTTTGCAGCCATAACTGGTGTGGCAGACTATTTGGTTTGGCTAGCCCGTGAAAGCAGTAAGAGCCAGAGCTCTGGACGAAAGAGGTCGTTAAGGGTCGCGATGGAGACAATTGAAGAATACGAAACCGAGTTGGCTGAAAAGGTTCTCGTAGGTTTTGATGGAGTTAAGGGGTTGACTGGTATGCCTCGGTTGGAGATTTTTGGACTCACGGATTTGAAGCGTTTGAACGAAAGGGACCCCACGTTTTCTTTCAAGGTCAAGGGTGTGCCTGACGATGATGTGGTTGAGCGTCTTTGGACCAAAGGTGCTATTGCCGCGCGTGCCGAAGACTTCTATTCGCGAGGCTTGAAATCCTACAGTCAGCAGAAGATGATAAGAATAAGCCTGGTCCATTACAACACTCCGGAAGAAGTTGCTGGTTTCCTGAGAACGATGGATGAAATTTGCCGGACAAAGTAGATGCCCAAGTGAAATTTCGAATGAACCCTGATACCTGAAACACGCACGCTCGCGAAAGCCATAATAGATACCGCCGAGAATTCTGGGTTCTTCGTTGGTGGTGACCCCGGGGCTTGATGCAGTTTCTTAGGAATCGGTTCACTGCTCCACTGTTTTTCCTGTTTTCCGCTCAGTTGATCAGTCGAACTGCATCAGCGGCGATCACTCCTGTTTTTCCGATCTACATGAGAAGCTTGGGTTTCGCGATCGCGGACCTGGGGATTGTTTCAACAAGCCTGGGCGTTGCTTTGATAGTTTTCGAGCCCACTTGGGGTTCTTTGATAAACAGGCTGGGTGCCAAAAAGATCTTCCTATTGTCAACGTTATTGATGGCCCTGGTTCTTTTTTCATATTCTCTCGTCACTGATCTTGCGGGTTTCATCTTTCTGCGTTTCTTGACTGGAATCGTCGGAAGCGCGAATGCAGTCTCAACGAGAACGCTTGTTTGGCAGGCAATCCCCCGAAAAGAGAAGGCTTTCGGCATTTGGTACGCAATTTCAGCGGCTTCCGGAGTCATCGGCCCTGTTATTGGCGGAGTAGTGGCCGCGCAAAGCTACGTTTTGACTTTTTACTTTTCAGCATTAATCGCTGGAATCGCCCTTGTCCTGTCGATTGGAATTTCAGAATCCAAGAACTCTGAATCTGCGGGAGCAGATTCAACGATTAAAAGCATGGACAAATCTGAGAAGAAGGCGCTGCTTATTTGTTCTTCCTTGATAATCATGCCTTATTTTCTCAGGACCGTTTACATGACCTTCATGCCCGTGTTCGCAAAAGAATCGGCCAAATTTTTGTTAGGACCGGTTGAAATAGGCGTAGCTGTTTCGGCGATGGGGGTCGCCGGGTTCTTTGCTCCTTTCGCGTTCAGTGAACTCGCGACCAAGAAGGGCGTGAAAAACGTGATCGTCTTGGGCATGGTCGTAGAAGTTTTTGCGTTCCTGTTGTTGCCAATCGTCGCTGGTTTTCCAGCGTTGTTACTGACGGCGGTTTTCCTGGGGCTGGGAGAAGCCGCGATAAGCCCGTGTATGATGGCATTCTTGATAAGCAAATTCCGGTTTTCAAACCGAGGTCTGGCCATAGGCGTTTATGGCGCTGCTGAGGACATTGGGATACTGACTGGACCTTTGGTTGCTGGCTATATCTATCAAGATTACGGCGCTGAATTTTCTTTCTACTTCACTGCCGCTTTGATGGCAACCAACGCTGTGATCGCGTTGCCTCTTCTAAGAAAGACTTCGCAATAAGACAGCCGTCATGTGATTCTGAAATTGCGTTCGTGCTGTTCTTATAGATGTGAACGTTTTGTTAGCGTACTGAAGTGTGTCAATTTGGTCGGGCTTCTTGATCCTTTGGAAGTCAAGAGGCTGACTCTGCGGAATCGTATAGTCATGCCTCCTATGCAGATTGGTCGGGCGACGTTTACGGGTGCGGTCACGAACAGGCTGATTGGCTTTTATGTTAGGCGTTCTGCTGCTTTGGGCTTGGTGATCGTTGAACACTGCTATATCTCTAAGAATGGAAAGTTAGGCTTGAAGCAGTTGGGGATTTATGATGATGATCTGATAAGCGGGCTGGAGCGGCTTGCGGCTAACGTTCATGCTTTGGCCACGCCTGTTGTGGTTCAGATTTCGCATGCTGGAGGTGTTGCGCTGAAAGACGTCATTGGTGAGCAGCCAGTTGGGCCTTCGGCCATCAGGGGCACTAGAGAGCTGAATGGGAACGAGATTGAGGGTTTGGCTGAGGAGTTTGCGGTGGCTGCTGAGCGGGCGGTTAAGGCGGGTTTTGACGGAGTTGAGCTTCACGGGGCTCATGGTTTTCTGCTTAACCAGTTCTTCTCGCCACTGCTAAACAAGCGCAGGGACAAGTATGGGGGCTCCCTTGAGAATCGTATGCGTTTTCCTCTCATGGTTGTCGAGAAGGTAAGGAAAAGTCTCGGAGGAAGACTGCTGCTTTACCGGGTGGGTGCAGACGACCTGTGCGCGAGGGGGATTCAGGTGAAGGATGCGGTTGATTTTTCCAAAAAGCTTGAGCAGGCTGGCGTTGACATTGTTGACGTGTCGGGCGGGTTCTGTGGAAGTGAGCCTAGACAGCTTCGCAACGTGAAGGGTTATTTCGTTCCTCAAGCTTTTGAAGTCAAGAAAGCTGTCGGAATCCCAGTTATCGGCGTTGGAGGCATCAGCGAGGCTGACTATGCTGATGGTTTAGTCCGGGACGGAAAAGTTGACCTGGTGGCGGTGGGCAGAGCGCTCTGGAAAGATCCGAAATGGGCCGAAAAAGCGGTTGAAACGTTGAGGGCAAAATGAGTGGCGGTGTCCAAGACAGATGGACTTGCACCGAATTCTGGACGGTTACGAGGCTGTTCGTTCACTTTCATTAGACTGCTTGTTTTCTTTGCATCCTGAAAGCATGTCCGTCATTTCCAAGGTTACACGATGCAAACATGTTCTTTCTTTGAATGGCATGTTTAAATTGACCCGTTATCAATTGATATAATAGAGGTGTGCCACGCAAAGTTTCTCCTCATTCCTCATCTCCTTTAATTTGCCGTGTACGCACGCGTACGCGTTTGAGTTGTGAGAGAACGTGGCACATTCTCTCTTGGTTCTAACTTTGGCGATGAAGATTGCTGAGGCTATTCGGAGCTAGAGTTGTATTCAAGAAGGAAGTGAAAAAGGAGGGTTTGTTTACTCTGTTTTTGTTTCTTTCCATTTTTCTACTAGCAGTTTGTCGTCGCCGAGTTTGAAGGTCAATTTTACGAAGATGGAGTTTGATTCCGTGAAGGGGAACGTGCTGTCTTCGGCCAAGTCTTTGGGAAGGTAGATCAGGTATTTTCCGTCTTTTCTTTTGAACAATCGCCCTTTTCCGTCGTTAACCAATCGTTGTCACCTAGATTCAATCTTTGGGATAAAGAACAGAATCTTCGTTCGAGGTATATTTAAGTTTTTTCTCAATCAATTCAGGGAATTACAGGTCCGTCATGTAAGTGAACTGCCATCGTGCATTGAATGAAATGAGTGTTAGCCGTCGCCGAATTTGATTGGTCGTTGCAGTTTGCTCAATAGCACGACGCGGCTGTCCTTTGATTCGTCAATCAGGTTGTAGCCTGTTTCCTTCGCGAGTTCCGTTGAGAAGACGCGAATTTCCTCGTGCGTCGGCATGTTTTCGTAGCCTAGGCGAAGTCTGGAGAAGCCCACGTGCATGTATGCTTTTGCTTCGATGTAGGTTGGGTTTGCCCTTTGAATTAGCTTGGCGTATCCTTCTGGGTTTTTCATGTTTATTCGGCGGACAGAGGTTATTCGCATTACGGTTGGGCACTTGAAGCTTGGTAACAGTTGGAGTGTTTCTTCGAGTTTTTGCCAGGCTTTCGGGATCTGTGGACGGCAGGTGTGGTTGTATGTTTCTTCGTCTGGAGCGCAGATGGAGACGTAGAGTTGCGTCGGTTCTTCGTTGAGGTGTGCTAAGGCTGAGGGTAAGGTTCCGTTAGTGACTAGGAACGTTGTGAGTCCTCTTGCGTGAAACGCTTGCATAAGCGCGTTGAGGTGTTTGTAGAGGGTGGGTTCGCCGGTTAGGCTTATGGCCACGTGTTTTGGTCTGAGGGCTTCTCTGTATTTTCTCATGTCTGTTTTTGGGTTGTCGGGGTAGCCGGTCAGGATTCGTTCTTGTGCTTCTATGCTTTTTTGAACTATTTCTTCTGGGTTGTCCCATTTTGGGAGGTCCAGTTCGTTCCATGTGATTTTGAGGTCTTCGGTTTGGGCTCTCCAGCAGAAGACGCATTTTTGGGTGCAATAGAAGGCTGCGGGGGTCATTTGTATGCATTGGTGTGTTTTTATGCCGTAGAATTTTTGTTTGTAGCATGGTCGATCGTGGATGAGGGCTTCGTAGAACCATCTGCATCGTTTGACTGCCGAATGATTGCCGATGATATGGTACTTTTGCCTTTTCAGTACGTCAATGAGTGCAGTTGGAGCCGGTGCATCCATGCAGGGATCACTTTCTTTGATTTTTGTTTGAAAGTTAAGGAAACGTTGAATAAAAGCAGTTTGAACGTTGGGGGATTTTGCTTAAGTCATTAATACAACTTGAAATTAGGTGATAAATGTGAGTCTGAGAAGGAGGGAGGTGACTGAATGACCGTTTTCAGAGTGGAAAAATATTTTGTAAGACCGGAAAAGCAGGAGGAGTACGTGGCGATTATGAAGAAATGGGCGGATTATGTGAAGAAGAACAAAGAGAAGTGTAAGGAGCTGAGATCGTGGAAACTTTTTTCTCAGGCGATTGGAGGCAACGTCGGTGAATACATCGAGATGTGGGAGCTTGAAAGCTTGGCGGACTATGAGGTGTTCATGCACAGAATCTTTCATGGACAAGATGAATCTGTCGCGAAAATCGTTTTGGGGTTTACGACTTGTACGGTGCCTGGAACAAACTCGGTGAGCATATGGAACTCTGTCATGTGAGGAACGTCAGTGCGTCACAGACCTGCGTGAAGAGTTTTTTTGTGAAGGGTTCTTGATCACTCTTCCATACTGATGAGTATTTCGACAGCTTTTTTCACGAAACGGGAGCATTTTTCGTCGCGTACGTTTGACTTTCGCAGTTTTTCAAGATCCTTAGGATCAGTTAGGTCGTAGCCGATGAGTTCTTTACAGAAGGGGCTGCCGCATTCTTTGGCGAATTGATCGTAGAATTTCAGTGCAATCTGGTACACTTTTTCTTTCTCTATCAACACCGTCTTGTCGGTTCCGTGTTTCAGCCCGATGGCCATAATAGCGCCTGTTAATGCCCCGCACAGTGAGCCGCGTCTTCCGATTCCTCCTCCGAAAGCCGTGGCTATTTTCGGGATTAGGTCGCTCTTGGGAATGCCGTAGAATTTCTGCATAGTCAGGAGAACGCTCTGGGCACAGTTGTAGTCTTGCTTGAAGTAGGCCGCTGCCTTTTCCTGAAATTGGTTTGTTTTTTGTTTCACGTGCTGTGTTTCCCCCTGCTAAGTCTTTGGTTGCCATGCCATATATGTTCTGGTCGCGTTAGCGCGCGCTACGGGACAAAACTACCTCATCAACCGACAAGAGATTAATAAGCTGAAAGGTCGGTTTGGAAGTCAGAGGGTTGCACATTGTTTCGATTCCGCAGAATTAACATTAATGAAGACAGGGATTTTCTACTTGAATTCCATTGCCGTATAAACTTCGAAAGTGAAACTCCATATGCGCGAAAGCTGCCTTATGAAGAATATCGTGAAAAATGGCTGAGTACGTCGCAGCCCGAGTCTTTTTTGTCAGACCTTGCAAAGAAAATGAAGGAAAACAGAACAATAGCTGAAATTCTGGAAATTGATAGTGTCAAAGTGGGTTATCTATGGGTTACGTTCACAGACGTTCAAGACTATGGAATGACAATTGCAGGAATAATGGACATTGCCGTTGCACGTGATTATCAACGCAGAGGTATCGGGACTACTATGCTGAGACACGTGGAGGAATTAGCCAAGGAGCAAGGAGCTACTTTGCTTCGTTCAGACACTGGAATTGAAAACCTGGCGTCTCAAAAACTACATGAAAGTTGCGGGTTTAGACCATACAGAATCCATTATGAAAAAGTCCTTCGGTAACGTGTGTTGGGGTAAAGTTTCATCCCGGGCGCCGATAATGCTTCAGGCATTGGTATTCTTAATTGCTATCGCAGAGGAAAGCGATACTAGCAGGGTAGCCATATACAAAGAAGCGCGCGCTACAAACCGACAACCGCGCCCAAGACCATGAGTACAGCTCCAATTATCATCAAGATTAGACCCTTTGAAAGCTGCTTCGGCCTCTGTTCTTCCAAGTACTCTATCGCGCGCCTTGGGTACTCTATGGTTGTCCTGACATCGACAGTTTTAGGTCCGGCAGCAACATACGCCCCAAAACCAAAGATAAACGCGCCCTCCATAAAAACCACGTCCGTAACACGGACATGAAAAAACACGGCCAGAACAAAGCCCAGTACATATAGCACCAATATCAACACGGCGATTTTCTGCCAAAACCTGAGGGATAAATCCATACTTTGTCATCATCCCAAGTGAGTAGCTCTGGCCCCGAGATATATCGCTATCGTTTGAGCAAATCCAGCCCGCGTATTTCGTACGTTACTGGCGCAAGCGCGCGTGCTCGATTCCCTTTGTCTTCCGAAGTCGCGGGCAAGAGTCATCGCCTCGAATATGTCGATATCGTCGTCATCATCGAACTCTGCGATAGGCTGTAAGGAACTTAGGGGGAGGGTAACAAGCAGGCGCAGGAATTGAGATGGTTTTCACGCGTTGAAACAGTATTCGATTTCTTGAAATTCGGCTGAGAGTCTGGCTACTTCTTTCTTGATGGTTTCTGGTTTTTCCTTGTCTATCACTGTTCTCTTGAGGAGCTCTGCTATCTTGTGCATTTCGTGCTGTTTCATTCCGCGTCTTGTAGCTTCGCAGGTTCCGATTCTGATGACAGTGTCGGTGATTATGTTTGCTCGTTGGAGTGTTTCCGCGACGTTTCTTGCTTTGTCTGGGTCGTTGTACTTTATGATTGTTTGGTGTGATTCGGTGAACCCCAAGTGCTCACAGATCACCGGAAAACCGTGGTCGTGAAGTGCTTTTGCGAGTGTTTTAGAGTTGCGGACGATTTGAGCGGCATATGCTTTGCCGAATTTTTTCATTTCCGCCAATGCTAGAGTCAGTGTCGCTATGCGGTTCCAGTGTGCGTTATCGACGAATGCCGGATAGATTTTCTGCTTCAAGTGTTCGCCTGGTTGTTTGTTTGCGAGGATTATGCCTCCTTGGGGTCCGAAGAAGCTCTTGTGAGTTGAACCGAACAGGAGTTGTGCTCCTTCGCGGATGGGGTCTTGGAATTGTCCGCCGGCAATCAAGCCTAGTACGTGTGAACCGTCGAACCCGACGGTGGCGCCGTTTTCCCTTGCGATTTTGGCTAGCTCCTTGACGGGGTGGGGGAAGAGGATCAGGCTTGCGCCGAAAAGCACGACATTGGGTTTGATCCTAACTATTAGCTTCTCAGCCTGTTCGGTCTTTATGTTGAAGTCTTTCTTCGAGAACGGGAAACCGACCGCTTTGAGTTTAAGGAAACCTGCCAAACCGTTTTTCCACATTCCAGGGTAGCCGCCGTCGGCTTCCGAAACGCACAGCAACGTGTCGCCGGGCTGCGTCAAGTTCGCCAACACTATCAAGTCAGCGATGTGCCCGGAAAGGGGACGCAGGTCAGCGGTTTCAACTTTGAAAAGGTCTCTGGCAATTTTCTCCCCAAAGTGCTCGATTTCGTCGGTGAAGTGGGTTCCCATGTAGAATCGGTCTACTGAAGTGTAACGGTGGGCAAAGTCTGATGAGAGCAAGGCTCTGGCAGCGGGGCTCATGACGTTTTCGGACGGTATGAGGTTTAAGCACTGTTTTGTGCGCCATTTTTCATGACTGCGCACCAAGTTCAAGATCTCGTCGATCATTTTCGACAACTCGAATGTTTGAGAACCGTATCCGCTAGGAGACTTAATTCATTTTTGGCGAATTCATCAATGTTCTCTCACCTCTCGACGTTGGGGGCGTTGAGTGTTCCGTGTGAATAGCGCGTGTTCAGGCAGATACGCAGAAGTATCAATCAGATATGCCCTAGCTGAGCGGGGAAAATCCCTTTAGCCCGCATTTCTGACTATACACTTCCAAGACAGTGATAGAAATGGATGTTTTCGAAGCTGTCCAGAAGAGACACTCCATTCGTGCGTATAAGCCAACGCCCATTCCTGAAGAAAAACTCAAAAGGATCCTGGAATCCGCAAGGTTGGCTCCATCGGCTGGAAACATTCAACCATGGTACTTCGTGGTCGTCAAGAACCGTGAAAAAAGAGAGACACTGGCCAAAGGCGGCAGGTACGCGAGGTTTCTCTCCGAATCACCGATCGCAATCGTTGGCTGCGGCGACCAAAAGGCTTCGCCAAACTGGTACGCCGTGGACGTTGCCATCGCACTACAGAACATGGTTTTAACTGCCACGGCAGAAGGTCTGGGCACGTGTTGGATAGGAAGTTTTAGCGAGGAGAAAGTGAAGAGCCTGTTGAATATTCCAGACAGATTTCGAGTCGTGGCCCTGATTGCCATGGGTTACCAGCGTGAAAAGTTGGAGTTGGGAAGCAAAATCTTGCACCTCGTGAGAAGAAAGAAGAGTTTAGAAAAGATTACGGCTCTCGATGGATTCGGAAAGACCCTTTAAACCGAATATCGCTGACTGAGAATTGTGCTTGAACAAGCTCGTTTTTCTCAAGACCATTTGGCGAGTACGACTTGTTGAAAACTGAGAACGTTCCGAGATTTGAAACGCCAGTGTCTTTTGATGCTGGAAGAAACGAGTCGTATTCGTTGGGACAAGTCATTCCCAGTGTTTTCCATAAAGACTGCAGAAAATTATCGCGTCGAATATGTCGATTCTCCCGTCATCATCAAAGTCTACGAGTGGATTTACTGGCGGAGGATACCAAGGATAAATCATTACGTGATACCCACCAGGAGACCACGCATTGGCTAGCATCATGGCATCGTATATGTCGACCCATTTATCACCGTTAAAGTCCCCTTTGATCGTGACGAATATCCAGAGATCGTCGATGAAATTGTCCGAAAGGTTTGTTTCATTAAATACTGGAGTTATACTCGCACTTATCGAGTAGTTGCCGTAGGCGAGACCCACGACTGTCCATTTGAAAACAACTATCGTGAAGTTTTGTCCATCAACAGTCGCGTTCAAGGTTTCATGGATAATCGTGGAGTTCGCGTAGAAAGTAGCGTTGAAGGTCTCGGCTGCAACTCCATAGTTGGTAACGTTGATGCCGAGGGTCATTACACACTTCAACCCAACCACTCTTTTGTTCGCAGAGATGCTGGCAATTCCAAGGTTCGGAGATTCTGCAGAGAAATTCGTGGTTCTGGATTCCAGTCTGGCTGCTGGAGTTATCGAAGAGAAAGTCAGCATGCATGACAGGAGCAATGAAGTACATAGCACTAGGAGCGAGCCTTTCATTGTCCTTCTTTCTCCACGTTTCTTATTGATAACATCCTCTAAATAACACTTGCGGATGAATGTTCCGTGCAACTGGCTGTCGGGGTTGGACAATGCGTCGATTCTGTGAGATTGAAGACACAAGGCGTCTCACAAACTTGATCGGGCGTATCTCTCAAGAACGCCGTAGAGTTTCGTGCGTCATCAGGAGGACGGGAACTCTTAGAAACAGGTCTATCGCGACTGGCAATAGAAAGAGGACTGTTGGACCAACCGTTTCATATATTACTCCTCCTATAATGGGTGCTGGGATTCTCACAACGTTGTCAAACAGCATGAGCATTCCGCTCCATCTTCCCCTCTGGTCTTCGGGAACCATCTCCATGCTCATCGCGCTCCAGACTATCCATTCCCATGGAAACCCAAGGAAGGCCCAGGCTAGTATGAGCCAATAGGCGCCGGGGGCAAAGGCGATGAGCAGGTAAGAAGCGTACATTATGGGGCGCATCAGTGTCAGCGTCTTTTTCCTGCCGATTCTGTCGGCTAATCTGCCGATCGGTATGGCGAAAATCATGTTGCTAAGAGTAGCCGCCATGCCCATATACCCTAAGATCAAAGGATCTGCGTCCTTTCCTTCCACGGCGAAAACCATCGCGAAAGGAAAAACCATTCCCATGGAAAAGTCGCCCAGACATTCCATGAAGATGAATCGTTTCAAACCCTTTGCGTTCTCGAATAAGGAACGGAAATCTCTTAGGAAGTTGTTTGTGCCTTCTCCGGTTCCAAGTCCATACTTGCTTGTTTCGGTAAGATTCAGGAATATGGCGATGGCCAAGGGTATGAGTCCGGCCAATTGGATGATGAATAGTGGTCGTATTCCGGTTGTGTTGATTCCGCCGAAGGCGATTACCAAGTAGGCAGCTATTATTGGAGCTAATGTTCCTCCGATCGTGGCCAGGACCGTCGCAACTCCAAAGCCGCTTGCCCTGTCTTCGTTTTTGACCGAGCTTGCGATGTAAACGTTCTCAACGGCAACCGCGATAGAACGGAAACCAGTCAGTTGAAAGAATATCAAGGCGGGTATTAGCAGTATCCAGTTCCATGCAAAGACGTAAGCGAAGGGAACCAGAATTTCCAGGATCATTGCGAAGAGCATCATTTTCCTCAGGCTATACCTGTCGACAAGCCTGCCGACTGGTAGCGACAGGATCGTGCTGACTGCGCTTCCTACGCTGTTCAACGTTCCTAGGCCGATCATGTCAACGCCCAGAGATACAGCGTAGAGCGAAGTGTACTGATTGCTCAGCCTTCCAAACAGATTGTATCCGAGTTTCCTGACGAGGAGAACGCGACAGTTTCTTGTTTGTCTCCTCACGAAGTCCAAGACCCAATCGAACGGTGTTCTCATCGCACTTTTTCGCCTTGCACAGCGCCGTCAAGCTGGTTGCCGTATTTGTTACGTTCGTATTCTTAAAAACATGTTTGACACACTTGTGTGGGATGTTACACCAGGCGAGGTGCACTGCCGAAGCGTTTCTTAACCGTTGATATTCTAAATCCAGTGATTTTTTGAGAAAAGCACGTTTGCGTTCCATTGAACAATGTACCGCCAAATTTATTAATTAATGCAACATAATAGATGTGGGGAGACCAGTTGTCTGAGAAAGGGTTTGATCTGGACAAGCGGAGACGCTTTACTGTTTTCTTGATATCTTGTCTGATAGTGAGTTCCTTCATGGTTTCTGTGGGTTCATCACCTCAACCCCCAATCGATCCCACCGTATACAACGTTGCCACAATCGGTCAACCAGTAAGGATTGACCCGGCTCGTGCCTACGACACGGCAAGTGGCGAACTATTGCAGAACGTTTACCAGACGCTGATATGGTGGACCGACAAGAAACCAGTTACTTTCACTCCAGGCTTCGGGTACAACCTAACACTCGCCGATTACGCTGACCTCGACCAATATGGACCAGTGCTTGCTACAGAAGTCCCGACGTTAGGTAACGGGCGAATCGTCGTGAACGCGTCAGGAAGTTACTGGAGGTTTACAATCAACACGAACGCCCAGTTCCAGCCATGGGTAGACCACCTCTGAAATACTGTGTCAGTACGAAACATCATTGCAGCTGACGTCGTCTACTCGTTCAGGAGACAGGTAGTTTTCGACTCACCATACTCACCTGAATGGATGTATGCGACACCGGCCTTCGGCATTCCAGAGCCTTAATTCAAAGTACAAGTGTAACGTTGTCGGCTTAGACTGGCCATGGCTTCCTCTCGATCCAGGGGAACCGGGGAGGCTTCCAATGTACGACGTGGGCTGGCTGGCAGACTTCGCTGACCCACATAATTTCTGCGAGCCATATCAGGCGTCGTGGGGAGCTTTCTGTTACGGTCAGTTTGCTCCAGCAGACAACGCGCAGCCAGAGGACCAAGCCTTTGTGGACCAAGAGATCAATGCTGCATTGGTTGAGCCAGACTCTGCAAAGCGTGAAGCCATGTACCAAGACCTGCAGTACAGGTACTGGCTGGACGTTCCAAGCTTTCCATTAGCACAGCCAGTCGGCCGAAGATGGGCGAGAGAATGGGTTCAAGGCTGGTACTTCAACGCACTGTATCCTGGATTGTACGCTTACGACCTGTGGAAATCATTGGTGCCACTCGAGAATGTGGATGTCGACATGACCGCTACAGTCACACCTGCAACACCAACATACAACCCAGTGTACATCTTCCATAACCAGATGAGGAAAGGCAACGATGACCCGTCACCAGCATCGATGACCTATACACTACACGTTACGAGAAACGACGCCAACGGCGCCATCACAACACTTTACGCGGCTGTCGGTTTGACAAGAACCCTCGGCAGCGAGAAACAATTCGCAAACGGCACCTACGTCGCACTTCTAGTCGGCGGCAGTGCAAGCGCAACCGTCATTTGGTGGGAAGACGGCACCAACCAAGTCATGGCTGGCAACACTACAGGCATTCCGTATGATGTGGCAGGCGAGGCTTACCCAATCAACGCCAACGCAAACGACACCGACCATGGCAATAACCAACAACCCGCTGGCACCCTAGTCGCAAAAACGCTGATGGGCGACATCACTGGAAACGGCTTCGTAGACATCTTCGACGCCATTCAGATGGCAAACGCCTTCGGCACGGTGCCAGGCGAGAGGAGATGGAATGCAGACGCTGACCTGAACAGCAGCGGTGGAATCGACATATACGACGCCATATTGCTGTCAGGCAACTTCAGCCACCACGTGCCATGCGCTAGTGACAATAGACTGAACGTCCCCTTCACACGCACGTTGACTGCATTTCGAGTCAAATCCTGTCCAATGCATCCTAGCCAGATTCCTTATTCGTCACTCGCTACGCTCTGGACATCTCGAATTCAACTGACAATTTTCGCTATGGAAAAACTTTTCACATAAATCTCGCGCGCGTCTGATTCATAATTTTAGAAACAAATATCCGTCGGGCGTCATATCTAAGAGTCTGGTTGAAGAGAGAGGTGAAGCGGAAAAATGATGAAGAGTGCAATTCTCATCTTGGTTATCCTTTTAGGCAGTTCTGCCCTAGCACTTGCTGACCCCTTGCCTGGACCATATGATTTGCAGGGAGCCAAAATTGTCAGTGAAGGCGCATACTTTTGGCTTGAAATAACGAACAATTGGGAGCCTAGTGGCGGGCGAAATATGGGAAGTGACATATTCGTAAGATTTCCGAGTGATTTCTCGTTGCATGCAGTCTGCATTAACAATCAAGAGGTTAGTGAGACTGTTTTGGCGGTCAATGACACTCTGCAGATAGCGGTATCTGTAGAGCCACTGGACAAAGTGGAGATTTTGCTTTCGGCACCATACTTGGCGAACAACGAGACAGTGAGACATGTTGTTATCAACGTAGGCATCGTTTCTTCCTTGGGCGCAGAGTTCATGAGTAATTTTCATATGTCGGTGGTTGGACTAGCGTTTCTACCCGGCCCCGATGCTTTGGAAACTGTATACGAGCAATTGTTGACCGAAAACGCCAACCTGAATAAGACAGTAGACGCTATGCAATCGCAAGTTGAGAGTCTGAAGAGTCAAGTTGCGAACCTTACCACAGACAGAAACGCACTGAATCAGACCGTAACAAGCCTGAACACCGAGGTTGCGAACCTTGATTCACGACTGATAAACGAATCATACGCTATTATCGTCGTTGCTTTTGCCGCCGCGTTGGCGATAGTTACAGCTGCGTACCTCGCTGTTCGGCGAAGAAAACCAACTCAGATCGCAGGCCAAAGCTCGACGCCGAATCGTTGAAACATCGGAGCGCGCGCTTTGCGAGGACTATCAGCTTCCTCAAAAGGAAGCTTGAAGAATCTATGCGTGCTTACCTAGCTAACAGGGAAATGCTAACTAACGCGCCTGGCAAATTCCAGGGTTTCTAGGCCTTTCAAAAAACCTGTCAAAGTACGGGCCTTTGATTCGCTTGGATAATTCACAATAACCGGCCGATGCTCCCAGTACGGTTGATTCTTTAAGTTAATATCTTTCCATCTGCAGAGATATCTTGAGGAGGAATGCAATGGCGAAGGCAGAAGAATGCGAGTTTTTTGCTGACGGTCAGTGTAAAGCACTGGTCAAAGAAGGAACAATGACAAGAGATGAGTCATGTCTGAATGCGAACAGAGCTTCTTGCTGCTACGAGTGTTCCAGAAAAGACTCCTGCGACATAAGTTGCGATTATCTTGACGACTTAAAAACGGGTGCGAATGTAGAGACGACAGATTCCACGAACAAACCGATACTCCGCCAGGCTAGGTCATTGGCATCCCAGGCTGGCGAATGTCCAAAATGCGGAGGAGAAATGATCCAAGGCGAAACTACCGATTACGTTCGCATTCTAAAACCCGGAGACTTGAGCGGAGACTTGGTGGCCACGTTCTACTGCAGACAATGCGGTTTCGTCGAGTTCTACAAGAAAGCGTCAAGCAAAGAACCATGGAGATGGCAAAGACAGCCAGAAGAACAATCAAAAGACTCAGAAAAGATACCAAAAGAGGAAGAGCCCTCCCCTGAAACTTCTAGAAAAAGGATGATAAGGTAGGCGCTATGAAATAGTAGCACGTCCGACCGAGAATAGCGGGCCAAGCTGGCTGGGCAAATCTCTTATTCTGTTCACAGAGAATATTATCTCGGAAGGGGTGCGTGTGAAACGTGAGAATACTTGTCGAGTTTGATGATAGATGGGCTGTGATTTTGATCACGTTTTTGACTGTAGTGGGCTGGATAGTCTCGTTCAGTTTGATCTACACAACGTACTATTTGTCAACTGGTCAAGACCCACTCAGCTGGGCCGTCAGCTGGATGCCACCTTGGCTTTATGACGCCGCTTCGTTTATCGGCAGAAACGGAGGCTATTTTTCAGTCATAATCAGCATGATAGTTGGCACAATCATCGCAGTCATCGTATGGAGAGGACACAAGGAAAAGCCGAAACAGGCAAACGCGAATAGTGCTTTATCTCCCGGTATCACGTTATGAATTGACCGTAGAAATGCTTGACAGTTGATCTAAAGCTTAAGACAACGATTATGGTCCAGACAACTGCGGAAACCGCCGAGAGATATAACAGGAATCTGAATACGCGCTCTTGTCTTTGGCCATTCCCTCTGTCCCGCCAAGCGTTCTGCACGTTGTTCCTGCTATATCGTATTCTGCAGCTTCTTCACATATCAGCCTTCACACGCGAACCGACAAACCAACATAGATCACAATGTCTCAAGACAAGACAAGACAAAAACCCTTCTTGGAGAAGCATCACCCGTGCAGAGCTAACGTCCCAGCCCGCCTTTTTCTCCACGAAACCTTTCAGCAAACCCCACATGAAACTGTCCTCCAGTACTGTGCAAGAAAAAACCTAGGGGGAGGGGGGTAGGCCATTATTACCTGTTTTCAATCCAGAAGCAACTAAAAACCTCGAAAGGATAAGCCACCCTCGTTTCAAAACACAAAAGGAAAAGAGAAAAATAGCCCACGTCGAACAATGACGGAGACCGAAAGGTAAAGTTTAAAATGGTCTCAGCGTAACAGATGTTCACACCTTAAATACAAAATGCGAGGGAAAACATTGAACAAAACCAACCTCAGAAGAATCCAGCAGTTAACCCTCTTGACCCTCATGATCACGACGGTCTTCATGACCGTTTCATTCCTGCCAAGAACACACGCCTTAACGACAATATTCTTGGTAGACCCACAATCCGGACCAGTCGGAACCGTCACAAGAGTGACGGCCAACCTGACCACCCTCAACGGACCTTACGAAATCAAGTATGACGGAAGATTGGTCCTCACTGGAAATGCCTCCGCAAATGTGGTCATCACACAAATCACAATACCCGATGCCTCCTCAGGAACCCACAACGTCACAGTAACCGACTTGACCACAAACGAAACTTCCGAGAGCCCTTTCACGATAACAACAGCGTACTACGTCGACATCCCAACAACCACAGAAACCATCCAGGAAAACGACACCGTGCCAGTAAGAGTCAACATAACCGGCGGAGACTCAACCACAACCCAAACCGCAAACATCGCCGTCCAAGCCCCAACCCAACTTACCTACACCAAAATGACAAACGTCACCTTATCAACCTACGGGAACGGAACCACAACAGTGAACTACCCAACCGATTTTCCCACAGGCGCCAACACCAGCTTCGTTGGCAACTACGTGGCAATCTTCAACACAACACTGTCAAACAGCACCTTCGCCGTCGGCTTAACAAATGCAACCGAATACCATCGAAACCAAATCGTAAATATCAAAGCCGCCTACGGACCCGAAGAACTAGTAACTCTCAATATAAACGGAGGAGAAATCAGCCTCGCAATCAACACAACGGACCCGTCAGGCCTAATCAGCTACAACTGGACCGTCCCAGCAAACGCACTCATAGGATCCTACAACGTCAAAATTGTGTCCGTAAATGCCACAACCAAGAAATCTCCAGGCGACACGCAGAACTTCACCATTCCAGGCTTCACGATCAATGCCACCGCCAAGAACCTCGCCAACGAAACCGTCGAATCCATGACTATCCGAGCCTACGAAGGTGGCACACTTACGACTGAAAACACCACATCATCAAACGGACTCGCAGTCCTACAACTAGAAGTCGGCAACTTCACAGTCCGAGGATACTTGAAAGACATAGAAGTCGGAGAACAAACGATCCAAGTCAATGACACACTAGCCTTCGACCTTTCCTGCAACCTCACCAACGTAAGAATCCATTTGTTCGCTCAAGTTAGCGGATCTGAAATAAGCATCCCCGACGCCGGAGTCTACCTGACACCCTACAACAAATCCTTCGTCACAGACATCAACGGAACTGCAATCCTCAGCTCCATGTTGCCTAACGCCACTTTCAGCCTGAACTTCACAAGATACGACACCTCATTCAACATAACAGACTTTTCTAACCTGTTCGTGAACGGCAACCCGGTCGCTTGGTTTGACGTCAACATCACCTGTCCAAACCTCAACCTCCGAACCACCGTCACCAAAGCTGGAGGACAAGCCTTCGGGAACGCCAGAGTGAAAGCGCAGGACCTAGTGGGCGCACCACTTTTCGAAGGAACAGCAGACAGCAACGGAGTAATCACGTTCAGTTCACCGTTCGGCGAATACCGACTCCAAGTTTTGGATAACAACGGAGTCGTCCTGAACGAAACAATCGTCAACCTATTCGGAGACCAGAACGTCACAATGCGATGTGACCTCTTCGGCATCACAGTAACGGTCCAAGTCGTCGACTACTTCGGCCAAGGCATCTCAGGCATGAACGTGAAACTCCAAGGCGAGGCCCAACCCACGATATCCGCAACGACACAAGGAGACGGCACAGCGACCTTCGACAACGTGGTCGGCGGAAACATGGAAGCAACGGTCTACATGGGCGACTCATCAACGCCTATCGCGGCGCAGGGCTTCGCAGCAGAAACATCGCCAGCAAACGTGCCCATCAAAATCAACAAGTACGTAGTGCTAGCAGGCATGCTCGTGGAAGCAAATGTCCTCGCAACCATTATCCTCATAGCCCTCGCCATAATCGTGCTCCTAATCGTGGAACTAGTCAGACGCAGGCGAGTCAAAACCGAGAAAAGTGAAACTGAAAGTCCAAATAAGGAGCCCTGAGGAAGAAAGTTTATATCAAAAACCCGCCAAAGGTACTCTTGAGAGAAGTAAACTCGGCAACCATAGAGTTTTATAAAAACAATTAACAAAAGGGGTTGTGCAACTATTGGCACAGGTTAAAACTTGTTCTCAAACATGTGAAGCCTTCAAATGCACAAAAAACGCCACGATGAATCGCCAAGACGGCGTCTGGTGCAGATGGACAGAAGACATGTGCAACGTCGCCAACTGCACCTACGCGATCTGCACAAAAAGACGATTGTTGCCAAGAGGAATCTGTGGAGAAACCATAAAAAGAAAAACGGTTGAAAAACAACCGGACGAAGTCATCGGACCCGGAGTCAGACTCCGCGGGAAAACACTTCGCAAAATCGGAGAGAAAGAAATATTCTGAAGACTACTACCGACCGCCAAACCGTCTGCTAACATTCTCTCTTTTTTAGTTTCTATCTATTTAGCGGGTATCCGTTTGACCACAGGTGGCTTGACCTTCTTCAAAATGCGGTATCCACAAACAATGCACTTTGTCTCTCCGCCGCGCATATCCAACTCTTCAGACGGAACCCGCGCCCCGCACTTGACGCATTCATAAACAATGCCACCGGACGATTTTTCCAAACATTTCCCTCTTTCTACAAGGAAAAAGCCAGTTTGCTTTTAAACGTTTCCCGACCAATTCAACAATCCCGAGAAAGCTGACTAGCTTGACCAAACGCCTGAAGGCATTACTTTCAGAAATTCTTCCTGCAAGGGAACTCTCCAACGTCTATAACTCATACGACATCATAGGGAACATCGCAACAATACGGTTAAAGAAAGAAACCAAAAAGTATGCAAAAAGAATCGCAGAGGCACTAATGTCAACACACCCGAACGTCAAAACAGTTCTGACTCAGACTGAAGGTGTCAGCGGCGAATTCAGACTTCGAAAACTCTCACACGTTGCTGGCGAAAAGAAGACTTCAACGATACACAGGGAATCCGAGTGCCTCTTCAGCGTCGACATAAAAAAATGCTATTTTTCACCAAGACTTCTTCACGAACGAAGGCGCATCGCGCAACAAACCAAAGATGGAGACGTGGTTGTGAACATGTTTGCAGGCGTAGGCTGCTTCTCCGTACTCATCGCCAAACATGCCAAACCTAAAAAGGTGTATTCGATTGACGTGAACCCAACCGCAGTCGAATACATGAAGGAAAACATCAGAATGAACCGCGAGTTTGGGAAGATCATTCCGATTCTCGGCGACGCCAAGAAAGTTATCAAGGAAAACCTACGTCACAAAGCTGATCGTGTTCTCATGCCCCTGCCTGAAAAGGCTCTCGAGTACATCCCGTTTGCGCTACTCGCACTCAAAAAACGCGGAGGCTGGATTCATTACTACGGCTTTGATCACGCAGGAAAAGGCGAGGACCCAGTTGAGAAGGCCAAGTTAGAGGTTTCCAAAAGACTTCGAAAACTCGGCGTAGCCTTCGTGGTCTCCTTTGGACGTGTTGTGAGAGCTACGGGTCCAAACTGGTACCAGATTGTATTGGATATCAAGATACCTAGTTCGCGCCATTTTGTGGACTTAGACGATGCCAGTTGACCAAATGGCTCGAAATCTGCTGTTTGTATTTGAAAAAGCTTTAAAGTTTTGGGCTGAACATAGACTGGGGCGTGGTACTATTAAAAAGACGTTGATGGATATCCTTGCTTGCCCAATTGACAAGCATTACCCGTTAGAACTGCAGGTTTTCGAGGAAAAAGACGAAATTGTTGAAGGTCTGATTGTTTGCCGAGAATGTTTAAGATGGTATCCAATCCGGGATGAGATCCCTGAACTTCTGCCTGACGAATTGCGAAAAGCAAACGAGGACCTGCCCTTCCTGAAGAAATGGAAGGCCAAGATTCCCAAGGACATTCTTTCCGAAGGAAAGCCCTTCAACCTGAAGAAAAGTCAGGGTTGAAGACCCTTCCTACTTCAACTTGATTATCCTTCCTGAAGCCGAAGATTTCAGGGTCGCTTCCGCTATTCTCAGTGCCCTCAACCCGTCAAGTCCGGTGATTAAGGGTTTCTCTTTTCCAAGCACACAATTTGCAAAGTGCCGAAGCTCCAACTTCAAAGGTTCAGTCGTCGGATACCTCGGTTGAACCGTCTCTTTTGCGTCTTCGATGCGCAGTTCCTGAGTGATGTAGTCAAGGTTCATTATTGCTTCGCTGCCTGTGACAATGAGAATCCTCGTCTTGTACGGTGTCAACCAATTGGATTCGATGAAGGCTGTCTTTCCCTTTTCGAAAGTGAGCATGATCTGCGCGTAATCCTCGAATTTCTTGTGTCTCATACTTCCGGTTTTCGCGTAGACGGCTATAGGGTCCTCGTTGAAAAGGTACAGCATTACGTCTATGTCATGGATCGCGGTGTCTTTGACAACCCCCACGTCGCCGATTCTCTCTGGCCATTGGGAGACTCGTTTCGCAGTGGCAGACACTAGTTCTCCGATGGTTTTCTCCTCCACGGCCTTCTTCATTTGCTGAAGACCTGGGATAAAACGCATAAGAAACCCAACTGTCAAGTGAACGCGCTTTTTCTTAGCTTCGTCGACTAATCTTTCGGCTTGCTTGACGCTTGCGGCCATCGGTTTTTCTACGAGAACATGCTTTCCAGCTTTCACTGCTTCGATCGCCACTCTTGCCAAGCTCGTTGACCACGTGCAGATGCTGACTGCTTTGATTTCTTCGTTTTGGAGCATTCTACGCACGTTTGTGTACGGCTTTGCGCCGAACTGGTCGGCTACCGCTTTGGCTCTTATGGCATCTATGTCACATACGGCTAGAAGATCCGTTTCTTGCAGATCTTTGTAGACTCTTGCGTGGTTTTTTCCCCAGAAGCCCGTTCCAACGACAGCTGTGCCCAGTTTTTTCATTTAGTCCAGACTCCTCTTCCCAGCCCACGGTATATGAAGCCTTCCTTTTCAACTTTGCCAGGTTCAACGATTCCTTCAAGGTCCACGATCGCGCTCGGCCTCTTCATCATAAGCTTCAGTTTTGCCAGGTTCAGCCTCTTAAACTGGTCATGCTGCGCGATTATTACGATACAGTCTGAACCTTCGACGGCTTCTGCGAGGCTCTTCTTCGGGCGAACTTGAGAGTCCGCTAGATCGCCCTCTGAAAAATATGGGTCATAGAGTGTGATTCTGCAACCTCTCGTTGTCAACACTTGAGCCAACTCCTTCACGATCTTCTTTGGGCTACCCTTCATGTCCGGAGTCTCTGATATTCCGAGAAGGGCTATTCTGGCTCTTTTCGGGGTCTTTCCGCAACTCTTGAGAGCGTCTTTGACCAGGTTTGCCACGTGTTTGGCTGCCTGCTCGTTTATGTCTCGGGCAACCTCCCCGATGCGAAGCTTGAGGTTCAGGTTTTCCGCTTCAGCAAGAAGAATATAGGGTTCGTCTTTGGACGACGCATTAGGGAGTGCTGACGTAGACAAGGAATCGTCAGCATTGCCTTTCAGAAGTTTGTCCACTTCAAGATAATCCACACATGTTTTTTCGCAGAACTGCGTCAGCTCGTCTCTGAACGCGAGGTTCAAGTCCTGGCGTTGAACTGTGAAGAGGGCGGCCGCTTCTGCAGCTTTCATATTGTTTGTTTTTTTGAGTTCGCCTCTAGTGATCGGTTCCAACACTGCGGATCCAATGCTCAGGGTATTCTTGTCTGACGCTGCAATCATGCGTTGACCAGAGACCGATTGATATGGACTGTACGCCAAGCCGAAGTCTTTCTCGACCTTCAGGCCCGAAGCGTTTTCCAAAGCTTCTTTGATGATGCCTTCAACGACGCTTAACCCTGTCAATCTTGCAACTATGACGAGTGATCCGATCGCAAGGCTCTGACCTATTTTCTTAAACATGCTTTCTATTGTTGAATAGTCAACTTGTTTCTTGGAGTCTATTTTGGCAGGAATCGTTACTGCAATGACATTGCTACTGGAGACTGCTTCTTTGACGTCATTTGTTGCTGTTATTTGCTTATTCCTGACTTGACTCTTCATCCTATCTCTTATTTCATCAACTGAAAATGGAGCTTTTCCTTTCATCAGGCTGTTGACAACCGTTTGATCAGAGTCGAAACAGATGACCTTGAAACCTGCTTCAGCAAAAAGAACAGCGTGAAGAATGCCGACTTGTCCGCAACCGATTATGCATACGGTGTATTTTCCGCGTTTCGCGGGGGTGTTGAGGTCCTCGGGTTTCGAGAGGATCAGTGGTGTGGACACTTGTCTACTCTCCAGAAGCAACTATCGGCAACGATCACTTGTCGAGGCTGGCGATTATTTTCGCGAGTTTCTCAGAGTATTCTTTGATAAGTTTCTGGGCTTTGTTTTCTGTTTTGGCTTCGGCATAGAGCCTAAATATAGGTTCTGTGCCGCTCGGCCTGATGAGTATAGCTCTTTTGTCGTCAAACCAGATCTTGACGCCGTCGATGGTGCTTATGTTCATATCTTTGACTTCTAAGATTAGTTTCTTGAGGATTTTTCCTTTCTGCTCTTCCCTGCACTCAACTCTTCCTTTCTCGATAAAGTATTCAGGCAACTCTTGAATCAGGCTCGAGAGTTTCTTGCCTGTTCTCGCCATTATTTCAAGGATCAGAGCCGTTGACATGGCCCCATCTCTTACTGGTTGATGTGGTCCATAGAAGATCCCGCCGTTTTCTTCTCCGCCTAGGTTGGCTTTCAGTTTCTTCATCGTTTGAGCCACGGTGACGCTCCCCACTTTCGTCCAGACAATTTTGCCTTTGAAGGCGTCAGCAACATCATTTATCAGAGTTGAGGAACTGACCGGAGTAACTATCTGCTCGTTAGGATGCTCTATCAGGTAATATTTTCCTACGATCGCGAAACTCTTGTCGCCCATATGGATCTGCCCCTTCTCATCGACGAACACCGATCTGTCAGCATCTCCGTCATACGCAACACCCAAATCTGCATTCACAGCTTTAACCGTCAATGATAATTCTTTGAGGTTTTCTGGGCGCGGTTCAGGAAGTCTTCCGGGAAAAGTCCCGTCTATATTGGCGTTTATCGTCGTTACCGCGCAACCGAGTTCACGAAGCAGACGTGGTGCGGCGAGCGCGCCAACGCTGTTTGCGGCGTCAACGACGACGTGAAAGTGTTTCTTCATCAATAGCTTAATGTCAATGTGGTTTTCTATTGCCTTAACGTACTCGTCGGTTACCCCAGGAAGGTCGTGGATTTCTCCAACTTTGTCCCATTTTGCAAGCCTTGCTTTTCGTTTGAAGTAGATACTTTCAATTTCTACTTCCTGTTCGTGGGAGATTTCGACCCCGTCGTTCCAGAGGACTTTTATTCCATTGTACTCGGGCGGGTTGTGGGAAGCCGTTATTATGACTCCGCCGTCGACCTTGTGATTCTTGACTGCAAACTGTAAAGCTGGCGTCGGAGCCATTCCTGCGAGAAACACCGCACATCCCGTTGCATTCAGCCCCGCGATGACGGCTCGTGCCAGCATCGGCCCACTCGTTCTGGCGTCATATCCCAGTATCAGGGTTCCTCTCTTGAAGAACGTGCCCACTGCGCAACCGACTTCGACCGCCATTTCAGATGTCAGGTCCACGTTGACTAGTCCGCGTATTCCGTTCGTTCCAAACAACCGTTTTCCTGTCGACATTTTCATTTTCCTCCAAAAAATCGTAACTAATGGGTGTCTTGCACTTCCTCTTCAACAACCTCTCTTGCTGGACAGATTGAGGTTCCGGCGGCAAGTGATACACCATCTTTTATCCGGGCGTGGTCACCAACTATGCACCCTTTTCTTATGTGTACCTTCCTGCCGATGTAGACGCCTTCACCGATTATCGCGTTGTGCACCTCGGCGAAATCAGATATTTCTGTTCCAGTAAGGACTATCGAGTTTTCTATATCCACGTTTCTTCCAACTTTGACTCTGGGTCCTAACACAGCGTACGGGCCGATCGTTGATTGTTTTCCTATCGAGACTTCTTTGCCGAAAGCAACAGGTGCCTTGATTTCTGCGTTCTCCTCGCACTTGCTTCTCGTCCATTCTCCATTCTTGTCTAGCATAATTCTGTTCAATTCAAGATAGTCTTCCGGCTTGCCTATGTCAGTCCACAAACCCTCATGGACATAACCGTAAAGTTCATTTTCCTCTACGAGCTTCGGGAACACTTCGCGTTCGATCGACATCGTCTGCCCATGCGGGATATACTGGAAGATCTTAGGGTCGAGCACGTAGGCCCCAGCGTTAATCAGATTGCTCGGAGCAGTTCCAGCCGGCGGTTTTTCAATGAAGCCTGCTATTCTGTTGTGTGCTGAAAGCTTCGCAACGCCATATCTGCTGGGATCCTGAACTTGATGAAGAGCTATTGTGGCTATGCAGCCGCTTTTTTCATGTTGCTTCAACATTCCCTTGTAGTCTATGTCCGCAAACGTGTCGCCGTTCAACGTCAAGAAAGGAGAGTCATGGCCGACCCGTTTTTCTGCCTTTTTGATTGAACCCGCCGTTCCAAGAGGCTTTCTCAGTGGGTCATGTGAGTATGTAACGTGCAACCCGCATCTTGGAACTCGGTGCTGTTTTATGTAGACTTCTGTCTGGTAAAAGACCGCAAGAACTACGTCTTTCACCTCGTTTTTTACGAGCCTTTCAAAAGTCCATTGCAACAGGGGTTTGTTCACGATTGGAAACAGGATCTTCGGGCGCGTGCAGCTTAGAGGACGCAGTCTCGTCGCGAAACCTCCAGCCAAAATCACCGCCTTCAAAGTCCAACCACCGAGTCTCAAGTTGTAAACTTATATTCGGTAAGCTTACAATAAAACCGTTTCGTGGAGGAATGATTCACCTGAAAGTGTTGCTTCACGAGATGAATTGGAAAGAAGCCAAACAGTATTTTGCAGAAAATGACCTCGCTATCTTGCCCGTGGGCTCGAACGAACAGCACGGACCACCGAACCCGCTTGGAACAGACCATTTGATCGCGAAAGGCATAGCTGAAGAAGTCGCAAAACGAACAGGAGTCGCCTGTTTACAGGTGATTCCGTTCGGTGTGAGCCCTCACCACAAGCAGTTCTGGGGAACCATTTCAGTCTCCCCGAAAGCTCTGAAAAAATACGTAAAAGACGTTTGTCTCTCACTGAAGTACTACGGTGTCCACAAGATCGTCATCGTGAACGGCCACGGCGGCAATCTGGCAGCCCTCGCAGAAATGGCAAGAGAGCTGAGAGAACAGGAAGCAATTTTCGTATCGATTTTTCAATGGTGGCCAGCTTCTGCAAAGCTCCTACCCGAACTCTTTGAGGACGAAGAAAGAAGACATGCAGCCGCTGAAGAGACCTCGATGAACATGGTCCTGAACCCCCAGCTCGTCCGGGTAAAAGAGGCTGTCGATGAAAAGGTCGAGAAGCACAGGCTGTTCGCAGAAGGTGTAACATTGCCCTTAAGCACGGCCGACGAAACAGCATCAGGCTCGTTCGGAAAAACCTCAACAGCTTCTCTTGCAAAGGGGAAAAGGGACTTTGAAGCTGTCGTGAAAGAGCTCGCCAGACACATCGAACTCCTGAAGCAAGCGAAGATGAAGGATCTGATCGACAAACCCAAAGTATGAAATTAACAGCCCACAGAACCAACCGCACCGAGAACCACTCGTAACACCTCAAACAGCTTCGTGTTCACATTGCAAAGGGGAAAGGGGGTAGGCTGTTAATCTCAAAAAAAAACGACAATCAACAGCAAGAACCCTTCCAGCAACAACGACCCGGCGCAAATTACACCTCCAGCCATCAAGCATCCTCATTTATCATCTAAAACCGAAAGATCGAAGCACACGCAATTCTACTGATTTTAAATAGTTGTTTGGCAGACTCAATAGGCAAGAATGGAGGACCCGAATTGTCAGTAGCACAAAGAAAATACTTCACAGAAATCGCCGCACTAGCCGACAAACATGTCATCGTCACAACCGCAAACGCCCAAAAATTCACCGGCACGCTCATCGGCATCAACCCCGACAACTTCAGCCTATGTCTATCAGAAGCAAAAGATGAAGAAGGAAGAATCATGCATCGCATCTTCCTCAACGGAAACACTGTGACCCACATATACACGGTTGAAAAACCCTTCGACATTAAAGCACTCTCAGAACGCCTAGAAAAAGTGTTCCCCACAATGGTCCGACTCTACGAAGACAAAGGCTTCATCTGGGTCATGGACAAAGTCAAAATCACAGAAAAAGGCGTCGTCGAAGGCTCAGGCCCTGCAGCTGAACGCGTCCAAAAAGTCTACGAACAATTCATGGGCGAAGTCAAAGGCAAAACCTAGATAAACCAGCGAAACTGCTGCTCCTCTCTCTTCTTTTCTTCCCCAACATTCCTAATCAAACCAAAAGACTCCAAAATCCTCTTCGTCTCCTCCGCCGCCAAATCCAACTTCGACAAATCAACGTTCATACCCAAAAACCTGTTCAAAACCGACAACGCCGCCCGCGTCGCCTCCACATCGGGATAAGTCCCCAAAGTATCAACCAACAACGAAAAACTTTTCACACCCCTGAGCCTTGCCAAACCAACCATGATTCCAGCGATACCAAACACCTGACCCACCATAATCTTCGGACCCAGCGCCAACACCTGCTGAAGAGTCTCCTGGTCCGAAGCCGCACAATAAATCTGAGGCGGATTCTTAACCTCTTCCTGCCTGAACCCCCCCAAAGTAATAATGTACTTACACTCCAACTCCTTGGCAATGTCCAGGACACGTCCGCACAACTCATACTGCCCTCCTGTCGTCAAAGCCTGAGTGTTCCCATACCAGATCACAAAATCCCGTTCACCCTCCTTGCCCTTAGAATAATAGAGCTCGTTCAAAGGAGAACGAGTCCCCCCATCCTCTGTCGTAACCGCCAAATCCTGAAAAGCGGAAGAATGAATCTCCGCAAAACGCTCAGCCCTCAGTTCATGGATCAAATGAAGAGTCGCAATATTGGCCACGAACCCTATCCCAGGCAAGCCCTCGATCAACACAGGATTCCTGAGCTTCGGCTTCTCAAACATCTCGACCAAACATACCAAAGGGTCTCTCCCCTTTTCCAGTAATATGAACGGTAGTAGATGAAAACCATGTTATAAGTGTGTTCTGATCTAGCCCAACTGCAAAAATCATTCGAGGGCTACGAGCTTCAGTTTCTCTAGGTCTCTAACCATCTTCACGGCACCCTCAGGCTTCGTCTCACCATACTCGGCCGAAATCGCCTTCAGAATCTCATACAAACTCCTCTCCCCGTCCATAAAGTTTAGCATCTCAGCCATCTTCTTGCCGAACTCCTTGTCCTCCTCCTCAACTTTCCGGTACCACTCAAACTCCTCCGCACCTAAGCCTTTTCTGACAAAGTCGAAGCTAAGTGTCCCCTTAAACAATCTTCGAGGGATCATCTTCTCCAAATCCTCAACCTGCGCCTCTTTCACTTCGGCTGGGAGCTCCAAGCTCAAAGTTTCCGCAACAAAGCCCAAAACGTCTCTGAGTCTTGCCATTTCCTGCTTACCCAAATCCTCGATGTCCTCACAGTATTCGTTTACAAACGCGTTCAATTCTGGGCTTTCTCCTAAACTCACAACCGACTTGACAGCTCGCTGTTCACGCCAGATAATATGCTCAATCCTCGCAGCGTGACGTCGCTTCGTTTCCGCAAGTTCTCCAGCCAACTCTTCCAGCTTGCCTTCGAATTTGGCGTCTTTTTTCTTTTCGACAAGGTCCAGAACCGCTTCTCGCATCGCATCTTCTATCCTTGACATTCCTCTGGACGCCGTCTGAGCAGCGAGCAAGAACGCTTCCTCCGCTCCGGCGTTTGCAAGCGTAAGGACCGCAACTGAAGCAATCCAGCCTACTCGTTTCAGGCTGTCCTCGCTTACCTTGTCAATCGTGTCCAAGCTTGTATGGTAATAGAGATCCGGCCACTGTAGCAGCATTACGCAGGGGACGCCTATTGTAGAATCGGTGAACTCAGCATGGTCACTTCCCCCGCTGAAAGTGGTTGTTGCGTAACGAAACGTGGAAGTGGACCCGAACGCCGAAGGAGCGTCAAACTCCTTGACAGATTTCTCCATGATGCCGAAAACAAGATCGTTCAGGAAAGAAGGCAATGAATCCGGAGTACGGTCAAGATTCAACGTTGACCTGCAAAGCTCTTGGTTTTGACCAACCATGTCCAAGTTCAAACCTGCAATCATTTTCGCCGGTAGATCTTCGTGACCATGAAGGTATGCTATCGAACCAAACGTTTCGGGAACCCACAAGAAACGTATTGTCCTAGCTGGTCTCTGAATCTTGCCCTTTGTGATCAAGCTGCTGATGGTCCTCGCGATTTCCAAAAGAAGACCGCTGCCCGAAGCGTTGTCGTTGGCGCTTGGCTTGGGATGACACAGGTGGGCAATCAGAAAAATCTCTTGTTCTGCTCTTGAGTTTCCTGGAATCGTTGCCGTCACAACATCCAAGTTACCTGGGAAAAGCTTGGCCTCAACCTTAGCATTCAGTTTCACCGGTTTACCAGTTTTCAACAAGGCACGAAGATGGTTTCCCTGTCTCTTGCTCAGAGAGAAGCCAAACTTCACCGTTGACAATTCCTCTGCTGTGGGCCATATCGACTGGTACGCATGAGCGTCCGGTATGTCAATGCTTTCACGGACGTTTGGCATTTCAAAAGTTATCGTGTCTGTTATTACTCCTGCGGCACCTCGTTTGAAGACGGCTTCTTCATGGACTCGTTTTGCTCTGCCAGTCGCTAGAACGAACTTGCCTTCAACGGCTTTTCCCTCGTAATCAGCGGGCTTGGAACCAGAGCCGACATCAACCAGTTCTGCCGTTACACCTTCGGGTCCTGTTCCGTTGCTGTAGGTGTGCAGACACTGAGGGATATCTTCATACGTCGCAATCAACTTCTCCTCAGGTTCAACAAAACGCAGTTCGGCACTGGTCACTGTCCAACCGACGGGCGAAACATACGTCCAATACTTCGTCGCACCATCAGCAGGAAACTGCTCGATGGCAGCGTTTTCGAAACCCATGTTTACGAGTTCGCTCTTGACGTATTCTGCGGCTTCGTGAAACATCGTCGAAGCCTGAATTCTGTGGTAACGCGAGATTTGTGCCACAAAGGACTTGGCCACGTTGCCAGAAAGTTCTTCCTTAACGACTTTGCTTAGACTCACGCCAATCACACTGCCCGACTCAACACTGTATCTGCTACATGTTTTTTATATGTGTGTTTGCCTGTGATTGATGCTTAAGGCTCGACAATGTCTTTTGAGATCAAGGAAAAGGACCTGTTGGCAAGGATAGGCCGACTTAGAACAAAAAGCGGAACGATTGAGACCCCCTTGCTTTTCCCAGTGGTCAACCCGGTAAAGCAAACAGTGTCTCCAAGAAAAATGCGTGAACAGTTTGGTTTTGAAGCTCTAATTACAAACGCGTACATACTCAGGAAACATGCGAGCGCGAAGCTGAAGCCGGACGGCCTGCATGATTTCTTGGATTTCAAAGGAACCATAATGACTGATTCTGGCGCCTACCAAATTCTCGTTTACGGGGACGTAGAAGTGAAACCCGCCGAGATCGTCGCGTTTCAGGAAAGCATAGGCTCCGACATAGCCACGATTCTGGACATTCCGACTGCTTGGAGAGTGACGCAAGAACATGCGACGCAAACCGTGGACGAAACGTTGAAGCGAGCTAGAGCCTTTTTTGAGCAAAAGACTCGAGATGACATCCTGTGGGTCGGTCCTGTTCAGGGTGGAAGATACCTGGATCTTGTTATCAAATCGTCTCGGGAGATGGGAAAACTTCCGTTTGATATTCACGCCTTGGGTAGCCCAACGGAAGTCATGGAGCGCTACAGGTTTGACGTCTTGGTTGATATGATAATGGCTGCCAAGATGAACCTGCCCGTGCAGAGACCGCTTCATCTTTTCGGGGCAGGGCACCCGTTCATGTTTGCCTTGGCGGTGGCTCTCGGATGTGACCTTTTCGACTCCGCCGCTTACGCTTTGTACGCGAAGGAAGGTCGCTACATGACAGAGACGGGGACATCACGACTGGACGAGCTTGAGTATTTTCCATGTACTTGTCCAAGATGCGCGTCGACAACGCCCAAGGACTTGCGCGCGATGTCACCAGACGTCGTACGTACTTTCCTTGCTGAACACAACTTGTACGTGAGCATGTTTGAGCTCAAGAGAATAAAACAGGCCATAAAAGATGGGAGGCTTTGGGAGCACCTGCAGATGCAGAGCCGTTCACATCCGTCTCTTCTTGAGGCGGTCCGGAAATTGAAAAAATACAGAGATTTCATTGAGAAGCATGATGTGACCGTGAAAAACAGCGGGCTTTTCTGCTTTGACTCCATGGATCTGATGCGCCCTGAAGTTGCTCGGCATGAAAAGAAACTCGCAGGAAGGTATGCTCCGCCAAAATCGCCGATCCTGTTGCTTGCGCCCCAAACTAGGACAAAACCCTTTCACAAATCGAGAGAATTCAAACAGGTCACAGGGTGCCTCAGGCAGAAATCAAACGGTCTTCTAGACAAGGTTCACGTGTGCTTTTACGCGGCGCCTTTCGGGATAATTCCATACGAACTTGATGAAGTCTACCCTCTTTCGCAACACGAGACTGTTTCTTCACCTGACTCTGAGACTGCAAGTTACGTTACGGATCAAATACTCAAGTATATCTTCCGAACTGACTGCAAACTCGTGGTCCTTCTCGATGACCCTGAAAACTGGGGAGATGCAGTTAGGAAGAAAGTCAAGAAGGCGTGTTCAGAGAAGAACATCATGTTTCGCTGCATAAGCGTGAGTGGAAAACAGCCACGCGTAATATCACGCCGTTTAGGCTCGATTCTGAGTTCAAAATGAGGACGAACGTTTGATTCGAGCCGACCTTCACGTTCACACGAAGTATTCGCTGGATTCAACGATAAGTCCAAAGTCACTCGTGGATCAACTGTGTGCACACGCCACGGTCAAAGTCGTTGCTGTGACGGATCACAACAACGTTGAAGGGTACACCCGAGTTCGAGAGTTGGCCTCTGCGTTTCCCGACGTTCTAGTGATCCCAGGCATCGAGGTGGGCACGCCGCTGGGAGATTTGATACTGTTGGGCGTTGAGGAAAAACCTCCCAGATCATTGGGTGTCGATGAGTTGATTGATTTTGCGAAAGCACGAGGCGGCGTGGTCGTCGTTCCGCATCCCTTCAGGGAATACGGTTTGGGAACGGAAGCTCGTCATTATGCTGTTGATGCTATAGAAACGTTGAACGGAAACGCGTCACCTCAGGTTAATCGACTGGCGCAGGACTTGGCGAAAGAACTGGGCTTGCCCGGCGTCGCTGGAAGCGATGCTCATAATGTTGACGAATTGTGGGTCGTCTACAATGAAATTCAGGCTTCTTTGGACGTTGACGCGATTTTGGGAGCAATTAAGAAGGGTTTCGTTAGAGTTTTTTCGGCAAGGAAGTCAATATCTTTTTAAAAGAGCGGAATGCATGATTAGTGAAACAACGGTTGAAAAGGTAAATGGGACAGCTTCAGCTTAGGTTTCTCGGCGGCACACGAGAGGTTGGCAGGATCGCGATAGCAGTTAAGACTGAAAAAACCCAAGTTTTGCTCGACTACGGGGCAATGTTAGACCATGAGCCAGGTTTTCCAATGCACCTGCCGCCAAAAGAAGTTGACGCGATAGTCCTATCACACAGCCATCTGGACCATTCAGGCGCGATCCCAATATACTATATTCAAGGGAAAAAGCCGTTGTATACCAACAGGCTCACGACTGATATGAACCAACTGCTCATCGCGGACTTCATTCATCTGTCAAGCTATTACTTGCCTTTTGAATTCTTGGAGCTCAAGTCAATGATGCTGAACAGTAAGGACGTTGATTTCGACGATGAACAGAAAATCGGCGACATGGCTTTTGAGTTCAAGAACGCGGGACACATCCCGGGAAGTGTGCAGCCGCTTATCCAAGCGGAGGGAAAGAGAATTCTGTATACGGGCGATTTCAACATCGGAACCACGCGGCTGCTTGACGGCGCAAAGATGAGTTACGGCGACCTGGATGCCGTAATTACCGAGAGCACTTACGCTAACGAAGACCACACAGAGCGCGCAGAGCTTGAGAAACGCTTTGTGGACGCGTGTACGGACGTCGTGGAGAAAGGCGGAACGGTCTTGGTGCCGGCCTTCGGAGTCGGCAGAAGCCAAGAACTAGCCTGCGTCCTGGCGGCTCACCATTTTGAGTATCAGGTCACCCTGGACGGGATGGCCCGTGAGGTGAGCAGGATAATGATGAGTTACCCGCAGTTCCTCAAAGACCCCCGGGCGTTCGCGGACGCCATTCACTCAACTAACTGGGTTGAAGGATGGAGAGATCGAAGAAGGGCAACGAAGACTCCAGGAGTAATAATTTCGCCAGCGGGAATGTTGAAGGGGGGACCTGCGGTCTTTTACACTTCCAAGATCGGGAAGAAGTCGGACAACGCCGTCTTCCTCGTGAGCTACCAGATTCCTGGGACCCCTGGGAAGGAGTTGCTTGAAAAAAGGATGTGTGTTATCGACGGGAAGATGAGGAAGATCAAGGCGCGCGTTGAGCATTTCGATTTTTCATCGCATTGCGGTGCAAGTGACCTGAAGGAAGCGTTGAAGAGGCTTGGTGGAAAACCCAAAGTCTACGTTGTCCACGGCGCGGAAGGCAACTGTGAACTCTTGGCGAAATGGGCGAGGAGTGAACTGGGGTTAGAAGCTATTGCGCCGAGAACCGGTGAAACGTTCAACGTCTAGAGAGAAAATGAGCAATGAAGATTGGAATTTTGCGTGTCGGCAAAGTAGATGCAGAGGTTACTGAAAGAGTTCAAGAACGTCTGGGCTCAGATTTTGCGAATTCCGAAACCGAATTGATTGCCGAAGAATTGCAGCTGCCTGAGAAAACCTTCGATGAGGCTAGAGGACAGTACGATTCTGACGTTATCTTGCAGAGGATCAAAGACTACGCCGAAAAACAAGCTCGATTCGACCGCATTCTGGGAATTATCGACGTCGATATTTTTGTTTCGAGACTGAATTTCGTTTTCGGGGTGGCAGAGCATCCTGGAAAGGCGGCTCTAGTGTCTCTGTGGCGGCTTAAACCAGAATTCTATGGACAATCTTCAAAGAGAGAACTCCTCTTTGAGAGAAGTGCGAAAGAGTCAGTTCATGAGCTTGGACATACGTTGGGGTTGGATCATTGCGCCAACCCGTTTTGCATTATGCATTTTTCGAACGCCATCCTAGAGACCGACGTGAAGAAGAGTTTATTCTGCGGTCAGTGTTCCATCAAAGCTGAAGCCGCTATCGAAAAGGCGCGTGCGAACCTTGAAGGAAAAGTTTAAGGCAGAACCCGTCCATCTGACGCCGATTCTTGCAAGTTTGCTCGCAGCATTCCTTTGTACCGTTCTCATAAAGTTTTCGTCAATGGATCTCTACACGGTTGTGCCCTTCCCTGAAGGGGTCGGATCGTTAGGTAACGGGGTCTACTTCGTTATTCTCGCACTGGTCGGTGCGTCTTTATTGTATTTGCTTCTTAGGCGCAAGAACTTGCGTCTCATCACTATAATTATCGGTTTTGCCATGACGGCTGCAGTTTTCTTGGTTTCCACAGTGTTCCTCTACGCTTTTCTTTCGATTTTCAGTGTTCCCTTCGAGACTGAATTGGTTTTGGTTTTTGCAATAGTGACAACCGTCGTAGCAGATATAGAGATTTTCCGCAGAACGGGCGTGGGCAACATTGTAACGATATTGCTACTCGGCGGATCATTGGGCGCCTTCTTGGGGATGACGATACCTGCTTTGAGTGCGGTTCTGATCCTCAGCTTTCTTGCAGTGTACGATGTGTATGCTGTTTACAAGGGTCCAGTTGGAAAGATCGCGAGTCAAGGCCTTGAACAGCTCAGAGGGTTGAGCGTTTCTTTTAGAGACGTACAGATTGGGCTGGGCGATTTGACGTTTTACTCGATGTTGACAAGCATCGTTCTGATAAATGCTGGCTGGGTTCTTTACGGAGCATCTGTCATAGGTGTAATCGCTGGGGCGTTTCTTTCTTTCAAACTCTTGGAGAAGAAAGGGATGTTTCCTGGTCTGCCTTTTTCAGTAGCTTTCGGTCTCGCGCCGTTCATCGTCTGGCTTTTGCTTCGATGACCACTTGGAGTCGGTTGTCCGCTGATCGACGAAGCCTTTCACTTCAAACGCAACTAGCATTGTCGATGAAAGCTGTAGTCCAGCGACATAAAGTTTTAATCGCTCTAGAATCATCAAGACCATTCACTTAGAAGGTTGTACTCGTGGTTACGTTGAACCTTGACAAGATTTTCAATCCTAAAAGCATCGCTGTTATCGGAGCTAGTGATGAGGACGGGTCTGTTGGATACGCTCTGATGAAGAATTTCATGGATGCGAAGTTTGAGGGGAAGATTTTTCCAGTCAACATCAGAAAATCGGAGGTTTTGGGCCTCAAAGCCTTTCCCAGTGTGGATCAGATTCCCGAATCGATTGACCTTGCTGTGATCGCTACTCCGAGCAAGACCGTGCCGGACGTGCTAGAGCAGTGCGGAAGAGCGGGGATAAAAGGAGTGATCATAATTTCGGCAGGGTTCAAGGAAATTGGGATCGAGGGCAAGGCTTTGGAGGAGAGGCTCGTTGAGATAAAGAAGAAGTACGGTATACGGATTATAGGTCCCAACTGTTTGGGTGTTATTCGTCCAAGCAATCGTCTCAACGCGACGTTCTTAAGCAAGATGCCTAAGCCTGGTAACATAGGTTTCATTTCTCAGAGCGGTGCGCTTGGTTCGGCTATTCTTGATTGGGCTATTCACGAGAACATAGGGTTCAGCAATTTCGTGTCGTTAGGGTCCATGATTGACGTTGATTTTGGGGATCTGATTGATTATTTCGGCACTGATCCAAAGACAAGAAGCATTCTCATGTATATTGAAGGGATAACCGAAGCTCGGGAGTTTATGAGTGCGGCTAGACATTTTGCCAGGACCAAGCCAATCATCGTAGTTAAAGCTGGAAAGTTCAGTGAAAGTGCGAAGGCAGCTGCCTCGCACACGGGTTCTTTGACTGGTGAAGATATGATTTATGATAAGGCTTTCAAGCGAGCCGGTATTGTTCGAGTCGAGGAGATCGCTGACCTTTTCAACTGTGCTGAGGTGCTGGGAACGCAGCCCTTGCCGCAGGGTCCGAATCTTGCAATAATAACAAATGCCGGCGGGCCGGGAGTGATGGCAACAGATTCTTTGATCGCTCAGGGTGGCAAGCTGGCTAGCCTCAGTCAGAGGACGATGGATAAGCTCAACAAGGTCTTACCACATTATTGGAGCCATGGAAATCCCATCGATATTCTTGGAGACGCGAAGGCTGATAGGTTCAGAGCAGTTGTGGAAGCTTGTTTGGATGATGAAAATATCGATGGAATTGTTGTCATTTACACTGCTCAAGCTGTGGCCGAACCTGTTGAGGTCGCGCGAAGCATCGCAGATTTGTGCAAGAACAGAGGCTCTACCGGCAAGCCAATCTTGACTTCCTTCATGGGCTATGGAGTCGTTGAGGAAGCAAATCGCATTCTCAATCAGAACAATATTCCAACATATTCCACGCCGGAACAGGCCATTAAAACGTACCAGTACATGTACCAGTATCGGCGCAATCTGGAACTGCAGTATGAAACGCCGGAAGAACTTCCGGTGAACGTGGTTCCTCCGAAACGTCCGCTCATGGTGATCATGAGGAACGCGGCGGCTGAAAACAGAGAGGTTATGAACGAGGCCGAGGCCAAGACATTTCTGGAGTATTACGGTCTACCTGTTGTCAAGACTCGGGTTGCGAAAACTGAAGACGAGGCTGCTTCTCTTGCTTCACAGGTTGGCTATCCCGTTGTTCTGAAGATACTTTCGCCTCAGATAGTGCACAAGACCGATGCAGGCGGCGTGGTTCTTGACCTGAACAGTGAGACCGAGGTAAGAGATGCTTTCAATCGCATCATCAAAGCGGCCAAAGATCACGATCCAACGGCTGAAATTCTAGGTGTGACAGTGCAACAGATGGTGAAGAAACAAGGATACGAGGTCATAATCGGAGCGAAAGCCGACCCGTTGTTTGGACCGGTGATCCTTTTCGGGATGGGCGGTGTCGGCGTTGAATTGTTCAAGGATTTCGCGATCGGAATTCCTCCGTTGAATCAGACTCTGGTGCGAAGAATGATGGAAGAAACCAAAGTCTACCGGCTTCTGAAAGGTTACCGAAATGTCCCTCCAGCAAACATCAAACTTCTTGAGGAAATATTGGTGCGATTCAGTCAGATGCTAATCGATTTTCCACAGTTGAAGGAAGTTGACATCAACCCGTTGTTCATCAACGAGAACGAAGCGGTTGCCCTTGACGCCCGCATCGTTATCGATAAGGAACTCGTTTTCAAAAGGTTCGAACCTCACGAACATCTGGTGATCACTCCATACCCGAAAAAGTATGAGACAATTTGGACGCTTCGAGACGGCAGAACGGTGTTGCTGAGACCCATAAAACCTGAGGACGAACCGTTATGGCTGGAAATGTTCCAGAACTTCTCGGAACAGTCTATACGTTATCGGTTCTTCCAGATCATCAAGGACACTCCACACGAAACCAGGGTTCGATACTGCAACATCGACTACGACAGGGAGATCGCCATCGTGCCAGAACTGACGGAGAACGGACGCAAAAGGATTTTAGGAGTCACAAGGGTCAGCATCGAACCCGACGGAAAGAAGGGAGAAATAGCCTTCATCACTGCCGATCCATGGCAGGGTTTGGGACTGGGCACGAAGATGATTGATTATGTGCTTGAAATATGCAAGGACATGAAGCTTGAGACTATTTACGCAATTATGCTTCAGGACAACTTCCAGGCGATCAGCCTCATGAAAAAGATGGGTTTCACCATCAAATATTCTGATGACGGCACAGTTGCTGCAACGCTCGATCTCAGAGAAGAAGAAATGCCGCCTTGTGCAGAAAAGGACGTATCGAAAGAATCTCAAGTCAAAATGGAGCAGCTGCAAACGGAACAGAAAGAGCCAGGAGAAGCAGGAATCGTTCCGGGACAGCCTGCATGATCGTTGTTAAGCGTGTTTGACGGCAAGAAGCTTTATATCGCATATGCCACCCGTTCTGAATATGACGTATGTCATAGTCCAAAATGGAGGGGACACTGTACGAAAAGAGCTTTCTGCGGAATTGAAACAACCATTAAAATCCCGTTTTCCAGACGTAAAGATTATCTACTTTCGTTGAATCTCACATCAGCCTAACAGGAAAGGTGTTCGATCAATGGTCAACTCGGTTTTGGTAATCGGAGGAGGCATCGCAGGTATTCAAGCTTCACTCGACCTCGCCAACCGCGGAACCAAGGTTCACTTGGTCGAAAAGACCCCGAGCATAGGCGGCCGAATGGCTCAACTTGACAAGACCTTTCCAACGCTCGACTGCTCAATCTGCATCCTCGCTCCCAAAATGATCGAATGCTTCAGACATCCAAACGTTGACCTCCTTACTTACTCTGAGGTGGCAGCTGTCAAAGGCGAGGCAGGTGATTTCACGGTCAAACTCTTGAAAAAACCACGTTACGTAGATTCAGCAAAGTGCACGGGCTGCGGGACGTGTATGGAAAAGTGTCCAGTCAAAGTTCCCAACGAGTTTGACATGGGCTTGGGAAACAGGAAAGCGATCTACATGCCCTTCAAACAGGCGGTTCCCCTCGTCGCAACCATTGACACCGAACACTGTCTTTACTTCACGAAAGGAATCTGCCGAGTGTGCGAGAAAGTCTGCCCGTCAAAGGCCGTTAACTTTGAACAGAAGCCTGAAGAGAAAACAATGAATGTTTCTTCGATAATTCTTGCCACAGGCTTTGACGTTTTCAATCCTTCGACGATGAGCGAATATGGTTATGGCAGATTCAAGAACGTGATCCAATCAATGGAGTTTGAGAGGATAATCAGCGCTTCCGGACCCACGGACGGTCATCTTGTTAGACCGTCGGACGGAAAGGAACCTAAGAGCATCGTTTTCGTTCAGTGCGTGGGTTCGAGAAGCCAGCATGGGGAGTATCCCTTCTGCTCGAGCGTTTGTTGTGTTTACGCGACGAAGGAGTCAATTCTGACCAAAGAGCACGCTCCAGAAACTGATGTTCACATAATGTACATTGACATGAGAGCAGTTGGGAAAGGGTTCCAGGAATTCGTCGACCGCGCCAAAAGTCAGTACGGCATCAATTTCATCAAGGCGCATCCGGGCGGGATATCTGAAGACCCGACGACGAGAAGTCTTCAAATCCATTATGAGGACATGCTCACTGGCGAGATGAAGAAACTTGAAGCCGACATGGTCGTCCTTTGTCCAGCATTGATCCCGAAGGAGGATAACAAGAAAATCGCGGATGCAACCGGCTTGGAGCTTGATATTTACGGATTCTTCAAGTCGAGAAACAGCCTGACAGCGCCGGTGGATACGAACGTAGCGGGGATCTACGTTTGCGGTTACTGCCAGGGTCCGAAGGACATACCTGAAAGCGTGGCCCAGGCTAGTGGGGCAGCCGCTAGAGCAGCAGAAACTATAGCGTGCAGTACCAAGGAGGCAAAATAATGAGCGAGAAGGAAAAGCCGCGAGTTGGAGTGTTTGTTTGTCACTGCGGCGTCAACATAGGCGCCGTGGTCAACGTCCCGGAAGTCGTGGAATACGCGAAAACACTTCCGAATGTCGTGTATGCAGAAGGCAACCTATACACGTGTTCATCCGAGGGGTTGAGCAAGTTAGAGGAAGCGATCAAGAAGCACCGGCTTACGCGAGCGGTAGTTGCTTCATGCACGCCTCGAACTCATGAACCGTTATTCAGAGGTGCCTGCGAAGAGGCAGGACTCAACAAGTACCTGTTCCATATGGCCAACATTCGCGAGCACTGCAGTTGGGTTCACCCGAAAGAGCCGCAGAAGGCCACCGAGAAAGCCAAAGAAATAGTCAAGATGGCTGTAGCAAAGGCTTCTCTGTTGGAGCCACAGGAAGAGACTGAAATCGACGTTTGCCCGACGGCGCTCGTGATAGGCGGGGGCATCTCAGGGATGGCTGCAGCAGTTAGCCTTGCAAATCAGAAATTCCATGTTCACTTGGTCGAAAAAGAAGACGCGCTTGGAGGAAAACTCCGAGAACTCTACAAGCTCTATCCAAACGATTGTTACACGTCGGATGTTTTGGACGAGTTCGTGCAAGCGGTTCGCTCGAACCCAAATATCACCGTTCACGCTTCGTCAACCGTGAAGCAGGCTGAAGGCTTCATCGGCAACTTCAAAGTCACCATAGACCGCAAGGGCAAGGAAGAGCCCCTGGACATTGGAACAATCATTGTTGCCACGGGAGCAGACGTTCTCAAACCCGATGGAATGTACTGTTACGGGCAAAACAAGAACGTTGTCACTCAGCTCGAACTTGAACGGCTCCTGAAGGAAAAGAAGCTTGGAAAACCCAAGAACATCGTTATGATTCAATGCGTGGGCGCTAGAGAAAACAGGGAGGGTGGAAGAAATTACTGCTCAAGGATATGCTGCGCCGTGGCCGTTAAGAATGCTCTCCACATCAAAGAACTGTTGCCTGAGAGTGAAGTTTCTATTCTCTATAGGGACATGCAGACCTATGGCAGGGAATTTGAGGAACAGTATGAAAAGGCTAGGCAAAACTATGTTCAGTTCCTAAGATATGACGGTGAAAACCCCCCCGAAGTCTCTTCGTGCCCAGACGGCAAGCTAGCGATAAAAGTTCACGATATTCTTCTGAATGCCACGCTGGAGCTCGACGCGGACCTGGTAGTCCTGTCGACGCCGCTTGTTCAACGTGAAGAAGCAGAAGAGCTCTCAAAGATTCTGAAGGTTCCGCTTGGTGCCGAGGGCTTCTTCTTCGAAGCCCACGTCAAGCTCAGGCCGGTTGACTTCGCCACGGACGGAATATTCGTTTGTGGAACCGCTCACAGCCCGAAAACCATCGCTGAGAGTATAGCACAGGCTTATGCCGCGGCTTCGAGAGCGGGCATTCCGATGGCTTTGAAGCGCGTCAGAACTGAGGCAATAACCGCGTTTGTCGACGAAGATGTGTGCACGGGGTGTGGAACCTGCGTGAAACTTTGTCCATACAACGCGATACGGAAAGACGAAGGTGGAATCGCAAGAGTGAATGATGTTCTGTGCAAGGGATGCGGTGTCTGCGCCGCGAGTTGTCCTGAAAAAGCGATAGACATGAAGCACTTCAGTGACAAGCAGGTGCTTGCCGAGGCAACCGCAGCGTTAGGAGGTTCCTAGCATGAACGAGTTTGAACCGAAGATAATCGGTTTCCTGTGCAACTGGTGCAGCTATGCCGGAGCAGACCTGGCAGGAGTCAGCCGAATACAGTATCCCACGAACATCCGAATTGTCCGAGTAATGTGCAGCGGAAGAATCGACCCAACAATCCCCCTGGAAGTTCTGAGGATGGGGGCCGACGGTGTTATAGTCTTGGGGTGTCACCCTGGAGATTGCCATTATGTCGAAGGCAACTTGTACGAAGAAAGAAAAATCAAAATGTTGAAGAAGTTAATCGCACTAACTGGACTCGAGCCTGAGCGCCTCAGACTAGAATGGGTCTCCGCATCCGAAGGACAAAGGTTCGCTAAAGTAGTGACCGAATTCACGAATCAGATAAAGGAACTTGGCCCTTCACCACTTTCAGGAAAACACCCGAGCCAGAAAATCCACGGAAACATGCAGGCGGCAAAGAGCGCTGCTTCAGACTTTAGGCTGAGAGTTCTGGTCGGAAGAGAAAGAGAGCTGACCGAGAAGGACAACGTGTATGAAGAGAAAATCCCGCAGGCAGAGTTTGACACTATTCTGGATGAGGCTGTTGAAGCCGAGTTCACTCGCCACAAGATCTATCAGCTGACGCAGACCGAGCCGCGTTCAGTCAAGGCTTTGGCGGAAGCTGTTGAGAAAAAACCTGCTGACGTGCTGAAAGATGTTGTGGCCATGCGTCGTCGAAACATGATAGGGCTTGACCACGTTAAAGGAACAACTCCGTTTTACAGGGCTCTGGAGGTTGAATAGGTGACTCAAGAAATAGATGCAAAAAAGAAGATAGGTGCCGTTCTAGTAGTCGGTGGCGGTGTCGCAGGCATACAAGCCTCTCTCGACTTGGCCGACTCTGGATTCAGAGTGTACTTGATTGATCAAGGGTCCAGCATAGGAGGAGTAATGGCTCAACTTGACAAGACATTTCCGACAAACGACTGTTCAATGTGCATACTCTCACCCAAGCTTGTGGCGACTGGAAGACACCCGAACATCACGATTTTGACAAACGCCGAAGTCATGGGTCTGAAAGGGAAGGCTGGCAACTTCGAAGTGAAACTTCGAAAGAAGAGCCGTTACATTATTGAAGACAAGTGCAACGGTTGCGGCGTCTGCGCCCAAAAGTGCCCGATCGAAGTAATCGATTCGTTCAACGAAGGACTGGGCAAGAGAAGCGCGATCTACGTTGAGTATCCGCAAGCAGTTCCGTTGAAGTACATGATCGACCGTGAAAAGTGCATCGGATGCGGAACGTGCTTCGAGATCTGCAAGGCCAACGCAATCAAGTACGATCAAAAAGACAGCGAAACAACATTGAAAGTCGGTTCAATAATCCTTGCGCCCGGGTTCGAATCCTTCGATGCAAGACTCAAGAGTGAGTACGGTTACGGACGCTTCGCGAACGTGGTGACCAGCATCGAGTTTGAACGCATCTTGAGCGCCTCAGGACCGTACGGTGGGCTGGTCCTCAGACCTTCCGACGGGGAGATTCCGAAGAAAATAGCGTTCATTCAGTGTGTTGGGTCGAGAGATTTCCAGCTTGGAAACAATTACTGTTCGGCCGCCTGTTGCATGTATGGAATGAAAGAGGCGGTCATAGCTAAGGAACACACTCCGTCAAAGATGGACGCAACGATGTTTTTCATGGACATGCGTTCTTACGGAAAAGAGTTCGACGCTTACAGGAATCGTGCCGAAGATGAGTACGGTGTACGTTTTGTCAGATCACGAGTGGCAGGTGTGACCGAGGACCCCAAGACATCCAATCTTCACGTTCATTATGTCGAGAACGAAGATCCTAAGACCGAAGAATTTGACATGGTTGTCCTTTCGACTGGCATGCAACCTCCGAAAAACGTCGAAAAATTGGCTGAGAACTTGGGGATCAAGCTCAACAAGTACAAGTTCTGCAACACAGAAGTTTTCTCGCCCATGGACACATCAATCCCCGGCATATTCACGTGCGGCGCTTTCAGCGCTCCCAAAGACATTCCTGAAAGCGTTGCACAGGCAAGCGGTGCAGCTGCGAAGGCAATGAGCATAATTGCTTCCGAAAGAGGCACGTTAGTTTCGCTTAAAGAATATCCGCCTCAGAGAGACGTCAGTAAAGAAGAGCCACGCATCGGCGTTTTCGTTTGTCACTGCGGCATCAACATAGGCGGCGTGGTGAAAGTCCCAGAAGTAGTGGAGTACGCTAAAACTCTGCCAAACGTGGTCTATGCTGAGGCGAACCTTTACACATGCTCTCAGGATACTCAGAAACTCATCGCAGAAAAAATCAGTCAGAACAAACTCAACCGAGTCATCGTAGCTTCATGTACGCCTAGAACTCATGAACCATTATTCAGGGAGACAGTGCAAGAAGCTGGGCTGAACCAATATCTGTTCGAGATGACGAACATCCGCGACCAGTGCAGTTGGGTGCACATGCATGAGCCCAAAGAAGCAACGAAAAAGGCAAAGGACCTCGTTCGATCGGTCGTTGCAAAGGCCAAGCTTCTGAAACCCTTGGAGAAACCGCTCATAAGTATAACGCCAGTAGGCCTGGTGATTGGAGGCGGCGTGTCTGGAATGACAGCCGCGCTGGAGTTGGCGAAGCAAGGTTTTGAAACACACCTCGTGGAGAAAGAAAAAGAACTGGGCGGGCATATGCGGACTATTCAGTACCTGCTGGAAAAGGAAGATAACCCGAAAAACAAGCTGGATGCTCTCGTCAAGGCTGTTATGGAAAATGATAAGATACATGTTTACACGTGTGCGGAAGTCGTTGACGTTTACGGTTTTGTCGGCAACTTCAAGTCGAAGATAAAGCAGCAGAACGGCAAAGAGAAAGAAATCGAGCACGGCGTGGTGATAGTTGCCACTGGCGCGGTTGAATACAAACCTACCGAATACCTGTATGGCAAAGATTCGAGAGTGACAACGCAGCATGAACTCGAACAGAAGCTTGGCAAAGGCGAGTTCAAGGCGAAAAACGTCGTCATGATCCAGTGTGTAGGTGCCAGAAACGAGGAGCGACCCAACTGTTCCAGGATCTGCTGCGGGCAGGCAGTGAAGAACGCGCTGAAAATTAAGGAGATAAGTCCTGACACAGAAGTCTACGTTCTCTACAAAGATTTGAGGGCATACGGTTTCAAAGAGGATTACTACCGTGACGCTGCGATGAAGGGCGTTCTTTTCGTCAATTATGATGATGATAGAAAACCACGGGTTACGAATGAGAATGGCAAGCTGAAGGTTGCCTTCTGGGAACCAGTGATCAAAGAAGAAGTTGAGATCGAACCGGACATTTTGGTTTTGAGTGCGGCTACGATTCCGAACCCAGGAAACAAGCACCTGGCAGAAATGCTCAAGGTGCCATTGACAAAGGACGGTTCTTTCTTGGAAGCACACATGAAGTTGAGACCTGTGGACTTTGCGACGGAAGGCGTGTTCCTTTGCGGAATGGCACATTCTCCAAAATACGTTGACGAGAGCATTGCTCAGGCTTGTGCTGCTGCTGCCAGAGCGACGACGATACTGTCCAGAGACAAGCTTGAGATGGAAGGAATCGTCGCGAACGTGAACGAAGATTTATGTAGTGGTTGCAGAGTTTGTGAATACCTGTGTCCTTACGGTGCAGTTGAAATGAAGGATAAGGAAGGAAAACCCCTTGCGCACATGATTGAAGCTCTGTGCAAGGGTTGCGGTGCATGCGCCACGGCTTGTCCAACCAAGGCCATCACGATGGGGCACTTCACAACTGAAGAAATACTTGCACAAGTCAAAGCTGCGTTGGTGGAGGTCACGGCATGAGCGACAAGGATGGGTTTGAACCGAGGATAATCGGCTTTTTGTGCAACTGGTGTGCCTATGCAGGGGCAGACTTGGCGGGAGTTAGCCGAATTCAGTATCCACCTAATATAAGAATCATACGAGTCATGTGTAGCGGAAGAATCGATCCGGCTTTTGTCCTCGAGGCTTTCAAGGACGGTGCAGATGGCGTGCTCGTTGCGGGTTGCCATCCGCCCTCGGACTGCCACTACATCAGCGGAAACTTCAAGGCACTGCGCCGAATCACGCTGCTCAAGAAGGCATTAAAAGAGTTCGGAATCGAACCTGAGCGTTTGCGACTAGAATGGATTTCAGCCAGCGAAGGCGACAAGTTTGCGGAAGTGGTCCGTGACATGGTTGAAGAATTAAAGAACCTTGGACCGAACCCGGTGAAAATTATGGAGACCAGAGCGTAATGACCGAAAAGAAGTTGATAAAAGCATCAGAGATGAAATCTGACTTCAAATACAAGATTTCCAAAATGCATGGCGGAGAGAAACTGATGCGATGTTTCCAATGCGGAACATGCACGTCAGACTGTCCGATCGCTAGGTTCAGCGACAACTACCGGCCCAGACAGATAATTCGAATGGCTCAGCTTGGACTGAAAGATCGAGTGCTGAGCAGTGATACGTTGTGGTTGTGTGCAGCATGCTTTACGTGCACCGACAGGTGTCCACAAGACGTGGAAGTTGCCAGCGTCATACGCGTATTGCGGAACTTGGCAGCCGAAGAAGGACACATACCGCAAGTGTTCAAAGACGAATGCGCAAGCATCCTTGAATCAGGCTATGCTTACAGGATTCCAGAGCTGAGGTTGAAGAAAAGGGAAAGCGTAGGGCTGCCCGCTTTGCCGAAGGGCAATCCAGACAGTTTATGCAAGAGTCTGCATGGCGTTGAGTTTCTCAAGCACGTTGAGAAGAAGGGTGGCTGAGAATGGCTCAAAAGAGGTTTCTTATGTTTCTCGGCTGCGCAATTCCTTATCGTGTGTCCGCGTTTGAAATCTCGGCACGAAAGATACTCGGAAAGCTGGGCGTTGAGCTTGTTGAAATGCCCGAGTTCAACTGTTGCGGCCTTCCGTTAGACCCGGTCAGTCACGAAATGATGCTTATCTTGGCAGCGCGAAATTTGGCTTTGGCAGAAGAGAAAGGTTTGAACATTATCACTCTGTGTCCAGGCTGCGCGGGGACATTGAAGAAAGTCAACAAGATGTTGAAGGAAGACAAGGTTCTACGCGACGAGATAAACTGTCACCTGAAAGAAGCTGGGTTACAGTTCAAAGGAACTGTGGATGCGAAGCATTTCATGCAAGTGTTGATGGAAGACGTTGGACTGGACAAGATCAAGAAATCGATTGTTAGACCACTGACGATGGTGAAAGTCGCGGAGCACAACGGCTGCCACATCCTCAGACCTAAAGAGTATATTGGGTTTGATGATCCAGAGGATCCCAAGATGCTCAAGGCTTTGATAGAAGCTACAGGTGCAACTTGCCTAGATTATATGGACGAGACTGAATGCTGTGGCGCGCCGAGTGTCGGCGTCAGCGACAAGGTTGCTCTGCAGCTTGCAAGGGACAAGCTCAACCACATCAAGCAGGTTAATGCAGAAGCTCTGGTGACTATCTGTCCATTCTGCCACATAATGTACGACACAAACGAGCTTCGAATCGAGAAAATGTTCAGTGAAACCTACGGCATTCCGATACTGCATTATCCACAGCTGCTAGGGCTGGCGTTGGGCATTCCTCCAGAGGAATTGGCGTTTAACGAACTTCGTGTTGACAGTTCAAGAATACTTAAACAAATCTGTGAGGCTAAAATAGATGCCTAAAGAAAAAATGAAACTAGGCTTTTACTGGGCTGCAAGCTGCGGCGGATGCGAAATCGCGGTACTAGACATAAACGAGAAAATCCTTGACGTCGTCAACATGGCTGACATAGTTTTCTGGCCAGTAGCCATGGACGTCAAATACAAAGATGTAGAAGCGATGCCGGACAAGTACATTGACATTTGCTTCTTCAACGGTTCAGTAAGAACTGGAGAGCAAGAACACATGGCAAAGCTGCTTAGGAAGAAGTCTAAGATACTCGTGGCTTTTGGTTCATGTGCGCAGGAAGGATGCATACCCGGATTGGCTAACCTGCATGACCGGAAAGAGATCTTCGAAAAAGTCTACGCGAAGAGTAAGTCAATTTCTAACCCAACCGGTGTGTTTCCTCAGACATCCTTCAAAGCTAAAGAAGGAGTGTTGAAGCTTCCAGAATTCTATGATACGGTGAAGACTCTCGACCAGACGGTTGATGTGGACTACTACGTGCCTGGTTGTCCACCACCAGTGAAGTTGATCTTGAACGCTGTTGACGCGATAGCAAAGAGCCAGTTGCCGCCAAAGGGCTCAGTGCTAGCACCTCTGAAATCGGTGTGCGACGAATGCCCGAGAAAGAAGGAAAACAAGAAAATAGCAACGATTTATCGTGTTCATGAAAAAGTCCCTGAACCAGAGCGATGCCTCCTCGAGCAGGGAATAATATGCATGGGTCCAGCTACCCGCAGCGGTTGTGGCGCACAATGCCTGAACGTTGACATGCCCTGCACAGGTTGCGGAGGCCCATGTCCGAACTCGCCCGAACAGGGTGCGGCAATGCTCAGTGCGTTGGCATCAATACTTGGCTTGGAGAACGAACAGGATCACTCCAGCCAAGAAGATGTTGATAAGCTCATGAATCAGATTGTGGATCCGGTCGGAACCTTCTACATGTACTCTTTACCATCCTCGATTCTCAGAAGAAAGGTGATGAAACAATGAAAGAAATTGTCATAGACCCTATTACGAGACTTGAAGGACATGGTAATATATCGATATTCCTGAATGACCAAGGCGAAGTCGAAAACGCCTACCTCAAGATTCCTGAGTTAAGAGGGTTTGAACAGTTCTGCGTGGGCAGAAGAGCGGAACTGATGCCGATCTTGACAACCAGGATCTGCGGTGTCTGCCCCGTTGCACACCACTTTGCGTCTGTAAAAGCCTTGGACGCAGCCTTCAGCGTTGACCCGCCACCAACAGCGAAGAAACTGCGCGAACTCATGTATGAAGGCTATATCATTTACGACCACACTCTGCATTTCTACTACCTAGGTGGTCCTGACTTTATAGTCGGCCCAGATGCTCCGCCCGAGAAACGAAATATCCTTGGCGTCATCGAGAAAGCAGGAATGGATGTGGCCAAAGAAGTCATCAAACACCGAGCCTACGGACAGAAAATAACCGAGATTCTAGGCGGAAAAGCAACTCATCCAGTATGCGGTTTACCCGGCGGAATATCCAAAGCGTTGAGCGAAGAAGGCAGAAAGAACATAGAGGAAATGGCTGCTTCATCGCTGGAATTTGCGAAGTTGACCTTGAAGATTTTCCACGACATTGTCTTGGGGAACAGCACGTACGTTGACATGATCAAAAGCGACGCCTACACGATGAAAACCTACTACATGGGCTTGGTTGACGAACACAACAAAGTCAACTTCTACGACGGCAAGATACGAGTCGTTGACCCCACTGGCAAGGAATTCCTGAAGTTTGAGCCAAAGGATTACTTGACACACATCAGCGAACATGTTGAAGAATGGAGCTACTCGAAATTCCCATACTTGAAGAAAGTCGGGTGGAAGGGCTTAACCTATGGTCCGGACAGCGGCGTTTACCGCGTTGGTCCGTTGGGCAGATTGAACGCTTCAGGCGGAATGGCAACACCATTGGCTCAAGCCGAATTTGAAGAAATGTACAAGACTCTAGGCGGAAAACCAGTTCACGGGACACTGGCATTCCACTGGGCACGCCTCATAGAATTGCTGTACGCCACCGAACGAGCCCTAGAGCTGGTGAGAGACCCAGACATCACGAACACAAACATACGTGCAAAACCTGGGGAACCGGGAGAAGGCGTTGGAGTCGTTGAAGCAGCAAGAGGCACACTCTACCACCATTACACGTTAGACAAAGATGCCTTGATCAAAGACGTCAACATGATCGTTGCGACAACCAACAATTATCCTGCCATATGCATGTCGGTCCGCGATGCGGCTAAAGGCGTTATTCACGAAGGCAAGGTGGAACAAGGAATGCTGAACAGAGTGGAAATGGCATTCAGAGCCTACGACCCCTGCTTCGCATGTGCCACGCACTTCGCGGTCGGACAGATGCCTTTGGAAATTAGGATCTTCGACAGCCAGAAGAACCTGATCAGAACGATAAGGCGATAGGCAACCCCTTCTTTGTTTTTCTGGTTTTCACGGCGATTTTTTGGCGCCAAACAGGTCCCCAAAACACGACGTTCAAAAAGACCTGCACAACTGGTTTCTCAACGCCCAAAAAATTGTTCTTGCAGGTATAGGGAACCCGATCCGAAAAGATGATTTTGTAGGCGTTAGAATAATCCAGAATTTGACGGGAAAGACCGCAAAAAACGTTTTTTTGATCGAATGCGAGACAGTTCCAGAATCCTTCATACAACAGATAATCGACTTCAACCCTAGTCACATTCTCCTGATCGACGCCGCGATACTCGGACTGAAACCCGGTGAGAGCCGATTGATTGAGCCTGAGAAGTTGACGTGTTCATCGTCGTACTCGAGCCACATGCTGCCGCTTAGGATATTTTGTGAGTACGTTTCGCAGATGAGCAAAGCAGACATCGGGTTGCTTTTGATAGAGCCCGAAAACACTGACTTCGGAGAAGAGTTGACACCAGAACTGGACGCAGCTGCGAAATCAATTTCCCGAATCTTGGTCCAGATTCTGCGTGATCACAGGCAGTCCTGAGTTCAGAGCTTTTTCCTCAGGCGCAGCTCGTCTCTTATCGGCAAATTTCCTATTCCGTTGAAGATTTTTCCATGTTTTTTGGCTATTACGTCGGGTTTGACTTCATAAATCTGAAAACCCAGTGATTGGTAAAAGCCTAGGGCAGGCAGATCGTCGTTTGAAGTTGAAACAAGCAGCATTTTCTTGTTCTCTTTGACCGATTCGTCTTGAAGCCTGGCGGTCAAGTCCTTTCCGATGCCGCATCCTTGATACGCTGGGAGAACACCCAAGGCTACTATTATTTTGGCCTCGCCTGCGTCCGCTGTTGAAATGAACCCGAGAGTTTTGCCTTTCAATTTGGCAACGTATCCGGGCAATTCTGAAACGTTGAATTTTCTGTCGAAAGTGAGTTGTTCTTCTTCGCCCCAGAATTTTCTGACTAACTTCCGAATTGGTTCTCTCTCCTTTTGAGAAGTCTTCTCAATCGTGTAGTCGATTCTTTCTCGTTGGACACATTTCTCACCAACGATTCTGAAGTGTGCGTGTTCTCCGCACAGGAGTTGCCCGCAGACGCTGCACCTGTAAAGGGCATCTTTTGCGCATTGATTGCATGCCACGGCTCTCTCTCCCTCTCTGTAATGTTTTGTCAAAAAGTATATAACAACAGAGCTTCAGTAAAGCTAGAAAAGTATTAGGAGACTGGGAGCATGTGTGTGTTAGGCAAAGACAAGTTGATGGAGCTGATCGACAATTACAAGGTCATTTATCCTTACGATTTTAACCTGCTTGACGGTGACGGTTACATACTCACGGTCAGAGAAGAAACGACTCTGCACTATTTGGAGCACAGGAACCTGATATCTCACGAAGTCGTTTTTGTCCCGCCCAGCTATGTTGCCCACCTGACTGCGAAGAGCAAGTACGGACGTCTGGGGCTTTCTTTTCTGAACGCTGCCAAAGTTCACAGCGGGTTTGTTGGAAGGCTGGCTCTGGAGCTGGTGAATTTGAGTAACGATCATCATCCGATTACGATCAAACGTGGAGACCCTTTCATGCACGTGGAGTTTGTTACTAGGGAAGGTGCACCTTCTCCGTACATGGGTGAGTATCAGTTCCAGTACATGAGTGAGGATGAGATGCAGATGTACGTTCCGATCTTGAAGAAAGTCTTTCCAAACTATGATGAGCTGGGGAAGGCTTGGTTTAAGAACAAGAGACTCTTGCCTTGAACTCCAGTATTTTCGATGGCTGGTCTTGGAGAAGCTGAGTTAGAATTCATATTGCTGAGTCAGAAAGTAAATCAATTGTCAGAATAAGTATGTCTAGTCTTGACTGTTAAATGTTTAAATATTGCGGATAAAGGTAAGCTTAGGGGAAAAACCATGCGAGCCAAAAACTACAGACCCGTAAAAGGACAGAACTACACAAGAAGAGAATTCGTTAAAGGTTTTCCACAATCAAAAATTACAAAGTTCACAATGGGTGACACGAAGGCAAAATATGAGTACGAAGGAAAACTCATATCTCTCGAAGCGGCCCAAATCCGCCACAACGCCCTAGAAGCTGCACGTGTGGCAACGAACCGTATGTTGATGGAGAAGCTTGTTGACAAGTATTATCTGCAGGTCTATCCTTTCCCGCACACTATACTTCGCGAGAACAAGATGATCTTTGGCGCACACGCAGACCGTCTTCAAGACGGCATGCGCAGATCCTTCGGGAAACCGATCGGGACAGCTGCACGCGTAAGGCCTGGTCAGACGATTATCAGCGTTTGGGTGAACCATGACTCTGTGGATCTTATGAAGGAATGTTTGAAGCGTGGAAGCGCGAAGCTTCCGATGCCTTGTAGAATAGTAATTGAGAAACTGGGTGTTGTGGAGGCAAAGGCAGTTGACTGAAATGAAAAAAGATCTAGTTTTGTGGTTTGAACAGCTCAGAAAGACAGATATTCCGTCCGTTGGAGGAAAAAACGCGAACCTGGGAGAAATGACGAGCGCCGGAATACCGGTTCCACCAGGATTTGCTATTACAGCGTACGCGTACAAGAAATTCATTGAAGAAACTGACATAGCCAAAAAGATCTACGAGATAATAGACGAATCGGTGACGGACAAGAACGACCCTGCACAGTACGAGGTAGCGTCAAAGAAGATACGAGAACTCATCGAATCAACTGCCATGCCCAAAGAGATCGAGAATGCCATCAGGAACGCGTACGAAGAAATGAACAGGAAACTGAACATTAAGGATACATTCGTGGCTGTGAGGTCAAGCGCAACTGCCGAGGACTTGGCAGACGCATCTTTCGCCGGGCAGCAAGAAACCTTCTTGAACATCAGAGGAGTCAAAGGACTTGTCCAGAACACGGTGAAATGCTGGTCAAGCTTGTTCACTCCGCGTGCAATCTTTTATCGTAACGAGAAAGGTTTCGCGCACGAGAAAGTCTTCATCAGCGTAGGCGTCCAGAAAATGGTCAACTCCAGGGCTGCTGGTGTCATGTTCACTTTGAACCCGGTTACGGGTGACCTGAGCAAGATTGTAATTGAGGGCAATTACGGTCTCGGCGAAGCTGTGGTGTCTGGTTCAGTTACACCGGACGATTTTGTCGTCGACAAAACATCGATGAAGATAGTTGAGAGGCGACTTGCCAAGAAAACGGTCCAGTACATTCGGGACCTGAAGACTGGTCACACCATCCATGAAGAAGTGCCTGCCGAGATGCAAGAGTTGCCCTGCGTAAGTGATGAAGAAGTAATCAGGCTTGCAAAATTGGGTAATCGAATCGAGAAACACTACGGCAAACCTCAGGACATTGAGTGGGCGATTGACAGAGACATTCCTTCTGCTCCTCAAAACACGTTCATAGTTCAGTCTCGTCCAGAGACCGTTTGGAGCCAGAAGCTTGCAGAAACACCGGGCAAGGGTGAAGGTGGAGAAATGAAAATGTCTGAACTGAAGGTTGTCGTTAAAGGGATCGCCGCAGGCAAACGTGGCTTCGGAATCGGCATCGCCAAGGTCGTGTCAAACCCGCAGGAAGCCGCCAAGGTCATGAAGAAAGGCGACATACTCGTGACAGACATGACCAACCCTGATTATGTGCCATTCATGAAGCTTGCAGGCGCAATCGTCACCGATAAGGGCGGAGTGACCTGCCATGCAGCGATTGTCAGCCGTGAACTGGGCATACCTTGCGTAGTGGGAACCGAGACCGCAACGCAGCTCATGAAGACAGGCAAGGAGTACACGGTTGATTCGAAAAGCGGCGTAGTGTACGAAGGTGCAATGGCGACGTTAACAGCTCAACTCACATCCGCTGCTGGCGGCGCTGTGACTCAGGCGACCGTGGCTGGCGGAACATTCCAAGCAGTTCCAACGACGGCAACAAAGATCTACATGAACCTGGGAGTGCCAGAAAAAGTCGAGGATTACAAGGACTTGCCGTTTGAAGGCATCGGCCTAATGCGCATGGAGTTCATATTGGCCAGTTACATCGGGACACATCCGCTTGAATATGTGGAAACGGGACGAAGTCAAGAGTTCGTTGACAAGCTTGCAGATGGAATAGCGACGGTTGCAAGGGCAATTCAGCCACGGCCAGTTGTTGTTCGATTCAGCGACTTCAAAACCAACGAATATAGAGAACTCAAAGGCGGCGACAAATATGAAATCGTCGAAGCCAACCCGATGCTCGGCTGGAGAGGTTGCAGCCGCTACATCAGCAAATGGTACGAGAAAGCATACAGGCTTGAGTGCCAGGCAATAGTGAAGTGCCGAAAAGAGTGGGGACTGAAGAACGTTTGGGTAATGCTTCCAGTCGTGCGTACGGTGTGGGAGGCCAAAGCCGTTCTTGAAATCATGCGCGAAGAAGGATTGGAAAGATCTAAAGACTTCAAAGTTTGGTTTATGGCAGAAACACCTTCCATCGCGATACTTGCTGACGAGTTCTCAAAGCTCGTTGACGGATACTCGATCGGCTCAAACGACATGACTCAAGGCATACTGATGATCGACAGAGACTCGGAGCGACTGGGACAGATGGGGTACTTTGACGAAAGAGACCCTGCTGTCGAGAGAATCATCGCACACTTGATCCGGGTGGCTCATGAAAACGGGGCAACGGTGTCGATATGCGGAGAAGGTCCATCAAACCTTCCGGATTTCGCGGAATTCCTGGTGAGAGTAGGAATTGACAGCATCTCAGTAAACAATGACGCAGTGATCGCCACAAAGAAGCTTGTTGCGAGCATAGAACAGAAGATAATCTTGGAACGAGTGAACGAGATGAACGAAAGAGCGCAGGGGCGACCTCTCAAAAAGCCAGTTCAACCCTGGGAATGGAATCCATAGCACAAACCTTCAACCCATTTCTTTGCTTTAATTCGAACCTTCGTTCTGTAGAAATTAAGGAAGAATTTGAATGAAAGATTTTGATCTTGAAGAGGAAAGAGTAAAACAGACGATCCTTAAACTTGGGGTGAAACGCGTTTTGATTCAAGTTCCCGAAGGGCTGAAGCCTGAAGCTCCTCACATAGCCAAGGCGATCGAGAAACTTGGAGTGCAACCAATCATATCGGCGGACCCATGCTATGGTGCCTGTGACTTGGCTATCTCAGAGGCGGAAAGCCTAGGTGCCGATTTAATAATACATTACGGTCACACGAAACTTGTGAAATACGAACGTGTTCCAACGCTGTATGTTGAAGCGCGGGCGACTCTCAAGGTCGATTCAACCGTCGAGAAAGCGTTGCCGTTGCTGGAGAAATGGCGGAAGATAGGACTCGCCACGACTGTCCAGCATGTTCAGGCTCTGGACGAGGTGAGAGAGATGCTGATTCGGTCAGGAAAGACCGTGGTTGTCGGAGACACAAGGCGGTTGAGCTACCCAGGTCAAATCGTTGGCTGTGATTACAGCAACGTCATCTCGATATCGAAAGATGTCGAAGCCTTCTTGTTCTTGGGGGGAGGTCAATTTCATGCTTTGGGCGTAGCCATATCAACTTCGAAACCCACGGTTGCTGCCGACCCTTTTGATGACAGGGCGTTTTCAGTTGATTCCGAAGCTGAAAAAATCTTCAAACAGAGATGGGCAAGTATTGAAGAAGCAAGGAAAGCCAAAAACTTTGGCGTTCTGATCGGGATAAAACCTATGCAAAAAAGGTTGGAAGAAGCATTGGCGGTCAGGGAAAATCTTGAAGAAGCTGGGAAAACCGTGTATCTTTTGGCTGCCAAAGAGATCACTCCGGAAGTACTGATGGAATTCCCTACTCTCGAAGCCTTTGTCAATACAGCTTGTCCACGAATCTCTCTAGATGACGCATCCAAGTTCAGAAAGCCAGTGTTAACGGCAAACGAGGCGTTAGTGGTTGTCGGCAAGCTTTCCTGGGAAGAACTATGCAAAAAAGGCTTGCTCGAAAGCTAGACCTCGAACGAATGCTTTCAAAGGTCAAGCCCCATCCGACCCCTACACCTAGCCTTGAACAGTACACGATTTCCGCAAAAGCAGCCGCGACGATGCTCTATATCGCCGCTTATGCCGACGGATGCGTCGTCGGAAAGAACGTTTTGGATTTGGGTTGCGGAACGGGGAGACTTGCTTTGGGCGCGGCTTTCTTGGGTGCTAATAGCGTCACAGGTATGGATATCGACAAAAAAGCTGTGAAAACCGCCCGTGAAAATGCTTCAGAGGTAGGCCTCAATAGGAAACTGCAGTGGGTTGCAGCCGACATCGATGCAATTCATGGAAGATTTGATACAGTGTTGCAGAACCCACCGTTTGGGGTGCAAAAACGTGGGGCTGATAGAAAATTCATAATAAAGGCCTTGGAACTTGGAACAGTAACGTATTCTCTTCATAAGAGGTCTGGTGAGGATTCATCTCTTCTCAGAATGATCAAGACGAGTGGCGATGGAGCAATCAAGGTTTCCGCGTCTCCTTTTATGCAAAGGTTTGTCGGGGAAAATGGTGGTCGAATTGATGCTGTTTACGCTTTGTTGATGTCTGTTCCGCATATGTTTAGTTTTCACACTGAGAAGATGCATGACTTTGTCGTGGATCTGTATGTTATTCGAAAGGAATGAGAGGGCAAATGAATTTTGCGGAGAAAACGGGTTGTGGACGACTTCTGCGTCAAAGAATCAAAAGGTTTATTGAGAGGCTGAGAAAGTAGAGTAATAACTGTTCAAGAATTGCCCGCCAAGAATGCCTATGCATTTGTTGTGCGAGCCGGCTTAATACGAAAAAGGGAATTTAGGATGACTTCAAAGTTGAATGAGCAAAAGACTGGTCAGCTCGTGGTCCCGGGGGACCGTCTTGGCGTGATCGAAGAGTTCATTCCAGACGCTGGAACTTTCGTGAGAGATGGAGTGATCTACTCTAAAGTTATCGGGCGTGTTTTGATTGACCTCGCACACAAGCGCGTCACGGTTCATCAGTTGACTCACGGCGCACCAGTGCCGTTCACGGGAAGCACGGTTGTGGGACAAGTTTCGAACGCTCAAAACGAAACTGCTCAAGTTCGCATTTTTGAGATAGGTGATGACGAGGTTTCTGGCAATTTTGCCGGAATATTGCATGTCTCGGACGTGCAGTTGCGTTATGTTGACTCGATGTTTGACGTCTGCAAGGCGGGCGACATAATTCGCGCCACAGTGATCAGTGAGAAGAACCGAACTTACCATTTGTCAACGAAAGACCGAAACTTGGGCGTGGTCTATGCTTTCTGTTCAAACTGCGGTGCTTTGTTGGAGCCTAGAAGACAGGGCATGCATTGTCCGAAGTGTGGACGATTGGAGAGACGCAAGTTGGCATCAGACTATGGAAAAGGCTTGATAGAACGCAGGAAAGGTGATGAAGAGGATGAAGGTTAAGGTTCTGAATAAGAGCGCAAACGAACTAAAGATTGAGGTTGAAGGTGCCGGTCACACGCTGTGTAATTTGCTCCAGAAGCATTTGTTGGAGGAAGAAAACGTTGATCTGGCGGGTTACGACATTCCGCATCCTCTTGCTTCGAGTCCTGTGATCTACGTTCGTTCGAAAGGCAAGGCTAAACCTGAGCAGATTTTGAAGAGTGCAATAGAGAAAGCCCGGGGAATGAACAAGGAATTTGGAAAAGAGCTTGCAAGAGCTCTCAAGGAAAAGTGATTCTTTCTTTCGCGTTGACAAGGACGCAGGTAAAACCATCAACGGGGTCATCCGTTTTTCCAAGTGCCCTGACGCACTCGTTTAGGGTTAAACGGTCATTCAGCCAGGCATAGGCTATTAACGCTTCTGCAGCATCTGCTAAGGCGTGTCTCGACATTCTTGAAGGCAAGTGTTCCCTTAACCCAGCTCTTCTGAGAGCTTCTGCAAGAACACTTCCCTTCACCTTTGTACCCTCAGGTTCCCTTTTTCTGTTGGACAGAGCCAATGAATAAACGAAGTTTACGTAGGAATCTCCAAGAGAAGCCAAGCCGTGGTCAGTCAAGATCTCTTTCAAGCTCCCACGATTCCACGTAAAGAATAGCCCTTTGTGTTGTCTGCTCAACTTCAGCCCTAAATCAGAGGTTTTTGACTAGATTTATAACATCTCCCATACATAGGCTGATTGACTCGTTGAGGAACCATCTTGGCTTTGAAAAAATTTCGCATAATCAAGCCTGAAATCAGAGTGCTTGGAGTCGATGACGGAATGTTCGTTCCTCACTCGAAGGGTTTCGCACCTATCGTAGGAGTTGTTTTTCGGGGAGGATACTGGCTTGATGGGGTTATGAACACCAAGGTCGAGGTGGACGGTTTTGACGCCACCGAGAAAATCGCCGCTATGGTAACAAGCTCTCCGCATCACAAACAGTTGAGAGTGATAATGCTCGACGGAGTCACGTTCGCAGGGTTCAACGTCGTTGACATCAAGGAGCTGAACGAGGAAACGAGACTCCCCGTGATCGCGGTCACGCGGGACAGACCTGATTTTGGGGAGATTCGCAAAGCGCTCAGGAAGCTTCCTTGTCCAGCGAAACGTTGGAAAGCTGTCGTCGATGCTGGAGAAATCTTTGAAGTCACTACAAGGAGCAAGAAAGAAAGGGTTTACATGGAAATCAGCGGGATTGTCGAAGAAGACGCCCGTAAGATTTTGAAGCTCACTTCTACAAGAAGCAGTGTGCCAGAGGCCTTGCGCGTCGCGCATCTCGTTGCTTCTGGCATAAGCAAAGTGTAGCTCTGGTACTTATTTGAACCAGAAAACATTTAAAAGGGACTATGCTATGGCTACAGAAACGGACAATGGGGAATCGTTCTATGGAATTTTGCCCAAAATGCGGCACTCGACTGACTCCGAAGAAAACGAAAAAAGGAAAAGAAGAATCAGTCGTAATGGCCTGTGCAAAATGCGGCTACAAAAAACCCGTTGCAGGAAGGAAGGTGGAGCCAAAAGTCGCCAAAGTGATTCAGCACAAGCCGCAGCTCCTTGTGGCAGTAATTGGAAAGGAAGAACAGAAACTCAGAACTCTTCCAACCGTAAGGATCGAGTGCCCCAAGTGCGGAAACAACCTTGCATATGTGTGGCAAGTGCAGACTAGGGGCGCAGATGAGTCTTCAACACAATTTCTGCGTTGCACAAAATGCAACTACACATTCAGAGAATACTCGTAAACTCTGTACAGGTCTAAGATAGCAAGGGCTTGTGCAGGGGTAGACAAAATGCTTTCTTCTAGCGTGCGCATATGAAGGTGGAGTGTTCGTTTTTTGGTACGGTAGTGTTCTAAAGCCTAGCATTAAGCGTCTCAGTATTCTCATTCTCTTTAGGTGAAAAATGTGAAGAGACGAATGAAACTGGAACTGGTCTTGGCCATCTTGATGACTGTTACGATTGCCTCCTTAGTGGTTTATGAGTGTCTTCCAAAAGACCAGGATAACCGAACCACGTTTTATGTAACAGACGCAAAGAGCTTCGGGTGGTCATCTATCCCAGCCACGTCGACTCTACAAATCATAACCGAGAACATCCAAGGCGAAGTGAGAAAAGGCGAATTTGAGACCACGGTTGAAGGATTGAAAAACATAACCACGGTTTACGGTGGAAGGATCCCGAATCTACATATGACGTATGATAATGAATTATGGAGCGGAACAGTGAAATGCAAATTGCCCACGGACAACGTCACGTGGTTCACTTTTGAAGTCAGAAAACTCGTCAATGACCACGGAAAAGTCACGCATGTCCTTATAGACGTGAATGAATTTGAAGTGAATCAGACCGAGACGCCTGAAACGCCATTGTCAGAGGTCAGCATCTACCTTCAAGAATATGTAGGGGGCTCATCGCCCTTTGTGGATCAACTTGGAACAGTCGTGCCTCCATTGACCACGGGTCTGTTGTGGATTGCTGAAGGGCTCATCGTGGGAGTGCCACTATGCTTCGCATGCCTTGGGGTTGTCCTGATCGTGAACAGAGGGATACTTCCTGTCTGGAAGAGACAATTCAGAAAGATCCCAACAAAAGAGCTACCACAAGACGTTGGCGAGTAGCGCGTGTTCTACAGGAAGGTGAAAGCATCCGGAAAAGAAAGGTAGCATGGTTCATCGGCGTGATCGTCTTTGTAATTTTGACGGTTCCTTCTATTCTCCCATACAATGCATGCATTGCAGAAACAGCAGAACGCGTGAAGAGAGATTACGGCATTCGTGATGCACCTGATGTTGAACCATTTTGGACTACACCTTCGGGTCGTCTACTGACATGCAAATGGCTTAGCACTGTTCATCAGTGGAATCTTTGGCAATAAAGGAACGCGTGCTTATATGGTTAGAAGAAGTATGCCGTGCTTTTCGAAAACTTTGAATTCAGTCTGGAGACTTTTCGCTTCAAGCCAAAATTTCGGAAACAGAAAGCCCGCCTTGAAAGAGGGTTCAAGTTCCACATAGGACGACGAGTGACCCAACGTCGTTCGCACCTTATTGGCCGACGGTAAGCCACCTTTTGCTTCTCCATCAAGTTTCCGTCAACTAGATCGGGGTGCCCAAGTCCAGATCGGTTCCAAATATGGTTTTCGTAGTATTGTTTGCCTTTCCATGAACGGCTAGGTATTTTTCTTCCACAGTAGGTTTCACCAACCTTGACAATCTTCCGGTCTGACCGCACATATGGTGGGCTTGCAGGTCGTATTTGATGTAATCTTCACGTTTTTGGTCAGGGTCGGCACCCGAAATATCCGTATCCGCCGACGCAGACAGCGTTTCGGTGGCTTTCGCAGTACAGTTTTATGACTTGTGGTTCTTGAAGGCAATCCTTGCTTGACATGTACGGTCTAGAGAGTGATCATCAATTGAAAAAGGATTCTTTTGAAAAGAAAAAGGGGGGTTATGGTACGCGTTTGTTGAGGTTGTTTACTGGCAGGGTAGCGTCGAAGATGTCGACTGTTCCGTCGCCGTCAATATCTTCAGCCATCAGTGCTCCAACAACTGGAGAATAAACTGCGTTGGCTTTAACATGACATGACGCAATTTCGTGGGTTCGGTGGGCTCAGTCCTCCTCCTTGATAGTCCGCTGATCACACGAACGGGCTTAATACAGAAGCGCATTAAGCATTCTCCATATTCTGAACGGTGACGAGCTGGTTACATAGGAAATGCTTCCAATAATTATATATATCAGTTTGACCATTTGTTAAATAGCGATACAGGGGGGTTACTGGTTTTGAGAAAGACCGTCGCCGCAGTTCTCGTGGCATCTTCCTTGGCAATTATGGTCTCAGTGGCAATTGTCGTGAGTCTCTATAACCCAGCGAGTAGCGGGCAAACTAGCGGTCCCGTAACCGTCGAAGGTTTGTATCAGCCGCTTAAACTGTCGATGACTGTGAACAATGTAGAGTTGAATCCCGGAGAGCGTTTGAACATTGAGATGCTTTTGGAAAATGTTGGAAACGAGACGCTTACCCTCTATTTCTCCGATGGCAACGACCAATTTGACTTCTTCATATATGGGGCAAACGAGACTTGCGTTTACAGATATAATAGCAATACTGCGTACCCTCAGGCACATGTGCCTGAACAGATGAAACCAGGTGATGCCCGTGGCTTCACGCGCGAGTGGGCCCAAGTGTTCGATGCAATATACGATCCAAACCATGATCCACATTGTTATTACAATGTGGTTCCTCCAGGAACATACAGAATCAAAGGGGCCTTCATTAGCTCGACGCTTAGATTCACAGTCGAGACACCTATGATATCATTAACGATATTGGCGTAGGGACGAGATAGTGGTTATCTCCAGGCTGATGTTGGCGTTTCTGATAGTCCTTCTCTTCGTAGGCAGCATTTCTCCGCAGATCCTTCCGGTCATCGTTAAGGGCGAGCAGATGCTTTCGATCGAATCCGGCAAGGTAAATTCATGGCTCAGGAACGAAGTTGAGACGTGGTTATCTACGGATCCTTTTCACAGAGTCTCAATGATTGCATGGCTCAATGAAAATTACCTTAAAAATAATAAGATCACTCAAAGCCGCGTGGCCGACCACTTTGCTGCCGAGTATAATGCCACAATACGAAGAATAGGTTTCTTGCCATTTATCACTGCCGATGTGCCTTGCGAAATGATTGACAAAATTGCGCAAGAGCAGGTAGTAGACGTCCTCGTTTCGGCGATCTATCCAATACTGCAACTGCCTTCTGTTGGTCCGCAAGAAAACGCCGCAGCAAGTGTAGGGTCCGCGAGTTTTGCCAATACCACATTGGAAAACAGCGTCAGGAGCGTAGACGGGCCTCGCGTCTGGAAAATGGGATACACTGGTCAAGGAATGAAGATCGCAATAATTGATTCGGGCATTAACTCTTCCCTGCCTGACGGCAGCCTCCGACCAGATTTACTCTTTTCCGACGGTACATCAAAGATTGTAAATCAGATGGATTTCACGGACGATGGCGATACTTTGGACTACGCCTGCTGGACCCCAACTTTGTATGGCCATGGGACGTGGGTTGCAATCACTGCTGCCGGAAGCGGAAGATACAGCTACTTTTCCTCGATGTACGGGAATATTACCTCAATGGGCGTAGCGCCAGCCGCTTCGATATTTAACCTAAAGGTCTTCAACAAGAGTAATGCAACTCAAGTGGAATGGGTTACCGCTGCCATTGATTACGCTGTAATGCAAGGAGTAGATGTCATAAACATGAGCCTCGGAGATAGATTCGGTACCCAGGATGATCCTTTCAGTATAGCCGCGGATCAGGCTGTCAGCGACGGGGTAGTGGTCGTTACCTCAGCCGGGAATGACGGCGCGTTAGGTTTTGGACATTTGAGTTCTCCTGGATGCGCCTTCAACGTTACTACGGTCGGGTCAGTAGGAGCGAACAATACTGTCTCTATCTGCGACGACGCTCTTGATCCCAACAGCAGCAAAGGACCCACACCCGACGGACGGACGACAAAGCCGGATCTTGTTGCTCCTGGAGCGAACCAGGTTTACCTTGCTTATGCAGATGGTGCTTCATCTAGAGTTATGGTCCTTAGCGGCACAAGCTTTTCAGCACCACATGTTTCAGGCATTGCCGTTCTTGTCAGACAGGCACATCCTGATTGGGATCCTATTATGGTCAATAAAGCGTTGAGTCTATCAGCTCGGCTCAATGATTACATCTGGCCGCTGAAGGAATCTGAAAGAGGAAAGGGTATTGTTAGTGCGTATGGTGCAGTTTTGAATGCTAGCGCTGCGGATTTCTCAGTTGTCAGTATTGAACCGACTCCGCCTCAATATTCCGATTTTCAGGTGTATCATGACGGAATGTGGCTGGACGGCGTGAGAATTACTATGAACTACGATGTTACAGTGGCAAGAGCGGGCGCATACGTAAATGATCCCTATTATATAATTGCCAAAGTGGGTCTAAAGCGAACAAGCGTTGACGACCCAAGCCGGGAAAAAGTTGTCAATGAAAGTACAATAGTTGTCCTTAGTGTCGAAGAGCAAACAACTAAGTCGATCGCTTGGAACGAGACGAGTACAATGCAGGCTGGGAAATGGAGGATCAGCGCTTTCGTTGAACCGATCTCGATCTACGGATACTATGACGGATGGCCTGAAGATAACTCAAAAGACTCGACCACCTCAGAAGCCCGAGTGCTTGTTGGCGACGTGACGGGTGATGGTCACGTGGACCTCTTCGATGCTATTCGGTTAGCCACTTCTTTTGGAAAATTGGAAGGCCAAGATGGCTACGATCCTGATGCAAATTTAAGTCATCGTCCAGATAGTTCAACGGGAAAGCAGATAATCGACATCTTTGATGGAATCATCTTTACGTCACACTTTAATTGGGACATATACGGTCCACCGAGAGGTAGGAAATCGTCTCTGAACGGAATGGTGGTAACCATCGACGGATCTCCCAGCGTCACCTTAGACCCCAGTGAAATCACCGTGTTTGAGGGTGAAGTATTCTCAGTTAATGTGACGGTCACCGATGCCACCGACCTGTATGGTTGGGAGTTCAAACTATACTGGAACAAAACGTTGCTCAACTGCACGAGCTATACAATGTACACTCCGACCGAGTGGCAGGGCCAGACACAGACTTTTGGTCCAGGCTTGGAAGCCACATTTAATGACACCTCTTCCCGTTATTGGCAAGGCCAGGCCGCTGTCTACCCTGCCTCATCTTTCACCGGATCGATGACGATGGTGACCCTGACATTCCAGGCAATGCAACTTGGAACAACTTCTTTGACATTGGCGGACATCAAATTGGGAAATAACAGTGGCCAAGGAATAGACTGTATCTTTTCAAGTGGTTCAGTGAATGTTTATTACGACAGGTACATGCGAAGCGACGCCGCAACTGTCAACGGTCTCAATGCATACATTTTGAACGCAACCGAAACAGCAAGCTACACATACGTACAGCAAGTCGGGCAAGGGGATGGTGCAGAATTTGGTATTCGTGCGTGGGTCCGAGCGTCAAATGGAACGGAATATGAAGTCACGCTGGACGGGCAGACAGGAACTCCAAAAGCAACGGTCACGACTACAGGTTGGGGAACCGTCAACGTCACGCAAATGTCGATGGAGACAACATTCTCATTGGTAATACGAGTTTACGTTAGCATAGCAGACGGGGCTTGGACGGACAAGGCTACCTTCACAACCGGGCAACTTGGAAAAACATCTCTGCTGGGAACAACCTGGTCTGTCTACTACCACGTGTCTACGAGCTATTCCGCGAAGCTCGACAGAACCACAGCAAGATTCTATTGGGGCGACGCCAGCCACATGAGCCGCCTACAGAACCTGCAATTCACCTAGACTCACGCGGAAAACGCTCAAATCGAGCCTCTTTTCATCTATATTCGTTTGTTTAATCGTTGACTGTGGTCAACCACTCACAATCGTCGTACTTGTATTTGTTCGAATCAACCCTTCTTATCGTCGGCAAATTTTTGACGCCCTCAGCGCGCACTATTACGTTCATGACCGAATAATCAATTGTTCAAGTTAATCTGGGAAAAATAAACACCAAAAGAGTTTTGAATCTGAGAAAAATGAGAAGAGAAAAATGAGACGAAGTTTTCTATTGGATCGAAGTGAGCGGATTGAACGTTGAAGCTTGGGTTCTGATTCCTCTTCCTTTGTCTGGGCAATACTTAACATGCCCAAATTGTAACAGGCAAGTCCCCTCAGTTTCAACATACTGCAATTTTTGCGGGGCATTGTTACGAACCAAACTGGTATTGAAAATCTGTCCTAACTGCAACAGCAGAATTCCCGTCTCAGCACGTTTTTGCCCTGAATGCGGCCACAAACAATGACCTGAGCACGCAAACGCTTTCGCTAACTTGTACTGGCAACCACATGAAAGAAGAGAGCAACTACGTAAACTGAAATCTGTTTTGAAAATGCTCACGGATGCAAACATGTCTTCAAAGTGGAACAGGGAAAGTTGGTTCCGATCAAAGGATAGGCTTCAATCAATTTCCGGTATGTTGTGATTGTGGAAAGACAGAAGAACTTGATGGTTGATTGTCCTTATCGAGTTTGACAGGTGAAATGAAAGCAGAAATAGGTTCCGAATTGATTTCACCCTGCGGAATGAACTGTGCAATCTGCGCTGGATATTTGTCATATAAGAATGACGTTAAGAACAAAGGCATTAGAATGCCTTACTGCACGGGCTGCAGACCAAGAAACAAGAAATGTGCTTTTCTGAAAAAACATTGTTCCAAATTGGCAAATGACGAGGTCGCTTTCTGTTTTGAGTGCAGTAGCTTTCCATGCGATAGGCTGAGAACTATTGACAGCAGGTACAGGTCTCGCTACCGGATGAGCATGATAGAGAATTTGAATTTCATCAAAGAGAACGGAATTGAAAAGTTTCTTGATAGCCAGGAAAAGTCTTGGAACTGTAGGAGTTGTGGTGAAATGGTCTGCTGCCATAACGGGATTTGTTTCAATTGTGGTTTAGAGAAGCTGAGAAACAAGAAAAAGAAGTACCGTTGGAATGAATGAACAAAAATCATAAGAACCGAAACAAGAAGACACAATGATGGTTTTCCGAATTGCTTGAAGGCAAAAATGTGAATCTGAGGATTATGGAGAAAGAGGATTTGCCGTTTTTTGCAGATTGGTACAACAATCCCAAGTTCTTCGGGGAATTTGTATGGTTACCACAGCAGTCTAGGACGGAGAGGGAAAAGTGGTATGAAAATCTCCCCGTTGATGCCAAGTTCTTTTTCATACAGAAAAAAGATGGCAAAAAAATCGGAACCATAGCTCACTTTCTGGCGGGGAGTCTCTTAGAAATAGGTTATCTTCTCGTTCCGAATGAAAGGGGGAAAGGCTACTGCTCTGAAGCTGCAATGATTATGGTTGACTACCTGTTTCTTTCGAAAAACATAGTACGTATTCAAGCTCATACTGACTTGAGAAATGTGGCTTCACAAAAGGTTCTGGAAAAGGTCGGGTTCAAGAAGGAAGGAATAGTCCGCAAGAGCGATTTTGCTAGAGGAGAATGGAGAGATAATTACCTTCTCAGTATTCTTAGGGAAGAATGGAAAGAACCAAAAATCCTGACAAGGACTAAGTAAGATTCTGTCTGTTATTAACATATAGATCTTTGAATAAGGTTCTTTTCTGAACAGTCATTCTCTTCATGGTTAATGATGTAGCCTCTTAATACTGATTCACCCAATCTTGATATAAGCAGACGTAAACCTAACAGATAGAGAGGGGTTATGTCTGAAAGATATTGAGTTGAAGCTGATTTCTGAGTTGATGAAGAATAGTCGCAGAAGTGACAGGGAACTAGCCAAGACTCTCAGAATCTCACAGCCAACAGTGACGAGAATCAGAACCAGACTGGAAAAAGAAGGCATAGTCAAGGAGTACACAATGATACCTGACTTCAGGAAACTTGGATTTACTATTATGGCCATAGCTTTCGCAAAGCTGAAGGAGCCAATTTCTGAACAAAAACTTGAGGAAGCTAGAAAACAGGTTCGTCAAACATTGCAGACAGAACCAATATCAAACATACTTGCCCTGAGCGGTATCGGTCTAAATGCTGACAGGGTCACAATAGCATTTTATGAAGACTATTCGTCATACACTGAACATCTCGACAAGTTGAAACAGCATCCTTTGGCAAGAGCTGAAGATATCAAGAGTTTTCTCATAGACCTGACAGACAGAAACCAATATCTTCCATTGACTTTTTCTGAACTAGCAGATCACCTTACATACAGTAGACTTCAAAAAAAGTAAAGATTCTGTCTGTTATTAACATAATAAGCCATTGTTGAGCTTCTTTTCTATCTGATGTTCTCTTCATGATGTAGTCTTTAATAATGATCTCACCTAATCGTGTCTTCTGGGTGTCAATAATGGTTGACATTACAGAGATTTCTGCAATAGTAGCAGCTGCAGGTGTACTAGTTGGTGTTGTCTACTACATATTGGACATGAGAAATCAGAGCAGAATGAGACAGACAGAGCTAATCATGAGACTCTCTTCAGTCATAGACAACATGGAATTCACAAATACGATTGCGACACTCTTGTCTAAAGACTTCAAAGATGTCGATGATCTCAGAAAGGAATGCTCTCCTTCAGCTCTGATCGCTGTAGCCAACTTCTTTCACAGAGTAGGGACTCTCCTTGAGAGAAACCTTGTGAATGCTGATCTGGTTAGCTCCATTCTATGGGTTCAAGGAATATGGGAGAAGATGAGTCCTTGGATTACCTATGTAAGACAGAGAACCAATCGTCCAGACTTCTTTGGTGGATTTGAGTATCTTTACGATGAAATGCAGAAAAGAGAACAAAAGCTTCAGCAATCAAAAACCTAGCATTTCTTCATAGATTTCAAGGACCCGCTGGAAGCTTTTCATCGAAGTTCTTGTGTTTGTGACTTCGAGAACATGTGTTTATATCCATCCAAAAATCTTCCAGAACAGCAATCCTATTGAGAAGCTAACAACCATGGCTACAAGCATTATTGTGTAAACCTCAGACCTTGAGACTCCTTGCTTTGTCTTCTTTGATAATCTCCAGAGCAATTCTGCACCTATGATCCAAGCCACTGCTTCACTGACTATGACCTCAACAAGAAACTCAATCCAAGAAGGTTGAGGAACGTAAGGGACAGGGTCTGCATAAACTGGAGACAGAAGTAGGACAAGAGAGATAATCGAAACAAGTGTGTTCAGTATCAGGGTTCTTCTTTTCACGTGAACATCTCCTCCCTATGACTTGAGAAGATACTTGACAGAACTTTGCTTTAAGACTATATTTCAGAACAGCATTGTGCCAAAAAAAGAACAGACACATTACCAGAGAAGGCAAAGATTTCAGGGACTGTTCAGAAGTTTTTCATCGTAGTTGAGGTTATATGCCAGCATGGGTCTGAGTGATTGTTGAGAACAATAGGGAACGATTGAAATGGCACTTGACGGAAGATTGTATGCATTCTTCATAGGCTCAGTTATCTTGGTCATACTTTTCGTTTATTTCAATTTTAAGAAGGATAAAGCACGAGATTTCAGATGCCCCAAATGCAATTTCTTGGTTAGTGTTGAAGACATAGAGAGATACGGCAATGTCTGCCCAGATTGCAGAACAGACTGGCGTATTCATCCATTAAAAAAAGAATGAAGTAGAAAGCTTTTGTCTGTTACTAACGTATGGAGCTATTATTGAACTTCTTTTCTTGGAGTTCATTGAATACTTGTGAATAGAAAAACTCTTTATGCCTTAAAAATGCAGTACAGACTAGGATTACGATCTTGTACAAACGATCAGATCTGACTTTTGTTCAAGAAAAACTCTTGGAAGCAAAGAACAATCAGAACGGCAGTATTTGCATCATCATTCTAGGAGCATTTCTTGTTGTTTTATGCTTCTTTCTTCCCAATTATAGCATCCCATTTCTGGGATCTGCAATCGTGATTATGGGAGTGATTATTGGATTGGTTGGAGCTTCAGAATTGTCCTACCACCATAAAAGGCATAGTGAGTATCAGGCTCTGATGGAGCAATTGAAAGGAAATACCCGAATTCAGGGTTGATTGTTTCTTCAAAGATTTCAGGGAGTCCCTAGAAACCGAATTCATGCTCAGTTTTTGATTTGCTCAACAATAGTTTGGCTGTGAATGTCAAACCTGAAATGAGTCCTATGGTCCCTTTGATTGCCCAGGCTACGTATGCAGCAAATTCCACAGTCTTTCTCATCAGCATGAGCTTTTCGGATGGCCAACTAAGATACACGTAGTTGGATACCATGCCAACGATGAAAATTCCCCAAAGGATTAGAAGGACAGTCAGGACTACGCTCAAAGGCACAGAAAGAGATTCTATAGTTTCATGTTTTCTGTATCCAATAACACAAAGAACGATCCCACAGGCTTGAATAATTATGATAGAAATGTTCATTCCAAGGAATACTGGCTGCTCTAACTCTGTTTCAAGAACGGCTGAGTTGAACATCAGAATCACAAATAAAACTGAAGAAAAGACAGAGCTCAGACAGATCGTATAATAGCCAATAGATACGTAGCCCATCTTCCTCAGAAAACAATAAGCAAGATTGAACTATTAGTTCTGTTGGTCAAATCCTTTCCTATGTAGATTTCAGGGACCCTCTGGAAGTTTTTCATCTCAAGAATGATGTGTGTCAAGATAGGCTACTCTGCTTCTGGATAATTGCTACATAGGGTGAGCTGCTGGAATCTATGAACTCGTTCACCTTCCATCCCGTTCCTTTCAATATCCCTCTCATCTCTTCTCTAGATACGATGAGGTAGTCAAACCATTTTCCAACGTATTTCATGTATCTTATTCTGATTCTCATCTGACCAGGCATTCTTCCTCTTCTTCGATTCGCCTTCTGATATCGGAGGTGAAACGGATTCTCTGTCTTGTATGGGTCATTGCTTTCTGCAATTATCGTGGCATTTGGAGAAGTAATCTTGTAGAGTTTGTTTAGCAATAGCCTGGCATTATTGAAGCTACCGAATAGCCCGAAATTGTTGCCCAACATTAGTATTGTGTCAAAAGAGCAAGACTTGAATCTACTTATCTCCGCTATTGACATCACTTTGGTTTTCTTCAGACCTCTCAGCCTGCAGACTCTTATTGCAAGAGGTGAACTGTCCATGCCTGTAACATCAAGTCCTTTGCTCTGCAAATAGATGGAATGTCGACCTGCACCACAACCAACATCCAGAACTCTTCCTCTGGCAAACTCTATCGCCTTCTTATGATGCTCAGCCCAATCGTCATACTCAGAAAAATATGTTGGTGCTCCACTAGAAACATCAAAATAGCCATCCTCCCTTTCCACAATTTCAAAACTCTTCTTGCCATTGAAATAGTACCAAACCTCTTGACCATAGGCATCTTCCATAGGTTTCAGTTTCTTCATAACACATCATCAAGAGGTATTCTTCATCAATTCTTATGATTTGTGGCATCCGTTACAACAGAATCCCACATTACTTTTCACAATGGTTTCAGGGAGTCCCTAGAAGTTTATCATCGTAGATACGAAAAAAGAAAAAGACGGGGGATTAGTGTTTTGGTAAGTTTAGATTTTTCTTTTGTTCAGCACTGATCTGAAGCTTTTTCCGCAACAGGTGAAGAGTCCGATCGTGAGTTCGGTTCTCTTGCCGCTCTTGTCTTTTCTGCCGGCCATCTTCCAGGTCTTCTTAGGAGTACTGACTTCTTTCTTACACTTGGGACATTTAGCCATAACATTCCCTTTCTACAAAGTAACGTCAGATCAGGTTAAAACATTTTTCATCGTTTTGGAATCAGGATATCAGGGACTCGCTTCACCTTTCTGTTTTTGACGGCAATCGTCATGCTAGCATTTATAGAAATATAAACAAATAATCATCGTGAGTTAGCCTGTCTCAACGTACGTCTATTGACACATGTGAATTCCTCGAGTCTCTTTATGAGCTTCAAAGTCTTTGACAAAGAAGGCTCAGGTAAACAGTTGCTCCAATTGTCATAGCCCACCGCAACATGAATCGGCGCTATCTCTTCAATCCAGCCGGCGAATATTCCAAGGTCAAAGTCCATTATGGGCTCAATTGAAATGAACTTTCTACAATACTTCAGATCTATCATGGCTTTTGCTCTTTCAGCCACTGACGGAGCTTTTGAGAAGTCATATGACCCGTTGGTCTCTATTGTCGCTCCCAACACGATGTTCTTTTGACACAGATGAACAAATTCTTCGTATCTACTGGGGTTTTTTGTTAGAAAGAGAAAGTCGCTTGATGGCGAATTTCTAGTTGCCGCAATGACTCTCAGTATCCATTCTTTAGGCACCCATTCACCGAAGAGATCGCCCATGTCAGAGACAAAGACAAACTGGTTTCTGAAACGCTTGCACAGATCGTTTTCTGCGAGTTTAGGCGCGAACCCGGCTTTGTATTTTTCAGTGTTGCTAAGTCTTTCCAGAGCAAATCTCTTCGCCCAGCAATAGCTGCAGCCGTGTAAACAGCCGATGACAGGGTTCCAAGTTTTCCATTTACCGTCGATTTTGTCAGACATGCTCGCAACCTGCTGTGGAGATGCCTCGTTAAAGCTAGTTGTTTGGGGCTCAAAAACAGAAAAGGCTTCTGCTCTTCCTCATACCATATTACAGAAAATCCGGGTCAGAAATTGAAGATTGTTAGGTCCAGGATTTTCCATAGTTTGCCGCCAGAATTAAGTTGTCATAAATTGTTGTGGGCGTCGAGGCTTCTGTCTGTCAGGTTTATTTCTTGTTTTTTGCCAGAATCCAGTAGTGCTTTTCTCCGCCTCTAACCAGAATCTGATCTGAGACTATTTGAAAACCTGCATCCTTCACAAGCTGCAAAGATTTCTCAGGACTGTAATGGCTCCAGAACATCGTTGTGCCCAAATACTCGTCAGTCGCTTCCCATTCATCTGGACCCATGCAAACCAGCATTATGCCCCCTGGCTTCAATATTCTGTGGAAACTATCGAACGAGGAAGAATGCTTCTCTCTTGGAACATGAATGATGGAATAGAAAGCAGTCAAACCATCGAAGGAATTAGCCGGAAAGTCCAGTTTCGTCATGTCTTTCTTGATGAATTCAGCTTCTGGCACGTTCATCCTTGCAAGCCTGAGCATGTTCTCAGAGAAATCAATCCCCACAACGTCAAAACCAGATTCTACCAAGAATTTTACAACGGGAACGCCCGCACCGCAACCAACATCCAAGACTCTAGCATTCACGGGAAGTAAACCCGCAAATTCCTGCAATTCCTTACTGTGGTCAAATCCACTTCTACTAGCATCGTATTCTCTAGCTATCCCATCATAACCTTTCCTCACAATGCTCTCCTTGTCCATCATCGCCAACTCCTTTGAAAGCTGCTACTATAAACGGCTTGAATCGATGCACCATCGAGGCTGTAATAGAATACAAAGCCTAAAAAAGGAAGCACCGCTCCTCTGCTCTCTTCCTCATACTATACTACAGAAATAGATTCGATGGTCATTCTACATCAAAACGTTTATAACTCGAAACAGGGACTACGCGCGCGCTGATAGATTTATACTCGTGCCACGCACAGTTTAACGGAGACACGAATGCCGAAATTCGTTGATAAATTGGAAGGGTTACTGAAGAGACACACGAGACTTGTCGCTATAAGTGTCGGGATTATTATCGTTCTCGTTGGTGCTCTCCTATTCGTCCTGTTTAACCCCGCTGGGAATGACACAGTTTCACAAACAGGAATACGAGATTACGCGAAAGAATACCTAAACGAGTACAAGTATCTGTACGATGACCCGAACTCGCCGTTTCGCGGTCTTAACATAACACACTTCGGTAACTTCACTTTCTTCGCGTACCCGAATTTCAGTATTGACGCGGTGATATCGACTACACACGGAGCTGTACTTTTCTTCGACTCGTCAAAGAATCCTGGAGAAACAAACGTTAAGGTGATAACTGACCCAATCGAATATTACTTATGGCCCCAGATGCCAAGAAACACGTCAGGATTTCCGACTGTGCTAATCGAACCAGGCGAGTATCCGCTGGACGGCGTAGTCAATGTCGACCACGGTTTGCTATACGTTGGACCGGGAGCCAACGCGAGGTGCGTGTACAAAGACCGGCCTTTCAATGTTACAGGCTGGGGAGCAGTTCAGATTTTTGGTACGTATGTTGTAGAACACTCCTTACTTCTGAAAGGGAGCAACGAAGTTGAAGACTGGTCGAAAACACAAGCTGACATTGACGCATTGAAGGAATTCATGTGGGACTGTAAGAGTGCAGGCATGAGCGGTACGGAATTACAGACGATTGAGACCCAGTACAAGCCGTCTATGTTAATAAACAGAATAGCTTCCCGTATGAAGAGTGGCGTTTACAAAAACGATGTAGCCCTTTTCAATTCGGACTATGGTGAATTAGAGAAAGCGGCTAACGGTACGATGAACGATACTTTGTCAAGAATCCTCAATGATTACTACACAAAACAACAAGAAACCCTGCCTTCGCTATGGGAACAAGTAGGAAGTCTGATTGCCCAGAAAATTGACGCGTTGATTATGGGCGTGTTATTAGCTCTCATCGCCGTGTTTATCGATAAAAAATTGAAGACGGCAAAGCGACAAGGTACTTGACGCCAATTCGTTCGACGTTTCATTCTAACATTCGTACGAGTCCCTAGAGCCTCGATATATTATGACAACGTATTTTATTTCTGTAAAATCTCACTAGAACATAGTGCGCGTGCATGGCAATAAAATGTCCAAACAACCTCTACAAAATACTCTTTACAGAAAACGCATTCTTTTTCTAAATGACGCTCACGAGATTTTCTATATCCTGAGCTTCTACGACCTTCAGTTTTCCATCACCTCTCTTAAGAAGTATCCTTTTGTCATTTTCCTTCAACGTTGCCGTCGTAACGAGAAGTACCTCGTCAGAGAAATCAAGGGGCTTTAGAGCATCTGATACTTCATTGAAGCTAGCATTCTTTCCTATGCCCAAAGCCTTGCATTCAAAAGACACCAGTCTTTCAGCGTCTAGCAACATAGCGTCAACCTCGATTACTTCTCCATTTCTGACTACCAAGCCTTGTTCTACAGGAGAATTGGGGAAATGTTCTCTAACGATTTTCTTGACATACCATTCAAGCCACGTACCATCTTTATTCCAAAGAGGTATCATAAACTCTTCCAAACTGTATATCTCAGTCAGGTCATAGAAATTGCCACATTGTTTGCAGTATATCTTCTTCACATAGCTTCTTAGTCGTTGCGTGCTTAGAGAGTCTAGGGCTTTGAGAGGGATTTGCTCGAAACTCTCAGATCTCATACATCTATTGCAGTTGCCCATGACTTTCGAAACCAACATTCGCGCGTGACAGAGACAGTCTAAGTATGACGCGACACTGATTCCTGGGAAAGACCAGTCATCACTTTCTTTGCACTGGCTAAGTTCATTGGGCGAGTTACACTTAGGACACTTCATTTTTCCTGACGGTTTGTCATCATTGTAGACATTATATCTTCGAATAACTTCTGAACACCTTCTACATGTCAAGTTTCTATCAGGAGAGTTTTCCGAGACCTTTTTCAGACGATCTCTATTCTCTTCCAGCAGCTGTAGTATTTGGTCTTTCGTAATTGGCAGCTTTTCCTGAGTAATCAAATGCATTAGAACTCGTAAGAAGGGCCTTGTCTTGAGTGTCTGAAAGATTGACTGTGAAAATTCATTTTGTTCGAATTTCTGGACTATTCTCCTGGTACTCGAAAAATTCACGTTCTTGAATCCTTTTTGAGCCAATCGATTGATTATTTGCTTCTCAACAGGTTGAGATGACGCAAATGTCACCTCCCAAGGACAAATCAACAGATAGCCCGATATCCGCATCTTCTGCAGACATATACTGATCGAAGTCCTCCTCTTGGCCCGGCTTTAATTCTTCCCGAGTAATACATCGAATAGTGATGACAGCGAGGACACCAGTTCGCCATACCATTGTCACCAATCCGTATAGTAATCAGAAGAGATGTTTATAATATTACTAGTTGAAACGCGAGGTCAAAAATCGTGTTTCGAAATACGGTAACGTTAAGTTCTATTACATAGGTCTGTCATCATAGCGTGTTAACGAATGTCGAAATTCTGCACCTGGGTGTCCTTCCTATGTAGGCGAAAATCACGATTGCACTTTGGAACTTTGAGTGCGTTCCGTAGCGCGCGCAACTCCCTGCAAACTTGGCGCGCGCGCTAAGAGCGAAAGTTTCATACCTACTAGACGACTTTACAAAACCAGTGGTCGGACAACAAGACGGCAACTGGTGATATCAGCTGAATGCCTAATGTGACAATAATGCAGTTTTCTGATTTGCATAAAACCCTCTCTGCCAGCGAGAGCTCTAACACCCTAGTGTCATCAATCGTTTCAGACATAGGAAGATATGCTAGTGAAAACATCCCCATTTCAAAACCTGACGCCCTTGTTGTTTGCGGTGATATAATTCGTGGCTCGACCTCTAGCAAAAAAGAAGTAAAGGAGCAATATGAGCGGGCGCTTGACCTTCTTAACCATTTGTGTACCCAAACCTTCGACGGAAACAAGGAACGCGTAATACTCGTTCCAGGTAACCATGATATCTCTTGGCCCCACTCAAGAACAAGCATGACCAAGCTTGATAAATCGGACAACAATTCAACAAAACTTCTCAAAGAACCGCGAAGTTATGTTAGATGGAGTTGGGATGACCTGTCATTCTATAGGATATCCGATGCCAACTCGTACAATCAACGGTTTCTGCCTTTCGCGAGATTCTATTCTGCGTTTTATAACGGCAAGAGGAAATACTCTCTGAACCCCCAGGAACAGTTTGATGTATTTGAGTTCCCAGAGAAGAAATTGCTGATTGTTGGTTTTAACTCCTGTTTTTGCAATGATCATCTAAATTACACAGGCATGATAAACCCTGAGTGTATGGCAGCTTGCCACAGCCGAGTAAACAATGAGAAACACAAAGGGTGGATCAAAGTCGCGGTCTGGCATCACGGTGTACATGGAGTTCCTTCTGAGAGCGATTTTATGGATGAAAGAACGATTCAATTTCTAATCGACAAAGGATTCATAATAGGTCTTCATGGTCACCAACACAAAAGTGACCTCTTTGATGCAACGTTCAGCGCAGATCGTTTGCAGAAAATGCTCGTTTTTGGATGTGGGACGCTTTCCGCCCCAAATGCGGAGTTACCCCCGGGTGAAACAAGGCAATATAATATAATAGAGATTTTGCGTGACCGCTCCACAATCCGGCTTCATATTCGAAAAGCAGTGGACCTACCTCCTGGTTTACATGTGTGGATGCCTGGGAACGTAAGGCAAAACTATGACCGGAGCTATATGGATATTAAGATAGATACAACCGTTTTTGATACAGGTAAGGGCAGAATAAAACGAGGTAAGGGACGGCGGAGAAGAATGTCAAGGAAACTGGTTGAAGCTGAACAATTAGTGGCAGTTAAAGAATATGCTTCCGCCCTTGATAAGCTTAAAGCTCTAAGCCAAGATGATCCATTCGTAAGGCGATTGACCGTGGAGTGCCTGTTTCAACTAGAAAAGATCGATGATCTTGTGCAGTACATAAAAGATCCTACGACAATCACAGAATTTACCTTCCTGTGTGAAGCTCTATGGCGAAGGAAAAAAGTGAACATGCTAAAGGAACTTGTCGAGAAATATCGTGAAATCCCAGAGTTTGCCGAATCTGAACCATTCAAAAGAGTGGACAGTAGACTAAAGGCAAGTGAAGTCTAATGGTCAAAATAAAATTTCGAATGGAAATGCAGCGCGTACTAGAGGTACTATCAAAGGAGATTTATGATTCTCCTTACGCTCTGCTGAGAGAGAACGTTCAAAATGCTTATGACGCAATCTTAATGAGAGCAGGTCTGTCAGGAGGAGCGTGGACTGCTGAAGATAATGGCATAATACGAGTAAGCATCGATAACGAGAAGCTTATTGTCTCGGATAATGGAATTGGAATGTCGGAGGCGGTTGTCAGAGAAAACTACTGGCGTGCGGGGGCTAGTGGAAAGAATACTGAACTTGCAGCAAAATCTGGGGTAGTTGGCAGATTTGGAATTGGGGGGATGGCTAACTTCGGTGTTTGTTCAAAACTTAAAGTTGAAACTGAATCCATCGAAACTCATGAGCGGATAGTAAGTAAAGTGGAAAGACAAAAGCTATCGCTTACCGAAGACTGCATTGAACTTGAAAAAGTAAGTCCAACGGGGGAATATGGAACTATTGTGGAGGCAACTCTCGACCCAGAGTCGAAAATGGTTTTGGGTGAGGCCAAGAACTATCTCGCCTTGTATATTCAATATCTGCCGGTCAAAGTTGAATTCAATGGTAGCCTAATCAGTCAGAGACCTATGTCTGAGCAATACCGGGATGATTCGGCCAAACTCCAGAAAGAAATGAAAAACTACGAACTTATGGGTGCAAAGTCTGATGCTCTTGTGCAATGTAACGAGACAGGGAGGGTTTCCTGTTCGTTGTCCAATATTTACCTTTCAGGACAAGCAGTTAGCGGCAAGGTATACCTCCGACAAGATTCAGGCACTCTTTGGGGCCTGAGAAGCTCCTTTGGACTGTCGCCTATTCCAATAGGCTCCTATTATTCTTTTGGAGGACTGGTGGATATTTCTGTACTCTCGCCTACAGCAGGCAGGGACGCTTTAACTCGCGAAAGCATTGAATTGTCGTCTATGTTATTACGGCTTGCAGATGATTGTTCTACTAACGTTTTAGCCTCATCGGAAATATGCAACCGGAGTAACCCTTTCATGTCGCATATACTCGCGACGGGTCGAGTCAACCTCGCGGAGAAACTTTTGATCAAAGCTTTGCCAGATCAAGAAATGACGCTGGGAGAACTGAAAGAGCAATCAAAACAACATAAGTGCTACTATTACGATGGGAATGATGAATCTATAATCAAGGCATATGCTACGCCAGATACGCCATTGATAATTCTTTCTAAATCAAACCCAAGGAGACAGCTCGAGTCACAATTTATCCAACGCTACTGCACGATGGAAAAGGTCGCAGATGTTCCACGGGTTATCAAGGAATATGATGAGAAACGATACGAAATAAGCGAGGTTTCCTTCATAATAAGAGCCAAAAACATACTAGAAGAGGATTACGCTATTGACAGCGTAAATATTAGGTTCGCTGAACTCTCTCATCGTCTTCCATACATAATAAGATCACCCGCTCAAGGACCAGTAGAAATATTCCTGCAAAGAAATCATCCTACACTCCAGCCAATCATGAACTGCTACTCTGAGGCATACGACGTTTTTCCGGGCTTCATAAGAGACTTCATAAGAGTACATATCTACCCCCAAGTCAGAAATCGTGTCCCTTCATCCACAAGAGAAGGTGCTGAAGCTTTGCAGAAAACACTCAGGCAAAAAAGGGAGCTTTACGAGATCAATGCCGAAGATGTTGCGTTAACCTCATTATTTTCAGACCTTGTAGCCGGCAAGATTGATCTTCAAAAAGTTATCTCCACTGCCAACACTTTTCGTAAGAGCCAGACTCAAGAAATAACTAAGGTAAATATTGGAAGTATGGAATCTGAAATTCCTGATTTGGTAGAAGAAATCATCCAAGCACCGAAGAACACCGAATACGCCGCAAGCAATCAGAACTATGAACTGCAACCAGCACCCCCTATCATTAGAACCGAATTAGACACAAATAAGAAACTCTTATTTGCAGAAAAGAAAATTTCGGCTTTGAACGACTTTCAAACTTTCCTTGCAATCTCTGACCGGGCATTTAGTGAGGAATATGACTTTTTCTTGAATCCGCACACAACGCGAATAATCTGGGGAGGAAGAAGAATTATTTCCATTTTTACACATGCTTCAGAACGTTTTTCACTGTACTATGATGTTGAAATACTGGAAGACACTGGGAGATTGACTGGTGGAGGGATATTTCCCACAACCACAATTATAACGAAACACCGAATATTCATACCAGTTCCAGATCCCCTCAGAAAGTTTTTCGAAATTGCTGAAGGAAAACGAAAATTCTACGTGAGGTTTGACACCATTTCGTCCTCAGAATAGTCTTGCTGATAGCACGTGAGCCACTCGCGCGCGCTCCATACGTGTCCTTGAGTCCTTGATATAGTATGGTAACGCGATCTATATTACAGAAAATCAGTCTACACTCTCTTCTCCATGAACATCTGCTCTGAAGCCTGAAACACGGGCTTCCCGTTCTTCACGTTCGATCTCTTCAAGCATCGCTGCCATCTGCCTCCTCATTCTGCGCGTCTCGATTCGCCTCAAAATCTCCTCACGACTCAAGTACCGCGACTGAGAATTCGTGCCTGAAGCACCGTCGAACCATTCCCCTCCCAAGTTTAGCCTTCGCTCTGCGTTCAACACGCGGGCGTCAGCGTTCTCACGGCTGGTTTTCTCATGAAAATCATCAACCTTCTTCAACCCTGCAAACATGCCCTTCTTGTCGTAAACTTCGACCGTGCGAAAACTCTGCTTAGGAAGAATAATGTGATATGAAGTTTCATAACCGCAACTCGGACAGTAGAACCGTATGTTGTTGAATTTCCTGTCATGCCTAAGCCTGAAATTCTTCACGTGACACTGCGGGCAACCTTCTCTTGCAGACTGAGCCAACGCGGGGTTGTTGATGCTTACCCATCTCAGATATCGAGCCTCAGCCGAGAGGTCACTTTCTAAGTCCTTGAATTCAACCCAATCGTGTTTCCGTCGTCTACCACGCTTGTTCACAGACACTGCCACGTCACCCGCCTTTGTTGAACGCTAAACATCGCCTTCTGTCTCAACATATCCTATCTTCACGAGATCGCTAACAAAATACTATGGGAAACAAACGATATTAGCTTTAGCTTCATACAGGCAAAAAGCGCGCGCTTTGGCCACGACTTTCATCCTGATGTATGAGCAGTGTTTGAATGCGATGGTAACTCAAGTTTATCAGATAGAGATACTTAGTTTCTGTAAACGTGAGCGAATCGGGAGAAATGGAAGTCTCAAAATTATCGAGTGCATTTGATATCGACCTTGTTTTTCCAGATGGCTTCTCGTTCTTTGAACCTTATCTTCGATATTTTATCAGGGAGGTTCTTGAAATAGGAGGTGAGGCCTATGTATCTAGAACTTCTGAGGGTAATGCTTCTGGTATATTCATTTACGATGACTTTGAGAAGGGTGGAACTGTTTTCACGGGATCGAGGGAAGTATTTGATTACTTTTCTGGATTGAAGCCGTTTAATTTTCTCTTTGCGGAGTTGAGAACTGAGCTTGAAAGTGAGGTCTATGACATTTACACTATAGATTTGGAGAATCATGACGTTATTCATAGGTTCAGCAATGAAATCTCCATGGCTGACGAAGGGCAAATAGGTGAGATAGAGCGATTCATGGTTTTGGCGCATCCTGGAATGAACAGGAGATGGATAAGAGTCGCGCTAAAGAACGGAGACAAATGCTTTGTTGTCAGGTTGGGCAGCGAGATTGCTGGTTTGGGATGGGTTTCGTTTGTCAATAGCATCGGAAGAATACACTCTCTTTTTGTGAAACCTCAGTTCAGGCGGCTAGGTATAGGTGAAGACATCCTCTGTGCGCGACTTCTATGGCTCAAGTCTAAGCATGCGCGTTCAGCATTTTCGGAGATATCTAGCTGTAATTCTCCATCTGTAAGAATTGAATTGAAGGCTCAGATGGAAGTGTGCGGCCAGGTTTTCCAATATTTCAAGAAGAATCTGGCAAGTAGGGAACCCCTCAAGAGTTAGCAAATATGTCTAGCTTCTGGGGGCTCCGCAGAAAGGACATTTCTCTGCGGTGGAGTCTATCAATGCTCCGCAGTAGAGGCACTTTACTTTCACTACCTCCTTGATCACTATTTGCTGTACTGGCGCCTGTTTTGGAGTCAGATTGATATCTTGTGGCGGCGTTGGTGGCGGCTGTTCGCTTGGCGGTGTGTATACAGGTGGTTGCGATGGGTGTTTCGGAAGTCTTCTTCTACTTCTTGAAGCCACGTAAATGATAATCAAAATGACTACGATGATTACGATGATTATGACTATTGCTGCAATAAGGGCAGCATATTTCATCAGGTCTGAGGTGCCGTTAGGAGGGTTGGTGGCTGGAGCTGTCGTCAGCTGGTAGCTATGTGAGGTAATGTAGAGGTTTTCGGTGTAGGTAAACCCTGTTCCCGAAGGGTTGGTGTCCTGCTCAGTATAGTCGTATCCTATGATGTATCCCGAAGATGGATCAAAGTAGGTGTTCCAAGTGTACGTGGCAATGAATTGCCCGTACACGTCGTCTCTCTGATAGCTTGAGCTTCCTTGAGCGAAAATGGCGTATACGTTTCTGTTCTCTGATGTAAGGTAATAGCTGAAATTCTTAGACATCACTGTCATCGCGGTGTTCAGAAGGTAGAACGTGCCGCCCTCGGGGATCGAGTTATCCATGCAGAACCAGACGGTTGGGTTAACGTATCCAGTCTGGTCGTCGGTTCCGTTAATATAGAGAAAGGTGTTTGAGGAAAAAGTGAAATTTCCTGACGAGTCTCCATTGTCTGTTAAGCCTTCATTGTTGCTGTAGTTATACGTGTAACTGTAGTATGCCGATACGGTTCCGTTTGCGCTGACTTCATTAACGTTCTCTGTTCCGGTGACGATTGTCTGTTCGGTATATCCAGAATAATTGCCGCTGCCGCTTCCTAAACTCTGAACTTCGTAGTAGCTGAAATAATCTCCTTGATTTGGAACAAATGTTGCGAAGCATTGAAACGAGAACAGAGCTAAGGACAACAAAAGTGCGATTGAAACAAACGATTTTGAATTCAACCCGAAAAACCTCCAACACCATGCGCGTGGGCAGGATGCGCTCCTCCGAACCCACTGAAAGTTGAATGGTAGTACGAATGTGCCAAAATCAACGGCGTACCAAATCTGAAGAAGACGATCGAAGGGACGTAACTGAACTGGATAGGAGTCACTGCAATTTTCGCGGTTGGATCAAGTTGTTTCACGAGTTCATTCTTGATTCCGTGTATCATTCTGACAGAAAGGCTAATGAGTTCAGAACGTTCTAGGCCGGGAGCGAAAGTTGCAAGCATGGTAGAAGCCTTTTCCATGAGGTCAAGTGTCTCATTAGCTTCAAGAGTAGGTATTGAAGTGAGAATTGCAGTGGCAACAAGCGGATATTCCAAGTAATTCCTGAGCGCACTTAGGATTATAGTCATCTTGTCCTTCACTTCATCTCGCGTGAAATCGGAAATCGCCAGATAGGCAGAGGCTAAATCAACGTCTTCTGATTCCTCGAATCCCCAAAAACCGAATAGAGACCTGAATTGCGCGAATTTATTAGATATTTGGTCAAAGGGAACATCAAGAACAGACAATATTGCAGCTGATTCGCTGGAAAGTGTAACCTTGGAGAATTCCACCAATTTGTCAATGGGAAACGTGCCGTCGTATCTCCTCGAAAACAAAATAGTTGCCGCAACACCCACCGAAAGTTCCGTGGGAACGTGAGCGTCATGCCTAGCTTTCTCTTCGAGACCTTCCAAGGATTCTGCCAGGCTCTGAAGATCAGAATTCGTGGGCGCCTGAGGAGTGGAAGCTTTAGAAGCAGTCATTATTTCCGCCGCCATCATCTTGTTTTCAAAGTTAGATTTGAACTGTTGCACGATATCAAGCGAAAGGAGAAATCTCGGATAGATCTGATTCGGGTCGCCCTGAAGCTTCCCCAATCCCATTGAAACGCTCCAGAGTTCAGAGAGATCCGTGTCGGGAAACTCGTTGTTAAGAGCAGATACATAAAAGGTGCCCCTGTGTGCTATGGATCGCAGTTCGCCAAACGTCGCCAATCGTTCCTGAATGAAATCTGAAAACTCCATTTCCGAGACTCTGTAGTTCCTGACGTTGAGATCGTGCAGTGTAATCACTCCCAGGCTGGTAAGTGAAATGTATCTCCCGTCATACGACACCATCCTGTCAATCATGGACTTCTTCTGAAGATGCTCCCTTATCTTGGAGTCCACTTCAACTACATCCGCTGCTTCTTTTGATACAACATTCCTTTGGCTTTCTACTCTCTCAAGCTCAGCCTTCTGCTCATCTTCTGCCCTAAAATGAAAGAAGATTGAATGAGTCTTCCTCTCATCTTCTTCTAAAAGATCCCTTGCACTCCTTTCTTCATCCTGCTCACGCATCAATTGTTCAGTTATCTTTCCTAAGTCTGAGATTTCGACCAAGGCCTCATCATACTGTTCTTTCTGCATCACAGAAATGTAGCCGTTAGTCGTCAGAAAATCCATGTCAGCTTGGGGGATTTGCATTGAAACTGACCTCTCAGTTATTTGAGAAAAGAATGTTCTGGCGGCGCTGCACTGCAATTAGGTCATCCATCGATGATTGTGAATTTCTTAGTTAAACGTTTTTCTCTCAGAACATTGCCCAAGACCAATTGAAGTCTTTCTCCGTCGCGTGCGACCTCAACGACTTCATCGTCTTTCAAAGCCTCTTTCAAAAGATATTCGAACTGAACTTTCCTATCCATCAACTGTCCGAACCTTCTGGATCGTTCTCGTTCTATCTGTTCGTAAGCGTACATGAATTCGTACAGTGATCTATATATCTGGTCATCTATCTTCTCGTGAACCTTTTTCTCTGGAACATTTATCCACTCCAGCCCTTCAAGGTCCGCGAAATAAATGGTACCATCTGGCGCGAGCACCGCATCCTTGTCCAACCACACATCATAAAAGTCCAGTCCACTGAAAGTTCCATCATCGTTGCTTCTCATTGATCTGATGAACAATGTTAGGAAGGCGATTCCGCTCTTGACGAAGTTCTTCAGAAACTCCAGTGCCTTCTCATCTTCATCGATTTCGAAAAGTCTATAGATTGCGCTTATGTTCCCACCGATTGTGCTTCCAGAATGAAAATAAACCCGCACATTAGAAGGAACCAGCCTTGTTTCCTGAACGATCCTGCCATCGAATTTCCGGTACCAGTAAATTTTCTTGATTTCACTCTCAACGCCTTCAGGAAGAAAAACTATTTTCACAAGCGGTGCGATTCGAAATCCGTGAATAGAGGTAAGGTCGGCCATTTCTGACACTCTCATCGAAGTAGTTGCGTGTTCCAACCCCTGCCCCCCATAAGGAGAACCTCTTAGCCACAATTCCCCCGTAATGTACCGTGGAACCTTTTCCTCGGAATTCACAATTCTATCTTTCAATCTAGCATCTTCCAACAGGCTGCATATCTCAGCTTTCCCAAGAAGCTGTTGAGAAAAAGGATTCGTAGTTGAACCAACCCCCTTAACTGACAGATAAAAGTCAGTGCCATCCAGTTCCAAAGATGGCAAAGCGGAGACTGCTCCTCTATTGTCGTCTGCAATAAACGCTTTTGTCCCCGAGGGGTCGAGATCCGTGAAGGGTCTCATACTTTCTGGAAGGTAAACCCTTTCAAATTCATACATTTCAAAATCTCGAAAATGCTTGTTCGTCAACACCTCAGAAGTTTCATACACGTCTAGATCGAGTGGCAGACCTTTCAACTTCATAGGAGTTCGACTGTTTTGTAAGAACGATTTAGCTCTCAAACCTTCTCTTTCCATACTCATATTCTCCACGTGCGCTATAACCAAGTTCCCCTCACTCACAACAGCCAAAACTCATAATTAGTCTTTCGATTTAATCTGATATTCGGTGTCATACGGTGGACCAGCATTTGAAATTGATACTGGTTGGAACAATTCTCCTAGTCTTTGGAGTGACTCTCGTCATAACTTCTTCCTTCAAGATTTATGAAAGATACGAAACGATCATTCCTACAGCAGGCATACTAACAATACCAGCAAATTCATCTTCAGATTTCTATATATGGCATCTTTTTGGATTTCCTCCGAAATCTGACAAAATCGAGGTAGTCGTTGCAGATAGCCCAGAATTGCAGAACCTCCTCAACTCGTCACTCAACTATACTTCCACGATGAAGGACGGACAAAACATCACAATATCAATTGTTTCTGGATACGATAGCATATCGGCCTCTGTGAGAATTGGTGGTACCCCAAGCTATAGTGGACTTGTAGCACCACACGTATTTGACATTCCGAATAATTGGGACGGCTACTATGTTCGCATCTCCAACCCAGAAAGCTATCCCGTGTGCTGGATCGTCAACGTCATACTGTATGGGCATTTTATCGATCATACATGGCTCAATGTGACACTTGTTGGAATTGCTGCTATTATAGTCGGAATAGTCCTCGTTGGAATTGCGAAGCGCAGAAGAAACGGAATTAACAAGCAAGAAACCCAAAACCGATCATGATCTTAGTAGCGCGGCTATTCTAACACGACGTTCATTGTCCAGGAAAAATCCCTCGCTGTGTTAGTCTGCTGAAGAGTCATGGTTCCATTGGCCCATTCCGCTGAGTTCAATCTAGTTGCATTCATAGTCCACGTCAAACTCCAGTTCTCTGGCAGCAACGCTATTACATAGACCGTTGTCGAATATGAACAACAACTTTGAACATCAAGCTGTTTTTGATTCGAAGTCCAGTCCAAAGATGACGGGTTTTCTACTCCATCGACTACTATTTTCATTCCAGAGCTGAAGTTGGAATTTTCTCTTGAAACGACGATTGCCAAAACAATGAGAAGAATAGCTAAATGTTGAATTCTGGAGGAATTGAACCTCTGTCTTCTTCTCCGTTCAGAGGCCATAATATACCCTTAGAGTCTATATCGTGAATCTCAATAAAACAGATTTTTCGAATCTCGACATATATCAAAAAACGACACATCATAGCGCGTGGTCAGTTCACGCAGAAACGTCGAAGGGCTTGTCAGTACCTTCCGCAAAGATGGGTTGATTGGCTAGTCAAGCCTAATTCTCAAGAACCGTTATGAGCTCGTGTGCTTTGCTTGAATCTCGTTTGGATTCAGACCGTCAAACAGTCAAACGTCATATTGTATTTTCACCTTTCCTTCTCATATCCCTGGACGGTCTGAACCCCAACACCACAACAGTCCGCCTTGATGCTAGAATGCTGTTTCACAAACGCTAAAAGACGTTCAGTCCATAACTGACTCGGCAGGGCTTTCTCAAAAAGTCAGAATAGTGTCAGAGTATGCTGTCGGAATATTGGGCGACCTTAACCACGATGGAATCGTCGACATTTTCGACGCCATCATATTAGCCAGCCACTATGGTTGGCGATATCCCTGACAAGCTCGACAAACCGTTAATCTCCCCCTCTTTTTCTATGTTCATTTTCACTTGTCTCTCCAACTGCACGTCATATCGTTTCACATCCACGTTTTTGACTGACAACTAGACTAGCGCGCGCGAAAATAGGTCGTTTTCCATCTGCAAGGTTGCCCAAGCGATTATGTGGACTAGGAGGAGGCAGTCTGGTCTCCTTGGGCATTCGACTTGCTTCGTTTTTTGAGTGTTTCTGGTGCTATGATCAGAATTGGAATGGCGATTACAGTGGTGACTATCATCATTGTGATGACGTGGACAGGTGCGAACGTGTCCCAGAGTAGCCCTGCTATTGCTGGGAAAATCACTAGCCCGATGAGTCCGTCGAATATGGCGAGTACGCTCAGCCACGTGCCTAGAAGTTTAGGTGAAACCATTTCGGTTGTCATAGCGGTCTGAAAGGCAGAAATCAGTGTGAGTACGCCCAGTAGAAACGCTGAAATTACGAGTTCTGTCGAATTGCGGGCGTAGATGAGAGTGAGCATGGAGACAAGTGCGAACGGCAGAGTCAAGTATATGGCGCGCTTTCTGCCTTGTGCATCTGCTAATTTGCCCATGGGAAGGGAAAAAGCAATTGGGATCACGTACATGGCTGTTGTCATTTGCCCGATCACTATTTGGTCTGCGCCTTTCACTTGCTCTGCGAAGAGGGTCCAGTAGATTTGAGCTAGGTATATTGGTACGCTGCCGAGGGTCATGTAGATTATCCATTTTTTCACGTGTTTAACTTCGCTGAAGAGTTGTTTCACGTTGCGGACGAAGCTCGCTTTCTCTTTTGTCGCCGCTTTCGCTAGGGTTATGTTGTGGGGTTCTTCGAATAGTCCCCATATCATCATAAAGGTGAAACAGAGTCCTGCGAACTGAATCAGGTAAAGCGGGCGTATGCCTTGGGTGTTGAGGCCTCCGAAGTATGTTACGAGATAGGCTGCGCCTATGGGGACGATGAGTCTTGGAAGAGAAGATAGTATGTCGCAGAGTGCCATTCCGGTTGCTCTTTCGTGGCTTTTGAAACAGCTACCGCATATTGTGGGGCAGAGGGTGGAGGTTACTCTGAGTGCGAAGGTCATTGTTGCCAGTGCGGGAATCACCATCCACCATTCTGTGGCCGTTGTGAAGAAGAAGGAGCCTGTTGCTATCAATGCGACTCCCAGCATGAAGATCTTTTTGAGGTTGAAATGACTTGAGAGCCAACCTACGAGGAGGGCGGCGCCGATCGAGGCGATTCCGGCGAGGGCGGTTCCGAAGCCGAGTTGTACTGCTCTGGCGCCCAGTGCGATTATGAAGATTGATTGATATTGTTGGGTTGCTCCGAGGAAGACGCTTTGGCTCATGTTTCTTGCCAAGTTTATTTTGAAGGCTCTTTCCTGTTTGAGAAGATATTTGAATGATCTTTTTATCGTGCCTTCTGTCGGCAAAGAATGCCCCTTAGAAGAATGGAATTGCGATGCATGTTCTATTAAGGCTGTCTGATCGATCATTCTACATGGCAAGCGCGCGTTGGTTACGGGTTTTCCTCGAACGATCACCTTATAGGTGCGCACTAGCGCGCGCGCTTACAGATAGGTCGTCAAAAAGAAGCGCGGGCAGGCTAGTTGGGTTTAGCGCGCGATATTCCCGCGATTGGCATTTCAAGCTCTGACACCAATTTTGCGCGGGCTAAACTATCCATAAGAAGCTTTTTCAGAAACTTGCTGCAAGTTGGTACTTGGCTGTTTGAATGTCAGAGTTGTCGGATGTTGATGTATTCCTAAATCAAGCCACTGCAAAAGAAAAAGAATACGATTGGCTGGGAGCCATTCAATTCTATAGGAATGGACTCCGCATAGTTTCAGAGAAAGACTCCCTAACACTTGGAGAAATCAACGAACGTTTGGGGTATGCTTTTCAGAGAGCAGCAATGTCGGCTGAAGACGTGAACCAGTTCAGGGACAGGATGCTCAAGTCAACAGACAACTATGGCAAGGCTCGTGAATACTATGCGAAGTTCGGCGTCGGTAGAGCTAGACCTCGAATAATCCGATGCGACGCAATGATAGCGCTTGTTGACCATTGGCTTGCAACTGAAGTCTCTGAAAAGAAAAGACTGCTGGATGAGTCTTGGAGGTTGACAAAGGAGAGCTTGGAAGCTTTTCAGAAGGGAGGGGACTGCTTGGAATATGGGAAGACGTACAACCAGCTCTCGAGCAGTGCCATCTTCATATTTACTCGTGAATCAGACTTTGGATTTCGCAAGAACGTCATGCGGGAAGCAGTTGAATCGGGAGAGAAAGCGATTCAGTTCCTTTCTGACTCCGGGGATCCATCGAGACTTGCAAGGGCATATACAAGGACCGTCGTTTGTCTGGCGGTATTTGGCTACTACTTTCTGGATTTGGATGACAGGGAGAAATATAGAGAGAAAGGTCTCAGTTATTGGGCCAAGGCAAAAAGTCTCTCTGAAGAGGTTGCCATGACCGAGTTTCTATACCCGGTGTTCGGGGGGCAACCTTTCTTTGGACTTGAAGGCACAGATGAAGCTATTGCGAACTACGAGAAGGCCTTGGAATACGGCAAGAAGATGAAGGATAAGTTCTTCATTGGGTGCGCATTGGATTGGCTAACTTATCATACTGGTTGGAGAATATCCGCAAGTGAAGATCCAGAGGCAGGAAGTCGTTTAATTGAAAGGGCAGTCCAATACGCTGAAGAGGCGAAGCGCCACTATTCTGCAATGTCTTTTTTAAGTCCGAGGGGCGACTTGGCGTGGGTGGAAGGAATTGAAGTTGCGCACTTGTTATGGTCAGCGGGTTACGAGACTAGTCTGAAGAAGAAACGCGAATTTTATGAAAAAATCTTCCAAGCTTTTCCAAGAGTAAAGAAAAAGGGTGAGGAATCAGGTTATCCAGAAATCAAGATGTTTGTATCTCTCAGTGATGCTGGTTTTCGGGTTCAACTGTCCCAGTTTGAAGCCAATTTAGTGAACAGAAAGGGGGGATACTGGAAGAAGCCGTCTCTCAAGGCAATAAGAGTTACGAGATCGCTGAGAAGCTTGAACCTTTCCTTTACTGGAACCGCGGCATTATGCACAACACTTTGAGCGCCATAAAAACTGAACTTGCCAACTTGACAGAAAAGCCTGAAACCAAGATAACTCTGTTCCAAGAAGCTATCACCGACAAAGAAAATGCAATAACACTTCTGACTAAAGAACTGACTTTTCTTGAAAGAAAAGGCTCAGCAACATCTCTTTTTGCGGCTGTTGGAGGACAGCTCCACGCATACGGAAACCTACTTGTTTCCCTCTACGATTTGACTAGAAGACAAGAGCTTCTGAAGAAAGCCACAAAGGCCTATGAAGACGCCATTGAATTCTTTCAAAAACTCAATCTCGTGACTTCCATAGCAGGGGCCTACTGGAAAAAAGCACAACTCTATGACAAATTGGACGAGTTCTCTTCTGCTTACCAAAGTTTTGAGATGGCACGCGCAAATTTCGCTTTTGCTTCGGAAAACACCCCACAGCTTAGAGACTTTTATCGTGACCAAGCGGTCTACATGCATGCATGGAGTCAGATTGAAAAAGCGAGACAGCACCACGAAAGAGAGGAATATGGTCTCGCGGAAGAACACTTCGAAAAAGCGTCAAAATTGTACGAACAGCTGAAAAGATGGAGCTATTTGGCTCCTAACTATGCTGCTTGGGCGCGGTTGGACCGGGCGGAAGAGTTGAGCAGAAGGGAGAACAGCGAAGAAGCCATCCGAGTCTTTGAGATGACTGCGGGACTCTTTGAAGAAACTAGAAAATCACTTCAAAATCAACTTGACAAGATTGAAGATCTTGAAGAAAAACAGATGGCCAAAGACTTGCTAAAGGTGACAGTTATTAGACATCAATACAGCATGGCGCGAATCGCTGTTGAAGAAGCAAAAATCTTCGACAAAAACGGTGATCATTTTTCGAGCTCAGAGAAATACGATTCGGCAGTTGAAATTCTGGGAAAGATATGTGAAACCGTGGACTCTGAACAAGACAAGAGAGAATTCATGCTCATCAAAACTCTTTCTCAGGCATGGGCGAAAATGACTTTGGCTGAGGCTAAAGAAGACCCAAGCCCATATGCAGAAGCATCACAACTCTTTGAGAAAGCTAGAGAATTGAGTCTAAATGAGAAAGCAAAGACGCTGGCCTTAGGTCACAGCCGCTTCTGCAAGGCGCTTGAAGCCGGAATGAGGTTTGCAGATACGGGAGACGAGACAATGCACACAATTGCGATTCAGTACTTAGAAAGTGCGGGAAGGCATTATGTGAAAGCAGATTACAAAAGCGCCTCAGAATACGCAAAGGCAACGGAGATGCTTCTAGAGGCGTATTCAAACATCAGCAAGGCCAAAAAGGAAGCTGACTCCGAGAAGAAGACAAGGCTTTTTGCGATGGCCGAAAAGGTCCTCCAAACTTCAGCTGGTTATTTTATGAAGGCCGAACATCCAGAAAAAAGGGAACAGGTCCTGAGACTTCTTGAGGAAGTGAAAGAAAACCGAGAGTTGGCTCAATCGCTCAATGAGGTTCTGCATACGCCGTTAGTTGTTTCCACAACCGCCGCCTTTGCTACTCCGAAACTAGGGCAGGAGAACTCAGTCGGTTTGGAAGAGTTTGAAAACGCCAACATACAAGCGAATATCGTAGCCCGTCATAAGCAAATCGAAATCGGCGAAAGCCTTGAATTGGCGATAGAACTCATCAACACCGGACAGGGCCTGGCGCAGTTGATCAAGATTACTGAACTTGTTCCGCCAGGTTTCGATTTGGCAGAAAAACCTGGAATTTACCGAGTCGAAGACAGCTATATTGACATGAAAGGAAAACGACTTGGCCCCCTGAAAACTGAAGAGATAAAGCTTGTCCTTAGGTCGAGAGTGCAAGGCACGTTCGCTTTAAAACCAACGATACTGTACCTAGACGAGAAAGGCAAATACAAGTCTTACGAGCCTGAGCCATTAAACATCAGAGTCAAGGAACTGGGAATCAAAGGCTGGCTCAAAGGAGAAAGATAACAGGTAAACTGTTTTTGCGGAAATCCTATAGCGCGCGCCCGTTAACAAAACCGACACCATTTATTGTTACCAAAACCGTTACCACACCGTCAGCCACGTCTTCAACAACATAAATTCGGCGATCTTCAACATGCAGAATCAAAAAACAGCCACCACAAAGCCTACCCCCAGCTACGCCTAAAGCCCTATCCACGCCTTCTCACAAGGTCGACCCTAGGGGGGAGGGGGGGGTACACGTGCTGTTATGATATGTATGTGACTTTCTTGTCTTCTTCCTTCTTCGTTTCCTCGGCCTCCAAAACCCGCCGTTCCTCAATCTTCTGAAGCCGAGTCACCATCTTCTCACCCTTCGCAATCTCCTCATCCAAACCAGGCAAATTAACATCAAACCCCAACATCCCCTGCAACACTTCCAACACACTCTTAGCCGACTTCGGGTCAGGCAAATACCCCCTCGTCTCCCCCAACAAACACAACGCCTCAATACCGCTGAAATGCGACAACCCCAAAATCAACCCAGCCGTACCCACGATCGGGCTACCAGCCGGGCTGACCCCCGCCCCAGCCTTCAACGCCCTATCCAAAAGCTCCCGGTTCGTCGCAGCCGCAACAACCTTCGGCTTACCCTTAGCCTCCATCCGATACCCCCCGATCGTAACAATCAACTTCACACCACACCGCTTCGCAAAATCCAACACCCTATCAGAAATCTCATACTGCCCCTCAATCGTCTGCGCCTGACTGTCACCAGTAAACAAAATAAGGTCACTATCACCGTTAACGTTCTTCCAATAATAAAAAGCCCCCCGCAACAACCTCACACTACCCTTCTTACTCACAATGACAAAATACGGAAAATGCGGAGAATAAAGAAAACCAAACTTCCGAGCCTTCAACTGCCTAACCAAATGACGAATCGTAATCTTCCCCACAAGCCCCAACCCGGGAAGCCCCTCAACCAAAATCGGACTCCTCAACTCCGGCTTAACAAGCTCCTTAACAAAAGTCTCCTTCACTCCACCCGACTCTCCCGCTTCAAAGCCATCCTATACTTCAAATACTTGTCATCAGGCGAAAACTTCGCAGGATGAGGAACACGAACCATCCCACCGCAATAGGGACACACATCTACCTTCAACGTATACCTGTCACACTTCACACATTTCCGAAGGAGCCACACCACTACCTCTCCCTCTTAAACGAACCCTGACCCCCGGCTTTCGAAACACCATCAACAACGTTACCCGCAACTTTCTGAAAAATATCCTCCGCATGCTTATAATCCTCAGCCAAAACCTCAATACTGTACTTCGGCGCAGCGATAACATAAAAACGAACCTTGGCACTCCCCAACTTCTCACCCTTCTTCGCGTTAGCAAAAGCATCCTTAATCACCTTCACACCGTTAGGCGACCCACACCTAACCTCAATCGTCCCCTTCACCTTAACCATCGGAATATGAATCCTTTCCTGAGCCTCCTCCACAAACACCTTGGCAATTTCCTCAGACACGCCCAACTTCGTCAGAAACTCAGAACCTTCCTTCACAGCCTTCTCAAAAGCATCATACAAACCATACTCATTTTCCAGCGGCACACCAACCTTCTCATACAACTCTTCAACCGGCACACCTGTCTTCTCAGCAACCCCCCGAAGCAAAGCCTCCGCCTTCCTCTCCTTCTTCCAAACCATAATCTTCTCAATTCTCTCCCTCTTCGTAACACGCCTAAGAGACAGGTCAATATGCCCCTTCTCCATGTCAACACGCAAAACCTTCAAAACAACCTTCTGCCCTTCCCGCACAAAATCCCTAATATTCCTAATCCACGACGAAGAAATCTCAGAAACATGAAGCAACCCACGCTTCTCAAACTCATCCAACTTCACATAAGCACCATAATCAGTCACAGTCTCCACTGTCGCAATAATCAAGTCCCCCGGCTCTGGCCACTCCTGCTTCCTTAAAGCCATCTGCGATCCTTCATCCGTTACTCGAAAACCGCTACAATTTCACCCTTAATCTTCGCCTTTCCGCTCGAAGGCTCAGCCAATTCAGTCCCGCAAACGTTACAGACAACCTTGTTAACAGCGCTGCTGAACACCATCTGCTCATTTCCACACTTCAAACACTTGACTCGAACGAAACTGCTTCTTGGCCTCGGAATCAGCTTTTCCCATTCTGCCACAATTCATCCCTCCATCCTAAGCAATAACCAGCTTCCTCAACCGAATTCCATCCTTATGCCTCATATAACCACAAACCTTACACTTCAACTTCAAAGTCTGCTTCTTCGTAGTCTTCGCAAACTCCCGCTGAAGCGGATACTTCTGACCACCATACCCCCTTTTCTCCCTCAGACTGTGGTGACGCTCACCCTTAGCCAGAGGCCTACGTTTCCCCGGCTTATACAACGTGACCGAATGAGCCTGATGCTGCTTGCATCTCGGACAGTACGTCTTGACTTCTTTGGGAACATTCACCTTGATCCACGACCAACTTTGCATAAAGAAAACGAACGTGTTCTTATACTTTTTTACCATTACGTGCACGATATATCCACGCACGCAAAGAAGCCCCAAACCGGTCCATTAGAAACATTTTTCTGAATGGCCGATGATATTGTTCTGAATCTGAGTATACATGAGAATACCTATGTTGGGCGCCGTCAGAAGAAATATCGGCGTCTTATTGACACTCTTGCCGATCTTTTCGTTTGTTGTGCCAATCCTCATCCTGTATTTCTATCAAAATGTCGCGTTTCCACCATATCCAAGTTATTATCAGCCAAATATGAACAGCTTTGAAGTGACTTGGAAGGGCAGAACCTTTTATCTCTTCTTTCTATGGTTGGCTTTTCTGGAAGTTGTGATTAATTGGGAGAAACTCCAAGCACACAAAGTGAAAGAGGCATGGTCCATTAGAACAGGCGCATTCATTCTGGCTCTTTCGCTGCCAACGATATATGTCGTCGTTTCCAACTTCTATGGCTTAAATCACGCAATCGTTGATTGGACCTATGCAATCAATATCCGACCTGGATGCGATTGGATGCCTCTGTCAACTGAACACCTTGTTCTTGCGTCACTAGCTACCTTAACAATTTGGCTACTACATGGAACCAGCGGTCTGAAAAATATTGTGATCTCTCCAGTTTTCTTGGCGATTGTCGGAACAATGTATACTGTAGACAATATATATCCTAATGGAAGCTTCACTCCGTTTCAGATTCTTGTCCCAGCAACGGCAAAAGTCGCCGCGTGGGTTCTAAATCTAATTGGTTATCAAACTCGATGGTCAGGTGAATTCCTCGGCACGCCGGTTCTTATTGCGTCAAATTCGACAAGTTCCGTTGCCTTCGGTATAGCATGGCCATGTTCAGGCATAGAAAGCCTGCTAATATATTCCCTCGTCATTATATTGTTTCTGAAGGCCTTTGCTATTCCTTGGAGACACAAGATAGTCTATTTTGTCATCGGCGCCATAGTCACCTTTTTAATTAACATCCTAAGAATCGTTACCATTTTCGTGATTGCCATAAATACCGGTGGTTGGAGCGCCGAAGTGGAACAATTCCACAACTATTTTGGCCAGCTATACTCTATCATCTGGATAACAACCTATCCGCTATTGATAATGGGGAGTCGAGCTCTATGGGCGAGGATTGGAGTAGCGCGCGCAAAAGAACTTGGAACTGACAAGACAGAGGCTCACCCAGCATAAGTCTAATATTTCTACGCAGATCAGTCTTTCCGAATAGGCCCTTGCCCCAGTAGCCTAGTCCACATCAACCTTCTCAGCCATCCCTTGTTTAACCAGAATTTTGGCATTCTCAAAAGGTAGGGATGCAACATCCTCGACTTTGAATGGACCATAAGTTTTCATGTCCCTCCCTATTACGGCTGGAATCTCCTTTAGAAAACGCAAAGCGGCTCTTTTGTGTTCTTGCTTCACATCGATCCTTGGTGCGTTTCCTTGAAGGACATTTTTCATCAGGCTCTTAAACGCCGCTGTGAAAGGTGAGGTGTTCGTGTAGATTATTTTTTCTTCAGGAGTCAAGACTCCGGCGGCCACCTCTTCTCCTTTGGCCAAGTGCACCACTAACTTTCTGTAACGCACTCGAATTAATTCCCGAATCATACGCTTGAGGTTCTGCTTTTCCTTCTCGAGAAGCTTTGCCTTCACGGTCTTCTTGTCAAGCATTCGACCCTCTTCCCTTAGTCTTCTAGAATACTCAGCGAGTTTCAAGTAGAAGTCGGTAGCTAACTCTTCCAGTTCTGTATTCACAAGCTCCTTCCTCCAAGCGTCATACAGTTCATTATACATTTTGCGTTACCACCTCTGCCCTGCCCTTGCAGATGAGGAGTACAGCCGCAGCTACGGGCAATTCAACCCTTTGAGTCTTGTAGGGACCAAGTGTTACATCGCCAAGCCTAAACTCAGGCGAATCAGAGACAAAAACAAGTGCGGTTCCCTTTTTAAAAGCTACTGCACTCTTGAAAGGGTCAAAGTCCTCAATGCTCGAAATCGGAAACTCGACCTTCTTGAGACCCGTTTTGCCATGCAGGCTGCCTGTGAGTCTGATGAGTCGATGTACATCCGTTGTAACGACTGTATCGATGTTAGCAGACACAGAGTCCACGCAAAATTCAATTATCTTCTGCCAATTCTCGAAGCCTACTCCTTTGACAGGACGCCAGTGCCTAGAGTCTCCCCAACTGTCCACGATTTTCTCCTTGTTCTTCACTATGGCCGCGATCACGTTACTTTTTAGTTCCAATGCTCTGTAATCTGCTTGCTTGGCATTCCGAATGAAGCCCCGCACACCTGTAACGACACGCCCTCGCCAGCCAGCATCATCAATCCTTATCGGAGAACGTATGATCTTCCAATCCTTTTCACTGAGACCAAGCAAAGTTGTGTCAAGACCTAAACCGCAGACGTAGTCAACGATCTCTTTGCGGGCATTGGCGCCAATCTCCCTAATTTTCTCGTCTTCAACATGGATGTGGTAACCACGATGCCCAGAAAAGAAAACGTGAACGTCCCTTTCAGAAAACCCAAAATCACGTGTTAACATGTACAAGAGCTTATTTGTTTCAACCTTTGCAGAATCTAAACAAACCTCACAAGGCCAACTCTTAACATCGAATTTTTGGCCGCCACAAGCTGGGCATTTTTCAGGACCCAAACCCCTACCCATAAAGCCACATTCGCCACAGGTCCATTCATCGTGAATCTTATCGCAGGATGTGGGTATATGATCAGCGTCAATGTCGAAAACCAGATCGGCTCCAGACCACCCTTTTCTGTCCATTTCAGCCTCCGGCTGTTCATAGTAAGCACATGATAGATAGGCGTCGGAAGGCACCGTTTTTTCTAAATAAGCTTCTAACCCCCCTACCGAGTCAAAACTCATGTGCCGAAGCATGATTCCCTCAGCAAACGTGAGAAAACCGAATTCTCGACTCTCTATAAGCGCCGGAGCATTCAGCGCCGTAGGGCTGTGATAATAGTCAGCAAACATGTTCTTGATGAATTCACGCGATTTTTGAGATATGCGCATTTATGAACAGACATCCATTGTCCAAAGTTTAATCAGTGACAGATCATTATTTAACCTGTATAAATCCTCCATGTTCTGTAGCCGTCGATCAATCCTCTGAGCACCTTTGAAATCAACGCAGGCTCAATGTTCAACTTGACTCCCGATTTCAAGACGTAGTCTCTGGGTGGGAAAAACATGCGATAGACGAAAAGAGGAAAGCCAGATTTGCTTTCAACGAACATATTTTTCATGTAGAAGTATACTTGGTTGCGGACGTACCAGTAGGACCAAGCACTTCCTACGTGTTTACCCCTAAATTTGTGCCATACTAATGCTTTCGACTGATACAGCAACTTGTGGTCAAACTTTCGAACTCTTAGGCAAAGATCAGTGTCGTCCCTATAACCGGTTCCTAGATAGTTTTCATCGAACCCTCCTGCTCTCAGCAATAACCCTCGTCTAAATGACATATTACATCCAATAAAAGAGTCAACTTCAACGAGATTTTTCAAAGGCATGTCAAAATTCCCTATGACAAGGCCATTTCGAAAAACCCTGCCTACTTCGTTTCTGCCTACACTCACATAAAATCGCTCAGAAGCCCCATATGGGATTGCCCTCCCCCCAACTCCACCAACACCATCATCGTTCATGTACGGCTCAGAAATCTTCTTCAACCACTCCTTATGAACAATGACGTCATCATCTAGAAATGCAACAACATCACCTGACGCGGCGGAAATTCCGAGGTTTCGCGCGCGTTGCCTATTTCTCTCTTTCAGAGAGAGAAATTTTATGGGAAAATGATCTTTAAGATTCTCAGTCCCGTCTGTTGAATTGCTGTCTACAACTATCACTTCATAAGGCTTGACCTCCTCATCGAAGAGTGAGCGCAAACATTCTGCTAAGTCATTTAGCCTGTTGTACGTAGCGATAACGACGGAAACACCTACGCCCAACCCGCTACCCCTCAATTGCCTCGCCAACGCAAGTTCGATGAAGGTATTTTCCTAAACTCTGAAGTGCCAGGAGGCTGCCAAGCCAACCCTATTCCTGCATAGTCCTGACGTTTTACATAGTCTATTTGAACCTCGTGACTGCCCTCACTTAGAAAGACCTCAAGTAGGGTCTGATTGCCATACCCCAGTGTTTCAAATGGACTTAGAACGAGGTTTCCGTCAATACTCAGCGATATATCATCGTTTGACACGACCTGGAATTTGTAAACACCAGAGGACGGCGCATAGAGACTGAAATCAATGAATGCGCTGAAACTAGCAGCTGTAAGCAATGGAAATGGGTGTCTGGAGGCAAAATCAAATTCGACCCCTGCGAAGGGAGCGGCGATCTCAGGTGAGCGTGTTGGATAAAGAAACTCGGGCAGAATGTCAACCATAGAAGATGATGATTCCCATGGAGGCTTCCACAGCAAGAGGACAAACGGGAGGTAGTCCCCATCTTTCACGTAACATACCTTGATCGAGTGGAAGCCTCTATCTAAGGTTTTTGCGGCATGATTGACTGAGCTGTTGTTCGACAAAACCAGTTGGTCGTCTAGCTCTAAACTGGAAAAACCTCTGCTCTCCAACTGGAAACTGTATTCTCCCAACACTGGAGCATACAACCATCCCTCGAACGTAACATTGAAATTGGGTTTTGTCGCCCATGATGGAGGAATGTTCAACCCAAGGCGACCATAGATTGATAGGGTAACATTTTCGTATGAGGGCTCCCCTGTGGATGCACCGTTTTCAGAAAGTTTCACAACAATGCCTTGATTGTGGAAACTGACGAAGGTCCCATTGTCAATGAGGTAGGTTGTTTCTCCTGAATAACTCCTATTGAGAAACCAAATGCCGTCAGCTGCATACTGAACCCCAAATCTCGTGTTGCGGGTCAAGTTGTATATGAGATCTGAAAGAAGGTCGTCGCACCATGGGGATGAAGCATCTATGAGAATGTACTCTAGGTCAGTGCTTGAAAGAAGTGACTCAGGAGAACTTCCACCAACGAAACCATACAGCCTCCTGCTCAAGTGAGGAAATATGTCGTTTTGCGTCAGAATTGTGGCATTTGAGGGTACAAGCGTCACGAAATTCTGTAAGAGACGGTCGTGCCCAGTCACAACGGGAAAAGTCACGCCGACACTAAAAGCGGCGATATACGCAATACTCACTATGAACACAAGAAGAATCGCCAGCAGACCTTTCCAGTGGCGGATTTTCGAGATTCTGACAAAAAAACCGCCGATTCTAGCGTTGGCCGCAACAATGCCGCGAGCAGCAAACAAGCGTCCGAGGCCGTAAATTGCGGACACAAAAATGAACGGAGCGACAAAGGCGACGTATTGATAGCCGATCGGAGTATAGTATGGCGGATAGTTTGACAAAAAAGCAACGAGAAACCAAGGAAGACCTATCATCAAAGATGGCAAATCTAGGAATGACAAGAAGGCTACTGGAGCAAACAAACCAAAAACGTAAAGAATCTTCGGGTCAGCGGGCGTAATGATGGTCCATAGGGTCTTCACGGGATTGGTCAACACGTTGATGATTACTCCTGAAAGGTTATGTACAGGATCTCCAAAAGCCTTCCAGTTTGGATGTGGTGGAGCAGTCGGATTAAATGTTGAGGTTATGCTTACCGCGATAAAAAACCAAGCAGTCCCTAGAACGATAGTAATGATAGAAAAGAGCACAGCTCTGTCAAAGAAAAACTCCCTGAAGTTGGAGGCTCTAACGAATTGCGAAAGTTTCCTTCTATTTACCCACAAACCGTACAGGCCGAAGAAGACTACGATTAAGGGGACGAATTCTATTACCATCAGTGACAAAACGACAAAAAGTAAGAACCTCCCCCATTCCTCCTTTTTGAAATAGTAGAAAGCAAAGAAAAAGAGGAAAGGTAAGAATGACTGTACATGAAAATCGAAGAATACCATCTCGAATATCGGAGGATAAGCTAAATATACTGACGCAAAAGCCAGCGCTTGCCTGTGACTGCGCCTTTCGAGCAATACAAGCTTGTAGAGAGGAACCGCTGCCAATGCTAGAAAAACGACCTGCAAGATCAGCAAAGTCTCAGTGTATTGGAAGATCGCGTAAACGGGTAATACAAGAAATAGAAAGGGCGAAAAGTGTATGCCAAAAAAACTTCCTGATGGGTTTATCGCGATTTCGGGTGTGTACCAGAAAACTCTCCCACTGTTTGCAGTTGACCAAAGAACTTGCTCGTAAATGCCAAGGTCCCAGGTTGTGGACTTGAAAGCATAATGTTTCAGTATCGCAAGATACGAGAAAATGGCAATGTACAATAGAATGGCCATGCACAAAAGAACAACCGTCTTTCGTTTCAGCAAGCCTGGAACCTTCAAGCCCATGCGTCTATCGCCGGGTAATCATAGGATTAGGAAAGAATTAAAAGTTTATTCGAGATGGTAGAGACTGATGAACCTGATTCCACATCACCAAAACATTACGTTTATCTGTGACCCACTATTGAGTGAGTATGGTCCACTGAAACCCGCTATATTGATCGCACAAAAACTCGTGGAAAAGAACAACCGGCCAACAATGGTCTCCACCACAATCTCTCCAGAACTGGAGAGAAAACTCGCTACAATGGGAATTCGAACAGTCAACCTCCAAAAGGAACCTTTTCTGAAGAAGAACGAATCCATGGCATGGTTGGAAGAATGGATTAGAGAAGCCGCGTTTTTCATGAATTCGAGAGGTATTGGTGGATTCGATGGAATTGTATTAAACTTCTCCAACACCATATGTTTGCCAGCACACGTCTGGTATGCACAGGGTCCACCAACCGTCACCTTGGATAACATGAAAAGGCAACTCCCGATTCACTACAAAATGACCTATCAGGCTATGTCACCATTGTTCAAAGTCTTCGACAGAAACCTCTCGAGAAAGATTGCAGGCGAGTCAATCTGTGTCGTGGCTAATTCCAAATATCTGCAGTCGGTTTACAAAAAATTCGGCATTAACGCGAATCGCGTTATCTATCCTCCCCTCGATTGTGAAAGGTTCAAACCTCACTCACGCAGACCTTCAGAGGATTTCGTACTGACATATTTCGGCAAGGAAGCCATTTTTGGCATAATAGGGCAAGCTTTAGATCTAGGATTGAAGATCAAGGCGTTTGGCAGCAAGCTCGCAATGGTTCCTAAGAAGATTCGGCAGCATCCAAACCTCGACTTCTTGGGAAGGATCAGCGATGATGAATTGGTAGACCTGTATTCTAACGCTCTTTTCACTTTCTATCCTTTCACGGATGAACCGTTTGGATACATTCCAATCGAAAGCTTAGCCTGTGGAACCCCAGTGCTGACTTTCAACAAACAGGGTCCGATGGAAACAATACGCGATGGAGAGACGGGCTGGCTTGCAAATGGCGATTTGGGTCTTCTCAAAACTGCAGTCCAAGTTTGGAACAATGGCTACCCCCGAGTTTTCAGGCAGAAATGCAGAGGGAGCGCCATGAAATTTGACGCTGGCGCAATCGCAAGCGAGTGGGAAGAACTGCTTGCGAACATTCAAGTGTAGATGGAAAACATGTTCAACTGCTGCGCGCGATTGGTATGCATTTAGTAGCGCGCGCCAAGAATTCGTCTTCAGATATTTGTCCATTCGTCTGGAACTTTAAAGGTATTGCCGTCTGAATGTGGAAGCGACTCTTACCGTTTGTTCAGGGAAAGAATGTATGAAAGGAAATCCTCTATTTCATTGATGCTCAGTTTCGATTTTCCTTTCTTCCGGTTAGCGAAAACTATCGGTGCTTCACTGATTCTGTACCCTCGCGAATTGGCCTGTCTAATTGTTTCGATCTGTATTTCATAGGTCTGGCTGTGCAGATCGTTTATGATTCCTTTCACGAGCCTTGTTGAATAGCATCGCATACCACTGGTATAATCAGAGATTTTGGTATCTATCCTTAATTTTGTGATAAGGTTTGCAACTTTGCTTATAACCATGCGTCCGATACTCCATTCTCGTGTGGAGCCGCCTGGACAGTATCTGCTTCCGACGACAAGATCACATCCTTCCTTTACAAGGGCGACCAACTTTGGAATTTCTCGAGGGTTGTGAGAGTAGTCTGCGTCCATTGTGACGATACGCTTTGGAGGATGGTTCATCGAAAGATATGCCTTGAAACCGTCGGTGATCGCAGTTCCAAGTCCCAGCTTTTTCTCTCGAACAAGGAGCAAAACATTATCGTATTCTTTTTGCAGCTTTCTCACGATGTTGGCTGTTCCGTCAGGGCTTCTGTCATCAACGATCAGTATTGATAGGCTTATGTTCAAATTTTCCAGCTCGCGGATCAATTTGTCAACGTTGGCGGCTTCGCAGTACGTCGGCAGGACTATCCCCGTCTCAGAATCCACGTTGAGATTTCCTTCCACTCGAGAAGCCTGCATTAGTAGTCTTCCTTTTCCAATGTCATCGTTCAGTTTAGCATACTTCATATATAAGGTCTGCTACCTTCTTTTACGTCTTCTTAGGTTCGTTTCTAGCTTGTTTTACGCTGATTCGGTAGTAGGAAAGAGGGTGGCGTATTTTTCTGCAAAGTTGGTCTGGGTTTATGCATACTCCGTGTGTTTGTAGAGTGTCGCATCTTGGTGGGATGTATCTTGTTCTAGAGCCGGTCTCTCCTGCGATGTGTTCCACTTGGTATCTTGTCATTTTTTCGTTGAAGTCTGAGATGTTTTTGAAAAGTTCGATTACGCTTTCAGGTGGCATTCCGATGTTTATGAGGAATGATGTTAGTGCGAATCTTCCTATATGTGAGAGGTGGCGTCCTGACGAGAATGCTAGGTAGAGGGCGCTAATGCAGGGCGGGAAAGCTTCTTGCACCATGACTTTAGGGATTTCTTCGACTTCTGATTTGCCTATTTTTTCAGTTGCGAGTTTGTTGATTTTTTCTGCGTTTTCTAGTATGTTCTTTGGGAAGGCAGGGAGTTCTTTTGCTTCCAACCTTTTTTCGATGTGCCTGCGAACCTCCTCGCTCAGCAACCGTGAAGTCTCATTTTTGGTTAGGAAAATGGTTCCTTTGGAGAGGGCGCGGTTGATGAGTTTCCATTTTTTGTCATGGAGATGCGTGGCGTTTCTCAAGTAGTCTGCGAAGCCTACGGCGAATTCGAACCCTGGGAAGTCCGGTTCACCGAGTTTTATGGTCCATTCGAAGTTTCTTGCGAATTCAAGGATTCGCTGGCGGTTTTCTTCTCTGAGGTCTTCGTAAGTTCTTTTTGCTTCGGCAAGGGCGTATCTCTTTTTGATGAAATTGTTTTTTGTGGCAATCGTCAGCATGATGGCTACTGGAAAAGACAATATTTCGATATCTTCGTTGCGTGTCTTTCGGTCGACTATGGTGTACAGAATGGCTTCTATTACTCTTTCTTCTGCGCGTTCCAGGATTCTTGCGAATTCCGGTTTTTCGAGGTCTTCTACCTTTAGGTCTAGGTTTTTTACGTACTCTGTGTTTTCTTTGAGAAAAGGATACTTTGCCAGGTCGCTTTTGGTGAACCTTGAAGATAACATTGGAGTTACGGTTTTCATGCTATTCTGTTTCTATTCTTGGTGCGAGAAAGAAGCTCAGTTTTCCTTCCTTTGGTTGATGGAAGTCTAGTTTGATGGGCATGTCTGATGAGAATTCGAGCGTTGCGATGTCGGAGGTTGCTGACGCTGCCTTTATTATTTCTGTTAGGTAGCTCAGGCTGAATGTTGCTTTTTGTGGTTCTTTGGCTTCCAGGTCGAGGAGGGCGTTGCTTCCTTTCTGAAGGGTTATTGTTGCGCCCATTAGGTCGCCGCTTGCGTTGAAGACGATTTTTTCGGGGTCTGCTTCGATTTTCACGTGGTCACTGACAAGTTGTGCATCTTCGATTGCTTGGCTTAGTCCTTCGGTTGTTGCTTTTGCTTTTACGTTGAAGGTGATTTTAGGTGTTGGGACTTCTTCTTCTGATGCTTCGAGCGTTGGCATTGTGAAGTTGCGGGTGTATTTTCCGGTGATTGTGACTTGGAGTTTGTTGGTTTTTTCGTCGAGTGATAGTTCCACGGTTTCATCTTTTGCGGCTCTTTTGAGGAGTTTTAGGAGTTCTGTTATGTTGATGCACATTTTTGTTGGTTCGGTGCATGTGTATTCTTCGAAGATGGTTTTTGGCCATTCGAAGTCGATCATTGCGACTCGTGATGGGTCCATGGCTCTGAGTTTCATTCCGTCGGGTTCTATTTTGAATGTGGCTTCGTCGACGAGGATTGAGATTGATGTGATCATGTCTTTTAGGAGCTTAGCGTCAGCCATCTTGAGCTTGAACATGGGAGGTTACCTTTCTACTGGATATTATCGGTCGGCAATAAAAGACTTTAGACGCTTGGCCGAACATGTTGTTATGGATGTCGGTGTATTGAGAGTCTGGTTTTTCGGGTCTTTTCTCTATGGAGATATCACAGTAGCTTTCTTGTGGGCATGTGGTTATTTGCTTTTTTGGACATTAACAGCCTACCCCCCTCCCCCCTAGGGTCGACCGCGTAGGAGGGCGTCGATGGGGTTTTGGATGTGGCTTGGTGTGGGGTTTGTTGCGGTCGTTTTTTGATCTTGCATGTTAAAGATCGCGGAATTTATGCTGTTGAAGCGTAGGTTGACGAGTGGTAACGGTTTTGGTGACGGGTTTTGTGTACGGGTTCGTCTTGTTTGCCATTAATTTTCTATGTTACTTGCATGTTTGGCTCGTTCTGGTGATTTTTGATAAAGCGGGTGAGGTTGTGCGAAGTTGATGTTTGTGTCTGTTTGCTGGAGGACTTGTTGGAAGATGGAATAGGGTGAACGTTGTGGGTGCTGCAGTCTCTAGAATGTTTTCAGCTGTTTTCAGTCGATTTCTTTGCGGTCCTTGAGAGTTGGATGGGTTACAGTTTGGTTGAGGTCAGGTCAATGTCGTCTGCGATGTACTTAACGTCAAAGGGTTTTATCAGTATTCCCGTTTTTAAGCTAACGACAAAGGATTGGGCGTCTGTGACGAAATCTGCGAATCTTACTGTGTAGTCTCTCATAAAATCTGCGTATTTTGAGTAGTTCTTGTGGACCGACACCATGGCTGCGTCTTTTCCTAGACCTTCTCCGTCGGAGGCGAATAGGATGTTAGGGTGGTCCATGACCCATTTCTTGGCCAAGGCAAGTTTCTCCTTGACCTTTTCTTGCTCGTAGGTCTTGGCTTTTGCGAAGGTGATCGCCAAGATTTCGTAGCCGATTTTTTCAAATTCGGGGACGATAGTGTAGCTTCTGATGTAGTCGGCTAGGAGCCTTCTGTTTCTTGTCACCGTCGGTTGTGAGGCTCCGATGGCTCTTGCGAGCTCTCTGTCACTTCTTCTTGAGTCTTTGAGTAACTCACGCAAGAGTTTGGTCATTTTTTCTTCTTTCATAGGTCTTCCAACAGAAACAGTTTACTGACTTTTTATCGTTTTCGGCGCATTTTAGATGCTATCGGCTTGTACTTTTTGGTCTAATTCTTGTTTCAGCAAAGTGATGCTTCTAGGTGGCAGGTCGCGGCTGACCAGAACGTTTGGGCCGATCCAGCTGTCGTTTCCGACTTTTACTCCGGGCATGAAGAGAGCGTTTATTCCTGTTTTGACGTTGTCGCCTAGGACGACTCCGAATTTTCTTTTTCCGGTGTCTTCAACCTTGTCTTTGATCATCATTTTGATTTCTTTCGCATCAATACGGTAATTGGCCGTTATTGTGCCTGCTCCAAAGTTGCATCTCTCTCCGATTATGCTGTCGCCAACGTATGAAAGGTGGCCGATGTGACAATGATCCATTATTATGCTGTTTTTGATTTCACAGGCGTTTCCTATTCTTACTTTTTTTCCTATGCTTGTGTACGGCCGTATGTAACAGTTGGGTCCAATGTCGCTGTCTTCATCAATGTAGGCTGGGCCTTCGATGTAGGCTCCTGAGCGGATGCGTGCCGTCTCTGCGACCGTGATGGGTCCTAGTAGGTGGGCTCCGTTTTCTATCATTCCGTTTATCTTGTGTTTGATTTTCATCAATTCCCACCGGTTCGCTTCGAGTAGATCCCATGGTCTTCCGATGTCAAGCCACTGTTTGCTGTCAATCTTTGTTGCAACGGCTTGTTTGTTCTCGCTGATCATGATGGTTATTGCGTCGGGTATTTCCCATTCGCCTCGGGATGTCGGCGATGTTTGCTTGAGTTTTGCAAAGATTTCCGTGGAAAACGCGTAGATCCCGGCGTTCGCGAGGTTTGTCGGAGCTTCATCGTGTTTTGGTTTCTCGACTATTCTTTTCACTTTGTTACTGTCAAGTTCGACGATGCCGTAGTTTTCAGGCTTTTCAACAGGAACAACCGCAAGCGTGACAGCCGGTTTTTCTTTTTGGTGTGTTTCAATTACGGTTTTCACGGCCTCTGCATCGAAAAGCATGTCTCCGTTGACAACCAAGAAGTCTTCTTGCACGAGGGGTTCCACAACGCTCACTGCGTTGCCTGTTCCGAGCACACATTGTTGTTCAGCATATTCGATTTTGAGACCGTATTTTTTTCCATCACCAAGATACGTGCGTATAGAGTCTGCCATGTAATGGACGACAATTACTACTTCTTTCACTCCTGAGGCTTTCAAGGCGTTCAGGCAGTGTTCGATTATCGGTTTTCCGCCGACCTTTATCAGATGCTTCGGTCTCGTTGCTGTGATAGGCTGAAGCCTAGCTCCTTCACCTGCTGCCAAGATTGCTGCTTTCATTTAACCCACTTTCTCAGTGAACTTTTTGACTACTGCGATACCCTTTTTCATTATGTCCTGTGCGGTTCTTAACGATTCACCCTCGACCGTCAGCCTTACTAATGGTTCGGTTCCTGATGCCCTGACAAGTATCCATCCATTTTCAAGCGATACACGGATGCCATCTACGTTTGAGACTTCGGTTTCTTCTGGGAAGGTATTCAAGATTTCTTTGCCGATTCTATTCACAACTCTGTATTTTGTTTTGTTGTCGCAAGTGATGTTTCTTCTTAGGATCGGATATTTTGGTACTTCATCGACCATTTCGATCAGATTCTTGTTTTCTTCTTCAAGAGCTTTCAGAAGGAGAGCGGACGAAAGTATGCCATCTGGACAGTAGTGAGCTTGAGGATGTATCCAGGCGCCGCATGGTTCTCCTCCGAAAACAGCATTCTTCTGCTTTATTACCTCCGATAAGTAGGTGTCTCCGACCTTTGTTCTGAGGACCTTTCCGCCGTGTTGTTGCACCATTTCTTCAATGCACATCGAGGCTTCAACGTTTGTCACGATTATTCCGCCGTGGTTTCTCTCCGCGACATAGGCCGCGTATGCTGCGAGGACGCGGTCGAAATCCGCGAGGTCCCCTTTCTCGTTTATGAATGTTACTCTGTCTCCGTCGCCATCATAGGCAAAGCCTACTTCTGCCTTCACGTTTTTCACAGTTGCTGCGACAGATTTCAGAGATTCTTCGTTTGGCTCTGGGCTTCTGGCTGGAAAGAATCCGTCCGGTTGAGAATTGATCGCGGTGACTTTGCAGCCTAGCGCTTTCAGAACTCTAGGTGCAAGGTCGAAGGTAGCTCCGCATCCTGGGTCCACGACGACTTTCCATTCTCTGCGAAGTTTTGTCAACTGTTTTACCGTTTCTACGTACGATTCGGTCACGTCTGACTGTTGGATTTCGCCAATGTTTTGCCAGCCTGCAAAACTGAACTCGTTGCGGTTGAGTATTTCTTCAATTTCATCTTGATTCTTTTCAGTGTAAGCCATGCTGTCTCCACAAAAGGTTTTGATGCCGTTATACTGTGGAGGGTTGTGGGAGGCCGTTATCATGACGCCTACGTCTGCACCCATCTTTTTCGTGAGTAGAGCCAACACTGGAGTGGGCGCTATTCCGATGTTGGTCACGTTTGCTCCGCATGACACGAGTCCAGAGATCAGAGCGTTTTCCAATATGATGCTCGTGGTTCTCGTGTCTCGGGCTGCTAAAACCGTTTTGGCCTTGGAATGTGTCGCGATTCCTAAGCCCACACGCGTTGCTAGAGTAGGGGTAAGGTCGAGGTTTGCTAGGCCGCGGATTCCCGAAGTGCCAAACAGTCTGGTCAAGTTTACCACATCTTTTCAAGGTCGAATTTGTTTGTTGAACGAGGTGTCTGCAAACTAGGAACTAGGTGACCTTATCTGAGAATTAAGCGTATGCCGATCCAGACGATGTCTCCCAGGAACAATGCGACAATCAACCCTGCTGTTACGAATATGAGCATTGGCAAGCCTGGAGTTGCCCACACCTTGTCTTTGATGTTGCCTGTGTTTATGGCCGTTTCGAGTCTTTGGACTATTTTATCTCTGCTCTCATCCTTTGGCAGAAGAACCAGCTTCCTTTTGAATCCTTCCGGCGTTTCTTCTATGTCTTCCATGGGATAGATGTGCCATTTTTCCTTCAGTTTTGTGAATGAAGCCTTGTAGCCTGTTATCATGACGGTAATTTTCCTCCCAACGGACTCATTTTTTAGGTCTCCCTCAAAAAGTGGCTCTTTCTTTCTCGCGCGCCAAAGTACGTTATAGATGAATAGCGCCACTGCTGTGAAGGCGGCGAAAAGTACCGAGTTGCTGAAGACGGTGATTGGAAAGAAGCTTCTCGATATCGGTGAAGGCTGTCCTGCTGCTAGCATCAAAAGATTCTCTGGGTAGAACGGCAGAGCCAATGCCAAGCACATGAGGGCTTTTGCGTCCGCGCCGCCGAAACCTCCTATGTAAAAAAGCACGATTGAAAAGACTGATGTCAAGCCGAAACATATTCCATAGGAGACCAGTTGAGACTGGTAATAGAGTAGTAATTCTGTAAGTGTCAGCGCTAATGACAATGGGCCGAGTATTATCCAGACTTTGTCGCTGACTTCACGGGATTTGTAGTCGCTCCATGATGCGTATACAAAGAAGACTAAGACTATGCTGATTCTGGCGGCTGCAAGTATTTGCACGTTTGACACCTTGGCGATGATATGGAATAGTTGTTATATTTCTTTTGTAGGATAAGATTATAGTAGCTTTTTCGATCAATCAGAAAATGAAGGCTGTGTGATTAGACGTGCGGAGTTAGACATTAATCGGCAGACGCGGGTTCCGGGCCATAGGTCTGTCCGCTTGAAGACAGCACCTTGAAGTAGTATGTTTCGCCATTTGTCCAATTGTAGTTTACTGTGATTCTGTTGGTTCCTCCTGCAGGGAGTGGGGTTGGAGTTATTGTCTGGTTCTGCATGTTTGTCTGTGATGTTCCCACATACAATGCAATCATTGTAGTGTCTTGAGTTCCAGAGTTGCCCATGTCCACGTCGATCATCGGTGTTTCGCTCTGGTTGTAGAAGCGGATGTTGACTTTGAACATCATCACGCCCGCCTGTTGTCCTGCATTGTTCATGTAGGTCATGATCCATGCATATGTCACAACGATAGCCGCTACCGCTATGACGACCAGTAAAAGTGTGGCCAGAATTGGCGATATGGCTCTCTTGTTCCTTGACATTCTTGCGGTCAGACTTATCACCTATGTATGCTTAGGAAATCTTGCCATTCTATATTTAACCTGTATGAACTTCAAATCAATATTCATGGCGGGCGGGCGCGAGATTCGAGAATACGCGCAAAGTAAATCGAATTGCCAAGAACTCAGGTATCACAACAGAGGAATTTACTTAATAGCAATCGAAAATAGGATTGCTGAATGGTTTCACGTGGGAAAATGGGTAAACTAAAAAAGTTGGGTGCTAGAGTATCTTCGGAGGAACGCGAGCTGGTGAGCCGGGATTTTCTCCGACTCGACGGATTTTTCGTCTGTACAGGTATACCACAATAAGGACTACGGGGACGACAATGACGGGGATCAAAATTAGCAAGAGGATTGTCATGTCCAGTCCACCGCTTTTCGTCAGGTACAGTGTTCTTACAGCGCTATTGGCCTTGTAATCGAATGTTGTGGTCATTGGGTTGTAGCCTTCTTTGTTGACATTGATTGTGTAGTTGCCTTCCATGGCGTTGGGGAACGTTACATATCCGGTGCTGTTAGTTATACCGTTTAGTTTTGCCATGCCCGATGGTTGTGATACTGTGGAGACGTTTGCACCGCTTATTGGTTGTCCATTGTCGTCTTTGATGCATAGTTGCATGGTGCCAGTGGGCAAGGTTACGGTGACCTGTATAGTTGCGTTGTTGGTTTTGTAGTCTGTTTTGGAGACTGTGGCTGTGATGGTGACGTTTGTGGGAGTGTCGAATTCAGGGGCGGTGAACGTTGTAGTGTAGTAGCCGTTTTCTGTCGTCTTGACCGTTGTGAAGTTTCCTCCGTTGCTCGAGGAGAATACGACTGTTGCGCCTGGGGTTGGGTTTGCTCCAGGGTCGGTCACGTACGCCGTTATGTTTGTTTGTTTACCACGGATTACAGTCGTTGGGTCTGCAGTTACCGTTATGGTCAGCGGGAATAGGTCGATCAGGTAGGTTTTCATCTGTGCTTGGCCTGTTGTATAGCCTGATGCCTGTGCTGTTATTGAGGTTGTGCCTGCTGAGTATGTGGATGTGAATGATTCCGTTGCGTATGTTTTTCCGTATGGAATGGTCAGTGTCGTGGAGACATTTCCAACTGTGGGTTCAGAGCTGAATAATAAGACCGTTACATCGCCGTGTGGGTCTAGGGCTGGTTTTCCGTTAGCATCTTGAAGCTGGACTTGGATTGCATCGTATGCTTCGTTGTCGGCTGGAAGGGCAGAAGGGTTGCAGTAGACTACTAGTTTTGATGGGATCGGTCCGATGGTGGTTACGGTTTCGGTGTCGGCGTTGAGGTCTGTTGCTGCAGCTGTTATTATCGTGGCGCCTGCTTTGTATGTTGAAGAGAAGGTGGCTGTGGCGTAAACTTTGCCCGTGGGGACTTGAAGACTGGGTTGGACTGTGCCGACTTCTTCGTTCGCAGAAGTCAATTGTATTGTAATGGGCGTTTGAGGCTGTTGTGTGATTTTTCCTGTGATGTCCAGGAGTTCGACGACGATCTGCGAGTTTATCGTGTTGTCCGCAAGAGTTTTTGGCGGTGCGACGTATAATCGGAGGCTTTTAGGTGGAGTTGTCAATGGTTCTTGGGAGGTAATCGTTGTTGTTGTTGAGGTATATCCTGACGTCATCGCTGTGATTACCGCTGATCCGGGGACAGTGCTGATTAAGCTTGACAATATGTATGTTTGACCGCCGCCTATGGTCACTGAAGCTGGGACTGAGGCGATTGTGCTGTTTGACGAGGATAGGGTTACTGCTATGCCTTCTAATGGAGCCTTTGCAGGATTGCCGCTTGAGTCTTGTAGTTGGATTACTATCGCGTCGTACGGGAGGCCGTCTGCGGGAAGGACGGGTGGGAAGCCGTAAATGGCAATTTTGGACGGAATGGGCCCGACTGTTATGACGTTTGTCTGGACGGTCGCGTAGCCGGATGCTGTGGCTGCGATTGCCGTGGTTCCCGGTGTGAATGTGGTTTGAAATTTGGCTACTGCGTATGTGGATCCTGTGGTTATGGTGACGTTGGGGTCTATTTCGCCTATGCTGGTTAGTGAGGATGATAGGCTTATGGTTGTGTCTTGGAGCGCTCTTGCCGGTCTTGAGTTGGAGTCTTGGAGCTGCACAAATACGCATTCGTAGATGTTGTTGTCGGCGGGCACACTTGTCGGTCCGACGTAGATTTTGAGTTTGGTCGGGTCCGCTGCAACTGCAAAGTTACTTTGGTTGATTATGACTATCCAACTTGCGAGTGTAATGATGAGCAATATTTGGATCAGATATTTCTTTCTTGACATGTGTTTTTCATCCGTGATGCGTTTACTACTAAGCTTGACATATTCTTTATGAAGGAATAGTATATATTAATACTTAATACGCGCCACTTGCTAATAAACATTTAGAATTGCCTTTCTTGACGTTTGTTTTCCGTTCGTGATGACTCTTGACTGTAAGACCTGACAAAGTGTTGAGCGCGCGGTAGGAAGCAGCATTACTGTAAGCGACTATTTTCTACGACTTTGACCGCCCGACCGACCGTCCGAGAGTGCCCGACCGACACCCGACCGACCGTCCAAATGCACACGCACGCGCGTACACGCGCACGGGTACGAGCACACGCGCACATGTGTGGGGGCTAAAATTTAATCCAACCAACCACAACACTCAACCCCCACTCAACTCTACCTACCTACACAATATAGTAACGCGGTGGGAGCACGCGCGCACGCGCGCCAGTGCCCTAGCAGCTTCTCACACGCGCCCCTAGGTACGTCAAAACCTCCACGATCACAATCAACCACGTAGCGTTGCGGGCAGCGCAATTTTGTGGTGTTTTGGGGTTTGGGGTCTAACTTTTGGTGGTTTGTTCGAGGCACAGTGGATTACAAGTTAGCGCGCGCGATCCTCTCCCTCTAGCTCGCGTTACTCAAACACGTTCAGACTTTGGTTTTCTTTTGTAGATTAAGGCTGTCAAAAGTAGTGCTATCATGAATAGTGAAATGACGAAATAGGATGGGAACTCTGGAATAACCGTGTAGACATAGTATTCTCCTGCATTGTCATCGGTTACGTTGTTTCCAGCCCTGTCATAAGCTGTTATTTGATATTTCACCAGAGTGTCTGCTTCTTGTACAAGAATCGTTCGTTCGTAAAGGCCGCTTGTTTGATTGAGCATCATGAGTAATCCTAGTCCGATGGAACTCTGGTTTGTGAAGTAAACGAGTCTTACGCTATCTACTCCGCTCAAAGAATCACTGACATTGGCTGATATCATAACTGGCTGATTTGGTTGTACATCTTCAGATGGATATCGGAACACGGCCACTATTTGGGGAGGAGTGATGTCAATCAGGAAATGAACGATGTCAGAGGCTCCCATGTATCCGGCTGTGTCATTCGCATACACCATAATGCTGTGTGATCCTTCTGAAATTGTGAGAGTTGTGTTTCCAGCAATCGTTACGTTTGCTTCACCATCAAGACTGTAACCAGTCCAGGATGTTGTCTCGTTCACCGTGAACGTCAAGGAGACCAGCGTGCTGTTGTAGCTTCGGTTCTGTGGCGAAACAAGAGTAATGTTTAGCGCAGGCGCGGACGCTTCAATGACTGCTGTGGCACTTAGAACGTTATACACGAGAAACTTTAGGTAGAACTCTCCTGTTTGATTGTTGATATACCATGTGCCGCTTGTCGTTGTATTTCCCTGCTGATGCATATCCATAATATAGTAAATGGTGTCGTTTGTCCGATAGATGAGAATATTGAAGTATACGTTTTCTGGGTCTACTATTGAGAGTGGCGTGTAGTTCCAGACTATTCGCCATTCATGGCTACAAGTGAAGTTGTCAGTCTGGTAGCGTCCGACAAGGTTAGGAGCCGTGCCCCAATAGGGCATAAATCGTGTTACCTCAGTCCAGGCGACGCCCCAAGCCAAGTTAGTGCTTAGGAGCAAGGATAGAAAGACTAGAGTGAGAATGGCAAACCGCAATTGACATCAGCAATTGAATCCAGTATTTACGGCTTTTATGTCTTGTGAATTTTGAATCATTTTTCCTGACAACTTTAGACAAAAAGAATGCTATGGTTATGCTGCTGGATATTTCTCGATGCTAAGAGAAAACAGATAACTCTATACAAGACCCTCTGGTTAACAGACTTCCCAAAAACCTCTTTAAGACCCTAAGAGTTACCAGAACCAGAATTGTCTTTCTTGACGTTTGTTTTCCGTTCGTGATAACTCCTGACTGTAAGACCTGCCAAAGTGTTGAGCGCGCGGTAGGAAGCAGCATTACTGTAAGCGACTATTTTCTACGAGTGTGACCGTCCGTCCGACCGTCCGAGAGTGACCGACCGACACCGTCCGACCGTCCGAATGCACACGCACGCGCGTACACGCGTTCGGGTACGAGCACACGTACATGTGTGGGGGCTAAAATTTAATCAAAAAAAGATTTTTTAGGTGAATAACGTCTTTTCCTCAGGCCGATGGCTGTCAGGGTTATGATTCCGCACAGCAGGATTGTCATGGGCAATGTGAATTCAGGAATTGGATAGACTGATCCGATGCAGTAGACTTGAGTCTGATCCGCGACAAAAACATGATCATCGGCAACAATCGGGCTAATTGCACCATAATCGAGTTGGAATGACCACAGGTTTGTGCCTGTCAAAGTGTTACGGGCATGGAGGACATTATTCAGATCTACGTAAAAGAGCGTGTTACCCGCTATTGCGATTCCATATGAACCGTCAGCTGTTTCATCGCTCCACAGACGCGGTTCAGAGGAATTGTAGTCATAATTGCCCGCTGTGACATTAGAGTACAATGCGTATAATCCGCCTTGGACAATGTTCGTGCAGACATAGACGATTCCGGAGGCAATAGCTATTTCCAAATCTTCATCGCTTTTCGATTTCCATGACCAGATGAGTTGTCCACTTGTTCTGTCAAGAACATAGAGATAACCAGTACTACCCGAGAAATAGATCTTATCCTCTTTTATCGCGATTGGTCCTGTAATTGAGTTGTCCACAGTATAGTTCCAGAGTGAGATCGGTTGAACGCCTGATATATTGAACGCATACAGTTTTCCATCATTGCTCCCGATACACAAGAAGTCGTCATCTACTGCTGGTGCTGAGTAAATCGGTCCTCCAAGTTCCTTATCCCATTTGAGGATGCCATCTTCAATGCAGTATAGGTAATTGTTGATGGTGCCGACATAGACTCTGTTTTGACTCACTGTTGGTGGTTGACGAATCTGCCCTAGGGGTATATCATAGTTCCATAACCTATTCCCTGATGTTGCGTTATAGCAGTAAAGCGTTCCTCGTCCATACATATCGTACGACGTATAGTAGATCTTTCCTATGTCGTAGGCTCCTCCAACATTGGTTTCATATTCACTACCTCCGCCTCCGGTGAGGACAAGAGCCCCAGTCGTTTCATCAAGAATAAAGAAGCTATTAGCTTGAATTCCCAATACACGTCCATCATTGACAATCAAGTTTCTGGCACGTGATAGGTAGCCACCGCTACCATATACCCAAATGGTAGAATTGTCGGAAGGAGGAGCAGATTCACTAGCCCCTGTGTGTTGCGAGTCATGTTGATTTTGACTCCATGGATAGGTGGAGTTATACCACGCGCGCCCAACTGCCACATAAGTCGACGAAAGCGAAAGAAGAATTAGAGCTGACACAAGTCCTAACACGAGCTTAGTTTTCATTTACTCCATCTTCCGATTTTTCTGTCGTATAGTTATGGCGTGTGCACGCGCCGCGCTATTACTACTTAAAGTATAAATCGACAAATGGAACGTTTTGTGCGTAGTCAGTAGTGCCAAGTTTTCCATACACCATTATGCTCAAAGGATATACCCAACCTGTGTCAATACTTGAGCCGCCCACGTGCGCTTTTCCTAATCCTGCAAAGAACACATCAACTGGTGTTTCATGCGGAAGAACGTATGTCGCTGGTCGGGTTGGATGTAGTGTGAACCCGGTTGTTGCATCGCCTGTTACGTTCACAAGGTCCCAGAATCCGTACTTCACAGTACCCGATGCACCGCCGAGAACGTACATAGCTGAGCCGAAATTGACGTACATGGTATGTCCTGCAGGATCATAATTCGTTAGGGTGACATGGAAAATCGTATATAGACCTTGCTCAGTAATATAACTACTCGACCAGGTAGAGAGTTTTCCAAGGAAATAAGGGTCAGGTGGAGTATTCGAGCTATTGTAGTCATAGTGTACGAATGCTTTGAAATCGAATCCGATTATGCCTATTCCCATGCTTACGTTGGAAATCGTGGAGTATTCAGGGTAGCTGTAGTTTATGTTCAATGTTTGGGCACCGAAAAGTGGGTTTATGTGAATAATGTTCCCTCTTCCACTGATAAACCAGCAATCGAGATTGTCTCCGATTGAATTGGTCAAGGAAATGCTGGTTGTCGAGTCAGACAAGTATGTCACGCTTCCAGATTTCAACGTTATGCCTAGCGAATCTTTGTGCGCATAAGTTGTTTTATTAAGATTTTGTACCCACAATGTTGTGATTTGGGCTGATAATGGTCCTTTATTCTGAAGAGTTCCGTTGACATAGACACTATTTCCGTCGAGGCTCCCCCTGATTGTGACATTTGCGACTATTTGTTCGTTTGAGCGGTCCGAATCAGCTTGGTTAGTTTGTCTCACTGTGTTGTTGTAGCGTGTGTTTTCCGAAAGAGACCATACAAAAACCGCAGATATCAAAGAAATCATTATCAGTACTGAGAACACTGCTCCGACTATCGAGGAAAAACCTTTCGAATTATGAGTCAATCTTCTACGTGGTTTATTAAGTCGCAAATGTGGCAACAAAACTTGATCCCCTCCCTGTTACAACCGTGATCGGATAATTCATTCCTGGAGCGAGAGCTGGAGAAATGGAAATCGAAAAGTATCCTTCTTGCGTGGCGTTTAAAGAACCTATCTGGACATTGGTGCTCAAAAGGTGCAGAGGTGGTGAAGCATACGAAATGCTGTTTACGTAAACACTGGCAATGCTGACGTCGCCTATGGTGCCGGAATTCATCACGTAAACCTTAAGGCCTGTTGAGTTATAATGGATGTACTCGAAGGCCAGTCTTTCCCGTAGCTGATTGGTGTCGGAGTTGATGGCATTACCGTACATGTTAGTGTAATTTGAAGATTGGGTTTGGCTCCAAACGAGCACAACGAATCCAACAGCTATGACTGCTGCTATGAGAATTAGGTTTGAAATCACCGCGCTAACGCCGCGTCTGTTCTTGAAAAGGTTTAGAGTTTTCATGTGTTTCACCAAATGTTCCTTTGACGCTCAACTATTTTTGACGCTCTGGTGCGTGTTCTGATTTTTGATGTGATTGCGCTTGTGGCGCGTCTCGACTTTGACCGATTTTGTAACTTCGCTTGCGTTGCCTTCACTGCTCCAGAGACTATATATGGTATCTTCCTATATAATAAACCTTTTGAATCAAACATCAACGCAACTATTCTGCGCATTGAAAGCCCACATCTTATAGTCATGTCCAAGCTCTCCTCCAAACTCAGAGTTTGATGAACATGGGCACTAGTTCCGATGCTATAGCTGAAATCACGACCAGAATTGCCGCATGCTTGAACCCGGACGATATTGATTCCTCGCTTATTTTCCCTGCAACAATGCCTACCATGTAGCTGTAGAAAATGGCTGATGTCATGAAAATGTCTCTTATCCAATTCATGCCTGGTGGAGGTGTCGTACTGCCAACGCCTATCGTGCCAGTGGTGAACCCTAGCATCAAAGAGGTGGTTATGACGAGGAGCAGCGCAGCAAAGTAAGGCATCATAATGTAGGGGCGAGTTTGGGATTTCTTTTCTTTTTCAACCTCTTGCGTGAGGTTGTTGAATCTGGCAAGCGACTCCATCATTTCAATCGTGCCACCTCCCACATCCACCGTCTCTACGAGTAGGAACATGACGATTTGCGTCATCCAACTCCTGGTTCTATTTATGAAATCCATCATCACCTTCTTCAACGGGATTCCCCAAGAGATTTCTGAGCTGATTTTGCGCAGTTCCTTACTGAACACACCGTATTCGCGGTGAGAGAGACTTTCAATACACCTTTCCGGTGAGAGTCCTGTTTTTCTAACCTCCGTAAGGTCTCTTAGAAAACTGTTCATACCCTCTTCCATGCTTGTTCTCTTGCTTGAGAGTCTCCCGTGTACGACGGCGGCGGGGGCAGTTGAGATGAACAAGGCTATGGCGATTGCCACGGGCAATCGGCTTAGTAGGCCGAAACTTCCGTTGAGAAAGAGAAAGAAGAAAAAGGCCATTCCTGCTATCGTGCAAATCACGAAGACTTTGTAAGGTCGCATTTCAGTAACCGGTGTCTTGGGCTGCATGCTGTGCGCCAAGTAGACAAACATGAGTGACAACATTGGGCTTAGGCCGAATGTGTAAAGAAGGATAGTTGTAACATCGCCTCCTCCGGCCGCGCCGCTTACGCCGATGTTCTGTACACTGAACATTATGTAGAAGCAGAGGGACATCATTACATTGACTATTATGAAAGTTTCGAGAAGCATACCGAGTCTTTCAGCCGCTGCTTTAACTCTCATTGCTCTGGCTTTGAATATGTCCTCGGCTTTTCTTTCAAGAAAGTGTCTGATGTCTCCACCGATTATCACGGTCGATGCGTATCCTGAAAGAAAATCTTTGAAAATGTCCAACGGGTTTTTCTTTGCAGCGTTTTCAATCGCCGTCAAAGGATCGACACCGAAAATTTCAACATCTTTTATAATCTCTCTTGCTTCGTTTCTCATTACTGGCAACAGTTTGACATCGGAAAGACGTTTGAAACTTGTATATGGTGCTATGCCTCCTGCAGCCATGACGCTGATGTACGCCGAAGCAAAGGGCATCTCTCTTTCTAGATTGGACGCTCTTTCACCAGCTCTAGACATAGGAACCAGGATGAATCCAATTACTACGAAGAGTGGCATAGGAATCAAAAACAGCAATGGGAGGAAGCCGGTGAAGAGAACGATAACTAGGCCCGCTACTGAAACGGGTATTGTCAAAGTGGCCATTAAGAGCATTAGTGATACGTAGGTTTCCGGGTAGATCTTGATCTTTGACCGTTCAAGGTAGCCTTCGAACTTAAAGCCGTTCTTCAGAACGGACGGTGCTGCCTTGCCGAAGAGACGGAAGGACCAGGCTTCAAGAGTCTCTAGAAGCTGCAATTGGTCGGACCTCCTCTCCTGCAAGAACTTTGTCGTAAATCTGTTTGGGTCGGGCGAAGTATTCCCCGATTATTGCGGCTACGTCCTTGTAGCTTCTAATATTGTGTTCCCTCATCCAATGGAGCACGGTCTTGCGTCTGTCGATTTCAGCGATCAGGTCTTTCTTGGTTGCTCCCATCCGTTCGGAAATCCCTGAAAGAAGGACGCTCTTGTCGAGAGTCTGGATCTGTTCGTCTTTGGTTGGATTCCAAGTGAACGTGTTTCTGTAATCTTCATAGTCTGCGATTTCGTTGACGTTCATGACTCGTCTAAAAGCCTTTCTTTCGTTATTCTTGATCAGGTGAACTCTTTGTATCGACAGAATAATGTTCATCAAAGGCAAATAGGCTGGCGAGATGTCCATTGGTTTTTGGGTAAGACGCTTGATTGCTGAATCCAAGTTTTCAGCGTGCATAGTGCACATGCCGCCGTGGCCCGTGGCCAAAGCTTGGAAGAGTACAAACGCTTCTTGACCCCTAACCTCACCCACGATCAAAATGTCGGGACGATGTCTCATGGAAGTCTTGACCAGGTCAAACAATGGAACTTCACCAGTATTGTCCCCCCCCAGACCGTAGCTTTGTCTAGCGATCATTGAGACCCAGTTATCGTGAGGCAGGTTGAGTTCTGCAGTTTCTTCGATTGTGATGATTTTGCTGCCAGGTTTGATCAGACAGGCAAGAGCGTTCAATGCTGTTGTTTTTCCTGCAGCCGTTCCACCTAGAATCATAATCGACGTTCTATGCTCTAGACATAGCCAGAAATAGGCTGCCATTTCTTCTGAAAAAGTCCCTATGTTGATTAGATCGATTATTGAATAAGGGTCTTCCCTGAATTTTCTGATCGTGAAGGCGGTGCCGAAGGGAGTGATTTCTCGTCTGTAACAGACCGCAAGCCTGTGTTTCCCGGGCAAGGAAGCATCGACGATCGGAAAAGCCGAGCTCACGTGTTTTCCAGCCATGTGCACAAGTTTGACAACTATATTATCAAGCTCCTCGTCGGTTTGGAATTCGATGTTAGTCTCGATGCTTTCGAAATTCCTGTGCCAAATGTAGACGGGTTTGGTCACGCCGTCGCAGGAAATATCTTCAATGTTTGGGTCACGCATTAACGCGTCGATCTGACCGAATCCTACCAAATCTCTTTCCGCATGGTAGAGAATCTTGTACCATGAAACGTCTGGCAACCAACCGAGGCTGATTCGGTACTTGTCAACGATTTTCTTCGCCTCGTCAGCAAAGAATCTTCTTGGATCAAGGATTTCCTCTTTGGGAGATTCCATTTCGGCCAACAGCATCTCCAGAATTCTGTTATACACGCTTCTTTCAAGCGGATCGAGCTGCAGTTCGTCCAGTATGAATTTGTATTCTCCGGTTTTGGGATTTTGGACGATCGCTACGTGGGCAAAAGGTTCATACAAGGGATATTTCTCGACAACTTTGAATCCCCTCGGTATGGGTCTCGGTGGGGGAGGCGAGACTACTTCACGGTTTTTTTTAGCGAAGTGCAGTCCTATTTTTATCGTTTTCAGTCTAGCCAATCTTGACTTGGGTTTGGATTCTGTCATTTTAGTTCTCCTGTTTCATTAATTTTGACATGGCGCGCGCTCTATCGTAGGGGCAAAACGAGTTTAAGCATTATGAATTCGGGATCAAGCTTTGAAATCTTTAGAAACCTTGGTTGCATTACTTTCATTGCCCCTTGAAGTGTAGTGTATATTGCATCTTCCTATATAATAAACCTTTTGAACCGAATGCCGTTTCTTTCCAAATCCCAGCAGATAAGAGATTTAACGAGCCAAAGAATTAAGATGTGAATCAAGAGAGGGAAATGGTTGCAGAGTTTTGTCGCGTACGGCCTGGAAGGCTTTCCATTGATCAGGGCAGGAGACAACGTTCCCAAGATCATCGTTGGAGTTTGTAGGGATAATGGTTTGGACATTGAGGACCATGATGTGATTGTTGTTGCCCAGAAGATCTTTTCGAAGGCTGAGAGAAGAATATTGAGACTTGAGGATATTGTTCCTTCAAAAAAAGCTAAGAAGCTTTCAAAAGTGACCGGAAAAGACCCGCGTTTTGTTGAGCTGGTGCTACGAGAATCAAAGACAGTGTTGAAAGCTTCCCGGGAGATCCTATTGGCTAAGGACAGACGCGGGTTCGTATGCATCAACGCTGGGATAGACAAGTCCAACATAGAGGGAGAAGAAAACTTTGCACTTCTCCCCGAAAACCCTGATCATTCAGCACGAAGATGCCGTCTTGCTATCCAGAAGCTCACTGGGAAAAGCGTGGCAGTGATCATATGTGATACTTATAGTCGCCCATTTAGAAGAGGGCAAGTGAATTTTGCCATAGGAGTTTCCGGTATAGATCTTTTCAGGGATTATCGCGGAAAAAGGGACCTTTTTGGTCACGTTTTGAGAGTCAAGAACGTGGCTGTGGTTGACGAGATTGCGGCTGCGGCGGAGTTGTTGATAGGCCAGGGTGCAGAGGCAATTCCTGTAGTGATAATTAGAGGGCTGGAGGAGTCGGTCGAAGTGCGTGAAGACGGCAGCGTTTCTGAGTTGACGATTTCGGAAGATGAAGATCTGTTTAGAGGTGTCTTGTAGTTAGATGAACTCTTGTGTTCGTTGTTCGCCCGCGCTAGGAATAGTTCCAATAGCCTTTTCTATTTGCTAAACACTGTAGTACGACAACACATTCAAGGTTTGAAACACGATGGCTGAGACACCGAAGGAAACAGAACAATCGCCTTTGATTCAAGCGGATTTTGAAAAGATAAAACAGACAGTAGCTTCCCATTTTCAGACGGAAGAATCTTTGCTAGAACACGGAATTCCGACTTACTACTTGAAACAGCCGCAGGAGACAAAACACAATTTTCTGAAGCTCCTGAAAGACCTTGAGACAATGAATCTGGTAGCGTTCCTGCGAAAAGCGGAGAACAGAATTGTCTTAAGAGTCATTCCGAAACCACAAACCAAACCAAGCAACATACTGTTGAACTGGGCCTTGTTCTTCGCCACCATAGGAACGACCTTTCTCACAGGTTACATTCTTTCACTCGAATTCGTTGACAAAGGGTTGATGGCAAGCCCATTCATCGGAGCCGCAGCCTTCACGGCCGCGATAATGACAGTGCTCGGAGCTCACGAAATGGGGCACAAACTCACCGCCAACAAAAACGGAATGGACGCAACACCGCCCTATTTCATTCCAGGTCCACCGCCAATAGGCGACCTCTTGGGCTTCGGAACTTTTGGCGCAGTCATAATGCAAAAATCCCTTCCACCCAACCGGGATGCCTTGTTCGATATTGGCTCCAGCGGCCCCATAGTAGGGTTCATTCTGGGAGTGGCTGCCAGCATCATTGGACTAGTTCTTTCCCCAATCTATCCGGGACCGGTTCCAGGTGGCGGAATTCCTGCACCCCTTATTTTCGAACTGTTCGCGATTTATCTTATCAGACTTCCGGCAAACAGCTATGTGGTTTTACACCCGGTTGCCTTTGCGGGATGGGTCGGAATGATCGTCACGATGCTCAACATCTTGCCAGCCGGAATGCTCGATGGAGGTCACGTCGCCAGGTCGCTTTTCGGAGACCGGGCAAGGACAGTTTTGACTCTCCTATCAGTCTTGGTACTGGTCGTTTCAGGCTTCTGGCCTATGGCTTTCCTGGTTGTGTTCATGTCAATGTACAAGCATCCTGGCCCTTTGGATGATGTTTCAAGTCTTTCAACCAGGAGAAAGCTGCTGGCGATCGGTCTCGTTGCAATCTTCATACTTTGCTCCTTTTTGCAGTACTGGGTGTATAGTCTACTTAGCCTTCTGGGCCTCTAGTCGTAGAATGTATTTGCGTTCTACGACAATACAAGAAGGTTTATTAAATATTGCGACGCCATACACTCTTGCAGGTCAATACAGCGGCGAGAACAAACCAAACAAATAGGGAGGCCAAGCAAAAGTGAAAGGCACTATGATCTTGGTCGTCTTCTTCGTCCTGTTCACAGGTATGTCCCTGCTGATTCCTTCCCCGCTGTTCCCTGGAAACGTCTTCTGCACGCTCATCGGCGGCGCGGCCGTAAGGTACAGAACGTATGTGAGCGCGTTTTTCAACGGAGTTCTTTACAGCGTCGTGTTATGGGTCGTTTTCATGTCAATAAGCAGAAGACTTGAACGAGAAAAGTAGGTTACCTGGCAAAAACCGGGTCTAAACTTCAGGCTGCGGCATAAATCCCGTCAGTTTGATCATCGTCTGGCACCTCTTGCACCGGACAACCAGCTCAGCAAGTTCATCGTTCTTGACCTTGGTGTCCACGATCTCGTAGTTGCTGTCTGTTTCGTCGTCAGGAGATATCACAGTTGCACACTTGGGGCATGGAAAGGCTCCGTCTCCGTCGATCTTCGTCAGGTCGATGACGTATCCCATGGACTTTTTGACTTCCGTCTTTTTCATCATTTCATTCCACACATCCTTTTTCAAGGAGACTTTGTTGTTTTCCATCGTTAGCTCAGAATATAATTAACCATTATGAATCAGTAATTCATATTTAAGGTAAGTGAACACAGTTGATGAAAAATATTCCGACAAGAAAGGGAGAAATCGACACAACTGCTTGTCGAGCAGCGTCTCTCGGGTAACTGACAGAATTAACGTCCAGTTTTGCCATGGAAACGTTTCGGTTAGCTTACACCTAGTATGACTCCGCTTACTCAACAATTTATATGGGTTGACTGCAAGAAAATACTGAAAAAGACATGCTTGACTGAAGGAGAAGGATTCTTTGAGGTATGACGTAATCGTTGTAGGCGCCGGAACTGCCGGATGCCTCGCTGCAAAGACAGTGGCAGACGCAGGGTTAAAAGTCTGTCTCGTTGAAAGAAAAAGACGAGAAGAGATCGGGGAAAAAGTGTGCGGGGACGCGCTTGGAGAGCATCACCTGAAGACTTTGGGGCTGGAAAAGCCGCAGGGCGGTGAACTTGAGAAGAGAATAGAAGGGATCAAGATTTTTTCACCGGACATGGACACCGTTTTCACAGTGGAACATGAGGATTTCGTGGGCTACCTGTTGAACAGACGTCTTTTTGGCCAGTGGTTGCTCAGGAAAGCGGTTGATGGGGGCGCGGAGCTTCTGGATTCAACACAATGTTTGAAACCCTTAGTTGACAAAGGCTTTGTCACTGGCGTTATGACGAAGAACGTGAAGACCGGTGAAGAAATTGAGTTACGGAGCAAAGTGACAGTTGACGCAAGCGGTTTTGTCGGAGTGGTCAGGAAGCACTTGCCCAAACCTCTAGGCATAGAGAACGATGTTGCCAACCAAGACGTGGAAGCTTGTTACCGCGAAATACGCCAGCTCAGACAGGAATCCGAGAACACGAAGTACTGCGAGATCTACCTTAATCAAAAAGTGACGCCAGGCGGATATTCATGGATTTTTCCAAAAGGCGGGGCCAGAGTCAACGCAGGCTTGGGCATATGCATGCGAGGCAAGTTTCCAAACCCCAAGAATCAATTCTACAAGCATATTATTACGAGACCCGTGTTTGACGGCTCTCTCCTTCTCGCAGGAGGCGCATGGTACGATCCCACACGCAGACCGTTAGACACCATGGTCGGCAACGGCGTAATATTAACCGGTGATGCGGCTTGTCTCGTGAATCCCATTCACGGCGGCGGCATAGGTCCTTCCATGCTGAGTGGACATTTTGCTGGCAAGACCATCGTTGAAGCTGTTGAGAACGGGGATGTGAGCCAGAAGTCTTTGTGGCCTTACAATGGTAGGTATAACGAGACGTATGGAGCAAAGCAGGCGAGGCTTGATGTTTTCAGGATGCTGCTTCTGAGAGCTCGTGATGAAGACTTGAACTATGGGATGCGCTATCATCTGTTGACGGAAGACGATGTTTTGAAAGCGGGTTTAGGCGATGACTTCCACCTGAATATTTCAGAAACCAGCAGGAGAGTCTTCAGGGGCTTGAAAAGAATAGGTTTCTTGAACCAGCTCCGTCTCACTGTGAAGTACATGAACCGCGTGAAAGACCACTACAAAGAATACCCCAAGACTGCTGCGAATTTCGAGAAGTGGCGCGTGCAGACAGTCGCTTTGTTCAAGGAAGCAGCTTCAAAAGTCATGAAGTAGAACATCATGCAGCGTCAATCTTCCCCCGTTTCAGAAGCATTATGCGGGTGACTGTAATGCGTGTTGCAGTCTTGGCCAGCGGGGGGAAAGACTCCACCCTTGCGCTCTATTATGCATTGAAGGAGAGTCACGATGTAGCTTACCTGGCCACGATGGTTCCATCGCGGGAAGACAGTTGGATGTTCCATTATCCCAATATTGGGTTGATCGACCTTTTCGCAGAAGCCGTGGGTATTCCTGTCGTGAAAGCTTTGACTTCAGGCATCCAAGAATTAGAACTTGAAGACCTTAAGGGCCTTATCGCTGACCTCGATGTTGAAGGCGTGGTCTCAGGAGCAGTCGAGTCCAACTATCAGAAGACGAGAATAGACAACATCTGCTCACAGTTGAATCTGAAGTCGTTGGTGCCTCTTTGGCATAAGGACCCTCTCGTAATGCTAAGGGAGATGTTCGAATTGAAGTTTGACGTTGTCATAGTCGGGGTCTACGCTCACGGTTTCAATGATAAATGGCTTGGAAGAAAGATAGACGAACAAGCCGTTGAGGATCTGATGTTTTTGAACAGGTCTTACGGGGTTTCGCTTGTGGGTGAGGGTGGAGAATACGAGACTCTTGTTCTTGACGCTTCTTTCTTCAAGAAAAGAATCCGGGTCGTTGCGGCTGAGAAAGTGTGGAAGGGTCAGAGTGGATACTTCCTTGTGTCAGAGGCGCGGCTTGAAAGCAAGTGAAGGTCTGGAAAGGTTTATTTCAGTGCTCGCTGCTAGAGTTCAAAGCCAAAGGCGGATGCGGTCCGCTGGGATGTGGCCTTAACAGGCTGAACCGTAAACTAATGATTAAGGTGCATAAAATGGCGTACAAGTACATTGCAGAGGCTTGGGCGAAGCCTGAGAAATCCTTCGTGAAAGAAGTGAATCGCCTGAGAATGGTCGACTGGCGCAAAGAATCAGTGATCACTCGAATTGACAAACCTACGCGTTTGGACAGGGCGCGCAAGTTGGGTTACAAGGCGAAGCAAGGTTTCGTTATGGTTCGCGTTCGTGTCAGACGGAGCGGTATGCGGAAGCTTAGGCCCAGAGCTGGTAGGCGGCCGAAACGCATGGGTGTGCAGAAGTTCAAGCCGTCCAAGAGCATCAGGCTGATCGGTGAAGAACGTGTTGCTAGGAAGTTTCCGAACCTTGAGGTTTTGAACTCATACTGGGTCGGAGAGGACGGCACTTCGAAATGGTATGAAGTGATACTCGTAGACCCTCAACATCCGTCGATTAAGGCTGATTCAAATATCAACTGGATATGTGGGAAGCAGCAGCATCGTCGGGTGTTTCGAAGCTTGACCAGCGCAGGGAAGAAAGTCAAGAGTTTGAGGACGAGAGGGCGCGGCGCAGAAAAGTTTAGGCCGAGCTTGAAAGCCCGCAGGGGAGCAGCATAGTACATGTCAACCTCCAGGCCTAGAGTGCACAGGCGCGACGGAAAGCAGGTTGAAGGTAAAGGGTTCAGTCCAGGCGAGTTGAAAAAGGCAGGCACAAGTTTGACTGAGGCGGTGAAGCTTCGTGTCCCTGTTGATCCTAGGCGGAGGACAGTTCATGACGAAAACGTCAAGATCCTGAAGCCTGTTTTGAATGAGAGGAAATCTGCGGTAAAAGCCAAGTCTAAGCGAAAGTCTAAAAGTTAAAGGCCGCATTAATGACCTTTAGTGGTGCGGTCTTGTCTTCGAAGACGCCTGTAGGTTATATTGACCTGAGGGTTTTTGCACATGCCACCGAGGATCCTGAACGTGTTTTGACCGCTGTCCGCAATGTTTTGCCTTCCGAGTCTGTTGACAGCGTTTTGTTCAAAAGGTCTAGCTTGGCGGGGCATCATGGGAATCCGATAGTGCTGTTTGAAGCGAGGGTTAAGGATAGGAGGTTGGTTCAGGCGGTTTTTGCGAAGTTGTGTTCTGGTTTGGGGTTGATGGATAAACAGGTCTTGGCCGGCGAGATCTCGGGGCATCTTGAGAGGGGAAACCTTTACCTTCGACTAGACAAGCAGTCTGCTTTTCTCGGTGAGGTTAGGCTGGGTTCGGTTGATCCTGTTCATGTACGCGTGCATTTCAAGAAGCATGGGACGGATGAAGTCGTGAGCGTGTGTAGGGAATTTGGGTTGTTGCCATGAAGCGGACGTATGCTGACTTGCATTTGTGCGTCGACGTGGACGATTCTTTGCTGGTTGCGCGCGTTGCCAAGAAGGCTTCGGCGCTTGGGTACGGTTTGGTTTCGGTTCCTTTTTCTCCCCGGGTGTCTGAGCAGAAGGTCAAACAGGTGCGGGAAGCTTTTCGTGAGGTCGGTGTTGATTTTGCTTCGCGGGTTGATTTGCGGTCTGGGACGGCGGGGGAGTTGCTTGGGGACGTTAGGAGGTTGAGGCGGAGGTTCGAGGTAGTCGCTGCGGTGTGTCTTTCTAAATCTGTTGCTAGGCAGGCGGCGAAGGATCGTCGGGTTGATGTTTTGTGTTTCCCCCAGCCTGATTTTCGCGGGGGGTTTTTTGATGTGGCCGAGGGTGAGTTGGCTTCGGGGTGTTTGGGTTCTCTTGAGGTTGATGTTAAGCCGTTGTTGGTTCTTGAGGGCGCGGCTAGGGCGCGGTTCATGTTTATGGTTGGGAAGGAAGTTGGGACGGCTCGGGGTTTTGGTGTTCCGGTTGTTGTTTCGAGTGGTGTGGGGGAGGAGTTGTTGATGCGGAAGCCGTTGGAGTTGGCGTGTTTGGGTTCGCTTGTGGGTATATCTGGTGCTTTCGGTGTGGATGCGGTGTCCAAGAATCCCGTTGTCATTGTGAGCAGGAACAGGGAGAAGCTGGGGTCGGGGTTTGTGGCGCCTGGGATTCGTGTTGTTCGGAGGGGCAAGGATTGCTGAAGAGGGTGAAACGTCGGTATCTGTTGGTGGCACTGGATTGTGCTGTGAAGTGTTCTTCGAGCGAGTTTATGGATGCGGTTTGGGGTAGTGTTTCGAAGCTTTTTGGTGAGCATGGTTGCAGCAAGGTTGGTTTGAGTTTGATCAGTTATGATGATGCGGGGCAGGTTGCTGTCTTGCGAGTAGCGCTTGCCGGTGTCGAGTCGGTGAGGACTGCTTTGGCTTGCGTAATGAAGGTCAGCGGTAAACCAAGTGCGATTCACGTGCTAAAGGTTTCTGGGACGTTGAAATCACTGAACACGCCTCTTCAACATAGGTGATAGTTGTTTTCAAGTGAATATTCGCCTACCCCCCTTCCCCCTAGGTTTTTTTCTTGGAAGGTGCCGCAAGAAGATTCTGAAAAAGGGTGTGGTTGAGGGCTTGTTGCGGACAGCAGACAAGGGTCAACATGTTTTGAGTGCGCGACTTGACGTTTGGAACACTCTATCTGCCTGCAGAGCTGTAGCATTCTTGGGGATGATGTTGTCGTCCCACAGGATTTCTCTTTTGCGAAAAGAGGACCCCTGTTAAGAGAAGAATAGCGCGCGCGAATGGTACTCGATCGAATACCATAAGTGATTTCTCTGCGCTCAATTTTATGAACATCTGAAGGTCGGAGTTTCAAACGTTCGGGTGTGTGCTAGGATCGGAGTCATAGAAAGCTGACTGTTGCCTTGAAGTCGTATTCTCCATCAACTGTTATTCTGTATGTCGCACGTGCAACTCCACGATTATTAGTGCGCACAGTCGTAAAGTAAATCCAATCACCGCCGTTAAGTGAATAGTAGAAGTCGACGTTAATTCCAGCTCCAACTGGGCTACCGTTATTTGTGACTGCGGCAGTCAGTGATACGCGGTTTCTTCGGACCGAATACGACAGAGCAACTGTGTATTGCACATCCACGTGCACTATATTGCTAGTAACCCAGAATGTGCCATAACCTGCTAAGCTACTTCCAGCTATACAAAGCAAAGAAACAATGACCAATAATGATTTTCTAGACGTTTTCAACTTGTTCTTCCCGACCCTTCCTACAGCTCAGGTCCGTAACGTGAAGACAGTCTATATTAGAAAACATATCTGATTTATGAATCAAGAATAATTATTGGAGTCTATGGGTGAGAAAGCCCACTAACATGTGTCACGCAAAGCTGACTTCTACATGTGTCAAAGCCGCGGATGTTGTCTTGACCCTTCAGTTAGCGAAAGGTCGATGTATCAGGTGTAGGAATGTATCACTTGTTGAAGTAAGCGCTTTATTACAATACACGATACTACATCTGATTAAGCACGTAGATGAAGAAAAATGAGCAGTCGTCTCTCATCGAAAGACTTTTCCGCGATGTATGAACTGTTGTTCGACCAGCATGATGCACCTGTGGTCAAGTTTCAAAATCCAGACGCTTGGAGCGGACCCCGTCATACGAAATATGATAGCGAATGCGCGCGCATGCACTTCCTTCTCGCGGGCAGGATATTGCAACTCAAACGCGTAATTGATCACCGTTTCGGACTGTTGTAGTGTCGCCCGCTATAAGGGAAAGGGACAATTAAAATAAAAGACACTTCTATCAGTCCTTTTAAGCCAGTTTAATCGGTTGACTAAAATAGAGAAAGCGAGAAATCAGACGTAAGATGTCCGTTGTCGGGAGACATCTTCATTTGTCCCGGGTTCAAATCCCAGCAACCTCACCACTGCCGAGAATTGCGAAATACGTTTTGAATAATGTGGTTGAAGCACTATCGTCCAAAGATTTTTAGTGCGGTTTTTATTCCATTTGACGCTCGATTGCTTCCCGAGTGCTCCACATGGTCCATTGCAACCGCGTAGCCCAATATTAGCAAGGGGTCAAAATTCTGTTGGACTATTTCCACACAGTATTCGTCGCTGATGGTTACCCAGTTCAAGTGAACCTTGGCTATTACGGTCTTGTCCTGCGCAACGACGTCGTATGTGTGGCGAACCGTGTTGCCCCGTATTCGCGCTATTTCGCGGCCGTCGGCATTTTCCATCCACCATTCGCTGCCAAAGAGTTTCAGAATCTTTTTCTTGATTTTTGCCTTCAACTGACCGTTTCGATCTTTGATTTCGTATTCATGATGAACTGTCAGGACTTTTCCATCGATTTCGCCAAGATGCGTACCTGAATTATCTTCGAGCCAGAATTTCGGTCCAAAACTGACGAATTCTTGTTTAATACAGCCTAATTGCTCGCCTAATTTGTTCTTGACGACGTACATGTTTCTTATTGACAATAATCGCTGGTCAACGATGAACTCCTTATTGTCCAACATACTGATGCTCGTTTCTTAACACCAGCAATAGATTCTGTACTCGCGAAAGTTATCTCTTGCCAACTTGAAATACTGATTTTGACTCAATAAACAACAATGTCTTTCATCATCGATAAAATCAAGGCAAATCTCTTGTTGGCGTTGGCAATCAGCGTCTCAATCCGTTGTTCGCTGGGAATCTTCGGCTGTTTGTCATATTTTTCATAGAATGGTTTGTTCCAGTTCAACTCTCTGAACTTCACATACAGGTCATAGGCTTCGGCTAAACTTTCCTTGAATCCGTTAGTGCATTCTTTAGACGCAATGAACGTTTTCACTTGTTCTGGATTTTCAATGTTCGAATGGCGAGCAATGTTTCTCGGTCGTTTACCAGTTGCCTCGACAGTGGTCTCGCATACCCTTGCATCTTCATCTCCCAACAACATTGAAATATGGGGGATGTTGTCTTTTCAATGGGGGATGATGTTGCCGTCCCAGTCGGATTATAAAGATGAAGAACTTATGACGGGCAGACCCCGAGACTCACTTTTTAGGCTCTAATTTTGTTTTGAGCTTCTTTTTCCTGTTTAGCCCAATAGTCAGTGCGATGATCATTCCTATGATGAATCTGCCTATGTGGGCGAATATTGCGACTCCGCCTGCAACGTTGAAGAATCCCATGAGCCACTGGAGCACAAACCAAAAGCCGAGGAACAGTACGGCGGGTATCGGTATTATCATGATTATGATGAACGTTAGCACGTAGGCTTTTGGGAAGAGCACGATGTAAGCGCCTAGAACTGCCGAGATTGCCCCGGAGGCGCCGAGAACGCCGATGGTAAGGTCTGAAGGAACGGCGATGCCTAGGAGACTGCTTATTGCCGGCGCATACAGTGTTGCTGCTATTTGGACGAGTGATGCTGCCACGCCACTTATCAAGTAGAATATGAAGTAGCCGAGGTGTCCGAAGATGTCTTCGATGTTGTCTCCGAAAACAAACAGGTAGATCATGTTCCCCAGCAGGTGGTACCAAGAGGCATGCATGAACATCGACGTGGCAAGTGTGTGCAGTCTCTGTCCGTTCAGGATCTCGGTCGGCAACATAATGAAATGGTCGCCAATGAAGTTTGCCACACCGTTTCCGAAAACGATGCCGAGGCTTGAGAGCGTGTAGACCGAAAAAATCAGGATGTTAATAATCAGTAGTAGTCGGTTAACGTGCGGTGCGGTTAGGGTTCGGTTGAGATCCTTGATCGGGAGCAAGTGTGGGCAACCGAAATCCTATGAAATCGGTGATTTATTTATTCTTTAATAGACTCCTGGAAAGCTTAGATTCTTCTCTACCCGAACAGGCACTCAACCATTTTTTCACAAGTCAAACAGCGTTCTGGAACGGGTGTTCCTTTTGGGCGCTTGTTCAGGTATCCGAAGAACTGCCCGCACTTTCCATCCAACCCCGGTGCCGTTTGGGTTGATGGAGCTTTTGAGAGAATCGTGGCTTTGATATTCTCATTTTTGGGTGGGTTCGCATCACGAACTTTTGTCATGCAATGAGGACACGCTTGGTAAGTCTGCACGTGCCCAGAGCTTGAAACGGTGGCCAAAATTGGCTTTCTGTATGATTTGCCGCATCCACCACAGGTTGGGTCTTCTGGGTCCATTTCATGTGGGTGGTCTTCATTGATTTTCCAGGAGCCTAGGTTTACTTCCACCCTCGTCACCGCTTAGAATATTGAATACTGAGATTTAATAAACGTTTTCGTTCACACGTTCAACACAGATACAGGTGACGTCCAATTTTTCTTTAGGTTCGTCCCTCACCGTCGAATGGTGATTTTCATTTCCTCTTTCTCCCCTACTATTCTCCTCTAAAAACCACCAGAAAAAGAAGACTAGTTTGTGAGCCACATAAGACAGCCAACTTGCGAAGAAGGTTTGGCTTGGAATGGTGGGCCCGCCCGGACTCGAACCGGGGATCTTCGCCGCATCCTCCGGGATGTTTACCGAGTGAGGGCGACGTCCTACCGACTAGACTACGAGCCCTTTTTTCGTGGATAATGACGTTCGTCGATTGGTTTAGGATTTGAAATAAATGTTTCCCCTTCATAAAGTCTTTCTTCAACGGATAATATTCAGAGAGCGGTGTAACGTGTTTGAATGATCAAGATGGCAATTGCTCAGGCGACGAGAGGAGAGTTGACCGTGGTTTAATGTTTCTGTTTTTCTTGTTCTTCGCCGTGGTCGGGTACGCAGTGTTTCATTTCATATGATTAGGCCACGTTTGTAGTGCATTTTGAGAAACTTTGTTCCGCAAAGTTTTTCTAGGCAAAACATACGTCTGAGTTTGGGGTGCAAGTCCAGAGATTCATAAATTCTCTCTTCTCCTTTTGGCTTTAATCTCCTAAAAAGTCAAAACAGGGCATGCACCCCATTTCTAGCGTTTGATTCAGAGAGCTTAAAAACGCAAGCGCACTTTTTGTGGATGTCAATGGCGAGGTAGCTCAGCTTCATCGGAACTGGCGATATCTCTATTTGTTTCTGTTTCTCTCGCAAAAAATCCCTTTTTTTTCTGTCTTTGAGATGTAACCTCAGCCTGACCAACCCAGACGTGCGCACACTCATATGTCACGCGCGTGCGTATTCACTCGTTGCGGCAAGTTTTTAATTTAACCACCAGATAATAAGATTGATGAAACCATGTGTCCAGTGAGCAACAAAGACGACTTTAAAAAACTGATTCCTCCAGACCTTGAACGTAAATTGAGATATGAGGAAGACCTTCAAAATCAAGAATTGCATATCATTGCGGTAGAATTTATCGGAGGCGTAGAATTCGCGGAACTCCGACGAATCGTCAAGGAACTCGGCGGCATATATGTCCATAAAGAAAAGAATTCTTATTTCAAGATTTCCTTAGGTTCGCGTGCTACGCTTGAGCATGACAACAAGTTGGATTTAGCCAAGCATTTTGAACTTGAAGGAAGATACGAAGAGGCTGCATCAGTCTACGAGTCAATGGACATGTACAAAGAAGCGGAAATGGCCAGGCAGAAAGCACAGAAGCCATCATAACGCGCTTTTGGAAACATGTGGCGGGCGAGGTCGGATTTGCACCTCAAACTCAATGGCGAAATCTCCGCAAAAGCCCCCTTTTTTCTCTTGGAACAGTCGGTTTTTCAACTTTGGAGACTTTCAGAAGATGTGTCAAGTTATTAATACTGGCGGACTATGTTGAGCGCGCGCTAGAAGCACCTTTTAAGCGAATCTGAGCCCTGTTACTACAGAGGTTTCCTACCTTGTTCGCATGGGGAAAGAAAACGCTAAAAGTGGAATTGGCCGACTTGGCCGAGCAAAGAGAAGCCCTGTCCAGTTTCTTGCGCAAAACGCTTAAAGTGGCCGTCACTATCGACGGCAAAAACGTGTTGGTAGATTCTCAAGAATTGTCCCCGGAAGACCTGAAGAAGCTTGTGAACAAATTCATTTACCATCACCGTCTGAACAACAAATACTGGGTCGCCCTCGAAAGCGGTGGCGTCAGAATCAGCAAGTTGGAAGAGATGAAGAAAAACGGAAAACAGAAGAAAGCGGTTCCGCCGTCTACGATCAAGCATGGCTGGTAAGCATGCGTCTTCTTTCTGAACAAAGCCAATAGCGCGCGCGCCAAAACTTTCGATGCCTTAATTATCGTACAATCTCTCTTTCCCTTATACTTCCTCATTTCTCTTACAAGACGCTTGCACATGGAAAGTTATATCTTACAGTGGTCGATATTGCAGCGCATGGTACACTCAGGAGGAAAAGTTGCAGAGAAGCCTGAAGAAGTCACGTCATTGCTTGAAGTCGGGTTTGAATACGTCTGTCAGAAAGATAACCTAATATTCCTGAGAAAACGCAAATAACCTCGGATGTAAACACTATCCGAGGCCGTCCAAAAAAGTGCCGAGGTAGCTCAGCCTGGGAGAGCGCTCGACTCATTGCTATTTTGCAGTGGGGGCGAAGCTGAAGACCGAGTCGTCGCCGGTTCAAACCCGGCCCTCGGCACCACAATGTTAGTGCGTGCCGCCTGCCTCTTTAAATGTAAGACCGCACACTTTACACTGGGAATTTCATGACGGCTGATGTCTCTCCCGAAGAAGCAAAAGACCTGTTGTCCAAGGCTATTGGGGAGTTGCAGGGAAAGGTTGAGTATGCAGATGGTCTCTACGAGAGAATTGATGGTGTTTCGATATACAAAGACAAGGTTGAGGAACGCATTTCTACGCCCGCAGCTGCCAACGGTGTGGTTCTTAGAGCTTACAAATTGGGACAGTGGAGAGAAGCAAGCACTTTCGACTGTTCAGTCTTAGGCATTCGTGAAATGTCAAGAAGACTCGCACAGTTCCAGCCGCTCAATAGGAACGCGGTCAAGCTGAGGGAATGTAAGCCTTGGAAAACGGACGAAACTTTGAAGGTGAAAATCAACCCTTCTGAAGTCGGCGTTGAGGAGAAGCTAGAGTATGTTCGAAGCTTCTACAAGTATGTCGCCAACTGCGACAAGAGGATAATCAATGCGAATATCAATTATTCTGACACCATCCAAGAAAGGGTTTTTGCGAACACTGAGGGCAGTTTGCTGCGGCAGGTCATCCCGCGAACTTCTGTTTTTATCGTTCCCATTGCTGGTGAATCGGGGAAGATGGACTATGATTACCTGTCTTGCGGAGGAACAGCCGGGTTTGAAATCGTGAAAGATCTGGAAGAAAACAGTCTGAAGAGCACTGTAGAAAGCTCGGTAGAGCTTCTGAAAGCCTCAGAGGCGCCTTCGGGTCATTTCAAAGTGATTCTCGACCCAGGAATGGCTGGAACTTTCGCGCATGAATCATTTGGTCACGGTTGTGAGGCTGATCAGATTTTGAGGAAGAGATCCTACTTGGTGCCGTATCTTGGGAAGCAAATGGGGCCTGAAACGCTTAACATCTGTGATGACGGAACGTTTCCAGGCGGATATGGTTCATTCATTTTTGATGACGAGGGAGTGAGGAGTAGGAAGAATTATATCCTGAAGGATGGCGTGCTCGAAGGTTTTCTGCATGAAAGACTCTCGGCATCTTTGATGAACGTCGAACCGACTGGGAATGGACGACGGGAAAGTGTTCTTCGCAAACTCTTCGTTCGGATGACCAACACGTATGTTGAGCCTGGTGACTACGATCTTGACGAGATGATAGAAGAAGTCGATTATGGTGTTATGCTGGTGCATTGCTCGTCAGGGATGGAAGACCCGCTTGCGGGCGGGATGGAACTGAAATCTAAGAAAGGCTACTTGATCGAGAAAAGAAAGATTGGCGCCGTACTCTCTTCACTAACGCTTTCAGAATACGTTCCTGATTTCATAGCGTCGATAGACGCTCTGGGAAAGAAAGATCAATTCGACATGGAGACGGAACATGCGGGAAAGGCTACGAAGACAACGTGCCCGTGGGAGACGGCGGTGTCTATTTTCGAGCTGAGGCGGTGGTGAGTCAAGGTTGAGCGAGATCGGCTTTGTTGAAAAGGTTCTGAGAGACAAAAAAATTGATCAATGGGATATCTACGTGGAAAAGGCGGAGACCCACGATGTTCAATTGCGCAACTTCGACGTTGAAATTGTAAGGGGACCGATAACCAATTTTGGCTACGCAGTCAGAGTGTTGAAGACAAAAGGCAAGAAAGTCGGTATCGGAATCGGAACCGGGAATTCCCTACTCCTTGGGCATGTCACAAAGTGCGTAGAGACAGCCTCAGTTGGAGCCAGAATCACTGAATTCCCAGGCTACAACTTGCCCAAACCTTCAAAGTATCCACATGTGAAAATAGCTGACCCTAAGATTTCCTCCGATGCAGAAAACATCGTGAAAGACAAGGTCGAAGAACTGGTCTCGCTTCTAAAACAGTCAAAGACTGTAGTGCCGACTTTTGGAAAAATCAGAAGTTATAACGTTGAAACCACGATATCCAACAGTGAAGGACTACGGGCCGAGAAAAAGGAAACGTTCTTCTACATAGAACTTGCATTGAAAGCGGAACAAAAAGGCCAGCTTGCCGAATACTGGCCCATGCTTTTCGTTCGTCGAACCGACGATCTGCAATTGAGCACCAGAATCACGGCATGGATTAAACTTGCCGAAGACGCGTTGCAGGCCACAGTTCCAAAGACAATGAAGACCACGGTGGTTTTCTCTCCCCAGATCCTAGGAAACATACTTCCTGACACAATAGGCTTTCACTGTCTTGGATCTTCGGTTTTCAAAGGCGTTTCCAAGTTCAAGACAGGACAGCAGGTAGGTTCCAAAGAAATCAGCGTTTATGACGATGGACTCTATGACTACGGCTTGGGTACGTCTCCATTTGACGATGAAGGAACTCCCCATTCAAAAACGGCACTGATTGACAGAGGAGTGCACAAAGGCTTCCTATATGATGCTGTCTATTCAGCAGCGTTGAACGTCGATTCAACCGGAAACGGTGAGAAGCTTCCACCGAATCCAATGGCTTTCACGAGAGTAGATCTCCGATATTCAAGGCTGCCATCCACACAGCCCACAAACATTGTAATAGAGCCGGGTGACATGACGCTTGAAGAGATTATTGCCACCACAAAAGAAGGAATATATCTGGAACGGTTATCCAGCGCCTTCTCAGATTCTTTGACGACATCGTTCGGCTCAGAAATCAGGAATGCCTACCTGATAGAAAAGGGAGAGTTGTCAAAGCCTCTGAAGGGGGGGCAGATCGGCGGATTCATGCTTGACAGTCTAGACACAAAAGGTCGGAAGACCAAGGGTCTACTCAATCAAATCTCCGGCATCTCTCGGGAAAGTCGCATCTCAGGAAGATGTGTTACGCCTCACATCAGATTTGAGGGTGTTCAAGTGGCAGGCAAATAGCCCCAACGCTGCGCCGCTAGCTAGCACACGACTATTCAGAGTTTAGATTACTCCGGGTTGAAAGAGCCAGTTAGGATCCGCGAAGAAACAAGCATTCCCGCCGTCGTTCTATTCTGCGACTGCGATGAAATGCCTTTGACTGATGAGCAGGCAAATCCTTAACTGCCTGTGTTCCGTCAAAATGACCTGTGGACGGAGGAGAGCACGATGTGAAAACGCAATATGTTCGGGGTTGCCGCGGTTCTATTCGTCGCCGGTTTGGCGGTGCTTGCTTTTTGTTCTCAGTTAGGCACGGTTCGAGCCGATGCGCAGTATTCTGAAACATTGAACAGCACTGTGATCCTCAATACGTCGATGGGAAACATAACGATCGAGCTTTTCGAAGACATGCCCATCACAACCAGCAACTTCAAAAACCTGACTGAACTGGGAATATACGACGGAACAATCTTCCATCGTGTGGTTCACGATTTCGTGATCCAAGGGGGAGACCCCACTGGCACGGGATATGGTGATCCGTCAATATCCACTATACCTGATGAACTTCCAAACAAACACAGCAACGTCAGGGGATCGGTTGCGATGGCAAAGACCGATGTTCCAAATTCTGCCTCCAGCCAATTCTACATCAACTTGGTTGACAACCTCGACTTAGACAGCACTTACACCGTGTTCGGACAGGTAGTTGCATGGATGGATGTGGTTGACAGCATCGGCAACGTTCAGACAGACGTAAACGACCGACCCCTTCAACCAGTTACCGTTCTGACAGCGCGGCTATCTGGTTCCATCCCGGAGTTTTCGCTGATAGGTCTTGGTGCAACTCTCATCGCAGCAACAATCATTGCCGTTGTGGCCCGTAGAACGAAACACGCATCGATTCTTCGTTAATTGAGGACAATAGAGTAGATAAACCATTCAGAATAGCTACTAGGAGAAAAATGCCCTATCTGACGTTCTTCTTCCAATTCATTCATATCGAAGAAGAAACAACGGTTTCCTTGCTTCTCTCTTCCTCTCTTCGCGAACGTCTGCTGGTTTCTGATAGTTGTCCCGCATTTTTCAGGCACCATCCAAGAAGCTGTCTATACGCGGATATTTGGATTTTCTACTCCTAAGAAGCAAATGTCAACACTAGAGGACAAAGTTGTTGATTGACAAGTGTTCTATCTAGGCTAGACCTATTCATCCAAATGCCGAGTAAACAATGATATTCTGTTTATCAACGTGCTAAAAACTTTAAGAAAAGGACGATAAGTCATTAAGTCACCGCTGACAAAAGGCCTCGGAAATCTAGTCAAAGCCGGCAACAAGATTATATCCTTCTCGGAAAAACATGATTCTCATGGAATCCGAGCTGCTGCAGAAGCTCGCAAACAAGTCAATGACGAAAAAGGAGCTTCTTGAAAAGGTCAAACACAACTCCAGCCTGATTCCCGAGATTATTGAAGGAGTCTCTTCAGCAAAACCCGGAATCAGGTACGGTTGTGCCAAAATCCTAATGGATTTGAGCGAAGACCACCCGGAAAGGCTTTATCCATACATGGATTTCTTCACAGACCTTCTCGACAGCAAATACAGAATACTGACTTGGAGCGCCATAGCCATAATCGCGAATTTAACCACGATTGACGAGGAAAACAAGTTTGACGCCATATTCAAGAAGTACTACAGCTTGCTGAATGACGAGTATATGGTAACCGTGGCCAACGTCGTCGGTCACTCTGGCAAGATTGCGTTGGCAAAACCAAACCTCGCGCAGAAGATCGCAGATGAGCTTCTGAAGGTCGAAAATATCTCGACCACGCCGCATTTGACAGAGGAATGCAGGAGAGTCATTGCCGAAAAGGCCATCGACTCTTTTGACCTGTTTTTTGACCGAATAGAAGACAAAGAAAAGGTGGTTTCCTTCACAAGAAGACATCTCAATAGTCCAAGAAAGACTCTGAAAACAAAAGCAGGGAATTTTCTCCTAAAATGGAATCAAGCACGCGCCAAATAAGCTTAAATATAATTTGCGTCGCTTTGGATTTTGTCTGATCGACAGGAAAGGGGAAAAGCGCCATGAGTGCTAATGGAGCAGATATTGCCTGGGTTTCCACGGCAACTGCGTTGGTCATGTTGATGACTCCCGCTCTAGCATTCTTCTATGGGGGACTTGTCCGCAGGAAAAACTTGGTTTCAACGTTATCTCAGTGCCTAGCCATCTTTGCGGTTGTGAGCGTGGTTTGGGCCATTTGGGGATACAGTCTTTCATTTGCCCCTAACGCTTGGAATTTCGGCTTCATCGGTGACCTTTCCAAGGTGGGGCTAAACAACATCACGCCTCAAACACCATTAGGCTCAGGTTATTGGCCATACGCATCTAACCAACCGATTCCGGAGTATCTCTATTTTGCTTTTCAATTGAAGTTTGCCGCAATTACACCTGCGCTCATCATCGGGGCTTTTGCTGAAAGGATAAAATTCCGCTCACTGCTAATATTCGTTGTTCTTTGGTCGACTTTAATCTATTCGCCTGTCGCTCATTGGGTTTGGGGCGCTGGTGGTTGGTTGCGAACTCTTGGCGCAATCGATTTCGCTGGCGGAACAGTCGTGCACATTACGGCAGGCTTAACTGCGTTGGCTGCCTCCATCGTGATTGGGAAGAGGAAGGGCCTAGGTCTGCACGAGTTCAAGCCAAACAATATTCCCTACGTGATTTTGGGTGCGGGATTGTTGTGGTTTGGATGGTTCGGTTTCAATGCGGGCAGCGCATTGGCCGCCAACTATATTGCCGTCTCTGCCCTGGTGGTAACGAACTTGTCTGCCGCGTCAGCGGCCGTGAGCTGGATGATTGTAGACTGGATTATGAAGGGTAAGCCTTCAGCAGTCGGGCTTGCCGTTGGAGCCGTGTGCGGGTTGGTCGCGATCACTCCTGCATCGGGATATGTGGGTGTTCCAGCCTCAATCATCATCGGATTGTCGGCGGGTGTACTTTCAAATCTAGTATCGAACTGGCGTGCCAGCAGACTGAGGTTTGATGATACCTTGGATGTTTTTGCCTGTCATGGCGTGAGCGGGATCTGGGGTTCACTCGCAACTGGTCTCTTCGCTTCAGCGGCTGTCAACCCGAATGGACCTAACGGTCTGTTCTTTGGCAACCCAATGCAATTTGTCTATCAAACAGCTGCTGTGGGGATCGTTATAGTCTTCGTGTTTGTCGGATCATTCGTTCTGCTGAAAGTCATCAACAAAATTTCTCCGTTACGTGTCAGTCCTGAAGAGGAAGAGAAAGGTTTGGATCAGAGTCAGCACGGCGAAGACGCGTACAGTGAAGAAGCATAACACAAACCGAATGCATGGTTCAGTTGCGCCCGCTATTTTCATTCTTGCTTCTGCATTTCCAACAAGTGTCTCGCAATCGTTGAGAACGTTAGATATCGATAATGAATCTGATCGTCAAGATTGATGAGGAAACTGTGAAGTACGAATTTGCTTTGAGGAATAAACTGCTTCATCCAATTCTGGAAATTCGAATAATCAGAATAGTCTTTATGAAGAGAAATCACAACTCCGTTGGCGTTTTCTCCTAAACCTCTTTCAATCATCATGGCCTGAGGAATTTCAGACAGTCTCTTCCCGTATTCTTCGATTAGTTTTCGCATGGCTTCCAAATCGGTGGGAGTCGCGAAATCAGCAAAAGTTAAGGCACATATGTGAAATCCGAGTTTGTTGAAATCTGGAATGATCGTATACTCTCTTATGACTCCCATTTTCCTCAGTCGCTCAGTCAATCTACTGATGGTAGGCTGAGAGACTCCAAGCGCTTTGGCTAGTTCTCTGTCGCTTCTGTGACTGTCTTTCAATAGCTCGGCGACGAGCCTCAACTCGATTTCCTTCACTGAAACCACCTGCCCCATTTGTTTAGAGGCTCCGACATATAAAAACTGTGAATCAATTGAAAAAATTGGGTCAGAGCAGACTATTCAACTTCGTGCAATCAACAATTGTTTGAGAGCGTACGCTTACGGGCGTGCCCTCTACAATTTGAAGAGATTGTAGAGTCTGAAATTCGTGAAAAAGACTAGGAAGAGCAACCAGAAGAGACAGATTAAAGCGACTCTCCTAGGCTTGTGAAGTATGCTTATTTCTTCTCCCTCCTCTCGTCGGTCTGCGTGACTCGTGTTTTCCTTGTGCGGATGGAATATAAAACGGTGGCGGCAGGTTCGCTTCCAGTGAAACGGGGCGACTTTGCAGCAAAGTTGCGTCAAGGTTTTCGCGTCGTGCTTGAATATTACCAATGGGTAAGTTTATATATTACCATTTAGTAATTACCTTTTGGTAGTAAAAGACCGTGATGCCAGATGACCCTCAAACTGAGACTGGTACGCGACGGAGAAATACTGTTCGAAATACCGTTGTCACCAGAAGGCTGGTCAAAGCAGGCTCTTGAAGAAGAACTCAGCGAAACCGGAGACAGTTTTCAGAGGCTCTCGAAAGTTTTCAACGCACTATCCCATGAAACGCGTTTGCGAATGATGAGTCGGCTCGTGGGGGCGGACGATCGAACGTTAAGCTTCGCAGATTTTATGCAAGACCTGGACTTGAACCCAAAGATCGTCTGGGAAAACTCGAGGAAACTTGAGGAAGGCGGGTTACTCGAAAAAACTGGAAGAGGGAAATACGTCTGTTCAGAGTTCGGCGAGACGTTCATGATGATGAGTCTGGCCTTACGACGTCTGATCGAATCTCTGGAAGAAATGGGAGGACCGTGAAGGAGGTGAAAAAGCATGTCGTCTGACGATGATTTTCGCGATCTATTCGACGACTTTGACATTTTCAGCGTGATAAGGAAGTCTCAGAACGAGATGGAGAAAATACTAAAGAGAATCGGAGACGGGGCACTCAAGGGCAACTGGGAAATACGACAGATAGATGAACCAGACATGAAAGGTTTCACGATTCGAGGACGCTTCGGAACAGAAACACCAATGCAGCCGCTCGACCCTATCGAACCGATAAGACCTTCGAAACGAAGACCGTCGCCTGAAAAAACCTTCGAAATACCGAAGACCGCGTTGAAAGAAATGCGCGAACCGCTCGTTGACATATTCGAAGAGGACAACCAGCTCAGAGTGTACGTTGAATTGCCCGGCGTCGAAAAAGAAGACATCAAACTAAACTTCGGCAAAAACTGCGTCGAAGTGAGGGCCAAGAACTTCTACAGGACCATACAAGTGCCCAACGGACAAGCGCAGATGAATGGCGTGTCAACAGAATACAAGAATGGCGTGCTCGAAATCAAAATGCACAAAAGCAAGAAGCTCCGAGAAAAGGACGCGAAGAACCTGAGAGCTGTCTAACTCAAGACTCCTCTCCTCTTTATCCAATCTGATAATTATCTTATTATCGAGTGATAGAACAATAATCTAGAACAAACTTCTAGAACTTCCTTTATTTCTTCTATTCTCACATGTGCAAGACTAGTCTTCAACGGTGACCTGTTCTGCTTCGTTTGTTTCCAAAGTTTCTTCTGTTTGGAGTTGCCGTGAGATTTTGGTGACGGCGCATTGGTTGTCGGCCCCACACATGCACTTTACGTTTTGGCATCCCACCTAGAAGCAGCACTATGAGAAAGCTGATGGCTATAATGATGGCGATGAGGGGGTCAACAAATCCCAAATGTCATTCTTCCTCTACGTGAATCGTCGTTTATGAGAAGCCGGATTTCAGGCTCTTAATTCTTTCCTCGGCATGGGGAATCGTGTTGACGACAGACTGGATTCGACGACCCAAATCTCTTAAATAATTCCTGTGTGAAGGAAAGGGAGGGCGCGCGTAGTCTAGTTTGGTCTAGGACATCAGCCTGTCTGTAGCATTTACAATCTTTGGCATCTTCATTGATGGTTTGGTGTGTCGTTTTTTGATTTGTTTCATTCTTGGGTTGAGAGTTATCCATGTTTATCACACTCATTCACTCTCGTAATATGTGACGAGGAGACAATATGCCTTTACTTCGGGGAGTCTAATAGGAAGCTAATCGAGGCACGTTTAGAGAAAGAGTGCATCGCTTCCGTATGAGATGAGAGACTGCTTTTCCCCTTGAATTGCAAATGGGGGAAAGGCTTATGTCTCAGAGGACTAGACTTGTCGTTTCAGTTTGTGTTGTGCGTTCTCGTGCTGTTTTGATGCGGTGTGTATCAGGATTATGTAAAGCGGTTCCACTCGATGGTGCTAATAAGTCGATTCCATTGGTGATGGTTATCTAAAGTAACTCTCTATTCCTGTGTGCTGTCTGTCTATCTGCGTCTTGGTGTAAGTTTGTTTGCGCATGGTTAGGTTTTTGGCTTTGCTTTAGTATGTTAGGCTTGGTAGACTTGTTTCGGGCAAGTTTTTGGTTTGCTTTCCATAGTTCGTTGATCAGGAGGCGAGTGATGGCTTGTTTTTTATCCACATGGAAAAGTTTTTCTTCTTATCAAGTAACATGAGAGTGGGGAATACTGTTGAATTTTCGATATCCGCGGCAAATATCAGTGAGAAGTGCAAGTGGCGTACCACGCAAGGAACAAGGAGGGACATCCGAATCTAAGAAGTCTAGACGGACGTTTTTGAGTAAGGTCTCAAGATCCACTGGCATATTGTTGAACATTTACACTTTTTTCCTGATCGGTGCACTCCTTTTCGCGAGCATGTACTTCATCAACTTCACTACGAGCTCACCATTTGGTTCGATAGAAGGAAGTCTGCCAATTCTAGTTCCTGCAAATGAGACTCGTGTAGAGAAGTTCATGCTTTCCAACAACAACTCCACGCTTGAGTTCTATAACGATAGCAACACGTGTTACATTAACGCTCCACGTTTGTACAGGAACGACACGGATTGGAACGGCATTAATTTCTACGTTGACGTGGAGACTCAGGATTTGAACCAAACTATGAACATCACGACTACTACTGTTTATCCTGACGGACACAATGAGACGTCTTCGGATGAAGGGGTACCTAATGCGGGTGTTTTCGGTGCCTCTGGCTTCAATGCGTCTCTGGGGTTGTACTCTGTCGAGATCAGGAACTCCGCTGAGACTGATTTGAACGGAACGCTAACTGCAAAGCTGTTTGAACAAGTCTTCGAGAAGCCGTACTATTACTACGGGTTGACTGGATTATACATGTCGGTAGCAGGGTTGATCATGGCAGTCATCTATTTGATCTTGAAAGGTTTAGGATTCTCGAGAATGTGTTTTGAGCGCGCGCGCGATGTTTCGAAACTTGCTATAGTTCGTTTTACGTGCGCGACGCGTTGCTATTAACGGGTACGTGTTGTTACAACAGGTCGACTAGTTCTCTTAGGTTTTTGCGAGTTGTTTGATGTTGTTCGGGGTATTTTTTGAGGACTCGGATGAATTCTGTAATCTGATTGGGAGCGAGCTTGTTTACTGTTTGCGCTGCCAATATTGAGATTAAATCTGTTTGGTTGATCGTTCCTCTGTTCATGGCTGCTAGAAATAATACATCGAGAGCAAGTTGTCCAAGAATGGGGGCAGCTTCTATAACGAGGTGTAAATCTTTGTCTTCTGGATAGATTTCACGTGCTGTCTTGAGTAGCGTTTCGGTTTTGGCTCTTTCGTGGACAGCAACGAATATGCCTAGGTCTGTGAGCCACCAACATGGATATTCTCTGTTTCTGTACACTTTTGATGTGATGGGCTTGATTAGACCTTTCTCTTCAAGCGTCTTGAAGGCAAGTAAAAAGGATTTGTAGTTTTTTGAGATTCCTTTTTTGGTTTTAGTGATTTCTTTTGCGGTTGTGTTGATTGTCTTTGGAGAATTTTGTGCGAGATGCAATATTATACTTCTCCGTAGTGGCGGAAAGCTGCTCGCTTTAGTCTTTTTGGCTGATATGTGGTGCACCGCTTAATATGTGGCACATCTTGCCTTATATATTTTCACGGTAATGTAAGATTTGTGAGCTAAGGTGTCGCGTCTCAAAGAATCTGTGAGGTCTGAAAGGCTCGATGCGTTTGCTCACATGGCTATTCCGTCTAGTGCTGGCGGGCTTAGGGCTTGGGGTCTTGTTTGCCCCTTCCCTTTTGCGTTGGAGGTTCTTGGATGGTTGGAAAAGATGCTTATGACGCGAAGTTTTTGAAGGCTCAGGGGTTTGGCAAAGCTGAGGATTTGTGGATTACTCAGTATGATTGTTTTCCTATTCGTGGCGGTTTTTTGAGTCCGTACAAGATGGTTGGGCGTGAGCCTCAGACAAGTCCGTTTTGTGGTAAGCATAGGCGTTATCTTAAGTGTAATAGAACGGATTTGCATGGTTCGATTGGTGGGCGTGATTTTTACCATAATAATGTTACGAATTGCCATTCTTACCGTTGTCATCTTTGTTGGAAATACGGTTGGTGTGTGATTCGCGCCAATGGCGTTGAGTCCCGTTTCTTAACGGCTGAAAAGGTTCTCAATCGCCCTGTTGATAGCGTCGAACACATTTCGTGTAGTGTGCCTAGGGTTCTGTATGATTCGTCTCCGCGAGTGATGATTAAAGAATCGATTTTGGCTTTGAAGCGTTGTGGTGTTGATGGTGGCGTTAACATTCTGCATCCGTTCCGTAAGGATTTGAAGCGTCGTGAGTTGTTTCCGAGTTTTCATTATCATGTTCTTGGCTACATCGAAGGTGGATATGACCGCTGTAGAAATTGCATTAAGACTATGGGTGCTTGTCGTGGTTGTGACGGTTTTGAGGGTCGTATTCGTCGGGAGACTAAGGAGAGCGGATGGGTTGTTAGTATGGCTAAGAACGAGAAAGGTGTTGTCGAGAAGCGTAAGAGCATTTTTGGCACTGCTTGGTATCAATGTGAGCATTCTGGCTACAAGGTTGATGTTCCGAATTTCCAGATTCTTGAGTGGTGGGGTGTAGTTGCCAAACGCAAGTTTAAGACTGATTTGAAGCGGACTGAGCATAAGTGTGCGGTTTGCGGCAATGAATTGGAGCGCAGTTTTCTTCCTGACGGTGTTGAGCCGATTATGGCTAATCGTGGTGAACGTGGTTTTTTGAAGAATTTTACTCTTCCACACGTTGATGATGAAGATGGTCAGCTTAGTCATCTTGGTCGTGGAGGTGATTAGCTTTGTCTTGTCGTCGCATTGTTGTTGATGTTTGCGAGCATGATGGTAAACCTTGTTTCCGTTCCCATGAGTGCGTACATCATTCAGGCGTTTTCGCTTTCGGTGTATTGTCCAAGTCTGGTGACATTGAAGAGATTACTGATGTTTGTCCTAGACTTCGCCGTAAGTGATTGCTACAGGTCGCGCGCGCTTTGGGAGTAGAGTTTTACCAAAAACCCAAACCTTTTAACGAAAACGAGTAAGAATGTGAAATGAAGAAGTGAATTTTCATTGAGCAGATATCATGACGATCTAATTGAAGGTGGAGCTATCAAGGAACTGATCAGAGTGATGTTGGAGAATTCAGGCTATACTGTATATCCGTACGGTTATGAGGGGACATTCGCCGATATCAGGAAGAAACTGACCGACAAGGAAGCAAGAAATTCAAGGACTGCCCGTAGGATTAGGTCATCGCCTGACCTACTTGTATATGATGACACAAAGAAAGACTTAATGCTCGTTGAAGTGAAAATGCGAAGAGCGCCAAGAGAAACGAAGATCTTGTATATCGGCGATAGGATTGCCAACTACAAGGAGTTCTGGAGCGACTGTGTACTAGTCATAGTTGTTCCATGCGGTAAGATATTCTACGCACAAAAAATCAGTGAATTGGAGGTCAAGGAAGAGTATGATGCGACAACCGATTTTCAGAGTCTGGAAGAAATCTTCACTAGACTAAAAGAAGAAGACATGGCTCATTTTAGAAATAAAGCTCTGCAAAATCTGGAAAAGCGAAGAACGGAAAACTAGATGTCTATTAGCGCGCGCTATATGATTTTGAGCTGTTTCAAGGTGTCAAAAGCCATTCTTAGCGACTTCATGGCTATTGCTTCGGGAAAGTTGTATCGCTTCAATAAGTACTTAGGTGCAACGCTAGGATTGCTTATCAGATCTATTATCTTCTTCTCGTTCAATAGTTCCCTTACCATTGGTTGGGAGTTCTTCTTTACAAAATCTATCTGAAAAGCCAAGGTGTCCTTATGTGTCGCCCACTCCAAGTCAGGTAAATTACCCCAGCGGCTGTGAGCATATTCAACCATGGCACTAGCCGTCTTGTTGGCTTTCTCAACGTCAAATCCTTCTTTGAATCTGTCAAAGATTTGCTTAGGCGATTGACTGGTGACTTTACAAATCCATTTTTGAGTGGCTTTTTCATCTCCAACCTGTTTAGTCAGTTGATTATAGAGTGTTACCCAGTTGCTAGGATGGGCAGACATGTCTCTCAAGTTTTTGAGCACTTGTAAGTCATTATAAAGAGTTTCATCAATCCACTTGCCTCTTGCCATGTTTAAGGCGTCAGGCAAGCCGAAACCCTCTCTGTGCGTTTGAGCGATCGATTGTTTCTCTTCTGGAGTTAGTTCTGCGTCTATCTTGAAAACCAAGGCGTACTCCACTGCAAAAGCGGAATCTAAAATGCAGTCTTCAAAATAACCTAGCATAAATTGGTGAGCTGCGCGGATCAATTGCCCGATAGGCAACTTGTTGGGGTCTGTTGATGTTTCCAACCCTTCGGCTCGTGGGCAAGTGTCAAAAACAAATTGAACCTTGCGTTGGCGGAGGTCGATCGCCCTTTTGTAGACCCTATACTTTTTCTTATCGACAACAACCTTGCGTCTCATATGGACAATTATGCATTGTTCGCTTTAAAGTCATGTCTTCTTGTTCTCTACCTGTGTCTATCAGGAGGCGCGGGCTAACCCTCGTTTCGAGTTGCTCGTATCGGCAGGAGCGCGAGCGTGAAGCGAGCGCGACAAAAGTGATGAACACGATGTTAAGCAGAAATAGAGGGTATTTGTGTTGTGTGTCACTTTTTTGTTGTTGTATTTTTGGTGCGGCTGTGGGGTATCGGCATGGCTTCGGAACGTGGGACGTGGCGACAGCCCGCGACGCACGCGTTAAGATGTTGGGCTGAGCTTCGACGTTTTCTCCATGAGCATCGATAGAAATGCATTATTATACATTCGGAAAGTGCTGAGTTCTTTAGAGATGTCAAATGGTGTTCTAGTCTTGGTTCCGTCTTCTTTCTCTTTGATAATGAAAAAGCTACCTTCCGTGTCGATATGAAAATCTGCATGAGCTATTTTGTTCCGCAAAGTCGTATTGATCCATTTCTCGAAAAAAGCCAATCCATGCGAGACAAGAAAGTCTCGCTTGTTGCCAAGGGACAAACTAGGGGTTTCCAAATCTTTCAACTGCATGGCATGCCTGATGTAGAGATGTTCTCGATCAGGCTGTAAATGAATATGATCTCCATCTGCGGTGAGAAGTAATAGCATTAAATTGACGGCTAAGTCTCCATTTGTCTCGATAGAAGTCAGATATTCAAGGACATCAGTCAGACATCTGGTTATTTTGGATTCAGAAGGGGTTATGGCGATCTCACAAAACATAGTCATCATTTCAACTGCCTTCAGAAACCCGAGACCAATCTTATTTTTCTCTCTTAGGAGAACGCGGTATTTTGGTGTCGATGGAAAGAAATCTGCCCATAAGAATTTAGTCTGCTCTCTAATCTCTTTGTTGATACGTTCATATTCTGCTTTATCTTCTTCATTGCGCAAAGTGCATTTCTGAAATAGCTCATCCAGCTTTCTGTCAATATCCCCCAAACTCAAAATGTCACATATCCCGATTCAGACAGAACATTCTTTGAGATTTTAGAGTTGTGGTAGTTGAATGCAAAAGACTTGCAAGTGTAGGGATCTATCCCGACCGCGATTTATTCTGTGTAGTTCAGAAGAGCGGCTGCGTAGAGCATAGCGCGGCGCGCGCGTTTGGGTTTAGAGTTAAAGTTTTATCCAGCGCTTGTCTCTTTTTGGGAAAGTGGTTTTTGATAGTGAAGAAAAAAGTAAGAGGGTTATTTTCGTTTTCTGTATAGGCTGTATTCGGTGGTTTGTTCGTGTAGTTCCCATCCGTCTTTGATTAGTTCCATCTTCTCTTGTTTGGTTGTTGCTTCGCGTACATCGTATTGTAGGTCGTCGTCTAGTACGATTGCTCTGATGTAGTGCATTGTTGTTTCTAGTTTTTTGTGTCTGAGGTGTCTTTGTACGGCTATTGGATCGCGTACTCTGAGGTGTAGGTAGTATTGTGCACCTGAGTAGTTGCGTAGGTGTCTGCATTCGATTTGTTCTAGTTCTGGTTTGTTTAGTTTTATGGCTGTTCTGTGTCGTGTGTCTATCCATACTTGGCTTATGGCTTTGGGGTGTGGGAATGGGTGTTCGTGCTTGTTCTCGGCTAAGTACGCTTTGAGCATCACGGCGGTTTGTGGTTTGAGTTTGTATGAGGCTGAGCCGTGTCCTTTTGTTCCGCGTATTCGGATTGTGCTCTGTTCGTTGTCTATGTCGGATTGAGTGACGTTTGATAGTTCTGTGGGACTCATTCCGATTTCGGATAGTAGTGTAAAGATTGTTACGTACCGTTTTGACGAGTTGTTTATGATGGCGTTTACGTTGTCGCGTAAAGGTATCGGTGGCGATTTTTCTTCTGTTTTGTAGTGTGGTTTGTGCCATTGGATTTCATTATATCTGCAGAATTTGTCGTAGGCGTATAGCCATCGGTTTTTGGTGTCAGGTGCTACGGGTTGCTTGTTCTTGTTTGTGGTGGCTAATGCTATGTAGTGCTTCACATCTTCGGGGTCTAAGAGGTTTGCGTGTCTTGCTAGGTGTCTTAGTGCGTATTCTATGGCTTTGAGTGTGCATGGTGTGAGTGCGTCGTTTTGGGCTTTGATTAGGGTTGTTGCTATTCTTGCGTCTATGTCTTGTGGGATAGGTTTTAATTCTGGGATTTGTTTACTCATTTTTTATCACCTCTTGGGCGCGCGTAGTCTAGAAATCTACGAATCTTGGATGTCCGAGGTGTAGATTGGAAAATTTGGTCTAGGACATCAGCCTGCCACGCTGACGACCCGGGTTCAAATCTCGGCGCGCGCACCACTTTCCCAAAAACGAGGATTTGCGCAAGAGTTTTTAGCGATAAATTAGCATAGTAAGGCGCATGAAACCACTGATTTTTGCAGTAATCGGGTCACATCGGAGGAACGGCAATTCCTACTCGCTCGTCAAGAAAGTCTTCGAATCAACAGGCGTTGACCATGAAATTGTTCAGTTGGCAGACAAAAAGATACAATTTTGCACTCTCTGCGAAAAATGTATGGAAGAAGATTGTGTTCTTGAAGACGACTTAAACGGAATACTCAGGAAAATGTTGAAAGCCGATGGGTTTGTGTTTGCCGTGCCCAAGTACCTTGATGCGCCATCGAAGTTCCTGGCTTTCCTGGAAAGGCTGGACACGATTACGCACATGAGGCGACACATGAGTTACTCTGGACCTCCGAAGAACCCGGACTACGCTCTTATCCCGGGTGAAAAACCCTTTTGCCTGTTCGCCTTGTCTGGACGGGGCAAGTTCAGCAAGAAAGACTTGCACACCATCGTTGATTATACTGAGAGTCTTGGACTGAGACTCGTGAAGCATGACCTTCCTCCGTTTATCGCGGTCAACGTTAGGGCTGGAGACGAAAAGGGAGAAGTGCTCGAAAACAAGAAAGCGGTTGACCAATGTGAGGGCTTGGTCCGAAGGGTCGTGATGCTGGCGGGAAAACGATAACCTGAAACTGTTCCAGTAACGCCTTTGACCTCGTCTGGAGACGAGCGTACGCGCGAGTCTTGGGGTTGGCTATCATCATTGCTGTTTCTTAATCGTCAAAAGGTGTCTGGCGAGTGTTGAAAAAGTGAAGTATCTGTAGTGCACACTGTCATTCAGGTCCAACAAAAAGCTCAAGATTGCCCCGTGGTCGAGAAACGGGTATTCCTTCATCATTCCCCTGAGCTTTGCGTATTCTGTGTAGTTGTGATGGAACGAAACAATGATGCCCGTGTATCCGCCGCCGAGCCCTCTTTCGAAGAGTACTATCTCGGGCGGGGATTTTTCGCTCATGTCTCTGAGGCTTATCTGCCTGGCTTTTTCCAGTTCGTCGGCGCTCAGCCCGCTTTTTGTTCTTAGGAGCGTGAAAGCCACCAGCTCGTAGCCCAGTTTCTGAAAGTCGGGTATGACCGTGAATTCTCTGATCAAGCCTTGCTTCTTGATTCTCTCCATGGTTCGGCTGACCGTGGGTTGAGATACTCGTAATACCTTAGCGAGTTCCCTGTCGCTTCTTCGGCTGTTTTTCATCAGTTCAGAAATGAGTTCTAATTCTAAGTCTTTCAAAGTGCAATCCTTCCTTTTCCGAGGACTTTCATCTGTACTGAATAGTGCAGAGGGCTTGCCGACTTATGCCTTGTCGATGGACACGATGTTTCGCGTTCATGTTATGGTGTTGAGAATTTTTTCTATTAGTACAAAGAGAAAAAGAGAGAGTGGTGTTTGTGATGTTGTGAATGTGCCTAGATTTTCTTCTTGCCTAGGGTTGACCTGAAAGTTTTTCCGCAGTGTTCGAAGAGTCCGATCGTTAGCTCAGTTTTCTTGCCGGCTTTGTCAGGCCTTCCAGCCATCTTCCATGATTTCTTTGGGGTGGCGACTTCTTTTCCGCATTTTGGACATTTTGCCATTATATTCCCTTATGGATGGTATGATGGGATGAGCATAAAACATTTTCCATCATATAACCCCAAGAAGCAGTCATGGCAACGGTCACGGAGGGTTTTCAAGGCTTTTCCTGAACGTTTTTGATTAACTTGGGGAATATTTTCTGCAATTCGCAGATGTTTTTGACGATCAAGTCTGGTTTTTGTTTGCTTTCGGTGAGGTCTTCGAGAGAGTAGAATTGGGAGGGTACAAAAACCGTGTTCATTCCCATCGCGCCCGCGCCTCCAATATCTTCTGATGGACAGTCGCCAACGTAGACGGTTTCCTTGGCGTTCACGTCGAGTCTTCTCAACGCTTCCTGAAAGATTTTCTTGTTTGGCTTGCGCCAGCCCACGTCCTCGGAGACCAAGACGGCGTTGAAGGACTTTTTGATTTTCAATTTTCTAAGCGCCGCGTAAATAACAGGTGCGTACGTGAAGTTGGAGACCAATCCGGTCTTGTATTGTTTTGAAATTCGGCTCACGAGTTGTTCTGCGCATTGGTTCAGCTCCAGCGAGTTGAGGTAGTCTTGGAAGAAAACAGCAACTCCGGTTTTCACTCGGAGGTCTTCAGGTTCAGTTTCAAATCCCAGACGGCTGAGGGCCCGAGCGACCCAGACGGCATCTGTCACTTCGACGAGTTCGTTGTACCGTTTCAATCGGCTTTCTTCGTAAGACTGGTTGTACGCGTTCAAAAAGTCTGTTTCAGCCACGTTGAAACCTGCTTTCACTAGGCTCTTGTAGAGTTTCAGTTTTGATTTTTCCAGGCTGAATTCTGTTACGTGGGTGAGTGTTCCTATGAAGTCGAGGATGACAGCTTCCACGTCAGTCAAGTTTCAACTCTTCTTTCCAGCGATTTTGATATTGCGTGTGAATGCCAATTCGTTGATAATAAGATTTGCGAGTCACCTCAACCTGTGAAAAAACATCTAGATGCGCGTAGTTTTTCGGACTTTTTAAATATGTCCGGTGTAACCTATTATTATGTGGAAGCAGACATGTTTCCGTCTTTCGATTCGATGTTTTCCTTGTTCTGGATTTTCTTCGTGATAGTGGCCATCTTGGTTATTATCTCGTTTATCCTTGGGTTTCGGCGAATGCTCCGGTTCGGCCGAGTTGAAAACCAAGTTTTCCCTGAAAGTCCACAAGTTGTCAGGGAGAAAGAGATCATACGTGAGGTTATCAAGATACGGTGTTCTTACTGCGCCAGTCTTTATGATGAAAATCTTGACAAGTGTCCGAACTGTGGAGCAAAACGGTAGACGAACAAGGGGGCAAGGCATCGGTGCCTCTCTGAGGACGTCGGTTTTTCTTTCCCGCTGTATTTCTCGTTCGGTGAGCGCGCCACACCGCGTTGCCAATGATACACGCAACAGGCCGCCGATCGTGTAGAAGTTGCGGGATTTGTATTTTTCGCGACGGCTTGGCGTCTGAAGTGGTCTGGAACGTGCTACGCGGTGAATGGACCAAGTTTTTCTCCGCGAGAATGTCTGGTTCACTCTGAAAAGCAAGAAAAGCTTAAAACAAGGCGAAAAGCTCTAAAGTCAACAATGTTGAAATGGCGATGCGAAGGCTGTTTGCACTCGCTTTGGTAAAGGGATGAAGTGTTGGAGAAAATATTGATCACCGGCGGCAACGGTTTCATAGGAAGCCATCTTGCCAAGCACCTGCTCCAGAAGGGCAATTTCGTAAGGGTGGTTGACGTCAACCCCAACGAATACATGACGAAGTTTTGCAGTGAAGAGTTGCGGTTGGACCTGAGGAAGTGGAGCAACTGTCTCAAGGTGACGAAGGGCGTTGATAAGGTTTACAACCTTGCTGCGAACATGGGCGGGATCGGTTTCATCACCGAAGTCGGCGCCGACGTCATGCACGATAATATTCTGATTAACACTTTTATGCTTGAGGCCGCTAGACGGAACAAGGTGAAACGGTACTTCTTCAGTTCATCTGCTTGCGTTTACCCGACGTACAGGCAGACAGACCCCAACGTGAAAGGCCTGAGAGAAGAGGATGCATATCCTGCTGACCCGGACAATTTCTACGGTTGGGAGAAGCTCCTTACTGAAAAGATGTGCGAGGCTTACCAGAGAGATTATGGCTTCAACGTTCGAATGGCTAGATACCATAACATCTACGGGCCTGAGGGCACGTATAAGGGTGGGCGGGAAAAATCGCCTGCAGCCTTGTGCAGAAAAGTGGCTGAAGCTTCGAACCCAGGTGAGATAACGATTTGGGGAGACGGCAAACAAACGCGCTCATACTGCTACGTGGACGACTGTGTGCGGGGAACGATAATGCTTATGGAGTCAGACTGTGATAAGCCTATGAACATTGGGTCTGAGAGGCTTGTCACGATCAACGAGCTTGCTGACATGATAATAAAAACGTCTGGCAAAAAGATAGGCAAGAAATACGATTTGAATGCGGCTCAAGGTGTACGGGGACGAAATGCCGACATCAGCCTTGCACGAAAAATCCTCAAATGGGAGCCTAAAGTCAGTTTGGAAGAAGGCTTGGCTAAAACCTACAGTTGGATTCAGGCTCAGTGCAAGAAGTAAGAGAACAAAAGAGTGCGGTCAAGAGAGAATTTGGTCTGTAAACCTCTTACGTTTCTGAGCTGAGTTTCTCCACTCTCTCTGCAAACGTTGTCTTCAAGAGCTTGTGAACATCTCCCATGGCAAGCTCCACGTGGCTGTCGTAGGGAATTTCCATCAGGAACTTCAGGTTCAGTTTATCGGTTTCTCGACGGATTTCGTTTGAGTCGTTCATCTTCATGTTTTCGACGACGCCGATCACGCTGGTTTTCACCGTTTCCAACAGGCTGACCAGCTTCTTCACTGTTTCGAACGCTAGCTGTGAGGGTGTTGTTATTATTAGGAATCTCGTGTTCTTGATTAGTCGGATCAGGTCCAGCGTTACATCTCCAATTCCCGGCGGCATGTCCAGGATTAGATAGTCCAGTTTTCCCCATCTTGTGATTGACAGTAATTCTATCAGGGCGTTTGACACGTCGAACCCACGGAGCGGTACGGCGTGGTCACGCGAATAGTAGATTATCGACATGTACTTCACGCCGTGCACTTCGGGTGGAATGATTCCTTTTTCTTCTTTTGGGTGGACGTCTTCTATTCCGAGAATAATGTGTGTAGATGGGCTAGTGAAGTCTAGGTCAAAGAGCCCGACCCTGAAGCCTTTCTGGGCTAACGTTAACGCGAGGGTTGATGCGATGAGGCTTTTGCCGACGCCGCCTTTGCCGCTTGAAACTGCGATTATCTTTTTGATGTCTTTCATTCTTTCTCCGATTATGCTTGTGCGAGGGTCGGTCACGGCTGCCTTACTCCTTTGACAGTTTGAAGCGTGACGCCGCGTCCTTCCAATATCTCAAAGTCTGGGCTCCCACATTTTGGGCATTTGATGTAAGTGTGAGCGATTTCAGGGACAAAGTGAATGGCTTCCAACTCGCTGCTGTCAACGTTTTTTTTGTTGAAAACCCAGCTGTTCCCGCATGCTCGGCATTTTAGCCGTGCCTTTTCGGTCTTCAATTCAAACTTTGCTTCCTTGAATTTCTCTGCCTTAAGCTGGGACAGCGCGAATTTCAGTATGTCCGGTTCTATCGTCTGGAGTTCGCCGATTCCAATGGTGACTCCGGTGATTTTTTTCAATTTTTCTTTCTCGGCGATTTCGGATGCAGCGTTGATTATCGCTTCAGCCAGAGCCCATTCGTGCATAGAAAAGCCTTCTTGAAAGTTTGGTTTAAGTGTGTTGTGCCTTCACAAATGGATTAACGATGCGCTTAGAAACCGTTCGGTTCCAGATCAGGTTATATATTGCCCGTCTTGATGGAACCCGTATGCAGAAGAAAAGCGTGAGCTCCAAAACTTCAGAGCCTGGGTTCAAAGCTTTCATTGTCCATTTGGTTTTGGATTCGAAGGTAGAGCAGGCTTTGGAGTTGCTTTCGAAAGAATTCAATGTCACCGTGCCAAAGATTCAGGTCGGTTTGCCCAGAACCCACGGAAGCGTCTATGGCTGCTACACTTCGCGGAATGAAACCATATACGTGCTAAACGCTGACGTTCTGAAAGACCCTTTCGTGATACTGCACGAGTTCTACCATCACCTGCGGACGTCTTCTGTGGACAAAAAACACAGGGGGACGGAAAAGTATGCGAACGTGTTTGCGAAGGAATTCATCGCAGCCTACAGGTCGCTAAGTTCTCTTCAAAGAGCAAAAGTATAGACTCAAGAATTATCATGGGCCAGCATATTTGCTGGGGTTTTTGTCGAACGTTATCTTGCATGCTTGGGCGCAGAAGTAGTAGGTCTTTCCTCTGTACTCTGTTTTGATCTTTGCAGTTTTTTCGTCGACCATCATTCCGCAAACTGGATCTTTAGCCATGTGTGTTTCACCTCCTCTTTGAAATCCTTATGACTTGAATCTTCTGAGCAGCATCGAGTTTCCGACGACCGTTATGTCGCTGAGGATCATCGAGGTTGCAGCCGCCTCAGGCGGGATTAGAACTCCCAAGAACGGCTGGAGAACACCTGCGGCCAACGGTATCATTATCAGGTTGTAGAAGAACGCCCAGAACAGGTTTTGGCTTATCTTTCCGAAGGTTTTTCTGCTGAGTTTGATGCTAGTAGCTACGTCTCTGGGATCGTCTTTTAGTAGGACGATGTCTCCTGAGTCGACGGCGACGTCTGTTCCGCTTCCGATGGCGATGCCCACGTTTGCCTGCGTGATCGCTGGTGCATCGTTTATTCCGTCTCCGACCATAGCCACGAAACGGCCTTCTTCCTGCAGTTTCTTGATTTTCTCGACTTTTTGAGCGGGCACGACCTCGGCTAGCACTTCGTCTACGCCCAGTTGTTTGGCTATTGCTTCTGCGGTTCTTTTTGTGTCGCCGGTCAGCATGATAACTTTCAAACCCATTTTTTGGAGTGTAGTGATTGCTTCTTTTGAGTGCTCTTTTACAGTGTCAGACACTGCTATTGCGCCAGCCGCTTTTCCTTCTACAGCTAATATCAGGACGGTTTTTCCTTCATTTTCGAGTCTTTCAATTTCGCCTTCCAGATGGTTTACTGAGACTTTGTTAGTTTGCATCAGGGCTCGGTTTCCGATTAGAACACGTTTTCCTTCGGCTTTTGCGGTCACACCGAAGCCAGGTAATGCTTCGAATGCTTCTGGGTCGGCGATGTTGATTCCGTTTGCTTCGGCTTTCTTGACTATGGCTTGACCGATTGGGTGTTCTGACCATTTTTCAGCGATTGCCGCTAGCTTGAGTGCGTTGTGCTTGTCTTCTGCGACTATGTCTGTGGCATCAAGTTTGCCTTTTGTCAGAGTTCCTGTTTTATCGAAGACGACTGTGTCGAGGTTCTTGGCGACTTCGAGGATGGCGTTGTTCTTGATGAGTATTCCGTTTTCGGCTCCTTTGCCGACGCCTATCATTATCGCGGCAGGTGTGGCTATTCCCAGTGCGCATGGGCACGATATTGCCAGGACGGCGACCGTTGTTGTGAGGGCTAGGCCTTGATTGTTGAAGACGAAGTACCAGATGCAGAAGGTGAGGATTGAGATTGCCACGACGACGGGTACGAAAACGTTTACGACTTTGTCTGCGAGCCTCTGCACTGGCGCTTTGCTTGCCTGCACTTCGCGGGCTAGGCGGACTATTTGTGCGAGTGTTGTTTCTAGGCCGACTTTTTCTGCTTGAAACTTCAGTGTGCCCGTGTTGTTGATGGTGCCGCTGAAAACAGTGCTGCCCACATTCTTCTCAACGGGGATCGATTCGCCTGTGATCATCGACTCGTCGATATATGAGTGGCCGTCCGTTACTGTGCCGTCTACTGGGATTTTGGCTCCGGGCTTGATGACTATTGTGTCGCCGATTTGGACTTCGTCGACGGGTATCTCGATTTCTTTGTTTTCCCGCATTACGGTGGCGGTTTTGGGCTGGAGGCCCATTAGTTTCTTTATTGCGTCCCCGGTTCTTTCAACTGCCATGTCTTCGAGGAGCATGCCTAACGTTATTGTCGTTATGACGACGGCCGAGGCGTCGAAGAATCCCATGGCGTCAGGCATGAAGAACGTTGCATAGGCGGAGTAGAAGTAGGCGACTGATGAGCTTAGGGCGACTAGTACGTTCATGTCTGCGAAACGATTTCTGATGGAAGCGTAGGCGCCTTTGTAGAAGTGCCAGCCAACGATGAATTGTACGGGTGTTGCCAACGCGAAAAGTACATAGTTTTTTTCTGGGAACACCAAAAGAAAACTGATTATCGCGACAGGGATCGTGAGAGCCAAGCCGACGAAGAAGAGCGCTAGTTTTCCTCTTACTTCTTTTCTTTTTTTCTCGCTAACGTCTTCAACACGTTCAACGGCTTCGTATCCGCCTCTCTTGACGGTTGCTTTGATCTTGTCCAGCGTGACTTTGTCTTCGTCGAACTTGACGACGGCTTCTTTGGTTGCGAAGTTCACGCTAGCTTCCAGAACGCCGTCGAGTCTTTTCAGTCCAGACTCGATCCCGGTTGCGCACGCTGTGCAATGCATGCCTAGAATCTGGAGAACAATTTCCTTTTCTTTCAACAACAGACCTCTAGAGTACTTCAAACGATGGAATTCAACGGGCGCCCAGCAGTACGTGCTCTAGGAACATTGCTTCAGGGACTGCGCCGATGAACTCTATCTTTTCGTTCACTACTATTTTTGGAACGCCCATCACGCCGTATTTAATCGCGAGCTGCGGGAACTCGTTGGCGTCGATCACATCCGCTTTGATCAGGTCGTTTTCTACGGCGAATTTGTGGGCCATCGAAGCCGCGACGGGGCAATGTGGGCATGTGAGTGTGACGAAGACTTGAATGTGAACTGGAACGTTGATTGCGTGAAGTTGGGCTTTGGTTTCTTCGGACAGGTCGGTTTTTCCTTGAGAAACAGTTTCTAATGCAGCCAGCATCGTTTGGAACTCGTAGCCGTACGGTAGCCCAAAGATTCTCACGCCATAGTCTTTCTGTCCGATTATGGCGATTCCTGGGATTTTATCGATGTTGTATTGTTTGGCAAGTTCTGCGTCTGCCACGAAGTCGTGCACTTCGGCCTGTATCTTGTCGTTTAACGCTGCTAGCTCGGTTACGAGTTGTTTGGTTTGAGCGCAGAATTGGCATTCGGGTTCTTGTGTGAACATCAAGACTCTGACTGGGTTGACGAGGACTTCTGCGAGTCTGCTCTTTACGTTCTCCTTTTGATCGTCGGGTATTAGACTCAAATTCTATTCACCATCCAAGATGTTATCAGTCTTTTAGTTTTTCTAAAATCAACGCTGGGCAGACCTGTTTTACGCCTGCTATTTTTCCTATTTTCTCTGATATTAGCTTGTTGAGTTCTTTTCCGTTTCTGGCCCAGATTTCCAGCATTATCATGTGGTCGCCGCTGGCTGTTGCGACGCATTTTAATTCTTTGAGGTCGCAGAGTTGTTGGGCTATTTCGAGCATTTTGCTGGATTCAACGTCGAGTCCTACGATGGCTATCGTGTTTAGGCCGAGTTTTCCGTGGTCGACTTTTATTGTGAATTTTGTGATTACTCCTTCTTTCTGCATTGCTGTGACTCTTTTTCGGATGGCTGATTCGCTTACTTTCAGTTTGTGGGCTATTTCGGTGAAGGATCTTCTTGCGTCTTCTTCGAGTAGTTCGAGGATTTTTGTGTCTTTTTCGTCTATTTGGGACATCGTCGTTCTTTCCGATTTTCGCACGTTTTAGTGCGCTTTCATGTTGATTTTAGACGAAAACTATTTAAGATTGTCCGAAATAAAAGGCTTTCGTCCCAAGAGACACGTAAAACATGGAGGCAGATCGTGTTGACCAAATTGTATGCACAGGCCAAGCTTGTCGGAGGTTTCAGGATAGACGTTGACGACCGGAGGTCACATACGGTCGCTTTGGATCTTGATCCTCCAGATGGAAGAGACATGGGTCCGTCTGCGCTGGAACTGTGCGTTATGAGTCTTGTAGGTTGTTATGCCACGATTTTCATGTTAACCACGCAGAAGATGCGTGTCACTGTCAGGAATTTGGAAGTGGAGACTGTGGCGGTGAAGTCTGCGGAGGCTGGAACGATCACCGAGGCGGAAGTTGATATTCTCGTGGATTCGGATATGCCGAAAGATAGGCTTCAGAGGGCTCATGAGCTCACGTTGAAAGGTTGCCCGGTGGGGATACTGTTCGAGAAGGCAAACGTGAAGATCAAATATAATCTCAGAGCCGTGAAGGCTTAGCCTTTCTTTTTATTTCTTCTCGCCTTTTGTTTTAGCTTGGGAATGGACAGTTCTGTGTTGGGCAGCCGCCTGAGTATTCTGGGGCTAGGGAGACGAATGTTCCTTTTTCAGTTTTGATCTCGCCTATGTAGAGGACTTGTTCGGGTTTGCTCCCGTACCTGAAGATAGTCACGCCCTTGCATTTCAGTTTCCACGCGAGGTCATAGATGTTTCTGACGTCATCGACTGTCGCTTCCGTGGGCAGGTTGACCGTTTTTGAAACAGCGTTGTCTGTGTACTTTTGGAAAGCAGCCTGCATTCGTATGTGCCATTCCGGTTTAATGTCAAGGGCCGTGACGAAAAGCCTCTTAACGTCGTCGGGGACTCCTTCGATTTTCTGCACTGAACCTGTCTTGGCTATTTCTTCAAAAAGCTTGGCACTGTAGAAGCCTCTTTCTTTTGACATGGCTTCGAACAACGGGTTGGTTTCGAAGAGTCTGGTTCCGCTTAGGACATTTCTTATGAATGAGATGGCAAATATCGGTTCGATGCCTGATGAGCCGCCGGCGATTATGCTGATCGTGCCCGTAGGTGCAATCGTCGTGACCGTGGCGTTCCTGAATGCATGGTATTTTTCTTGCCAAATGCTTCCTTTGAAGTTGGCGAAAGATCCTCTCTCCTCAGCTAATTGTATGGACATTTTGTGTGCTACTTCCTGGATGAATTTCATCAGTTTCTCGCCTGTGTTTAGAGCTTGTTCGGTGTCGTACGGTATCCCCAGTTTGATGAGCATGTCAGCGAAGCCCATTACGCCGAGGCCTATCTTTCTGTTGGCTCTTGTAATCTTGTCCGTTTCTTTCAGCGGGTATTTGTTTGCGTCCACAACGTTGTCAAGGAAGTGAACTGCATTCCTGATTGTTTCTCTCAGTTTCTCCCAGTCTATCTTCTTGTCTTCAACCATTCGTGAAAGGTTGATCGATCCCAAATTGCAGGACTCATACGGAAGCAACGGCTGTTCACCGCAGTTGTGTACACAGAAGCCGTTGGCGTCAAACATGTTTATTCCAGGAACGACAACGTCATATACTTCTTCCGTGCCTTTTGGTTTCACTTCTGAAACGGTGACGACAAAGCGTTCCCTGTTCAGCTTTCTCTTGTAAGAATTCAGAGCTTTTTCGAGCAGGTCTGTCTTTTCCGAGTCTCCAAAGCCCACTCGATCATGGAATTCTTTTATGTTGTCCTTTGAGATTACGAGCTCGTGTTGAGGCTTGTGAACGTAGCTTTTTCTACCGCCTTTGCCGTCAGGCATCATGACGGAACCTGTGCCTCTGCGGTTTTCGTATATCGTTGAGGATATTCCGAGTCTGAGAAGCATGCGTTGGACGGTTTTCAGTGTTTCTAGGTCGCTTTGTGCCAGTCTGATGCTTACTCCTTTTGATTGGTTTCCCTGAATTGAACCGTCTGCGTCGAAGAGTCCTTTGAGGAAGCCTCTGTAGAAATCTGAAGAGGTCTTCTCCACGCGTTCTGTGGGGCTCTTGGATCCTGGTTTCATGCCGAATTCGTGTGCAATGGTCTTCAGGTGTCCAGTTGCCATTCGGTATTCTTCTCTGTCCTTTACTTTAATCCATCCTGCAAAATCGGAGCGATGAGACAATTTTCTAATGTAATCATATGCTAGTGCTCTGATGCTCCTTGCACCTTTGCTGTCGCCCCAAGAAGAAAGAATCGCCTTGTCTTCTTTGATCGTGCCATCCCCTAGAAGCAGCCCGATTAGGTAACCCTCGTTTTCACCGAATTTTCCTTTCCAAGAGTGGAGTTCCCGATGGTTGTTTAAGAACAGCTTATCGCCAGGCTTTACCTTCCACGCCTTCACCCACTCTGGTTCCAATACCCATCTTGTCATTCTCTTCACTTTCTGAACTGGGTGATTGTCGGTGAGTCTGAGTTCAAAGCCTTCTTTGGTTTTGAGTCTGTAGACTGGTTTGACACCTGTGGAGAAGAACCCGTCTTTTGAACCGTTCCACCTCTTACCGTGGACGATCGATGTGAATGGTTTGCCGATTCCATCTTCAACTTTTCTTGGACCAGCCTCTGTCATGACCCACGTGTCTTTGGTGACACAAGGGTTTGTGGACTCTATCCTGCCGACTTTTGGCGTGGGGTTGTGTCTGTTGATTTCGTCTATGAAGACGACGCCGGGGTCTCCGCTTGCCCAGGCGGATCTTGCCATTGAATTCCAGACTTCTTTGGCGTTGAGCTTTTTGGTTTTTTCTCTGTTTCTCGGGTTGATCAGCCAGTACTCTTCGTCTTCTTGGACGGCTTTCATGAATTCGTCGGTTGCGGCCACTGAAATGTTGAAGTTGGAGAGGAAGCCGGGTTGCTGTTTGGAGGTTATGAATTCAAGAACATCGGGATGATCGACTCTGAGGATTGCCATCATGGCTCCGCGGCGTTTTCCTCCTGCTTTAATGACTTCGGTGCTGGTGTCGAAGATTCTCATGAAGCTGACGGGGCCTGATGCGACGCCTTTGGTTGATTTGACTAGGTCGCCCTTGGGCCTTAGCTTGGAGAAGTCGAAGCCGACTCCGCCGCCGCTTTTCTCTATTATCGCCATGTTTCTTGCCGCGCCGAAAATGCCCTCCAGTGAGTCTTCGACGGGTAGAACGAAGCATGCGGACAGTTGGCCGAGTTTGGTGCCTGCGTTGAACAAGGTTGGAGTGTTGGGGATGAACTCGAGTTTTGCCATCATTTCATGGAAAATCTTTTCGCTGTGTTTTGGGTTTCCGTGGTATTTCCTGTCGGGTTTGGCTACGGCTCGGGCAACTCTTGTGAAGAGCTGTGCTGGTGATTCTATTATTCTCTCGTTTTCGTCTCTCAAAAGGTATCTTTGTCTGAGAACCTCTAGAGCGTTGACGGTTAGTTTGGGTTCTTCTATGCCGAGTTTGGCTCTTAGCTTTCGGATTTCCAGTTTCTTCTCTCTAAAAGACTGATAGTCTTGGGCAACTCTGTCGTAACCCCACTTTTTCAAAACTTCAATCACGAGATCTTGGGCATCTTCGACTGAGGGGATTTTCTCTTTGAACTTGGCTTCCAGAAGCTTGACAACCTCTTGAGTGACGGATGCAGCTTTCTGCCCATCTCCAAGCTCGACGGCGATGAACGCCTTGTAAACGGCGTCTCTGATTCGTGTGGAGTCGAAATCGACTATTCTGCCGTCTCTCTTAGTTATCTTCGTTAAGGTCATAACTGGTCAACTGAACTGTGCTCAAGCCTGAAATATAAATTCTCTACTGACTGCTCACGCGCACATGGGAGCGTTGAGGATACTGTTAAGTTACCCAACCCAAGTTAATTTGTGGTGACTTCAAACCAATTCTTTGGGTAGAGGCTTTCGCTCATAAATCCACTTTCGAAAGGTAAATATAAAAGCCATAAGCCAAAAAACAAGATTGACCAATCCTAATGCGAAGCTTATGGGATTTCCTAAAAGAACATACACTATCTCGAAACTAAAAATTGCCACAAAAGTCAAAAAAGAACCACTAACGCTGAAACCCTTCAAGAATTTCCTATCTTTTATTATAGCCCTCATTAAGAGGAGGACAGCAATCAGATTAATAATATTGGCGAAATCCAAGACAATACTTACAGAGTCCATTTTTTCTAACATTGGAATTTTATGCTTTTAACATCTTTGCTTATTTGACCTTGACTTTTTCCATGATTCGCTTTTCATATTCCGTTTGTGTCAAGATGCCTTTTTCCTCTAGTAACTCAACAAGACTGGAAAACATTGTATCCAGAAGGTCTATTTCCTCAACAGGTTCCAGCTTGACTTTGCTTTTCTTCATGTTCTCCACGTTTTGCAAGATAACCTTGCTCAGATAATCAGTTCATGATTATTGTGCGGAGAGTGTCGGAGCGAGTTTGTCCGACTTTACCAGCGTTGAGAAACTCTTATTACGAAGCTTTGACGCCCTAGAACATCTTCGGAGGGTGGAATGCGGATTGATTGATGGAGTAGATCACGTTGGAGTCGCGGTCAAGGATCTTGATGAGGCAATACATGTTTATCGTGATATTTTGGGTTTTAATCTCGAAGGAGTTCACACGATGAATGAGAGAATGCTGAAAATTGCGTTCTTTTCCTTAGGAGAAAGCAGAATAGAGCTTCTTCAGCCCCTTAGCCCTGACAGCACGGTGGCGAAGTTTCTTGAAACGCGGGGGGAAGGCATTCAGCATCTAGCCGTTAAGGTCAAAAACGTCGAAGCGACGCTTGAGGAATTCAAGCGCAAAGGCGTTGTATTGATTGATGAGAAGCCGAGAACTGGAGCCTTGGGAAACAAGATGGCTTTTGTGCATCCGAAGAGCACTCGGGGCGTGCTTCTGGAGCTAGTCGAAAAACCCTAGACCCCAAATCAGAAGCCGGCAAGCAACCCACATGTTCTAAATACCCGTGAAATAGTATAGTGGAAAACATGGTGATCTAGGATGAACGCTGGAAAGGAGCCTACGACTGAAGAGAAGATCAAAGAGTTAAGGGAGCTGAACGATCAGGCCAAGCTGGGCGGTGGACGAAAGAGGATCGAGGACCAGCATGCCAAGGGCAAATTGACTGCTCGAGAACGCATCGATATGCTGCTTGACCCTGGAAGCTTCAACGAGCTGGACCGCTTTGTCGTCCATCAATGCACCGAATTCGGGGTAGGGGACAAGAAGATTCCTGGAGACGGTGTCGTAACGGGCTATGGCACGATCGACGGCCGACTTGTTTACGTTTTCTCGCAAGACTTCACGGTTTTTGGCGGTTCTTTGGGAGAGATGTTCGCTAAAAAAGTGTGCAAACTGATGGACTTGGCTATTAAGACAGGTGCGCCCGTCATCGGTTTGAACGACAGTGGTGGAGCGCGCATACAGGAGGGCGTGGCGAGCCTTGCTGGGTACGGTGACATCTTTTTCCGCAACGTCACGAGCTCAGGTGTTGTTCCGCAAATATCTGCGGTGTTGGGACCGTGCGCTGGAGGGGCAGTCTATTCGCCTGCGCTGACTGACTTCATAATTATGGTGGACAAGACGAGCCACATGTTCATTACAGGTCCAGATGTCGTCAAGACTGTTCTGGGACAGGAAATGAGTTTTGAGGAGCTAGGTGGGGCTATGGTTCACAGTTCGACCAGCGGCGTCACCCACTTCATAGCGAAAGATGAGGAGCAATGCATTCAGATAATCAAGAAGCTGCTAAGTTATCTGCCGAGCAACTATTTGGAGGACGCTCCGATTGTGGAGACGGGAGACGACCCGAATCGCACGGATGAGACTTTGGTGAAGGTTCTGCCTGAAGACCCTGACAAGCCATATGACGTGAAAGAAATCATCCACCGCGTAGTCGATAACAACGAGTTCTTGGAGGTTCAGCCTCTCTGGGCAAAAAACATAGTCATCGGCTTCGGGAGGCTAAACGGCAGAACAGTGGGACTGGTTGCGAATCAGCCTGCCCACAACGCGGGGGCTCTGGACATTAACAGTTCCATGAAAGCTGGGCGATTCGTGCGTTTCTGCGACGCCTTCAACATCCCAATAATTACTTTCGTTGACGTACCAGGGTTCCTTCCGGGCATTGAACAGGAGCACGGTGGAATAATAAAACACGGCTCAAAACTTCTCTATGCTTACTGCGAAGCGACTGTTCCCAAGATCACCGTTATCCTTCGTAAAGACTATGGTGGAGCTTATGACGTCATGGGTTCGAAGCACAGTGGGGCAGACATAAACTATGCTTGGCCGACGGCTGAAATCGCTGTGATGGGACCACACGGTGCAATTAACATCATATTCAGGAAAGAAATAGCAGAAGCAAAGAACCCGAAACAGAAGCATGAGGAACTTGTAAGTGAATACCGTCAGAAATTCGCAAGCCCCTACATCGCAGCGCAGAAAGGATACATAGACGAAGTAATAGAACCTGCGGAGACAAGACCAAAACTGATTAGTGCACTAGAAAGCTTGGCCACAAAACGCGAACCCAGACCATCAAGAAAACACTCAAACGTGCCGTTATAGAACTGAGTAGAGCGTTAGTCGGTTGGGGTAAAGTTTTACCCCCAACCCAACCCAAATAGAACTTTAGCGCGCGCTATAAAGAGAAAAATCCTTTAGCAAGAAGAAACGATTGATGGTTATGCCCCAAATTGATGTTGTAGATGAAACAATCATAGATAGTCCAGCTATGGTAGTCTTCAACGCCGTTCTAAATGAGCACAATGGGACCACGCATTGGTGGATGCCCTATTGGGAGTCAAAACTCAGAGCGCGCGCGCTGGACCATGAGGGCGTGGTTTTTGATATAACGGTTCATGGGAGACACACACCTAGGTTTTCTGCTAGGATAACAAGGATTGAAGAAGGCAAGTTGATAGAGATGGAGAATGAAGGCGACTTCGCTGGAACTGGGACATGGACATTTGAGCCGGCAGATGGAAAAACGAAGGTTCGATTTAGATGGAACGTCAAGCCTAAGAGATTATCGTTTGTTCTCGTCTCCCCCTTCACAGACATGGGGAAAATTCATTCCGACGTGATGCAGAAAGGATTCAAAGCATTGAACAGTTATCTGGGTCAAAAGTAATTCCCCCTCTGAAAGAAACTGAGAAATTTTCACTGCTGGTTTGGAGGTAAAGTTTTATCCCAAACCCAACCTCATTCTGAACGCCACAATCTGACTATCTCATCTTTGAACTGCTCCACGAACCAATCGTCAAGATATGGAACATATTTCTTCTTGAGTGCCTTGGGGAGTTTGAAGAAGTTGCCTTGATAAACGAGCCTGCGTTCTCGCTTCCACAGCGGCACTCGAAAGTTCCCTCGTTATGCCCATTAATCGAGTAGTCTCCCACGATTTCTTCTCCCTTCTGGATGTCTCTCATCGCAAAGGCTTTACGGATACCTCTGATGGTCTTCACATAACTGTTTGGATCACATGAATGATTGATATACCTCTCAGGAGCCTGCATGACCACAATCTTGCCATCTGCTAAATAATCCAGCTCAAACTCATGCTGCTCCTTCGTCAACTTAGACGAGTCGGTCACAACGTGCGAGTCATCCATCTCTAAAATCACCTCGCCCTTCCTGAAGCTTCTATTTGAAAAAACCCCTTTCCCACTTATCCTCGATTCTTTCACTACCACGTTCTTCATGTTTCGCACTTGCTCAAAGTTGCGTAACCAATACGCTTATTCTTTGTGGGGTAGAGTTTTATCCAACCAAACCAAACCAACCAAACCCCAAACTTTCGATGCCTTAATTATCGTCCAATCTCCCTTTCCATTATACTTCCTGATTTCTCTTACAAAACGCTTGCAGATGGAAAGTCATATCTTGCAAGTGGGCGATATTGCAGCGCATGGCATATTCAGGAGGAAAAGTTGCAGGAGTGGTCTTTCTTGTCGCAGTTACTCAGTTCGTTCTGGGTCTTATTATTGCAGAGGCTTTGTATCCTGGCTACAGCGTGTCTGCCAATTACATAAGCGACCTGGGAGTGGGACCGTCCTCTGTAGTTTTTAACTCGTCTGTCTTCCTTCTAGGGCTATTATTACTTGTTGGAATATGCGTTCTAAGACACACCGCTGATTTCAAGACCGTAAACATGTTGCTCGTTTTAATGGCTGTAGAGCAATGGGCGTCGGCGTCTTCACGAAAGATTTTACCATCGCTCATGGCGCATTGTCTTCGATGGTCTTCCTGTTTGCTGGGCTATCGGCCATGGCATCATTTAAAGTGGTGAAAAAGCCTTTGTCTCTGGTAAGCATAGTACTTGGGGCTATGGCGCTTGGAGCATTAGCACTTTTCTCTTGCGGTCTCGTCGCAAGCGGTTCGTTAACCAGCAACGTTGCGTATGATAGCATTTTCTTCTTGGGTTTGGGTCCTGGTGGAATGGAACGCATGATTGTCTATCCAGCACTCATGTGGCTCGCCGGATTTGGTGGATACCTAGTCGCACGGCAAGAAACATAAACGATTTACCATACGTGAGTTTGAATTTTAGCGCACGCGCGAAATATGGATTTAGAATTCATATCTTGAGTTAACAGGATTAATATTTGCAAATTGAACAATTTGTGCCCAGACCGAAAAAGGGTAATGAAAAAAGGTATTAGGTGGTGAAATAACGAATTATGGAGATAATCCCCGGAAAAAGCTTCTTGCCGTGACTCTAGTGACAGTTTTATCCATAGTCGCAGTCGTTTCAGTCTACGCCGTCATAATCGGAACATTCACAGGACAAGACGTAACGGTTAAAGGTGTGGGATCAGGTAGCCTCAAGTATAGCTTAAATAACGTTGATTCATGGGCATCAATTCTCACTTCGGACGGTCCTGGCATTCCTTGGTACTCAAGACTTGAAATCGGCGCCGATGGCTATTCTGGACATGTAATTATAACTTGGCAACTGGAGCAAGAGATCGATACTAACAATTGGACACCTGTCACTGATGCGACCACAACGACAAATATAGTATTGAACGGAAGTGGGGGAAATATCTATGCTACAAGCGACGGTGTTTGGGCAGAAGGTAATTACAATTGGGGAGCAGAAGTTGCAGGGTCAGGAACATACCGGGTCGTCGCTAGTGTCGACTCTGTATAGTCTGTTGGCTTTCCGACTCCTCTCCAAACCACCTTTTCTTTAAATTAAGATCTCTTCAATATGGATAAAGGGAACTCATTTGGCTCTGTACTCGATCGAGATCGTTACAATCGTGACTGCAGTCACTATTGGCGTAATTTTGGCAGTCTATCTATTAGTGCTCAAACAGAACGGTTGGTTGGGAAGCGGCTCCAAATTCTATCGTTGTCCAAACCGACGATGCAACAGAATCTTCCAAAAACCGGTCGAACTGAAAGACTTGTCTGAAACTCCTCAACGTGCATACCGTGCATGTCCCCACTGTGGAATTGATTTGGAGCCACTCTTAGCTTCAGGCATCAAACAAAAACTTCGACTAAAAGGAAGACCTCCTCTTCAGCAGAGGAAAACAGAGGTAGAAATCGGGGATTCCGCTTTGAACATCGGAACGGGAAAACCCGAAATTGCTCCGCGGACAGAGAGTTCGGGCAAGAAACCCTTGAAACCAGTTGAAACCCCGAAGCCTCAGATTGCCGCTGAAAACCGTGGGAAACCTTGGAAGGCTACTGTGACTGCCAAACCAACTTCTGAATCCAGAGAAGAGCCAGATACACTTCTCAAAACACCGCAAAAATCGTATATGCCGCAGAAAGCACCGGAAGAAGGAGCGTCAGACACTGAAGTTGAGTTTTCAAACGGTTGTCCTGAAGGATGCACTCACTTTTTCGGGTACTTGCGATGCCTTCCCAAAGGCTCTGCGGTTCCGTATGGCTGTTATTCTTGCCGTAAAATGGTAGATTGTTACATGCACTAGAAATAGCACAGGTGCGACGCGCGCGTAATAGTTGATTTTATTAGAAACTAAGGTTAGGTTGGGGGTAAAGTTTTATGCACACGCACAGCGCGCGCGCCGTCTTAACGTCTCGTTGTCCCAAATTTTATTAGTTGAACTAACATATGATTGTTAGGGCGCGGTTTGAGAATCTTGTCTGTTGTAGAAGAATTTATCAAGCGAAGTGACGAATTTTTTAAGAATTTGATTGAGGAAAAAGATCTAACCACTTATTTTGTTAATTCCAATTTAGCAATCTTGGTGCTCTCTGCTGTTTATGGGGCGACTATGGGAACTTATGCTGGCGGATTGTCGATTCTTTTCAGCGCGATCAAAGTCCCAATACTTCTTCTCGTTTCTCTCTACCTGACTATCCCAAGCTACTACGTGGTCTATTCACTTCTCGGGGGAAAGCGAACTCTGCGTCAAACTGCTATGCTCTTGTTGTTCAGCTTCACTATAATGGCAACGGTTCTTATAGCACTCGTTCCTGTAAATCTGTTCTTTGTTATTACAACCACGAAATCTCCCGCAACATATGCCTTTATGGTCCTTCTGAACATAGCAATCTTCACTCTCGCTGGTTTCTTTGCACTCACCAATTTTATTAAAGGCGCCAAACTGTTGTATCGAGAGCGTTCCGAGAACTGGAAGCCATCTTTCCTACTTGGAAGCTTAATCCTTATGATTGTTGGAACCCAGTTGGCATGGGTCTTACGGCCGTACTTTGATTACTTTCCGTGGTTCATACGCCCACTGGAAGGCAACTTCTACACTGCAATACTACAATTGATTTCACAGTTCATAGGCGAGGTCGGAGCTTATCTTGTCGCCCTTGCGTTCATCATCAGTATTGTTTTGCTGCTCTTCTTTGCCCTCAAACCAATCAGAAAAGAGCGTGAAGAAGCGTCCAAAGAGGCTATTCGACAGGAAGAAGCCGACAATACCCTTGAGAAAGGAGAACCTGGAAGACTTAAATGAATCTGTGGATCAAATTGGTAATATCGGCTTTCTCTTTATCCAATACCATTTCGACCAGAGAACGCGGTCACTCGCTCGATCCAAGCTTTGTGTCCTTTAAGTTGCTTTGGGTTTGGGGCTAGAGTTTTGTCCCCCTATGTTTTCCCTGAACCCTACGACCCAGCTTTCCAAAGATACGTAGACACGGTATCTACTACGTCTACATATCTCTGGAGTAGTTAGTGATTCTGGGCTAGGGTGTGTGTTGGGGCAAAGTTTTAGCCTGATACTCGCGTTCGTTGAGACGCGTCTATCTCGATGCGCTAATAAATGTCCCTTTTCTGTTGCTTTTGCCGTCATAGATTAATACATCTTCACGTCTTTTCTCAAACTCTCAATAGCTACTCCGAATTAGAGGTCGACTCAGTTGGCTCCGAAACCCGTAAGAATCACGGATACCACTTTCCGGGACGCTCATCAAAGTCTGATCGCCACGAGAATGCGGACAGACACGATGCTCCCGATAGCTGAGAAAATCGATCAGGTCGGATTTTTCTCGCTTGAAGCTTGGGGAGGAGCCACGTTTGACGTTGCAATACGCTTTTTGCTAGAAGATCCATGGGAACGCATTCGCCAACTGAAAAGACACGTTAAGAAAACGCCGCTTCAAATGCTCCTGCGAGGACAGAACGTCGTTGGCTACCACAACTATCCAGATGACGTCCTCATAAAATTCATTGAAAAAGCCGCTGAAAACGGAATAGACATCTTCCGCGTCTTTGACGCCCTGAACGACATAAGAAACATGGAAGTCGCCATCAAAACCATCAAGAAAACAGGCAAACACGCCCAAGGAACGATAAGCTACACACTAAGCCCATTCCACACCGTCGAATACTTCGTCACGTTCGCCAAAAAACTTGCAGAATTAGACTGTGATTCAATATGCATCAAAGACATGGCCGGAATGCTTGCCCCCCAACCAGCCTACGAACTCGTCTCAGCACTGAAAAAGCATGTAGGTCTGCCCGTACAAATGCACAGCCACAGCACGAGCGGAATGGTAATGATGACGTACTTCCACGCGTGCGAAGCGGGCGCAGACATATTGGACACAGCTTTCTCGCCCCTAGCATGGGGCACATCACAACCGCCCGTAGAATCCGTCGTCGCCGCCTTGAAAGGAACACCTTACGACACGGGCCTAGACAGCGAGTTGCTCAACGAGATCGCACAGTACTTCCGAGAACTCCGGGAGAAATACTATGATCCATTGAAGCTGATCGACCCGAAGGCAGAACGCGTCGATCCCTCCATTATCGTTCATCAAATTCCAGGCGGCATGTTCTCAAACCTACTTGAACAACTACGAGAGCAAAAAGCACTCGACAGACTCGACGAAGTTCTCGAAGAAGTCCCCAAAGTGCGAAAAGAACTCGGCTATCCACCGCTCGTAACGCCTACGAGCCAGCTTGTAGGAATACAAGCCGTACTGAACGTCATCTCAGGAAAACGCTATGGCATCGTACCAAAGGAGATCAAAGACTACGTGAAAGGGCTCTATGGCAAACCACCTGCCCCTATAGACGAGAAAATTAAGAAGAAAATTATCGGGGACGAAGAACCCATCACGTGTCGACCTGCCGACCTTCTGGAACCGGGTCTTAACAAGATCCCAACTGACGTAAAACCCTACATTGAATCTGATGAAGACAAATTAACCTACGCACTTTTTCCACAGACAGCGTTGGAATTCTTCAGGAAAAGGAAAGAAAGACGACAAGAAGTCAGAACCGACGTCTCACCTGAAAGGCTCGCCGAACTCGAGGAAGTCGCAGCCCTTTCGGCAGCCGTCGTAAACTACGTGCAGAGCTTGTCCGGCGTAAAGGCTCTCACCCTGCAAAACAGCAGAAAATCAGGCTCATACTGGGTGCTAGCTGCTCGCCAAAGCCAAATCGAACACGGTGCATAAAACATGCCAGAGTACGAAGTCAACGTCAACGGCAAACCAAAGAAAATCGAACTGACCCGAAACGGAGAAGACTCCTACGCGGCAAAAGTTGACGGCAAACCCCGCAAGTTCTCAATACCCAAGAACGCCCTTACACTCGGTAAAACATTCACAGTCAAGGTAGACGACAAACCCTACCAAGTCGAACTCGTAAGAGCAAGCCAAACCAAAGAAATCTCGGTAACAGTTGACAAAACAGCTTTCAAAACGGACGTCAGAATTCCAGCAAGAAAAGCGACATTAACAACGTTCGAACCGACGATGACCAGGACAAAGAGGAAAGCAGCGTCCAACAAGCAGGTTTTAGAGGGCGCAATAAACGCACCCATGACCGGAAAAATGGTCTCGATAAAAGTCAACAAAGGAGACAACGTGCAAAAAGGCCAAGTCCTATGCGTTATTGAGGCTATGAAGATGGAGAACGAAATCTCGGCGACAAAAGCGGGCGTCGTGAAAGAAGTGCTTGTTTCCGCGGGCTCGCCCGTCAGTGAAGGTGACCCACTGGTCGTGGTTGCTTAGACAAACCCATTGACCGGTCAGCATTTTGCGAGACTTAAATATTTACGAAGAACGTTAGTCATTCAGGAAATAGTCATTCTGTCATTCACAGCTTATATCACGGACTAATCTGCCCCGATGAGACAGATGAGGTTCCCACAAGTGATAAGAACCGAGACCGACAATGCAGCTTGGTGATGCAATTTGCTCGAAGGCAAAAGCGTGAAGCTTCGAGTCGTCGAGAAAGAGGACTTGCCGCTGATTACGGAATGGATGAACAACCCCGAGTTCTGGGGCCAATATTTCTCTCCATTACAGAGAACCAAGACAGATATGGAGAAGACTTTTGAAAGCAATCCTCTGGACTATAGACAATTCATTATTGAGAAGAAAGACGGAACTAAGATCGGTGGCATAGCACACTTCAACGTACTTGCACCCTATGGGAAAACGCTGGAAATTGGCTATGCACTACTACCAAGCGAAAGAGGAAAGGGGTACTGCACCGAAGCCGCAAAGATAATGGTGGATTACTTGTTTCTTTCAAAAGACGTAGCCTGCATTCAAGCCACGATAGATGTCGGAAACATTGCCTCACAACAAGTTCTAGAGAAAACAGGTTTCAAGAAAGAAGGAATAATGCGAAAACGATTTTTCAGTAATGGAGAATGGAGAGACACCGTAATGTTCAGCATTCTCAGAGAAGAATGGAAAGAACCAAAAATACTAACGAGATCGTCCTCCTAACATGCGCGCGTTAGGTGATAATCGCAATCCGCGCGACTATCGTATCTTCTCAGAATATTGACAGTGGCTTGTATTCGCCGAAGACTTCTCGCAGTGTTCCGCATATTTCGCCCAAAGAAGCGTATTCCCTGACGGCGTTCAGTATTAGAGGCATAAGGCTCTCGTTTTCATTTTCAGCCGCCCTGCGCAAATGATTCAGTGCCTCATCCACTTTAGACCGATTTCTTTCCCTTCTCGTTCTTTCCAATTGATCGACCAGCATCTTCTCTATCACAGGGTCAATCCTCAACGTCTTGATCGGAACTTCATCTTGACCAGCAAAATCGTTCACCCCAACAACGATTCGCTTCTTTGCTTCGACCTCCTTCTGGAAACGGTACGCACTCTCTGTGATCTCTTTCTGCATGAAACCCTTCTCGATCGCCGAGACAGCTCCGCCCATGCCGTCAATCTCTTCGATATATTTCTGAACCCTATCTTCAATCTCGTTGGTCAAGGATTCGATGTAATAAGAGCCCGCAAGCGGATCAACCGTATCAACCGTCCCGCTTTCATAGGCGATTATCTGCTGCGTCCTCAAAGCAACCGTGACCGCCTGCTCACTCGGCAAAGCATAAGCTTCGTCAAACGAGTTCGTGTGCAAAGACTGCGTTCCACCCAACACGCCTGACAGTGCCTGCATCGTCACGCGTACGATGTTGTTGAACGGCTGCTGAGCCGTAAGCGCCACGCCTGAAGTCTGAGTGTGAAACCTGAGCATCCACGAGTTAGGACTCTTCGCTTTAAACCTCTCTTTCATGATCTTCGCCCACAACCGCCTTGCCCCCCGGAACTTGGCAACTTCCTCAAAGAAATTGTTGTGAGCCGCGAAGAAGAAAGACAATCGGCCCGCAAACTTGTCAACGTCCAAACCGCGGTCGATGGCTGCTTGCACGTAGGCGATGGCGTTTGCAAAAGTGAAAGCCACTTCCTGAACCGCGGTTGCGCCCGCTTCTCTGATGTGGTAGCCGCTTATGCTTATAGTGTTCCACTGAGGCATATTCTGGCTGCAGTAAACAAAAATATCCGTGATCATGCGCATCGACGGTTTAGGCGGAAAAATGTACATACCCCGCGCCACATACTCCTTCAACACGTCGTTCTGAACCGTCCCCCCCAACCGCGCTTGACCCACACCTTGCTTCTGCCCAACCGCCACGTACATGGCTAACAGCACGTTTGCTGGCGCGTTAATCGTCATGGACGTCGTAACCTTGTCAAGCGGGATACCGTCACACAAAACCTCCATATCCCTAAGGGTGCTCGCGCTCACACCGACTTTGCCAACTTCACCGAGAGCCAGCGGATGATCACAATCGTACCCAACTTGCGTGGGAAAGTCAAAAGCAACGCTCAACCCCGTTTGCCCGTGCTCTAGCAGGTACTTGAACCGCTTGTTCGTCTGCTCCGCCGTTCCAAAACCCGCGTACTGCCGCATCGTCCACAAACGAGCCCGATACATCGTCGGGTAAACACCACGCGTAAACGGGTACTCACCAGGAAAACCCAGCTTCTCAAGATAATCAACATCCACAAGGTCCAGAGGAGTGTAGATCCTGTTAACGGGAATACCCGAAGAAGTGACAAACTCACCCTTCTCAGGAAGCCTCTCAAAACTCTTTGCAACCGTCCCCTTTTCCCACTCTTGCTTCTGGCGCCGCAAAGCATCAAGCTTTTCGTGGTCAAGCAATGTCAAACGCACCTAGAAACAAGACAGGTCGGCGTACATAAAAGAATTATCAACCAAAAACCGCCATCACGTCAGAAAAGCACACTCGCCGCATTATGAAGCGCGGGCCGGAACGACTCAATGTGTTGACTTCACATCGCACATCCGCGGGCAAGTGAAAAAAAAGGAAGATGAAGATTCTGACTGGCGCTGCGGTGACGATTAAATGCCGTGTGGGGACATTATATACCCCGCGAAAATCGCGTCTATGCCGTTTGTATTCGGGTCGTTGTCCCTATACCAGTCTTTTCCCGAGAATTCAAGGTGGAGCATCATACCCATATAGGCATTTGTGCCTCGTCCTTCAAGCCTACCCGTGAAGAAGATGAAATTTGTATCCCACACATTAAACACTCCCTCAAACGTACCCGCAGCATTACTGATTGTAAATGAACCACGACCAACGCCTTTTTCAGTCTTCAAGTTGAAAATGACATTTAGCACGATTTGCATTTGCCCCTTCACGCGCAAGTCCGGGCAATCGATAGGTCCTGATGCTTCCCCACCTACCTGGCGTATTATGCCACTCTTAGTGACATACACGTCACCTGTCGAAGTTGCAGTCAAATCTATGGTTCCCACAATTTCAGTTCGTGTTGCAGCCGCGTGTGCAATTCCAGACGTTATCACCGACATTGCCAGCAGGACCATAACAAGCGTAAAGACTCTTCTCATGTCATACCACCTCCTCCTCAACCAATATTTGAAGGAAAAAACCAACCTGATGTTGAAATCTCTGTTCTATAGTAAGACTGAAACCTATTAATGAATTATGCAACAATGTTCTATTTGACTTTGGAAAGCGCGCGCTGCTCCTTAAGGCTCTTTGCCGTATTTTCTCATTTCTCTCTCGTACGCTCGCGTTTCTCTCTCATCTCTGTATCGAATAAAAAGAGCGCAAACAGCTCCAACTAATTGTGCGCCCAGGAAAGTGAATATCCAGCCAAACACGGCTCCTTCCATTCCATAAAGAAGGAACCCTACAGCTCCGCCAACGACAGACGCGGCAAATATTAACGTGAATATTCGCATGCTTTGATCTAGGTTCTGAAACCATCCCGTAGCGTAGACAACAACTCCGAGCAGAAATATGCCTGCGATACCGAAAAAGAGAAGCCCAGCAAAATATTGCCCTTCTACGAACAGATCACCGCCGAAAACGAGTAACAAGATAATGGCGATTATGGCGAATGGTTTACTAAACCTGCGGGAGATCGGAAATGGTATTGGGTTCATTCCTACCAGTCTTCTTGCCGCTCATTACGAAGCACAGCTTTCTCGCAGCGTCTTTCAAGTTAAACATTGAAGATTTGCTTCTTAAAAGTATTGCAAGGGCACCTTCTAAAAAGACACGCGCGAGGCTGCAAAAGTGGACCTTGTTTCCTCTAAGATCAGACCACTGTTATAGCCTCGATTTCGACTTTGAACCCATCTCAAAAGACGACTTGAACCGTAGCCCGTTTCTCAATTTGTTGCGTTTAACGGGGATTCTAGACATTTTCGCGCGTTCTGTAGAAGTTCTCCTCGTGAGCCGGGGAACACGGTAGCTAGTGCCAAAACACGTATTTAGGCAGGCTTGCAATCAAATCTGAGACTGAATAAAAAAGGTAGTTCAGTCATCACAGTCTAAGGTCCTCGAGGGCGAAACTCGTGGAGATACGACACACGGCCAAGAAAGATGCGGAGAAATCAAGCTGGTCGCAATCGGCAACCCTAGAAGAAATTCTGCGCCTTCCCACTGAAGAAGTTCTTGCAAGGCTGGACACCTCTCAATCAGGCTTAACTTCTGAGGAAGCAACAAACCGGCTTCAAACGTATGGCTACAATCAGCTTCCGCAGAAAAAGAGACGGGCTGGTGCCGTTGAGTTCCTTTACCACCTCAGAAACCCCTTGGTGTTCATACTGCTTTTTGCGGGTTTGATCTCAGGCCTCATCGGGAAGGCACTGGACGCCGGCATCATATTTGCAATAGTGCTCATCAGCGTGGTCTTGGACGTCTACCAAGAGACAAAAGCCGAAAAATCCGCTGAGATGCTGAAAAAAAGGGTAGTCACAACCGCAACCGTTCTCAGAGACGGAGCCAAGAAAGAAATACCACTTTCCAGCCTCGTTCCCGGCGACATAATCCATCTTTCAGCCGGCGACATCGTTCCCGCCGACTCCAGAGTAATCAGCCAGAAAGACCTGTACGTGGATCAGTCGGGGTTGACGGGCGAATCGTTTCCAGTGGAGAAAACGACCACAGCAACGACGGCGGTTGGGAATGCGACGATCACTGAAGCGAGCAACTACGTCTTCTTGGGAACCTCTGTCGTGAGCGGAACCGCGGCTGCGGTTGCCGTGAGAACCGGAGGCTCAACCGAGTATGGAAAGATTGCAGAACAGCTCGTTGGAAGAGCGCCTGAAACAGAGTTCGAAAGAGGTCTCAGGAGATTCGGTTTTCTGATCACACAAGTCGCTCTGGTCCTCGTGATCTTTGTCTTCTTCACAAACGCTTTCCTTAAACCCGTGGTTTCTCACCAGCAGACCGACATTCTGGAATCTCTTCTTTTCGCCGTCGCTTTAGCAGTCGGGCTGACACCCGAGCTATTACCTATGATAGTCTCCGTCAACCTTTCAAGAGGGGCTCTTGAAATGTCGAAGAAAAGCGTCATAGTGAAGCGTTTGGCTTCAATTCAGAACTTCGGGAACATGGACGTCTTATGCACCGACAAGACAGGCACGTTGACGGAAAACGTGATCACGCTCGTTCTGCACACAGATATAGAAGGGAAAGACAGTGAAAAAGTATTGTTTTATGCCTTCTTGAACAGCTATTACGAAACGGGCCTAAAGAGCCCGCTTGACGATGCCGTGCTGAAGTTTAAGCAGTTGGACGTGAAGAGCTTCGAAAAAGTGGACGAAGTGCCGTTTGATTTCATAAGAAGACGCGTCTCTATCGTCGTTGAACACGACAAAAGTCGATTGATGATCTGCAAAGGGGCGCTCGAAGAAATTGTCGGCGTGTGTTCGCAGGTTGAACTTGAAAATGGGTCAGTCGACCTGACGAGCGAACAAGAAAAAAGGATTCGAGACAACTACCACAGATTGAGTTCCCAAGGTTTCAGAGTACTCGGAGTCTCGTACAAGATGGCTGAAGAAAAATCAGCCTACTCTGTAAAAGACGAGACAGAAATGATTTTCATCGGCTTCATAGCATTCATGGATCCGCCTAAGCAAAGCGCTAAAGAGTCTCTCATGTTGTTGAAAAAAGCTGGAATAGAGCTGAAAATTCTCACGGGCGACAATGAACTGGTGACAAGAAAGGTGTGTGAACAGCTCGGCTTTGAGATCAAAGGGGTCGTTGTCGGAAGAGACGTTGCTAGGCTTCAGGACGCTGCTCTTGCAAGAGTCGTGGAGAAGACCAACGTGTTCGCAGGAGTCAGCCCAGCTCAGAAGGATAGAATCATGAGCGCGTTGAAAAGGAACAGGCACGTTGTCGGTTTCCTCGGAGACGGCATCAACGACGCAACGTCCATGCACACGGCAGACGTCGGTATATCCGTTGAGAATGCAGTTGATGTTGCGAAGGAATCCGCGGACATAATACTGCTGCAGAAGGACCTGACAGTGTTAAGCGCAGGGGCTCTGGAGGGCAGGAAAACTTTCGGGAATACGATGAAGTATATTCTCATGGGTATCAGCTCGAATTTTGGGAACATGTTCAGCGCCGCCGGAGCTTCGGTGTTCTTGCCCTTCGTCCCAATGCTCCCAACGCAAATACTCCTCAACAACATGCTGTACGATATTTCCGAAGTCACCATCCCAACCGACAACGTTGACCAAGAATACATCCAAAAACCAAAGAGACTAGACATAACATACATCAGAAACTTCATGCTTTTCTTCGGACCCATAAGCTCCATCTTCGACTTTCTAACGTTTTTCATCATGCTCCAAGTATTCAACGGCGACGCCAATTTCGTATCTCTGTTCAGAACCGCATGGTTCATCGAATCCCTATGCACCCAGACCCTGGTCATCTTCGCCATAAGAACAAGAAAATCACCATTCTACAAGAGCAGACCCAGCAAAGCTCTGTTCCTCACCAGCCTAATCATCGTCGCCATAGCCGTAGTCATCCCCCTCACCCCCCTCGGCATCCCGTTCGAATTCATCGCGCCCCCACTAAAATTCTTCGGCATCCTGACAGGATTCGTCGGAGCCTACCTCGTGCTAGTGGAAATCCTGAAAAGACTATTCTACAAACGATACGCCCACCGTCTAGACCAATATGCATAACCTGTAGAAAGCTCGTCTAAGGACTTGACAGCAAAACGCGCAAAAAATGCTTCAACAACCAAACCCGTCACCAAACAACATCACCAAAAACGTTACCAAAATGGCCCTAGGGGGGTCGGCAGAACCATGTTCAATAATCTCAATACTTTCGCCCCCCACCAGACTGAAACAGATATAACAAACCTCACCTGTGAAATCACTTGAAAACGCGCTCGGTGCCAACCGTGAAAATCAAAATCGAATACCTCGGCCACGTCCGAAACCTCCTCAACACCACACGACAAGAAGAAATCGAACTAGACGAAAACTCAACAATCCAAGACCTACTCAACACTCTATCAAAAAAACACGGAGAACCATTCAAAAAAACGATCTACGAACCGGGCAGCTCAGACCTAAAGGCAAACTTCATGGCAACCGTCAACGGACACCTACTAAACCAGTTAAAAGGCGTAAACACCAAACTCAAAAACAACGACAACGTAACCATCATGCCCATCGTCAGCGGCGGCTAAAAAAGACAAAGCATTTTAACACAAAACACAAACTACAACATTCTTCCACAACGGTGAACACAACTTGAACAGAATAAACGCCCTAAAACAACTGGCTTTCGAAAAAAAGAACCACGACGCCTTCTTCATCACCAACGAACACAACCTCCTATACCTCACAAGCACACCCGGCGTAGCATGCCTACTCATACCCAAAAAAGGCGAAAACACACTGTACAGCTACGGCGTCAACTACGACCAAACCAAAGCCGAAGCAAAAGACTGCAAAGTCGAACTCATCAAACGCGGCGAAAAACTAACCGAAAAAATAGCCCCCCAGTTCAAAGCTTTCAAAATCAAAAAACTTGCAACCGACACAACAAACCACGACCTATACCGCCTACTCGCAAAAACCCTCAGAGGCAAAGCACAGCTAAAGACACAGGCCAACCTCGTCTGGGAACTCCGCAAAATCAAAGACCCACAAGAACAAGAACGCATGCGCAAAGCCGCAAAAACAACCGTCGCAGGCATGAAAGCAGCATACGAAACAATCAAACCCGGCGTAACAGAAATCAACGTAGCAGCAGAAATCGAATACGCCATGCGCAAAAACAAAGGCTACGGAACCGCGTTTGAAACAATAGTCGCCTCAGGCACACGATCCGCATACCCCCACGGCGGATGCGCCGACAGAAAACTCCAAAAAGGCGACCTCGTCGTCGTAGACATCGGCAGCACCCACGAATACTACAAGTCAGACATGACCCGCACGTTCACAGCCGGCAAGCCAACACAAAAACAACAAAAACTCTACGAAACCGTAAAGACCGCACAGGAAAAAGCCTACCACGCCATAAAAGCCAAAGCAAAAGCCAAAGACATCGACCAGGTAGCCCGAAAAATAATAGAAACCGCAGGCTACGGCGAAAACTTCAACCACGGCCTGGGCCACGGCGTCGGCCTCGAAATCCACGAACCCCCCGTCCTAGGCACGATGAGCAAAGACAAACTAGCCGAAGGAAACGTCGTAACCGACGAGCCAGGCATATACTTCCCAGGCTGGGGCGGCATAAGAATCGAAGACACCGTCCTCGTCAAAAACCGCAAATCCGAAAAACTCACCGAAGGCTTCTACAGCCTAGAAACCGTAAAATAGCCTTTTTAACCACAAACCTTTTTTCATCTCATCTTCACTCTCACATTTAGGAGAAAAACCAGATGGAAAGACCAGCAGTAATCATAATCGACCTGCTCAACGACTTCGTCACCGGCCAACTAAAATGCGAACGCGCCATGCACATAATCCCCAACATCCAAAAACTCGCCGCCACAGCCCACAAACACGGGATACCCGTCATCTACAGCAACGATGCACACCTTGCAATGGATGAAGAAGTCGTCGCAAAATGGGGAAAACACGCCATGAAAGGCACAAAAGGCGCCAAAGTAATTCCGGAACTCGCACCCACAAAGAAAGATTACACAGTTGAAAAAAGAACATACAGCGGCTTCTACGAAACAGGCCTCGACATGCTCCTGAGAAGCCTATACCACGGCGAAGGCGTCAAAACAATCATACTCACTGGCCTGCACACAAACATGTGCGTCAGACACACAGCCGCAGACGCCTTCTTCAGAGGCTACAAAATCGTCGTCGCACAAGACGGAGTCGAAGCCTTCACCAAGGAAGACCACGAACAAGGACTCGCATACCTTAAGAACGTGTACAATGCAAAAATCCTGACAGTGGACAAAATAATCAAAGAGCTCGGCTAACGCTGTTTTAAGCACTTCCTTATGGGAGCGAAAAGCCTCAGAAATTCAGCCGAATCTGGTTAGCCGTGATTTCATACTCAAGGCATTTTCTTCAAATCCCCACGTTTTCTTATCACTATTGGAATGAACTGCTAACCTCTAAACCATCAGATGTATACATCCCAATCAAAGATGCGATTCTAACCTAGAAAATGAGCAAACCGCCATCGAAAAGCACTTTTTCAGCGCTTTTTTTTTCAACAGAATCCAAAACACGGAGAAAAATTTAAAAGCAATACGTGCGAAATAGGGATACTGAATGAGGGAAATGGTAGAATTAATTTTAGCTCCCTTCTCTCCTTTCTCCCCTCGAGAATGAAGCTACCATCCTCCCTCATTACCGCTCTTAACGCCAGTCTGCACTTATAGCTTATGGAAGAATGTTCTATTCTACCAAAACAGGATGCCGATCAGAAGTTCTAAAGATGCGGTAATTCAGAGAAACAAGAATCTCCCGCGCAAACCTCCAAAAACATGCTGGAAACGATAAAAAGGAGAACGGTCATACATACGAAGATTGCGAAAATCGATCGAGGCAAGTCCAGATGGCAAAGATACTAGTCGTCTACGATTCACGGTCAGGCAACACTGAAAAAATGGCCTCTGCAATCGCTGACGGCGCTAACGAAGTAAAAAGCGTCAGTGCAGTCGCAAAGAAAGCCAGTCAGACCAGCCTTGAGGATCTCATCGGCGCCGACGGAATCATAATGGGTTCACCAACGTATTATGGGCTAATGTCTGGAAAACTCAAAACACTAATCGACAAGTCAGTCAAAATCCACGGAAAACTCGACGGAAAAGTAGGAGCAGCCTTCACGAGTTCAGGCGGAGTCGCATCAGGAGCAGAAACCACTTTGCTCTCCATAGTACAGGCGATGCTGGTCCACGGCATGATCGTCCAAGGAAGGTCGGAAGACAAGCACTATGGCGCCGCCGCAGTGGGCACTGCGAAAGAAAAAGACATAAAATCTTGCAGGGATCTCGGAAAAAGGGTCGCACGTCTAGTCATGAAACTCAAAGAATAGAACCTTGCACAGCTTCCGAGAAGACTTTCGTTATTGCTCATCTTAATTCTAGGTTCATAAACCTCATCAACACCAGGAAACCCAAAGATGAACAATGGAGCATTTCGACCCCCAATGAAACATTTGGCATACTATTACGCGATCGGTTTTGCAGTCGTCGGATGTGCAACACTGATCGGCTTGTTCCAGACGTTCACGGCAATTGTTTTGAATGATTTTGAAGCTTATGTTGTAACGGCGTTGATAATGGCCATGTTCTTACCCTTCACGATAACTGCATTATCTTGGCGCGATTGGAGAAAAGTCCAGAAGAAACAGCCGTCAACACGGGAGGAATAGGGACGCAAGAACGTGTTATGTGGAAAGGCAAGCCGTGGGTGCTTCCTGGCGCCGTGGGAAGAACTGTGTTAGTACTAGCGCTTGCCATAGTGATCTTATGGCTCGAATTCTCTCTCAATTGGGCAAACATTTTCTTCCTGATCATGCCGATGTCTATGTGGACTATTCTGATTATATTTCTAGCTTGGATCGCAAGCTTGATTCCGTTGCTATCGATAAGAGCTTCAAACGCTTACGTCCTCAGAGCCGACGGGTTAGAAATAAGAACCGGAATACTCACTTCGAAATCGTTTGTCGTCGCGCCTGCAGGTTTTTCAGACCTAGAAGTAACTCGGTCAATTACGGACAGAATCTTGGGTGCTGGAAACATAGTGGTAAGGACTCAGGGTGACACCGACATAGCCCTAAAAAAAGTCAGAAACCCCCTGAACGTTGCTGACCGAATAAGAGCGGTCATGGCGCGACCCAGCGTCAGAATAGAGGGAACGGGGGCCAATCAAGGAAAACTCGGACAATAGGCCCGACACAAGTGTCCAGTAACGGTGCTGTGCTTTCACTTCTTCGACTCATGCTTTTGAACGAGTGAAGTACAAAACCGTATGTTGCTTTGCAACCCGTCTAGGGCGTTATGAATAGTTTTAAAAGACTTCCTAGCTTCTGCTTTCGCGGTCTGATACATGTCGATGAAGGAGAAAACTGTTGGAGTCGTTTTTTAGTTTTTGGGGAATTCTGGTTTCTCTTTTTTCTACTCTTGAGACACAGCTTGTTGCTCAATGTTGCTTTGGCAAGACTCATAAGTCGGCTTTCCAACAGACTATTGTTGAAGAACGTGTTGATGCCATGTTCACCTCTTTTGATTTGGTAGCGTTCGTAGTGTATGCGGTTGTCGCGATTTCTTGCGTTGTTTTTTATGTTTTCGCTTTGAGACGTCGGCACGTCGAAGACTATAGGTGTCCGGGATGCAGTTTTCTGGTCAACGCTAAAGACGTTGAGCATTACGGCTACGTCTGTCCGGATTGTAGAACGGATTGGCGTGTTCATCCGTTGAAGAATGATGATGGCGAAGAAGTGGAAGATGAAATTCCAGATGAAGGTCGAAAATCGGAGACGAGCCGGTCTGAACGTTTGAGAAAGAGATTGGTAAGATAGTGGCTGCGCGTCGAATAGTCGTCTGCTCGATTGCTTTGCATTCTAGGGGTTTAGTTGTTTTTCGATCATTTCTGTATTGATATGGATGTTCCACGTTTCTCTTTTCCTTATGTGCTGCTTGCGTGTCTGGGTGTCTCCGATCCAGTATAGGCTCCAGCCGAGCATCCAGATGATGAGTATGGCTGGGAAGAACATTAGGATTATTGTTTTTCTCCGCATGAATTTTCGCCTGTCTGGCAAGTTTGGATGGTTGGTGGTTAAGGCGCTTGTGAATTCTGAATATGTATCCATGATCCGGGTGGTGCGCAGAGCGGCTCTTCCGCATAATTTGAGTTTAGGCAGTTCCCATATGGGGGAATGTTAATGGTGAGTTCAGTGCGATTACGGACCTTGGCGTTGTGTGTTTTGTTGTTTGTCGGTTCAGGTTCGTTTCGCGCGCGCTAGGGGGTTTGTGACGAAAGAAAAATGGTGGAGTTCAAGTAGCAGACAGGTAAACGACCGAGTTTTCTGACACGATCAGTCCCGCGGATGATTGTTTGAGTTCTTTGATGCGGCTTTGTACTATTTCGGAGACGAGCATCCTGACGTCGTCGCTGTTTGTGGCTGAAATTCTTCCGATTTCTCGGGCGAGTTTGGCGTCGCCTAGGATTTTCTCGGCCCAGTTTTGGAAGTCTTTTCTTTGAAGGTGGAAGGCGAGGCTTTCTGCCTTGACGATTTTGACTTTTTCGAGGAAGTCATTGAGATTTTTGGCGTTTTGGCCGGTTGGTTTTCCAAAGGCTTCATAGAAGTAGAAGGCTTCTTGGTCTCCGACAGTTCTCAGGGTTTTTGCCGATTGAGGGTTGGATTCCACTTTTGGTCTTTTGGCGTTTCTTGCCGTTCTGCTGCCTGTTGATGTTGCTGTTTTCTTCATTTTTATTTCACCGTTAAATGCTTTTCGTTACTTGCGTCTTGAGACTTAATAAATGTATCTGACCAACTGTAGAACTTGAAGACGCTTTTTTCAGTCTCAACTTTTGTCAGCCTGCTACTCGTGATGGAACTTTAGGTTCTAAAGACTTATGAATCTGGAATAAATAGCCCAAATACGTTTTCCTAAGCTTCTCTGGAAACGCCTCATACGATGCTGCCAAAGTCTCAACTGTCAAGAGCTTTGTTCTTGTTCATTCTCGTGCCAAACGTAATATGCATCAGGAGTGGGAAAGGTTTAAGGTCATATGGATCGTCTTGGTTTAATCTAAAAAGTGAGGAATTTGAACTCGAACTTGGTCGGTGAGTCGGCGGCAATCCTTACTTCATGCTTTTGGACGTTCAGCTCTCTCTTGTTCACGTCTGCCGGGAGAAGGTTTGGTTCATTCAGCGTCAATGCGTACCGAACGATAATGGCCATAGGGCTTCTTGGATGTTCACACGTCCTTCTGCTGGGGACGCTGGTGCCCCTTGCAAGCAGTGGACAATGGTTTTGGATGGGTTTGAGCGGAGTCGTTGGGTTGGGAATCGGTGATTTCGGGCTGTTTGCTGCATACATCACGATTGGTCCGCGAAGATCGGTTCTAATACAATCGTCAGCCCCCATATTTGCGTCGTTGGGCGCGTTCTTAATGTTGGGAGAAACGTTTTCGCCTTTGGCTATGATAGGAGTGGCGGTTACATTGGTAGGCATCGTTGTGGTTTTGGTGGAAAAAGAAGAGAACCACAAAGGACAGCAGAAAGAATCGCCCTCAGAGAGGAGGCGGAAAAGCTGGGGGGTGTTCTTCGGTCTGATTTCGGCGATGGGGCAGGGATTTGGTGCTGTCCTTTCGAAAAAGGGGATGTACTTGGATGCCACCAGCGCGATGAATCCGTTGTCGGCAGCTTTTATACGGATGATGGTCACAGGATTGTTCGTGTGGGCGATCGCCATCATCGGGGGAAAACTGCCTGAGTTGCATCGAGCTGTGAAGGATAGAACAGGAATCAAATACACTGCTGCGGGCGCGTTGGTTGGGCCATTTGTGGGCATGACGCTCTCCATGGTCGCCATAGCCAGCACCGAAACAGGCATTGCCCAAACGCTGATGTCCTTGTCGCCCGTGCTGATTATTCCTGTGATTTGGGTGATCTACAGAGAGAAGACAAACTGGCGCGGCATATTGGGCGCGTTTGTTGCTATCGTCGGCGTTGCCATTCTATTCCTGACTTGATTACATGACCTGGTCCAACTGCGATAGATGATTTGATTAATGCTGATCAGCGCCCGCGGTTGTTTTCTGCTGCCCTGTTAATAAGACATTCTGGTATCATGTTGGGTCAATCTTGGGTTCTAGGGCGTCGTGCGTTTCTTTTATCCTTCGTGGGCGATCATTGTCAACGTCTGCTTGATTTTGCCCAGTCTCCTTATCCTATTGTGCGTGTCTTTCAAACTGTCCATCGTTTCTGCTCTGGTTCTTACCACTATGTCGTAGACTCCGTAGACGGCATAAGCTTCTTCGACTCCCTTGATGCCTTTCAGAATTTTTAACAACGAAGGTTCGAAAGACTCTGTGTTGATTAAGAGATAGGCTACCGGCATTTTGAGTCCACAAGCAACAAAAAACACGGGCTAGGTTAAAAAGTTAGTGACGGGCTTAGGTTAATTTGCCGTCTTCTCTCGAGTCGGTGAACGCTTTCGAAGCGCGTATTGCTTGCTTTGAGCTGTTGAAGGACAAGTCTTAAACAAAGGTTGAACAACTATTCCGGGTTTGTGGAGTCTATGCACGATAGACTTTTGAAACTGCTTGCTTGTCCAATATGCTCCGCTTCTCTCACTTTTCAAGGAACGATCCGCAAAAGCCGTTGCGTCAAAGGATTCTTGAAGTGTTCTTCGGGCCACACGTTTCAGGTCAAAGAGCAGATTGGGTTGCTCAAAGACGCAAAGCTGTCTGAAACGGAATTTGAATGGAGAGTGGACGTAGCAGACGAGGGGAAATACCTCGAAATCAGGAAAGAATATGACTCGTACCTAAGAGACGACCAGAAAGCAGCGATAGGGAAGATGATAGAGAACCTTGCTGGTTACGTGAGTCGTTCGAGCCTCCAATCCGACGGTATCGTGTTGGACGTTGCGAGTGGAATGGGCACTTTTGTTCTTCCCCTACTGGACAAGTTCTCCGCAGGTTCTACGGTGATTGGCACGGACATAGATGAACGTCCGTTACGTGGCCTGATGAACAGGTCTCGTAAAGCTGGGTCCTACGACAGACTTTCGCTCGTTGTGGTCGATGCTAAGCACTTGTGTTTCAAGAACGATGTGTTCTCGACTGCTTCCTCGTTCTTTGGTTTCGACAACGTGCCAGAAACGGTGTTGGCACTCGAGGAATGTGCGAGGATTCTGCGCGTGGGTGGTCGAGTGTTTTTTGCTTCTCTTTGGTACCGAGAAGGGTCAGAAAGCATGCGACTGGCTGAGGAATACAAGGTCGGCCAGATTGCGAGTGAGGGTCGATTGAAGGATGCATTAGCCAAGTCTGGTCTTATACTTGACCGAGTGGAAGAGGTGTATTCTGGTCTATGGCCTCGCAACCCGATGGATTTGTTGCCGTTCGAGGGTGATGAGTACGCGCATGTTATCGTGTCTGCAAGAAAACCTAAGAACTGACGCCAATTGTGTATAGACTAGTTAATGTTTGGGTTAGAATGTTGGGTTCAGGCCGCCGGGAGAAAGGGGTGATGAGGGGAAAAAGAATTGCTCGGCGGTCTGAATCCAAACAAGATGACATACGTCATTTTGTTACTTATAAGCCTGACGGCGCAGAAGCCAAAGAAAATTCGAAAAAAGCGTGAAACACGGCGTGGAGGGCGAGGCTTTGCTTCTTTTGACGAGTTCCCTCTTTTTCATAGACAGTGTGTGGTTCCTTCCAATCAACAATGAATCATTCCTTCGAAGTTAAAGGATTCTGCGTTCTGAGTAACTGATTTATATTTCGGATGCAGTTCTGAAAAGCAGAGGGTCGGTTGATGTCGTATTGTTGGAAGTGCGGGTCAAAACTTGAGGAAGAGGCCAAGTACTGTCATGTGTGCGGGGCGTCTGTCGGAGAACCGTCGGCTAGGAGCACGTCACCTCCGAGCAACTTGCGGAGAAGAACCTGGTCGCCTGTCTATACGTTGGCCGTTGTTCTGGTTGGAATCTTGATCGTTGGGACGATCGTCAGCGTCTTCGTTTTCCTGCCTGTTCAGCAGGTAAGTTTCACCCGGTCCGAACAGGTTCTTGCTGAATCTGGGGTTCGCGCAGTCAATTTGAATATGACTGCGGATATTTCGGGTTTCAACGTAACTTTTGCTGATTTGAACGGTCGCGTGATGACACTGAACGTTACGGCAACTGGTGGAGTGGGAGCCTTTGCGCCGTCTGATCCGTTGAACGTAACAGTGAATCATCTGCGAAGCGGACACACGATGCAAGTGGATGCAAGAATTGAGAGGAACGGTGTATGGTGGCCTGTGTTCGGCGGGTTGAATGTTGTCTGTGACGTTCAAGTTGAAAGGTCCTTGAACGTGACGCTTAACATCAAAACAGGTGTGGGGAGAGTTGTCTTGCTTGCCTCTTCTGGAGTAGTTCTGGACTATTTGAATCTCGAGACCGCGACCGGGAGCGTTGAGGCCAGCCTGGGACAAGGCGTCATTGTCAACGGCAATGTCACTGTCCAGTCTACAACAGGCGGTGCCAATTTGAACTGGGACAACGTGAAAGTGACCGAGGATGTTTCGGTCGCTGTCAAGACCACGACGGGAGGCGTTGGCGTTGACGTTGTTGAAGAAAGCTCGATGAATCGAAACGTCACCTTGAATGCTGAAACGGTTACGGGAGGCGTTGACTTTTCAATGATGATCCAAGACGGTGTTGGAGCCGTGGTCAATTCGAGCACCATTGTTGGAGGAGTCAACACGAATCCTACGCGTTTTTCGGGCGCAGCTTCATCGTTGCGTTCAGAGAATTATCCTGCAGCCAGCAATTTTGTAGTTACCTTGAAGACTACGACCGGCGGAATCAATGTCGACGCAGCGTACGAGCCCGGCACAAACATGTAATGTGTTAAACCACAATAATGAGTTTAACAAAGTCCCGTTAGTGCTTCAGCGCGCGTTGTGACCCGACTGTCTGAGTACTCTGAGCACGTGTGCATTCTTCGATCATAACTCGTAGACTGTTCCAGGTATCCGTGGGAACAGTTGCACTTCTCCGAGATGTTTTGCTTCAACGAGCCAACTAATGAGTCTCTCTAATCCTATGCCGGCTCCGGCTGAAGGTTTGAGTCTTCCTTCTCTCGCCAGTTTAAGCAGTGCTTGGTAGTTTTCTTTCCTGACACCGTCTCTGTCCATTTTCGTAACCATCTTCCTGTACTCGAATTCTCTTTTTGCTCCGGACAAGACTTCGCCGTATCGGGGCAGGAAGAGGTCGTAGTTGTCCCACTTGCCGGTTTCGAAGTTTTCAAAGTCGTAGAACTCGCGTGGAAAGTTCGTGACCCAGAAAGGCTTGCTGTCACATTCGTAGATTATCTGTGACTCCCAGTCTGATCCATATTCTTTTTGGAGCATTTCCCTATCGAATACTTTGAAAGGTTCGTTGAAGAAGGGTACGCTATGCTCGGCTCGGAGGTAGAAGAGTTCGTCGTACACATGCTGTTTAAGGTTGGCTATCAACCCGCAGAGTATCCTTTCGACGAAGCCTCTTATTTCTTCGGAACTTGTGTTTCCAGCCTCGAAATCAAGCTGTGTGAACTCGAATGCGTGAACGCCGGATGATGATCTTTCGGGTTTTTCGATTCTGATGTTCGGCGAAAGGATGAACAGCCTGGAATGCACAAGCGAACAGGCCACGAGCTTGTGGATTATCATACTTGCCGTCGGTCTGACGGTTTTTCCGTAGATCTCGACCTCGACACGTTTTTCAATGGAAGCATTTTGGTCGGGCCAGAGTGGGTCGGTTGACTGAGAGAAAACCACCGGCAGCAACCATTCATAGCCGTTGGCTGTGAACTCTCCGCTAAGATAGTTTAGAACGCTAGTCGTCACTTTTCCGATGGCTCGTTTTCTCTGGAGCTCTGCCTCTTTGACTTCTTCTAAAGGGCGAGGCAGCTCGATTGGCTTCGTCTTTTCTATGGTTAAGCTTTCTTGCTGGACCCTGTTCCTTACGCTCATGCACATGCCTCCATATTCACTCAGCAGTGATTTTCCATTCCAATGCGCGGCCTGATAGATAAATTTTTTACGACATTTGATATGATTATTACAGAAAAGACAATGTTTTGTACTGGATTATTGTAATATTTACACTTATGGAAATAAGGTTCGACGATAAAGACTTGGACATCCTGAGATTGATCCAAAAAGACTGCCAACTGAGGGCCAGGGAAATCGCAAGAAAAATCGGGTCGCCGATAACGACTGTCTTTGCCAAGACAAAAAGGATGGAACAGTTCGGAGTCATAAAGGAGTACAGGGCGATACTTGACTCGCGCAAGCTCGGTTATGGTACGACGGCTTTCATTCTGGCATCGGTTTCATATGGAGCGAAAAACGAAGCTAGGACACCGACACAGCGAGATATAGCTAAAGAAGTGGCGAGGTTTCCAGAGGTTCAGGAGGTTCACATAATCACCGGAGATTGGGACATGTTGATCAAGCTCAAGGGCAAAGATGTGGACACTCTCGGGAAAATCGTCATCGACAGGCTGAGACTTGTGAAAGGAATCGAGAAGACCTTGACTTGCATGGTTTTCGAAACCGCGAAGGAAACCACGGAAATTCCAATTGATGTTAAAAAGAAGCCTGCTCGTTAAGAATGTAGCCCGCCTTGCCAGAAGTCGATTGCGCTAGGCTTATAGTGTGGCGAGACTCGATGTTAGTTTCAAGTGTGTCAATTCATGAGCAGAATGCTTCTTCTGGTGCCGAGGATGTATACCGAAAAGGAGTTCAAAAGACTGGCGCCAGCTCTTCCAGAGGATTTCGGACCCAAGACCCTGGAGTTTTGGAGCTACGTGGAAGAGAAGCTCCAGGTTTTTGTGGGCAAGATTCAGAGAGTCTATCGGGACGAGGTGTGTCAGGGTGGGAAAGAGGGTCTTGCCCACTTGTCTTCTATAGATCGCGAAAACTTCCCGATCGTGAGAAAGCTCGTTGAGAACGGCGCCGTTTTAGAAGCAACGGAAGATTCCTTGCTTGTTGCGGAGTCGAAGTCATGGCTTGATATGGCTACGCAAAACCCGGTGGACACAATGCCTTTGGAATTGTATCAAGAGACTGTTCGAGAAAGAGATGATTATGTAACGAAAAGAATTGATGAGACTCTCCTGGATGAAGAAACAAGCATTCTTTTCTTGAAACCAGGTCGGGAAATAAATCTTAACGAGCGTGTTAAGATAATTAAGGTTTGCAGGTTTGATCCAGCGGATTACTTGAGGTCTTGGCAAGTTCAGTTACAAGCGCAAGCTTTCACACTGAACTCGCATACAGACCAGAAACAACCCAAGACCTAGTAAACTTCGCAATAGACATGCAACGAGACGGCAAAGCAGAAGAAACAATAATCTCACGAACAAGATTTCTAAGACAACTCGCAAAAATGGCAGACCTCAAAAACCCTGAACAAGTAAAAACCATTCTATCAACGCAAACAACGTGGAACAAACAAACAAAACGACGCCACGCAGAAACCTATGACGCATTCCTGAGATTCATGAATATCCAATGGATAAGACCCCACTTCATTCCAGAAAGCCGATTCCCGTTCATACCCACAGAAACTGAAATAGATGAACTAATAGCTTCATGCGGAAACCATACAGCTACACTACTGCAAACTCTGAAAGAAACAGGAATCAGAATCTCAGAAGCAGTAAAACTGAAATGGACAGACCTATCAACAGAACAGAAAACACTCAACATCACGCCAGCTAAAGGAAGCAATCCTCGACTCCTACGCATATCCGACAGACTCCTCAGTATGCTAAACCAACTATCACGAAGCAGAGAAACCATATTCTCAACAAACATAGCGGCGTTAAGAACAACATACACAAGAACCAGAAAAATGACTGCTAAGAAACTTCAAAACGAAAGAATCCTGAGAATATCGTTTCACACCTTCAGACATTGGAAAGGCACAATGGAATACCACAAAACCAAAGACATCATACACGTAAAACAAATACTAGGACACAAATCCATCAACAACACAATGATTTACATCAACGTCGAACAAGCCCTATTTCTAACAGAAAACGACCAATGGACATGTAAAACAGCCAGCAACCCCAAACAAGTAACAGAACTCATCGAAGCAGGATTCGAATACGTCACCGAACTCGACAGACTCAAATTCTTCAAGAAACGCAAATAGCCCTCTCCTTTTTCTTCAACCGCAAAAGCTCGCACGCATGTTACGCGTGTCGTCCAAAGTTCGAAGCGATTGTTATTATATCATAAATATCCACGACATCATTTCCATCGATGTCTGCTGCCCAATTCCAATTTGTGCTTCCTGCAGTAGATCCAAAAGAATGGGCAGCTTCGAGTGCGTCATAGATGTCAACTGAATTATCCCCGTTCAAATCTCCTCGAATAAAGTTCCTAAAGACACTGTCAAAAGCCAAACAGGCCCATGGTTGCAACGTTGATCCTCCAGTTGATCCCCCCACTGCCGTTGCGTTGGATGCCTCAAAATGTAGAATGCTCGTACCTAGATCCTTGACTTTGAACGTAATAGTTGTCAACGTGTGATTGCCCAATATGGGTCCGTAGCCAAGGGATATTGCTCTGTCAACGTTGAAAAACGTGTAGTCATAGACTACGTAGCCGAGCACGTTGTTAATTTCATCCTGTACAGCTCTTATGTTGTTCCATTCATTTTGTGGTGTTATCTCATGAAACATTACTTCTGTCATGTTTAAAGCTTCGAAGAGAGATGCGTTCCAAGTAAGCATGAACGAAGCTCTTACTATTCCAATAGAATTATCCGTGTTGTCCAATTTCACGTCAAAATCGAAGATGCTTCCGACACTCTGGGTCTGGTTAAGCTGGGGAGGCGTAACATGAACTTGAATGCCTGTTTGTCCAGATGCGGAATTGCTGAAGAAACCATCACTCGTGTCTGTTGGAATCGGCAGGGGGGTCGCGTCGGCAAGAATCACGCGCCCAAAAGCGAGGGCACAATTGCCTATTCCTTTGACTTCGAACCCTATGACTACAACAGAATGATCTCCAAAAATCGGGGCATAGCCACTCTGGACAGCTTCATACAAATCCTGCCACGTGTAGGCATAAGACACACGACCTGCCGTGTTGTTGATCGCGGAAACTATTGGCCAGATATTGTTCCATTTGGACGGAGGAGTTACGTTGTGAAAAATCACTTCATCTAAAAAAGTAGCACTCAACAAAGTCGGGTCATAGTTGAGTGTAAATTGAATGCCTGCAAGCCCCTGAGAAGCAGGTATGTTGTCGACTTCAACGGACACGTTGAAAAACGTGCCAGGAACCAACTCAGTATCGTTAACTTGAGACGGATCTACAAAGAACGTTGCATTTCCCTCAGCACGACAGTTGATAGGCTTCAAAACCACGAAGGTACAGAAAAACAAAACAAACAAGAACAAAAACCCACACAGTCTCTTCACGATTATCTTCCCCATGACAATCAGGAACGAAGCTTTTGTGCTCTTCCCCGTGTCTATAAGAATGCCATGACCAATTAATAAAACTGCCGCGCGCTGCTAAACCTCAATCCCACATACATCAGACTCTCATCTGACTTTTTACATTATTACTGTGTGCGCGCGCTAAAGACTGGGTCAAATCTGTCAACGAATTGTTTTGAAACGCGCTGGTTGAAGGAAAAGTCATGGGTAGTGTTGGTTGTAGTGGTTTGCGAGTAATATGGCGTCGTAGATATCGATTGCGTTATCGCCGTTTATGTCTGCGTTAGGTTTCCAGTTTGGATCTCCTGGTTTAGAGTTGTATGCACCAGCAAGTATTATCGCGTCAAAGATGTCAACAACCCAGTCTTTGTTTATGTCTCCAAGAAGTTGTATCCCCCATAGAGCCATCAACGGATATCTATCAGTGTTGTTTTCGTCAATGACGAAATAAGTGTCTCCGATCTTGTCGCTTCCCGTTTCATTTTGAAAAGCCCCACCGAACATATCAGTTCCATTGTAATCCCTCCAGTAATTGCCGCCAGAAGGATAACCATCATCCCAAACGTTCACTGAGCCATACATAGAATCGATTTGGACACTATTGTTGACAAAGTTGTTATGATAAACATTGTTGTTCGAACAGTAAGAGAAAACGACGCCCTCAGCGTTGCCTATAATCGTATTTCCAACTATGCTGTTGCCTGAAGAATACGGCGATCCCAAGAAGATTCCAGCCCCGCCGTTTGCTGCTATGGTATTTCCGACTATGCGATTGTTCGGAGAACCATACACAAAGATGCCATCCCACCCTATGTTTCCGCTTACAGTGTTATTGACCAGGTCGTTGCCCGAAGACCATTCGAGTTCGATACCCCAACCAAAGTTTGCTGTTATAACGTTTTGGACTATGCTATTGTTGTTAGAATAATAGACATACATGCCCTCATTCAAGTTTCCTGTTACGGTGTTTCCAACTATACAGTTATCTGAAGAGTACCTCAAGTCGATGGTGGAATCAACAATATTTCCCGATATGTTGTTGTTTGAAGACTCGTACATGCGAATACTCTCATAGGTGTTTGTTATCGTGTTTCCAACTATGCTATTGCCTGAAGAGGAATCGAGGTAGATGCCATAACCGCAATCACTGATCGTCATGTTCTCGACCGTTACGCCAGTTCTTCCGCTGATTATGACTCCATCCGTTGCCATCCCTGTTCCTAGAATCATGTAGCCTGCCCCATCAACTACGATGTTATCTCTTTCAATCACAATCGAAGCGTTAAAGATGTCACCAGTAAGAGTGTAAGTAACATTATCAAGAGTTGAAATCGGTGCTGTCACTGGGTCTATGCTTCCGTCAGCCCGTATGTAAATGATTCCACTAGCAGCATTGACTGCTTGAATGCTAAATGCCACCGTAAACATTCCTGCCAAAAGCAGTGTGAGCGTTATTGCTGAAAGCACCTTTCTCCCCAAAGACATCATTTTGCTTTCCCCAATTCAACTAATACTATAATGGTTTGGACAATTTATCCTTTACGGAACGCGCAAGCGCGGGCTATGAAGATGAGATCGAACACATTCTTGGAAAGGCAGACCTCGAGAAGAAATACTTTGACATCATAGTTGGAGTAGACACAATAAAGAAAACCAAACCTAGCCCAGACGTCTTCAGACATGCCCTCTGCAAATTGAATGTCAAACCAGACGAAGCTCTCTTTGTTGGAGACCATATCGACATGGACTATAACGGAGCAAGAGCAGCTGGAATACGTGCACTCCTCATCGAAAGAGAAGACAGAACTGCAAACGATATCCATGATCCTGATAGAATCAGAAGTCTTGAAGAGATCTTCAAGTTCATAGACCAGGCACGCGCGGGCGAATTATACATCTGCAAAACAGCCAAAGACATCAACTAAGCCACCTCACTAATCGAAGCAGGCGTCGAGTACGTCACAGAAATGGACGGAACAACACTATTCAAGAAACGCAAATAACCCTCTTTTTTCTCTAGCCCATCAAAAAACTCTTACGATCCTTCCTGGGTTGGTTGGAGAAAACTTCACTCGCGTACAGCCCTGTTGCTACCAACAAAGTGATTCTATGTTTTGTCTTTCCCTTCGTTGCTATGTAACCTCCCCACCCTTATCATTCCACGGATTTGAACGATGACGAACATAGCCAACACAACTCCTGACGCCAACGAAAGATAGACGAGATTCCAAACAAGAAACATCAACACCACTGCCAACTGTAATAGCACGAAACCCAAAAGTATTAGACGATTTAAGCCTGCTACCTCTCTCGTCACTGGAGGACGATTTCTGCAAAGTCTCATCAACGCACCACCAAACCATCCCATCAGAAACATGAAGAAGAACAACAAAGACGCCAGAAAGAAAAGTATGAACTGCACTGTCAGACTCCCCAGAACAGGATACTGACTAAGCAGTATCGTGATGGCTGTAAATGTGAAACCGCTGAGGAGAACCAGTATGTTTACAGTATTTGCCGTAACCTGAAAGTAATCTGAATAATCCTTCTCATTCTCTGAAATTGCAATCACTTCTGCACCAGTGTTTCAACATCCCTAACTAGTAGCGAATTCCAGATTCGCCGATATAGGTCGGCCACCACATGTGAAGAGGAATCCTTTTTCTGTCGGCTTTCTTCTTCGTTTTCGCCAACGGTATCAAGTCCTTAAGCTCACAGGCCAGCCTGTTTGCATCATCCACCCCCAATGGCAAGACAATGTCCACATGCCGTGGAATCACCAGTTTCAGCTGCCCCTTGCCGTCAACTTCAACAGACTCAATGTCACATAACTCGACATCGGATGGAATAGTGCTCTGGAGAACAAAACCTATGGTTTTTCTGAGCAATGGGTCCTTCTCAATTACACGCTCAAGTTTCGCCTTGCCACCAACTTTCAAATCAACATCAATCCACTCTTTGTGGAGCCTCACAACAAAATCGGGCTTATCAAAAACCAGAATTGGATCTTTCTCCATCAAAGCCACCCCTATTCGCCTATGGTGAGTCTCACAAGTTAAGTTTTCTGGTGAAACACACACTCCTATTTTCAGTCTTTCGAATTAGCGCGCCCTATAATGTCGCGCTCGCACGCTCGTGCTCCAACCCACGAAAACTCAAAACAACAACTAGCGCGCGTTTATCACCTAGCGTGCGCCTTAAGCACAATAACTTTGCGTGTCTTACCTGTGAGAAAAGAGGCAGTATCAAGGCTACGTGAGAGAAAGAGATTTTATCTCTATGACTTCGTTGCAGACAGGACATCTAATAGTGTCCATTCCTTGCGGTAAGTGAACGCCGTATACAGAACTACAACTCACACATTCTATTCGTAATCCTACAGGACGGCTCGAAGACTTGTCTGATACTGCCGCGCCAATGATTGCCCCGCCAATTCCTCCTAAAACTGCGCCAGCACCTTTATCTCTCTCAGACAGCGCTGCAACAATCAAAGCTCCCAGTCCCCCAGTTACCAAAACTGTTGGCAAAGTCTGAGAGTCATCATAAGACTCAATAATTCTCCTTATGTAACCTATCCAAGCATCATTGATATCAAATACCACATAGTCTCGAACAGATGGAACAACCATAGAAATCTGACCAGACTGTGAGTATGGTTCGAACACCCAAACATCCTTGTTCTTCGCAGCTCCTACTTCAAAAGCAATCCAATCTCTAGTGTGGCGCAATTTCTCAACGTTCTGACTCAGTATCACAAACAGGGCGCGCGAGTTTTCTACATCTCTCGCTACAGCGTCTCTGGTGATTTTGCCTTTCATAATCCTTTCAAACTCTTCGAAGATAGACTTCACCTGAGTCCCACTAAACGCCTTCAAAAAGAGATTCTTAAACTCCTCATCTTGTTGGCTGTGTGATATAAATATCTGTGCCATTTCTCGTTACCACCAATTGTTCTGAACTCCAACAATAAAACTCTACCGCCAATCCCAAACCAAAGAAAGGCGCGTTATGTAAGATTAATAACCGTTCCTCGTGAGCCTTCGGCTCACTCGCACGTCCCAGACGATACGCTAAAAAGCCGATACCCACATGATTTTCTCGAAGAAAGTGAAAAACAAATAGTTCGAGAAAACGTAACTTTCATGATCCAAAATGGTCTCGCCATCGAGTCCAGAAAAAATGAATGCGTATTTGGCAAACAATAAACTCATAGATGTTTTCATCTTTCTTGTGGTTTCGGCGGATAATCTGCGGTGTCGAGGCAATCTTTTGAGCAAGAACTTGACAGACTTGACCCAAGGCTTTCAGCGAATGATCCAAAAAATAAGCGAAAATCCAGATGTAAATCACTCTAACAAAGAAGTTAGTCAACTGCTTAAAGACCTTCATTATTTGGAACTGGAAACTATCCAGCGCACGAGCATCTTCATTGAATTGCTCGCTGTTTATTATAACATAATGAGAAAGAACATTAGAGATTTGCCGAGAGCAATAGCCAAGCAAGATATCAATTTTTCGCTTTACTCAGAGTTTGAATATTTTAGGAATCAGAGTGTGGAAGATATTCAAAGGAATTTTAAATATCCAGACGTGAACAATTTCAGCGAACTTGCATCTGATGAGAAAAGAGAACTCAAAGATATTCTTGAAGAATCTGCAAATATGATGCTTGACTTTTTCAAAGAGATCTATCGTTTCAACCATCATTTTAGACCTATTTACAATAAATATAAGCACGTAATGTCAGAATTCACTGGCAATTATGGTATTGACAAGGAAAGACATAACATTGAATCGCGAGTTTTTGTGAGACAAAAGGATATTGACAAAAAGAATAACCCACACTATAGCGTCTACATAATACCTCTGTCCACGGAGGAAATCCAGTACTTTGACAAAATAGCTAGGCATGTTTGGACTCTTCTTTCGTTTCTATTAGACAACCAACTTTACTCTTTCGCCAACGAAGGAAAAGACTTCATTCCTAGAAATTTGCTTATACCTGAAGAAGGAAAAAAGCAGAAAATTAGACAGATCACGGAAAAGATAACAAGTTACTCCCTGCCTAACCTCCAAGCCATGTTGAAAACGAATCCCCCACCAGACGCAGAACTGCGAAGCAAAATCAATGAAGCTTTAAAGACGGATTTTGTATATGTAATGCATAAAGACATCTTGGATGTTGAGTTTCTTAAAGATAGTCAAATGACACGCTCAGACGACTCTGAAACAGCGGAAAAGACCAAGGAAAGGACTCCTTCCGAAGATTTCGAAATTGTCGATGTAGCCTCTGCAAATGAAGGCTGGAGTACATACAGGCTGACTGACGGGGCTCTTATGAAGGTTCGTGATGTCCTCGTTAAAGCTATAAGATTATCGAGCTTTGACGAACATGGAAATCCGATATATAACCTCAACACTCAGACTATCTTTGGAGTTGTTCCTGCCAAGTCAATCATGGGAAAGGAATCCGCTCCTTTTACACAAGAAGAACTCTCAAAATCGGTTATCGACCCCAACATGAAGTTTGATGTCATTCAAGAACCGTGGAACAAATATGTCTTGGCCGATGGGACTGAAATCGAAATTAAGTCAGTCTTAGCCACGGTTTCCAAAACCAACAAATGCGGGCACCATGGAGAACCAATCTACCTGACCGCGCGCACGTTAGATTTCAAAACGAACATAGCCAGCAAACTCCGTAGAACCTGAAAAATCGCTACTGGAACAAAGATGACTAGCGCGCGCGATGACTTGGCCTATTGCATATTTGGCTCACGACAACTTTTGGTGATAAGACTTATGTAATCTAACTTGTTATCTTTATTGGGAAGGCATTGAAATTGTCCGACAAAAAAGAAGAAGCAAAGAGCGTCAAATTCATATACAATACGCCCGATGACTACAAAATTGTCTATGCAAATGGAGTATTTGGTGGCCTAACTCCAAGAGGCGATGTAAATTGCAGTTTTTTCTTGGAATATCCGCAAGTTCCCAAGGAGCAGGAATTTGAATTAGACAAAGAAAACAAAGTAGGGAACCTAATATCTGTAGCAGGTAATGTCGCGTTAGTGAATAGAGACTTGCAGATAGGAATCATATTAAAGTTGGAGGATGCCGAGATCATTGCCAATTGGCTTCTCACCATCGTCAAAGCTGCTCGAGGAGAGAAGAAATGAGTGAATCTGATAGGTTTCTCCATGACAATATGGCGCTTGCCCCTAGTGGAAGATTGTTCTTGCAGCATGATATAACCCAAACACGCGAGCGCTTTGGGCACCAAGGAGTGGCAGCTGATTTACGTAAACGTAGAAAGGTCGGTTGGAGGTTGAACCACAAAGCAGAAGCAACCGATTTTCAGGAACTACTAGCTACTTGGATATTGCCAAAACCTAGCGGAGCGCAACACAACTTTTTTGTTGTCGGTTCATCGCCTCTAAATGTGTTGAAGCCAGTAAGTATTCCAGATTCAACAAAATCAAGACTGCTTCCTCTAACAATGCAGGAGCGACTATCGACGTTAGGGGATGACGTAGCAGACATTGTAAGAATCCTTAACGCAGGCAACTACATTGGAGTAATCGACCGTTTCCAGTCCCTGACCTATTCCATGAGGAATCTGATATTGTCAGGTGGACTTTCCGATGAAACATCCGAAACCCTTGACATTCTTCTGGGATCGCTGGAGACAATTGCTCATGAAATGTACGAATGTGTCAGGACAGGAAATATTGTTGACTTGCAGAAGGATGAAGTGATTGTTTTCCTTAAAGGGCTCGACAAAGCCTTCCACTCATACGCACGACTTGATGAGTGGAGAGAAAAAATGGTCAGAGAATGGGGAACATCATAGAAGTTGAATCCAATAATTGCCTATGTTTCAGGAAAGAATTTTGACAGAGTCATCCACAAGCCAAATAGTCATACGGAAGATTTTTGGTTTGTGTGGCCCGATGACTATGAACCCATCAGAATAATCCACGAAAACAACAAGATTACTTCGGTGCTGCATAGATTTCATTGGATGCACAGGAATGTGAATAGCCCTTACTTGAATGATAGAGGAAGAGTAGAAGCGTTGTTCATACCACTTGGACATACACCTATGGTCAGAAAGTCAAAATTGGATCTGGATTTCTACATACTAATCAAGAGCTTTTCTAGTCAAAGAATAGAGGACTATGATGTTGCCGACGAGGATGTTCCTCAATATTACATGTGTTCTGGAAGGAAGGATAGGCACTTTCCCCCAGTCGAGTATGATGGATGGCCTGAACTGCAATAATCTGATGAATTAAAACAACACAATATGGTCAGATTTTCGATCTAGCGAATGTATGTCCTTTAAGGTTTTTGGAAGCAACTTCACTTAGCGCGCGCGCTAATGAGCCTTCACGCAACCCTCAACAAGAGATTGCGAAGCTTAGAAAAGAAAAAATATCTCCGCAAAGGAGGCAGAAAATGGTTCTTGCAGTTCAAAGGCTTCATGGTAGGTCTGCTAATTCAGAAGACTCCTAAGCCGTTAAGCGACAAATGGATTGACGTTCTTGATGAAGTTGCTGATTTTGCGAGAGGACATTCTGGCCCATTTCTAGGAGCAACTATTCGAGTGAATGACACAATTATTAACCCTCCTGAGATAATTGACGAAACTAGGAAGAACCTCAGAGAACTCAATACCACTGAAGTCATGATTGAAATTTCAAACTATGCCAAAAAACTCATGGAGACAGGCGTCATCAACCTAGACCCCATAAGCAACCAGACATTGCTAGCCATAATCTTATCAGAAGGCTCATACGCAGACCTTGAGGCTCTAGTGAAGTCTTGGACATCCCCATCCTAGCGCGCGCTACCTTGAGCTAGAGAAACTGGTGAACCTGATTCGGCAAGCTAGTCAGAAAAGTTCCTTGTTCAACTTCAGAGGTCTGTTCAAGGGTCTGAAAAGGTTGCGTGTCAATAACTCTCAAAGAGAATGAGAGAGAACGCTATCATAAGCCCAAGGTATGCGGTCAATCGTTAGGGTTGCAAGTACGGCACCTATGATCTCCGATATGAAAAACAGGAGAAAGAACGACACAGCTAGACCTTCATCTACAAGCACTTCGTCCAAATCAATCATTACTGCCATACTATTGAGGAGGACTGTCGCCATTACGGCTAGCGTTATTGCAGAAAAGAGCAACCAAAGTGCGAGATAGACCTTATTGTATTTCTCCATTTTTCGTCACTTACCCGATTACTGAATTGCGAACTAATATGTCTAGTGCCCGCCACAGTGCAATCTCCTCGGAGACATAAGCCTTCCCCTCATTTGAAATTCAAGAGGAAAAGCAAGAAAGCATCACATACGCGAAGCCAATCCAGAAAGCTATGCAGATGCTTCGCTATTAGCATCTTGTCAGAAAGGCATATAGTCTCCTCGTCCCCAAATGACGAGAATGAATGGATGTGTGATGAGACATGACGAAGGAAAAAACGGAACAAGAAACACATGGCAAAGAGACAGAACAACAGAAAAATAGAAAATTACTAAGGCTAAAGACAGGTTCAGTTACAATCGAAAACGGAACACTGAGCGTGCTCTACATTACGTCTCCGAACATATCCTCAGATTCTTCTGTTAACTGATCGTCCCAGCATTCCCAGCACATGCCATCATAATCCTCATAGTCTTCCTCGTTGATCTCTCGACCACAAACCGAACAATGATATTTCACTTCTTGACCGTCGCTATTACCTTGTTTTTGTTCCCTCATGAGGATTAGAACCTCATCGAGTCCTTTTGTTATCGGGTTATAAATGGGAGTTCAAAGGGTTTTCTATGATGAGTGGCTGTTGATTTTCTGGTTTTGGTGATGACTATGGGCTTCGGTCTTTTTTTGGTATCCTCATGGGTTGGGGGTAACGCTTTTCCAATGGTGTCGGCGAGGATCATTATGGCCGGGAACTTTTCGGACTGTAGGTCTCCGCTCTCACTAAAAATGTCTCGAGCCAACTCAAGAGGAACACTGATGAACAAGCCTGCGTCTTTGGGTTTCTTAGGAGTCAACTTCAACCAACCCGATTCGCTTAATCTGATCGTCGACTCTAAAGTATTATGAATCATGAATCAGTAGTCCAACTCTCGGAGCTCTTCGAACGTCGCACAATTCAACCGCTCGCCGGTGATTTCCACGTTCTAAGCAAATTCTTTTAGGAAGCATTACCAACTCCAATCGTGGAATAGTGTTCTTAATGCGGAAACTCAGGTTCATCACCATGGAGGACCTTCTCGAAATGCTCGAAAACAAAGCACACTTCAAACTCGTAGAAGTCTTAGCCAACGCAGAATACGAAAAGGGGCACATTCCCGGAGCCATCAACATCCCATTAGACGAACTGGAAAAACTCGCCAAACAAAAACTGAAGAAAAAGGAGACCATCGTTGTCTATTGCGCCAGTTACACGTGCCACGCTAGCACAAAAGCCGCCAGAAAACTTCTAGACCTCGGCTACGAGCATACTCTTGATTTCAAGGGCGGAAAACGCTGGTGGCAACACGCTGGCCTCGAACTGGAAAAATAACTATCACATCGGAATCGAGTTGATCAGGAAACTGAGCCCAAAGTACACCAGAACAATGCCAAATAAACCCATCAACAGTCTGTACCATTTGAGCCCAACTACTTTCATTCCCGTCTTGGCAAGATGCGCTGTTGCCGCCAGCCACGCATAGTCCATCCAAACATGACAAACATACATGAACAAAACCCCCGCAAACGAAGCAAACTCCAACGCCATGATAATAAGCTGAGCCCCAGCAGTGAGCCACCATACGATAAAGAAAGGGTTCAAGCCCGTCAAAGCCAACCCCAACAGCAACAGACGATGAGAACTCCCCTTCCTCTTTTCCCCAGCCCTTTCAGGCTTGGGTCTCAGAGAACTGTACACCTGCGTCAAACCAAACCCGATTAGAACAATACCTCCGGCGATTCCAATCACTGTTCTGACAAGTTCACTGTTGATCACGAAAAGCCCGAAACTCAACAACATAACGAGGCTGAACTCAACGAGAGTGTGCGCCACGGCAAAGATGAGTCCTCCTCTTGCTCCAAGCTCCACTCCTTTAGAAATGTTCGCGAAGAACAAGGGACCAGGAGCCAATGCGCCTGAAACGGTGACAAGAATAACAGTCGCAACGAAATCCAGTATTCCCATAAAGTTGCACTTGGACGATGTGAATAATAATCTTTGGTAATTCAATCGCGGGCTTAAGGTGGGAATCGTATGAATTCGTTGTTGTTTGAGTTGACTATTATCGTTACCGTATCGCCGACTTGAAGTTTTTCGATTCTTCCGACTGTTGCGAAATCTAGATCTTGCGTGCGCGCTGCATAATCGGTCTGGTTAATGGTTAAGACGTAGATGGTGTTGCCGTTATTAACGTACGAGAATCTATCGCTCAACGTTCCCGTCACAGTTTTCTCGTTTGAGGGCTGAACTGTTCCCAATTCAAACCTGCGTTTTGCCTCTGCAACCAAAGCCGCACCCTGGTATCCTTCGCCCGTCATGACGATAGTGTAGTGGTCGAGGTCTACAGCATCAACGATTCCAAGACCGGCCAGCTTGAGGGTTGCCTGTTCTGATGTGGATTGGCCTTGGGCGGTGCGCCAGTATAGTGGCACGAACCAGGCATTTTCTCCGTTCACCGGGTATATCAGGGGCATTTGCGCCTCGTACGCGCCCGACGTAGGCATCAAAATATGCGATTCGACTACGTTCTGTGCCTGCAGGCCGCTCTTGATGTCCAGACCAGTCGTGTCGTAGTACTCTATTCCGTTATCGACTGTCTTGAACATACCTGCCATCGTCTGCACCTCGCCGACGAAGTCCACTGGAACCAACGCAGTGATCCTGTTTGTATCAGGGTCAACGATCCAACGGACGTCGTCTGAAATTTCCACCCTGTTGGTTGACGCGGGTATCCAGGCGAAGCCGCGTGCGAAAATGTCGAAGCCGTTTCCTCTCCTAGTAACACCCCACACGCTGATCATGCTTTTTAACCAGCCTTCGTCATAGCGCTGCGTGACCCAGTCTGGTATCTGGCTCATGCCGTACGAGTTTTCGACTCGGCCAAGCTCATTGTACACGTAGACTCCCTTAGGCTGCGCGACGAACGTCCACGGTTGAACTTGAGTGGCGGTTAAAACGTATTTCCAGTTGCCAATGTCGTCGGTCGTCAGGGTGGCTCTGCCGTAAATATCGGCAGTAGACAGCTCCCAGTAGGCGTTTCCCTGTATGTTTCCCGTGTAGAACGGTGGAATGAACATGAGGCTTTCGCCGACTTGGAAATCTTTGTCGATGATCTCCACGTCGAGCTCTGGGTTGTTTGCGTCGACGATCACAAATCCCTTGATAGTGTTGTCGCCGTATAGGTTCGGTGGGATCATCGTCACAACCCAGACAAGGCGGCCTTTGTAAATGGTTATATGCGTGGATCCGACCTTCACGCTTCCGAAGTGCGCGGCGCTTCTCAGCGCGATGCTCTTCGCCAGTTCCTCGGTCGTCAGCCGCAACATGTTGTTAGGAATTTCATGCTGAAAAAACGGTGTTCCCGCAGGTTCAAACGTCAGCATCTGATTGAAAAAAGTAGCATTGTTGACTCCCGACACGGCTTGGGTTTGCCACAAGAAAACGGCTGAAAACACGATTATGGCCAACACTGCAGCGGCGGTCAGCCACCTGTAGACTCCCTTTGCGTTCCCTCGACGAAACATCAACCTGATATTTCCTCTCTCGGATTTCTCATACATGGCTTGTTCCTTGAAGTCAGGCAATCTGTAGATGTTCATGTACGCGAACAGCCACTCTCCTGCGGTGATGAACAGTTTGAAGAATACGAGCCAAAGAACCATGTAGACGTCGATGGTGACAGCTGCAATGGCAATGAACCCGAACAGCGCTCCAAAAGCGCCGAGCAGAACGTATCGCCACTTGTTCTTAATCCAGTGCTCACTGGTGGGACACACGAACACTACTATCCATATCAGCCACCATGCCAATGGAAACATTTCTTTCCAGGTCTCCTTCTATTTTCACTTCTTTGACTTACGGGACGGCGGTTTAATACGCACTTAGGGTAGATGAGCTTTCGATTTAAGGCTTTATTGCGCGTTACACTGCGATGCGTGCCCTACTCATAATCTGGAAATCCATATATCATCGACGAGCATCTCACGTATCTGCGTTGGTGATAATAAATGCCGAGAGTTGTTCATTTCGAGATAGATGCCGAAAAACCTGAAAGAGCCATCAAATTCTACGAGAAAGTCTTCGGCTGGAAAATCGAAAAATGGAACGGTCCAATGGAGTACTGGCTAATCATGACGGGAAACGAGAAAGAACCGGGCATAGACGGCGGCTTGGGAAAAAGAACTGAAGCTGAACCTTCAACCGTAAACACGATCGATGTCCCTTCAGTTGACGAGTACGTAGAGAAAATCGAGAAAAACGGAGGCTCGATTTTCAGGCCAAAGATGGCTGTTCCAGGAGTAGGCTGGATGGCATACTTTAAAGACCCAGAAGGCAACTTCTGGGGCATAATGCAGACAGATAAGAACGCCAAGTAGGAAACGCTATACCGTTTCAAGAAAATGAAGGACCAGGACTCCGAAAATCATTCTGTAAATTCCCATTTGCACCATAAGTCCTTGGGGTGCTTGTCTGGTGGACAAACCAAACAGTTCACTTCCGCTTTTGGATTCAGGGTCTTTGCAAAATTCTTCAAATATCCAAACCGTACCTTCTTGCACGGAAATTCGCACAAACTTTTGCTCAGACGAGCCTCCTGAGTCCTACATCTATCAATGCTCAGAGTAGCCCGCCTGTCACCAATTTCGATGGCCTTGAAAGGTTGATCCAACGCCCAACTGGACTTGCGCAAAAGACCGATAATTGTTGTTATGTCTGGATTTTCCTCGACCTTGAACATTCGTTGTAGGCTCTTAGCCTCGATTGCAGCCATGCTCTCCCAAACACCAGCGTCAATTTCTGTTGCCGCCTCAGTCCCAAACTTCTTTTCTATGCCCAAAAAGTATAGACCATCAACTCTCCAAATGTTGCGAATCTGCAAAAAGAAATAATCAAGCAGTTTTTCCATCTGCATTTCTTCCAGCGTCTCACGGTCTTCTCGACTTCCTGAAGGATATTCGCTCATGTTTTTTCACCGTTATAGAGATTAGTACATTGCGTTTTTCATATTTTAAGCCCACTGTGCGTGCGCTTTGACCTATGCCTACAAAGGGCATATCACTTTTTCTTACTCCCAGCTCTGCCAAAGTTCTCCCTTATCACATCAGTAACTCTTGTGCCGGGCTTTACAGAAATTAGTGTTATACCATGATGTTTGAGCAAACCAGAAGCGCCGGGACCAAGCTCCGTTGCCATCACAAAATCTACTCGAAGATCTGCCAATGTTTTTGCCGCAACAGGTCCAGCACCATAGTCATATAATGCTGCAGGGTTGTCAATCACGCGCACTTTTCTAACTTGACCATTCTCGACGTCCACTATAGTAAAAGTTTTGGCTTTGCCGAAGACTTCTGAGACGGTGTCTTCTAACCCTGCATACGCTTTAGTTGGCACAGCTACCTTCAACTTTCCCATACCTAATCAACTCCTATCGCGCGCGGTTGAGGAGCGAAAACAAAAAAGGGGATACTATGGCGGACCGCGTTGCCATGGAGGTCCTCCGCCTCTTCTTCCTCCAGGTGGACCCTTATCCAGTCTGTGAATCATCGTGGCTGGCGCTCCACATTTTGGACAGTTTAGCGGTTTTGGAACCCCTTGTGGAACCTCTATTATCTCCCCACATTTGCCGCATTGAAAATATTTCATTGGTAGACTCAATGGGTTCACGGTCTTGGCTCCTGCTTTTTTTCTTGTTCAAGCTTTGCTTTTGACTCTTTGATTCTCGTTTCAGTCTCGTTCATTTCTTGTTCAAGGTCTGCTCTTTCTGCTTCTAGTTCTTTTTTGTAATTTTCTAATGCTCCTATTTCTTGTTCTGGAGATTGTGTTGGCGCTCCTGGTGGAAACATCTGTGGCGGGTAAGCGTATTGCATTGGCGGTGGATAGACGTATGGATAGTGCGGAAGATACCCACACCGACCGCTACCAAAGCCTCTACCGCGTCCTCTGCCGAAGCCTCGCCCCCATCCTCTCCCGTATCCGGGTATCGGATTCATGTATCCTGGCACAGGATAACCGGCACAATAGCCTGCTGCTCTTCCAGTCATGGGTCCGGAGCCCCAAGGTCCTGTTCTATCTCCTCGTGGCATTCTTTTTCACCTCTATTTTTGTGCTTATGCACGTTTTTCTAATTATGTGATAGTGCACAGAAATATATAAAAGTTGCGCACACAACAATAGATCTCAAGAATAGAAAAGACGGAAAGTATCATGTGGCGACAAAGACACAGATGTGGCAGAAGAGGAAGATTCCCGAAACCAATCACATTAGGAGCAGTTTCCCCTGTAAACAGTCTGACTCCAAACCCTGCTGGAAACCTCGAACCCGTCATTATAGACGTAGCTGAATTGGAAGCCTCCAGACTCGTCGACCTAGAGGGATTATCACAAGAAGAGGCAGGACAGAGAATGGGAGTCTCAAGGGGCACAGTATGGAGACTGGTGCAAAGCGCGAGAAAGAAAACTGCACTAGCTTTGACCCAAGGAAGACCCATACAAATAACGTCATATGCTCCAGACACAAACACAGCTCCACCCTAGAGGGCGCTATTTGCATAATGTTCGTCTTCCCATAGTTATGCGGAAGTCCTGTGGCGCGCGCGCTCCCACAGTGGCACATAGAAGCACAAGATTCTGCATGACCTAGGCAGCAAGCAACAAGACTAAAACACCACTATAATATTACAGTTTTCATTATAATATTGGATCGAAACGCAAACGTGATAGGTATGTGCAAAGAAGAAGCCAAGTGTGATTTCAGAAATGATTTGAAAGGTTGTGCCTTGAAGCACATAAGCGAAGCACGAAAACTAATATCCAAAGGCAAATATGAAGAGGCTGACATCAAGCTGAGCTACGCTGAGAGACACCTGAACGAAACATAGGTATATCCAATAATTCTTTCCTGAAGGAAAACGAAGCCCAGAGTGGAAGCTTGAAAGTGACCTAAAATGTGTGTCGACGGATGCCCCAGCTGCAATACCAAGGAATTCAGTAAGTTCCAGAAGTATTTCAGGGCTCTACATTGCCCAACCAGATGGGTGATCATTCGCCTCATCGGCGAAGGAACAAAAAGCACCAATGAAATCTTCGACGGACTTGAAAAAGCCAGAGAAGGTCTCTCAAGATCAGGTCTCTATTACCATCTCTCTGAACTGGAGGAAGCAGGCATTATTGAATTGGCTGAATATCGCGAGGTCGGCGGCGGTGCACCCGAAAAGGTATGGAGACTGAAAACAAAGGAAATCCGAATTGACCTTCTAAAAGACTTGCCAGAGGCGACAGATCACGAACACTGAAGATGCCATAGAAGTCTCAAACCTAACAAAACGTTATCGCGACATTCTCGCAGTGGACCATATAAACTTCGAGGTGAAGAAGGGGGAAGTCTTTGGCTTCTTGGGCCCCAATGGTGCTGGCAAGACAACCACGATACGCATGCTAACCGGAATCTCGATTCCCACTGAGGGAACAGCCACCATCATGGGTTACGACATTGAAAGCCAATCTGTTGAAGCAAAGGAGCAGATGGGGATTGTTCCAGACGTAAGCAACGTCTACAATGAGCTTTCAGCTT